>Ga0180217_1003352_pt1 | contig 13652 bp, 13 predicted proteins | sample eDN3rd37CBELigOP_FD_128521 | JGI IMG/M metagenome (GOLD analysis project Ga0180217, IMG submission 128521) | Enriched Organic Plus compost microbial communities from Emeryville, California, USA - eDNA 3rd pass 37_C BE-Lig OP (version 2) (version 2) ... | reverse complement strand
TCATCGGTCAGATCGGTCGGATATGGCCTGCGCTCCATCGAAGCAACCCTCCTGCTTGACGTCTCAAAGTCTCTGCCTCAGCAGGAATTCTAGACCTCAGCAGGCTTTTCGGACAGACTCTTAGACCTCAGCAGGCTTTTCGGACAGACTCTCAGATCGTACTTGGGAGAGCTGGGAAAGGAAGACCCCCGCTCGATCGAAGTTATCGACCTCGAGACCAATAAGGCCCTGACATTCAACAAGACCGACATTCAGTCGATCCAACGGAACACAGATGCCAACACGGCCATTGAGCGAGTTGGCTTACCCGCATTCATGGCCTGGCGAATCTCAAGAGTGGTTCCACTATCCTCGGCCCGCGGGAAGATTGCCCATGTTGATGGGCCCATCATCTATGTTTCAGTGGGATCGAACCTCGGTGTTGAGATTGGCGATGAACTTGTAGTCTATCGCGGCAACATTGAAATTCGCGATCCCGACACGGGTGAGCTCCTGGGAACCCAACCCCGCCGACTTGCGCGCCTTCAGGCAGTCGAAGTCACAGAAAAGCTGACGAAAGCCAGATTACAGGGCGATCTCGAAACACAGTTCGAAGTTGGAGATGCTGTCGAGTCCGTTGCCACATCCAGTTCCATCGCGATCTTGCCGCTGGTGACAGCGTCAAACGCCGAAACGGTCGGCACCAAGCGTATTGCTGAAGAATTGACGACAGGTCTCGTGAATCGGGGCGTTTCCGTTGTCGAACGCAGGTTGCTCAACAAGGTGTTAAGCGAATTGGGCATGCAGCAAAGCGGTCTGTTCGATGCTGAAAAGGCTCAAAAAGTCGGCAAGCAGTTGGGTGCCTATGCGATCGTCATGGGAACAATTGCACCTCGGGGCAATATCGCCGAGGCACAGCTACGCGTCGTCCGGGTTGAAACCGGAGAAATCCTGGCCGCCGCATCGCAGATTCTCCGCGACCGTAGCGTTGCCACACATGAGGTGTCGGAAGTGACCACACCTGTGTCTCTGCTCGATGGCGAATGGGAGTTCTTTCAAGGCTGGCTGAGCGGTAAGCAGATGGTGGGAGAAGCTGTCGCCAACAGCCGCATCATCATCAAAGGGAATCGCTACAACAAGTTCGTGGCGGCTCTGGCCATCGAAGGTCAAATCATTATTGATTCGACAACGTCGCCCATGCGTCTCGCATTGGATGCCCGAGAAGGGAGGCACCCCGAAGTTCCATGGCAAGGTGACTCCGGGAATCTTCGAGTTATCCGATGATGGAAATACGCTGAAGGTCTGTTTCGGGCTTTCCGAGGGCGTTCGTCCCCCCGGTTTCGACAGCAAACCACAGGGGTGGTCCGTCCAGATCTACAAGCGGAAACGCGGCAATCGGTAGGGTGCAGGCCAACTGGGTTTACCAATCGGTGCCCGCGAAAGCTGGAAATTTCGCCAGCCGCACCGAAGTGAGCATTTTATGGAATCCTGTCGCTGAAATGCTCGATCGTCAGCTCCCTGATCCGTCTGGCATCATACGCTCGTCCAGTGCTCAGCAGGGACAGGGGAGAGGATGTAGTCATCGAACTACATCTCGATCCTGTCAGCCTCGAAGAGTGGCGCCACCGCTCCTTCGGTATGATGACATCACTCGTGCTGATGCTTCTCGTGCGAGGATTCTTCCGCGGAGGCGTGACTGTGTTCGAGACCGATAGCAACTACGCCGGGCTGCGCCGACAGCCACCCTTCACGCCGATACGTCGGGATGTCGGCGATGAGGCTGGCGGGAGTATTCACTCAATCCTCTCCCGCTTGAAGTACTCGGCAAGTCCCTTCTCCAGAGCGGCCATGGCTTCGGCCAGGGTCTCCGCCCGGGTGTCCTCGAAGGCGACGCCGCCATAGTCGAGGGCGAGCGTTACGAAGCCGAATGATTCCTGGTCGCCAATCTCGATGTGGCCGTGGCCCTGAACCCAACGGGCGATCGCGGGAAACAGTTGTTCGACTGCCGCCTGCCGGGCGGTCGGCGTTACCATCTGGACGCGCCGGGCATCGCGCATTTGCTGTATCCGGTTCGCACTCGCTTCCTTTGCTTTCGGAAGCGTCCGTTGGACCGAGACGTTGATGCCGAGTACTTCGAGAGTGGGAACGAGGCCCCGCCACTGCGGTTGACTCCGGAGGTGCAGGGAACGGGGCCGGTGCGGTTGCCCTGTGAGCGGTTGCTGCATCGCCCGGGCAAGCAGAGCAGCGAGATCGCTGGCGTCCGGCCGCCCCTCAAACTGCGATTCGGCCAGAAGCGAACCACTGGCCTGTTCAACGACGAGTCCGAGATAGTGGGGCTGGTTTTCTGTCAGCGGCTGCGGTAATGCCCGGAAGTCAGCCTCCCAAGAGGAATCCCGCTGCCTCAACCGCAGCAGGCGAGGCTTCGTGAGGGCTGCATCCGCCTCCTGCTTCAGGTTCTGCCGTTTCTTCGCCACGGTCACTTCCTCTTCGGACTCGTCTTCTTCGGCTTTGCGACGAACTCCGCATCGTTTGTACCGCGAATGAAGATCATCCCGTGCAGATCGCCGTCGCGAAGGACTGCCCAGCCCCGGTCGTGTGCCAAGTCCAATTCGTCAGTTCCTTCCCACGTCCACTCGACCGCAGGCTTGCCGTCTCGCGTGGTCACGCGGCAATCCATCCATCCGCCGACATAGCCGAAGTGGAACTTACCGCCCCCACGATCATCGAACTCGAAGTAGGCTTCGTCTTCCTCGTCAATGAAGTCCTGCTCCCACCCGCTCATCGAGACAATCCGCCAGCGGCCTGTGAGCGGGGAGGGCGACTTTCTCCTGGACATTGCTCGGGCTCCCACCTGCGAGTCAACCACCGGACCGGCGTCGGGAAAGAACACCCGATCATACCAGCCATGCAGTTCCACGTGTCCCGCTCAAGATTGATTGGCACGACAAAGCGGCAAATCAATGCGGGCGACTCTGCCGGGACGCTGAGGGGCGTTCTGCGTCGCAGGAACTTCGCCAACGGGCGGAAATCCTACGGGACAAGGCAGGCCGCTCAATCCGCGGCGGCCGAGATCCACGCGCGGCTCTCCCTCAACAACACCAATCGCGCATTAGTGGGGGGAAACGACGAAGCTCCCCGGTTTGACGCCGAGGAGCTTCGGAAGCTAAAAGCTTTAGCCGCAAGGATTTAAGTGAGTACACCCCGCAGGGCTCGAACCTGCAACCTTCGGTTCCGTAGACCGATGCTCTATCCAATTGAGCTAGGGGTGCGCGGCGGTCGATGGGGATCGTTGCCGCTGATGATGGGATTTTAGCAACCGGCCGAACATTTGCAAGCCGACCGCGTGCATCCTTTTCAGATGTTTTTCAGATGCTTCCAGATCGACACTTTTCAATGCGTTCGGGTTCACCCGCGCGCATTTTTCCTGAGGAGCCCGGCCGGGGGCGGGAGGCTCGAAGGAGCCGATCTTCCGGGGGAGGTTGATGATTCGTCCCCGCTTCAGTGGCCGACAGGATGCAATGACAATCAGCGCGGCGGTGTGATTCTGAAATCCGCGGCGATGCGTCATATAATCGCGTCTCGATCTTTCCTCCAGGCCGAAGGGAAATTGCCGCATGTCGATCGATCTTGCGCTCGATTACGAAGTCCCGCTCGATGACGAACTCGACCAGTTCGGGATCGGGTTCATCGGGGCGGGATTCATCATTCGCGATTGCCATCTGCCGGCCTATCAGGCCGCCGGCTTTCGTCCCGTCGGCATCGCGTCGCGACGACCGGAGCGGGCCGCGGAAGTGGCGGCGTTGCGGGGAGTGCCGCGGGTCTATGCGCATTATCGGGAGTTGCTCGAAGATCCGGAGATCAGCGTCATCGACATCGGCGTGCCGCCGCAGTTTCAGAAAGAGATAATTCGCGAAGTCGTGCGGCACGCGGACCATGTCAAAGGGATACTCGCGCAGAAGCCACTGGCCATGTGCTCGGCTGACGCCCGCGAAGCCGTGCGGCTCTGCGAGGAGGCGGGGATTGTGCTCGCGGTGAACCAGAACATGCGGCACGATCATTCGGTGCGCGCGTGCCGCGATCTGCTGAACCGGGGGCTTCTCGGTGAAACGGTGCTCGGAACGATCGAGATGCGGGCGATTCCGCACTGGATGCCCTGGAGTCAGGAGCTGCATTCACTTTCGACGTTTGTGATGTCGATTCATCATCTCGACTGTTTCCGTTACTGGTTCGGCGATCCGGTGCGGGTTCTCGCGAGCACTCGGCCCGATCCGCGGACGCAGTTTCCGCATGCGGACGGCATCAATCTGTACATCCTCGAATATGCGAACGGGTGCCGGGCGAGCAGTTGGGATGATGTGTGGACGGGACCGGTGCGCGAGGGGAGCGAGGGGGACATCGGCATTCGCTGGCGGGTCGAAGGGACCGAGGGGCTTGCCCGCGGGACAATCGGCTGGCCGGGTTATCCGGCCCGAACACCGAGCACGCTCGATTTCACGACGGCACAGCATCCGGGTTACTGGTTCCAGCCGCGCTGGAAAGCGGCATGGTTTCCCGACGCGTTCCGCGGCACGATGGGCGAGTTGCTGATGTCGCTCAAGCACGGCACCACGCCGCCGATCAACGGCCGGGATAACCTGCGAACAATCGCCCTTGTCGAAGCCGTCTTCGCAGCGGCCCGCGAACACCGGGTGATTGAGTTTGAGGCTCCGTGAGACGATCGGGTCCGGAATGAGGGTGCCGACCGGGTCACGCATCCCAGGCACTCGAATGATCAATACCCCAGCAACTGGAGCTCGCTGAGGCCGGCAGTGCCGTCGTCGCGCCAGACGCTGAGCATCTGGAGTTTGACATACCGGCCGCGTGCGAAGGGAACGGGCAGGGTGGTGCCGTAATCGGGGGTACCGGGCGCTCCCGGAGCCATGGGAATGATGGCGGTCGCGACAGGAGAAGTCGGAGAGGGGCTGTTGCTGACGTAGATTTCGACTTCCTTCCAGCCGCGATGAGGGGCTCCCTGCTCATTGCCGTTCCAGACGCGAACGCCGGTGATCGTGCGTTCTTCGCCGAGGTCGAGAACGATGGTGGTCAATGGCTTCGGAGGATGTCTCCACATGGTAGTGACTTCGGTGGAGTCCCAGACGCCATCGAAGACCGCGCCCCCGGGACTCTCGGGAAGCTCGTGCGTGACCCGGACCAGCTTCACGCCCGGGAGGGCGATCGGCTCAAGCTGCCGGGTGGCGACGGCGAGCCGCCTTGCTGCGAGAACGGCTTCCGCAGCGTTTCCCTCAACCGGTGCAGCATCGATGATCTTCAGCAATCGAGCGGGAAGTTCGAGCAGTTGTTGCTCCTGCTCGGGAGTGAGGGGCATCGGCAAACCGCGGCGGGTGGTGAGATCCTGCTGGCGGTGCACCTCGATCGCGTGATAGGCCGCCCCGAGCGCGGCGGCGAGTTCCGGCCCGTCGCGATGGAGCATCGGTAACAATGTGATCAGCGTTTCCTGCGGAGGATCGACCACTCCTTCCAGTGCGTTCAGCGCAGCAATCGCCTGCTCGGGAGTCTCAGCGGAGGTGGCGAGTTCGAGCAGCAGCTTGCCGGCGCCACCCTGCGGAACCTTTTGCAGTTCGCGAATCGTATCGGGCCAGCTGGCGGATTGTTCCACGCGGCTGAGCACAGCAACCATCGCTGGTACCGTCCGTTCCGGCTGGTTGAGGCGGCGGAGCATTTCCAGACAATTGGCGACCAGCACCGGATTGTCGGATTTCAGCGACTCCAGGAGCATCGGGAAAGCGACCTCAGGCTCGTCCCAGAGCATCTGCTGCCCTTCGCGCACCCGGCCGCGCTCTTTGGAAGCCATCAGTTCGAGACCGATGCGGAGCTTGCGCCGGACCTGGCGGTGCTCCTCGATTTTCATCTGCAATTCGCGGGCTTCCTGCTGCTGCTCGGGAGTTGGAGCATTCGCCAAAACCGCGGTCAGCAGGCGTCCCGATTCCTCGATGTCCCCGTCGGCGAGCAACTGCTTTGCCTTTGCGAGACGTTCGGCCCGCTGCTCGCTCACATAGGCCGCCTGGGCCTCGTTGAGCTGCTGTTCGAACTTTGCGATCTGCATTCGGTCATCGTCGGTGAACTCCGCATCGTGCTTCTGGAGTTCCGCGAGAGCATCCCGCGCTTTGTCGAACTCGTGGCCGTCGAGATGCTCCTGAGCGGAGGCAAGCGAGGCGGCGACGTCGATCTTCATCTCAGGGGCCGGCTCGCTTTTCTCTGCGGCCGCAGGCTTCACGTCGGAGGCCTGTTCCACGGGAGCGGCCGGAGCAGCTTCGGGATTCGGCGAGGCGGTCGTGCTCTCGCCGCCGCAGCCAGCGACCAAGGCGAGGCAGAGCACCCCGGCCAGACCGCGCAAGAGACCGCACCGAAGCAGTAAAAAGCCGGGCGGTCGCGGCGAGTCCGCATACGGAGCGAGGGAGAGTGAAGTCCGTCGGCAACGAGCCGCCGCAGTTGCGGAACTGGTGGGTGCGTTCATGAGAGTTCGCTGGGCGTGGAGGCCATCAGCCGCGGCTGACGGCTCAAGGGCGAGGGACTCGATGACAGCAAGCCTGAAGCGGCACAGCACCTGGTGGACTCGTTCGTGTCGAGCGTCCTCCGGCATCTCAGGCCGACAGCGTCGTGCGACCGGAGTGATGACTCGCAAACGGCATCCCCGCGGCATCCATGCACGGTCTCCGATCAGTCTATCGCCCGGCGCAGCGCGACGCCACGGGAATCACCGCATTCTCGCACCGCGAAGAAGATATCGATTCCCGGGCCGGCGAGCGTGCCGCTCGAAGCCTGGAGGGACTCAACAGGGCAGGGCGTGCAGAGGATGCAGGGCAGCGTTTGCCGCCTACGTGTCGATCAGGTCCGCACCATTGCCGCGAACCAGGCGCACGAAGTCCCGCAGAGGATCACCGGTGCCCATGCGGCAAGATCCAGTCGAACGAGGTTCGCCGTCGCGAGGTACTCAAACGCCTGACCGGCGGCGAGCACGACAAGGATTGCCCCGACACACAACGCGAGATTCACGACAAGCCCGCGGCTTTCCCGTCGCACGACGAACGGAATCACCATGAGGACCAGCAGCACGTTCATCAACGGCTTCGTGAATCGCGTGTGCAGATGCAGGCTTTGCGCCCGCGCGGCGATGATCCCGTATGCCGGGTTCTTCACGCGGTCGAGAAGCTCAACTGTCGAAAGATACGCATAAACCTTGTTGCGGCTGATCAGCTGCTCGAAATTGATGTCGGTGGCGACGAAGATCTCGTCATCCTGCTCGCCGGGGTAGATTGTCTGCCGTCCGATCGGCGTCAGGCTGATTTCATCGAAGCGCGGCGTGGCCCCCTTGAGTAGCCAGCCTGAGCGCCCTTCGACCCGCTTCTCGTGATAGGTCGCTTCCTGGGCGCGGATGTTCGTGATCTGCTTGGCAATCTTGGGAACGGGCAGCACGAACTCTCCATCCTCCAGCGTGCGCGTCTGCAGAAAGATTCGACCGCTCGCAATCAGGATGTGCGTCGAGTGATCGTAGGTCGGCTTGATCCGGTCGGATGAGGTCGCGTCCTGGCCATGCTTCGACTGTAGTTCGGTCGAAATACTCGGAATGAGCAGTTCCTGATTGGCAATCAGCAGGCCGTTGAGCACCAGCGCTCCGAAGATCAGCGGCCAGGCGAGGCGATAGGTCGGCACCCCCGCCGAAAGGATCGGGTTCAGCTCGCCGTGGCGCTGGACCAATGCCAGCACCAGAACCGCGGCGAGCGTCGAAATCAGCCCTCCCACGGTATTGAAGAACACGAACGCCTGATACAGGTAATAACGGCCGATGTGCAGCAGCAGCATGCCGACGCTGCGGTCGAGCTTCGTGAACTCGTCGAAGTTGGAGAAGGCGTCGATGACAACATACAATCCGAACATGGCCACGAATGTAATGATGAACGTGTGCCAGTAGCGGAACATCAGGTAACGGTCGAATAGTGTCATCGCGGTCTCGCCTCGTGCCAGCTCTGCACCCTCTGCAGAGTGCGGAATCGGCTTCGTTTATCCGATCTCTCGCCTGAGGGTCAAGACCAAGCCGCTAAGGCACATCTGTTCAGTACCGTGAAACAGGAGTTCGCCATGTTCTCATTCACCCCGAAACCAGCGGGGGATGATCCGCCTTTCGACGGATTGCGTTCTGAAAGGTGAGCCTGTCCCTTTCATCTCACCCGCAGTGCCTGACGGAAGCGGCGGTTGTCACTCCATATTGATGTGATCTATTCGCTGAACGCGAGTGGAACATTTCCAGGCCAGACATTTCAGAGACACAGAACCACATTATGCAGAAATATCGCAGCCTGAAGCCGGAAAAGATCGTGGAGACGATCGCGATTCTCGAACGGCGGATCTACGAGCGCTTCCCGAACGCGGGGCTTCGCAACGTCGCGGAAGAACTGCATCAGATCGCGCAGGAGGCGATCGTCCGGGCCGAGCGCATCCGCCGCCCGAACATTCCGCTCAGGCTCGGAATCAGCCTGCTGGTGCTCCTGATCCTCGGCCTGCTGGGAAGCATCGCGACGTCGGTCAGAATGAGTGACGACCTCTTCCGCCTCGACGATTTCGTCCAGTCTCTGGAGGCATTGCTGGGCAGTCTCGTCTTCATCGGCGCGGCGATTCTGTTTCTGGCGTCGCTGGAAATCCGGATGAAGCGGAGCCGGGCCCTGCGGGCCGTGCACGAGCTGCGGGCGCTCGCGCACATCGTCGACATGCATCAGCTCACGAAAGATCCCGAGCGGATCACGGGGCGGGGGCCGCGAACGCAATCATCGCCGCAACGGACAATGACCACCTTCGAGCTGAGCCGGTATCTCGACTACTGCAGTGAGCTGCTGTCGCTGATCAGCAAGATCGGCGCGCTCTACGTGCAGAACTTCCCTGATCCGGTCGCCCTCGCGGCAGTCGATCAACTCTCGACACTCACGAACGGCCTGTCACGCAACGTGTGGCAGAAGCTCATGATCCTCGACATGGGGAGTCCCGAAACGGCGACAACTCCTCCGGTGGACGGAGTCAGCACTGCAGCACCGAATGTCGCGGGGCAGGTCGCAGCCGTTCCTGCGGAGAGTCAGCCGCTTGCGGTGGCTGAAGGCCTTGAGAGCGGGTCACCGTTCATCAGGCCGAAGGGGGATTGACCCAGCAGCGGAGCGGCTTGCCTTCGAGCCCCGCGAGCAGATTGTCCGCCGCGATCTCGGCCATCCCGTTGCGACTCGAAAACGTCGCGCTCGCAATATGCGGTGCGATGACCACATTCGGCAGCGTGAGGAGCGGATCATCCTCGGGGATCGGCTCTGGATCGCTGACGTCGAGACCCGCCGCGAAAATCTCGCCTGAACGCAGCGCCTCGTAGAGATCCTGCTGATCGTGCAATGGCCCCCGCGCGCTGTTGACGAAGACTGCCGTCTTCTTCATTTTGCGAAACGCGTCCGCATTGAACATCCCCCGCGTGGTCGGATTCAGGTCGGTGTGGACCGAGACGAAATCCGATTCGGCGAGCAGGGTGTCGAAATCAACCCGCCGGGCACCGAGTTCCTTCTCTGCCTTTTCGTTCGGATACTGATCGTGATAGAGGACGCGCATGTCCCAGCCGCGGGCGCAGCGGCGGGCCATCGCGAAGCCGATCCGCCCCATCCCCACGATGCCAATCGTCCGCTGTTCGAGATCAACCCCAATATGGCCGAGCGGCTCCCATGTCTTCCACTTGCCTTCGAGCACGTAGCGATGCCCGGCGACCACGTGTCGCGCCGCGGAGATCAACAGGGCGAACGCCATATCGGCGGTGGCGTCGGTGAGCACGCCGGGGGTGTTGCCAATCCGAACGCCTCGACGGGTCGCTTCGTCCAGATCGATGTTGTTGAAGCCGACGGCGTAGTTGCTCACCACCTTGAGCTGTGGCCCGGCCGCATCAAGAAACTCGGCATCGACCCGTTCGGTGAGCAGCGTGAGCACCCCATCGCATCCGGCGATCTTCTGCAGGAGCACATCGCGCGGCGGCGGGAGGGGATCCTGCCAGAGATCCACCTCGCAGGCCGCCTGAATGCGATCGAGCCCCACCTGCGGAATGATCCGGGTCACGAAGACTCTGGGCTTCGCCATCAAAGTGCCTCTGCTTGCGTTGCGAACAAACTTCGCCCCGCGGCCCTCACTGCCGTCGCGGCGGTCACGAGTCGACACCCGTTGATGAGTGTAGCGGCTGGACTTCGACGGTCAAGCAGGGTGGAACTCCACACTCCCGCAAAATCGGTGGCTCTTCCAGGCAAGTGAGACATAATAATGAGCCGAAAGGAACTCACGATGGCAAGCGAGAGTAGCCGGACTGCAGACGGAAACGAACCATCACCACAAGAGTATTGCCCACGCTGCGGCGCGCACTTCACCTGCGGACTTCTCGCTGGCCATTCAAGCTGCTGGTGCGCTCGAATGCCCGTGCTGCGACGGCCCGTCGAACCCTGCACCGGCTGTTTGTGTCCCGCCTGCCTGGCGGCGGAGAGTGAGCGCCACGACGAGGGGCAGCGGTCTACCGACTTGTCGACAGGGTGATGCTCACGAAACGATCTGCATCCTCCCCGATTTCGTGTCAGTCAGTTGATCGCACTCGCGTCCAATCACGCATTGATTGCCGCTCTGCACGCTGATACTCTCACTCGTTCAGATCAACGCAATCTGAGGAAGGAAGCGGACACTGTTCTCCGACCAGTCAACATTTACGGTTCGGTTTGAATGGGGCGAGTGCGGCCTTGAGGCCCTCGGCCCCAGGGATAGCCTCATTGTCATTGTCGATGTACTTTCCTTTTGCACCTCCGTGGAAGTTGCCACTTCCCGCGGGGCGGTGGTGTTGCCTTACCGCTGGCGAGATGCGACGACCGTCATTTATGCGGAGCAACAGCAGGCCATCCTTGCGGACGAACATCGGCGGACAGAGAGGTACTCCCTGTCGCCTGCATCTCTGTCCGATATCGCGCCCGGCACGCGGCTGGTCCTGCCATCACTGAACGGGGCGACATTGAGTCTGCGGGCGGAGGAGTTCAGCCCGACTGTTGCCGGCTGCTTTCGGAATGCCCGCGCCGTCGCCGCTTTCGCCTGTTCGCAAGGCAAGCCAGTCACGGTCATCGCCTGCGGCGAACGGTGGGCCGACGGCAGCTTGCGGCCGTGCTGGGAGGACCTGGCCGGTGCGGGAGCCGTGATTGCTGAACTCCCGGGCACGCGATCGCCGGAGGCCGAGGCCGCCTGTCAAGTCTTTCGGAATGCCAAGGGAGACTTGCCGAGGACTCTACGGGTGTGCTCATCCGGCCGGGAGTTGATGGAGCGAGGATTCGCAGCGGATGTGGAACTGGCGGGGGCGCTCGATGCGAGCAGCTGTGTGCCAGTGCTTACAGGTGGCGTGTATACCGCCTTACATTGGGGAAGCATGTAGTCAACGAGTGATGCTTCAGAGTCGCCAGTGGCCTGATGCGTCGCCATTCATCTTGCCTCTGCAATTGCCGCGGGTGAGAATGCAACTTGTGTCGGTCGTACTTCCGCTGGTGGATTGCCGGCGGCGACGGTCAGCGCTGTGGCTGGGAATTTCAACGTTCAGGGAGGAACTCAGATGCTGCGTCCTACGTTCATCGCCATTGCACTCTCCACCTGCCTCGCAGCACCGGCGTTCGCCGAGGACGCCGCTCCGGAGACGAGTATCCAGCTATACAGCGTCGGCGACCTGGTTTCGGCCGATGCTCTGGAAGTCGCCGACTGGGGGAAGATCCCGGCGGAAGAATGGCAAGTCGGGCACTCCCGGACGATCGAAGCGCTGGAGCGATTGGCCGCGCTCGTAGAAGGGATGTGCACCACGAAACCCGCCGCCGTGGCAGCGCATCGGGAAACGCTGAGTCTCGCCGTTCGACATACAGCCGAGGGGCATCGCGAAATCGAGCAACTGCTGAAATCGCTGCGGACGAACAATCAGCCCGCGCTCCGGCTCACGTTTCAGCCGCTCTGCACCGTGAGCAGCATGCTCATTGAATCCCTGCCGAAAGAGAAGCAGGAACGCGCGTATGAACTGCTGGAACGGAAGTTTCTTTCCGCGGAGGAAGCCCAGGAAGCGCGGCAGCTGCTGACCGAACCCCGCTACAAGGATTGGGAAGAAGACATCCACCTGGTACCGGGTCGAAAGACATCGTGGGGACATCCGGCGCGCCCCGCGGCGGCCACCGCCCGCATCCTCCCGGGCACACGCTCGGTTCAACTGCGGCTCGACTACGTGATCGATGACATTGTCGACGAGACCGTACCCGTCGCTTCCCAGGTCTTCGAGATCCAGGAGGGAGCCTCGGCCGTCTCGCAGCACTACTGCGACGGCGGCACTATCGTCTGGCTGATCACGCCGACGATCCTTACACCGGTTCCCGCGGAAGAGGCTCAGGCACAGGTCACCGCGGTCGAGTCGCCGTGATGGGCGTGCCGGCGATAAACGAACCAGTAGTGTGCTCCGCCGGTTCGAACGCCGCAGTTGCTTCGTGTGTTGATGCCGCAGGAACACTCACGGCTGCATTTCGAAGGTGAAGTTGTTGTCCCCGGCCTTCACTTCCGCGGTCAGGCCGCTGGTGACTTCGCTGCGGTACTTCGAAGGAATCTGCGGGTATTCCGGCAAAGGCTCCGTTCGCGGCGCACCGGCAGAAGTGGGATCGGGCGGGGGAAGAATCGCCACCCGATAGGTACCCAGCGCCAACCCTTCAGGAATCTGAAACTCCCCCTTCTCGTTGATCGGGGCACCGGCACCGCGACCGGTTTCCGGAGACGCGAAATTTACCATGCCCACGGTGACCGGTTCTCCCTGGAAGAGAACCTTTCCCCGCACGGCGGCGGTGGGGGGACCGCTGCTCCCGCCGCATCCCGTGAAAAGAATCAGACAGGCTGGAAGGAGGAGACAAAGACGAACGACTTCCCAGGGATGGAACATGCAGGTGTATTCCGAACTCGATGAAGACACAGACGAAGGGAGTGCACGACAGGTCGCGCACTCCCATAAAAACGGGCAACGAAAATCGGGCAACGAACCGATCGTGTGAGCAACAATCAGAACTCGCCAACCACCTGGCCGTCGCTTTTCGCTCCGAGGTAATAGAGCGTGTTGAGATTCATGTTCTCAGACAGGAAGTGAACCGAACCATCGGCCATGAGCGCGTGCGTCCCCCCCGTATGGAACGAATTGATGACCGTATTGTACGAGTAGGCCGTGGATGCGCCGTTGGGAGCGCTGGACGCGTTGAGATTGATCGCATAGCGGAGCGTCGTCACCCCACACGGAAAAGGATCTGAGGCTGTCACCTGAGACGGGCGCTGGCTGCCGTTGTAGAACCCTGACCAGCCTCCCTGGTAATTGGCCCGCAGGTCTTTGCCGCCCACGGCTCCGGATTGCTCGGCAATGATGATCGTATTTGACGTTCCATCGGTGACGTCCCGCATTCGCGTCACACCATTGAAGAACAACATTCCGTTCTCACATGCGATTCCCCGACCACTCAGAGTCTATCCGAAAAGCCGCTTCAGGCGGCCACTAGATAGTGAAACGCGGGTTGGTGCTGATGTCCGGTAAGCCGTTTCAGCATCAGGTGAATACTGCTGATGCGGATCATGGCTTC
>Ga0180217_1003345_pt1 | contig 13674 bp, 12 predicted proteins | sample eDN3rd37CBELigOP_FD_128521 | JGI IMG/M metagenome (GOLD analysis project Ga0180217, IMG submission 128521) | Enriched Organic Plus compost microbial communities from Emeryville, California, USA - eDNA 3rd pass 37_C BE-Lig OP (version 2) (version 2) ... | reverse complement strand
CAACGTACGCACAGCAGGATTACTGATTGGTCGAAGTGACGGCCACTGAACATCGGCGAGCTCCCCGAAATGGAGGGCTCTCATGCCACTGCCAAGGTTGACAACAGGTTTGCGACAAAGCCCTTGCCGAACGTCTGCGCACCGAGAATGCCGAGCTGAAGAAGAAGCTCGGATTGGATTAGCCGGAGGCAACATTCTCGCAATGGAACGAGCGGGGATCGGCTTTACCGCCGATCGCTGGATACACTGCGGCATATAATAGAGCGCTTCCGGGCCGGAGGGGAAGCGGACTGGACGAACCCCGATCCCGTTTCACGCGACCGGCTTCCTTTCCAGACCGAGGCGGCGGCGCTCGAAGCCTTGAAAGAACGTTCCTGACTGCCTTTGGTCTTGAGAATACAACATGCCGACGGTTCGGGCGTCCGCCGTTCTAGAGCGACGGACGCCCGGATAAGTCCGGGCTGCCGCTCTATCTGTTTGTTTTGCCGCATTTATGCGACGCCAAGTGATTCCACTTGGCTGCAAAACGCTCTATTGTGTCCGATCGTAAGGAGAGCCGTCAGCCCGCCTCCGCCGGCGCGAAAACGGTGCGCCGCTCGCCGGGGTCCGACAAGACCAGCCGCACCTTGAGCCGGTCGCCCTCCGCCGGCGGTTTCGGCGTTGCGACGTTGACCATGATCGGCAGGTCGGCGAGTTGTACCTGCGCGCCCTTTTCCACGATTCCGGTGACCACCGCGTCGAACATCTCGCCCTCGCGGCCGGCAAGCATCACCGCTTCGGCGAGGCTGATCACCGCGCCATTGAGCTGCGCGGCATGGCCATCGGCGCGCGCCATCACCTTCGGCAGCCGCGCAAAGGCGTCGGTGACGGCATCGGGCACGGCCTGCCCGTTGCAGATCGCAAGCGTCGCGCGCACCACGTAGCGGTCGGGGAGCCGCCTGAGCGGCGCGGTCGCATGCGCATAGGTCGCGGCCAGCGCCGCGTGCCACGGCCTGACGCCTTCGGTATAGGGCATGTAGGAGGCTCCGGGGCTCTCCCGCCTGATTTCCAGCATCAGCGCCGCTTCCCGCGGATCGGCGGCGCTGAGCGTGCGCTGATAGTCGTGCAGACCGACCGAAGCCGGCCAGTCGAGGCCGAATGCCTTCGCCGCGCGGCGCAGCCGCATCACGCCGGCCGCGTTCGGCTCGGCCATGGTGCGGAACAGCCCCGTATGATGTGCCAGCATGGCGTCGGCGATCGCCATGTTGGTCGCGAGAGAAAGCGTGGCGTTCTGCTCCTCCGATTTCAGCCGTGGGCGGAAGATCAGCCGGAAGCGGCCGTCGGCGGTTTTCTCCACCTCCTGCTCCGGCGGGTCGACGCGCGAGGCGCCGCGACGCGTTTCGTTTCTGGACATGCGCTGCGCGAACTCCGCGAAGCCGGCCGGCAGATCCTCCGCGCGCACATTTTCATAGGCGAGCTTGGCACGGCTGCGGATCACCGCGCGCTCGGCCCCGTCGAGCCGCACGGCGCCATCTTCCGCCACCCGCACGGTGAATATCACCGCGGGCCGCGGTCCGTCCGGCAACAGGCTTGCTGCATGCTCGCCGAGCACGGGCGGATAAAGGGGCGCACGGCCATCCGGCAGATAGAGCGTTTCCCCCCGCTTCCAGGCTTCCTGGTCGATCGCGTCGCCATCCTCGACGAACCAGGCGACGTCGGCGATCGCATAGCGCAGCAGAAGATCGCCGCCGCTTTTCTCGATGGTGAAGGCCTGGTCAAGGTCGGTGGACGTGGCCGGGTCGAGTGTCACGAACGGCAGATCGGTCCGGTCGGCATGCCGGGCCGGCGCCCGCCCCGACGCTTCCTGTGCCGCCGCCAGCACCTCGGGGGGAAACCCTTCCGGCACCTTGAACTGCTTGCGGATGACAGCCAGCCCATCGGCCAGCGCATGGGAGGAATCGGCGAGAACCTTCATGCCGCGGTTCTACACGGAAGAAAACAAGCGCGAAAGGCACCCGCCGAACCGCGCGGCCTTTTACACGAACTTTGCATGGGACAGTCACCGCCGACGCTCGGGCCCGCAACCACGGCGATCCCCGATCGACGTAACTTTCCCATGATCCGGTCGAGCGACGGAACCAGCCGGCCGGTGTGCCTGCCGTTTACCGAATATCCTCCGGCAGGATCGCCGCCGGAATATTCTGATAGCTCACCGGCCGCAGGAAGCGCCGGATCGAAAGCGTGCCGACCGAGGTCGCGCCGAAATTCGTCGAAGCCGGATATGGGCCGCCATGGACCATGGCGGAGCTCACTTCGACGCCGGTCGGGAAGCCGTTGGCAAGCACGCGCCCAGCCTTGCGCTCGAGGATCGGCATGAGCTTGCGCGCCAGCGGATGGTCGGCCTCATCCAGATGCAAGGTGGCGGTAAGCTGCCCGTGCAGTCCTCTGGCGATCTGCTCCATCTCACCCGTGTCCTTTGCCTTGACGACGATGCCAAGCGGTCCGAACACTTCTTCGGCCAACGTATCGTCGGCCAGGAAGCGCTCTGCGGTCGTCGCGAACAGATAGGGCGCGGCCCTGCGGTCGCTGCAGGCGGTTCCGATCAACGCCTCGATGCCGTCGACCTGTTCGATGCGGCTTGCGCCTGCCCGATAGGCGTCGGCTATGCCGTCGGTCAGCATGGTCTGCGGCTCGATGCTGCCGAGCACTTCCAGCGCCGCGGCCTTGAAGCTTTCCGCATCAGGCCCTTCGAGCACCACCGCGATGCCCGGATTGGTGCAGAACTGGCCCGCGCCCATCGCCAGCGAGGTGGCCCAGCCCTTGCCGATCCCGGCTCCGCGCGCCTTGGCGGCGGCAGGCAGGACGAACATCGGATTGGTCGAGCCGAGTTCGCCGAAAAAGGGAATTGGCTCGGGCCGCGCCGCGCAGAGATCGAACAGCGCGCGCCCGCCGCTTAGAGATCCGGTGAAGCCGACCGCCTTGATGAGAGGATGCTGCACCAGCGCCTCGCCAACGTCTCGCCTGCCGCCCTGGATCAGCGAGAAGACGCCCGGATGGAGACCGATGCGTTTGATCGCCGCGTCGATTGCCCGTGCCACGAGTTCGCCGGTGCCGGGATGGGCGGAATGGCCCTTGACGACGACCGGACAGCCGGCGGCGAGCGCGGCCGCGCTATCACCCCCGGCAGTCGAGAAGGCGAGCGGGAAGTTGGATGCGCCGAACACCGCGACCGGGCCGACCGGTCGTTGCATGAGGCGGATGTCCGGCCGCGGCGCAGGCTCGCGGTCCGGCATGGCCGGGTCATGGCGGATGTCGAGATGCTCGCCACTTTCGATCAGGTCTGCGAACAGCTTCAATTGTCCGGTGGTTCGGCCGCGCTCTCCGACCAGCCGCGCTTCGGGCAGGCCGGTTTCCTCATGACCGATCCGGGTGATCTCGTCGCCCAGCCGGTCGATCTCCCCGGCGATGGCGCGGAGGAAGGCGGCGCGCTCCGCCCGGCTCGAATAGCCGTAGGACCAGAAAGCTTCTTCAGCCGCTTCCGCGGCGCGGTCGACGAGCCCCGGCGTGCCCACGGCGAAGTCGTGCGCCTCGCCGCTCGATGGCTGCGACCTGAACGTCTCGCCGGAGTCGACCCATTCACCCGCGATCAGATGCTTGCCGTTAAGCTTGAAGCTCATTTCATTCTCCGTGTCGTCGTTTGCTTTCCAGTATCAGTTCAAAATCGCGTTGCGAGAAGGAATAATTTTGCGCGGGTGAGATTGCCGGGTCGGCAACGCCGATCTGGATAGGCTCGGTTCATGGCGCTCGATACCTATTCCCAGGACTCCGTCGGACATCACGCCAGAACGGAGCCCTGAACGCCGGTTGGTCCTAGGATTCCCGCAACGCGACGATCATTTCCACTTCGACCGAGGCATTGCGCGGCAGTTCAGCGACGCCGATGGCAGAGCGGGCCGCGGTGCCCTTTTCCCCGAACATGGTCTGCAGCAGCGCCGAGGCGGCGTCAGCGACCTTGGGCTGCTCGTTGAAACCGGGCGCGGAGGCGACGAACACCGTAAGTTTGACGATGCGATCCAGCTGCTGCAACCCGTCCAGCGCGTGGCTGAGCGAGGCGAGGGCGTTGAGCGTCGCCAGTTCGGCGGAGCGTCGGGCGTCGTCCAGAGAAATGTCGGCGCCTGCCTTGCCTGTGAACGATACCTCGGCAGGCGTCTTGGCAATATGGCCGCTGACATAGGCGATGGAGCCATGCCGCACGACCGAGGCGTAAACGTTGGCAGGCGGCTGATAGTCGGGAAGTGAAGGGGCTGTCTGGAAGGGGGTGGTGGTCATGGTGCGCCTAGCTGAAGCAGGTATGAGCGATCTGGGTAACGATGTAATCGTCATCGATGACGTAAAGGGCATCCCATTTGTCGAAGAAGGTACAGGGATGCGAAATCCCGAAGCCGACAATGTCGCCGACCTTGAGGTCGAGGGTCGGAGAGACATCGAGAAAGCCGTGCTGGTCGTTGAGCTTAACCAGGTTGCAGGGCTCCGATATGGCTTCGGGCCGGCCGCCACCCTGTCTAAATAGCATCTGCGGCACCGGCAGGCCGGCATCGAACGACACGTCGCGCCGCCCCATATTGACGATCACGCGCCCCGGCTCGGGATGCGATTGAACCGTGGCCCATATCTCAAGCGCCGGGCGCAGGGCGCCCAGCTGCGCGGCCATCGGGCTGCGCTCAGCCATCAAATCCATGGCCTCGGCATAAATCCCGATGTCGTGGAACAGGTAGCAGCCGCACCGCAACTGCACCTGCACCGGACGATCAAGCCGGACCTGGCCGAAACGGGCCGCGACCCGATCAAAGAACTTGCTGCCGCCGGCGCTCAGCGTGATCTGGGGACCGGCGAAACAGCCCTGCGCCGCACAGGCCTCGGCGACGGCGACGATGGTGTCGAGATAGTGGTCGACTTTCTCGATCGCGTTAGCCTCCCGCGGGGAGAACACGCCTTCGTAACCAGCGACGCCAACCAGCGCGAGCCCGGTCGCGGCCGATACCGCACGCCCGACGTCGAGAGCGCTCTGAAGGTCGCGCACGCCGGCGCGGCCGCCCGTGACGCCGACCTCCAGCATGACCTCGAGCGGGCGTTGGCCGTTGTTGCGGGCCACGGCATCGGCTGCAAGGCGGACGCCGGCCAGCGAATCCACGAAATAGACGACAAAGAAACTGTCGTCCCGGTTCATTTCCCGCACCAGGTAGTCAAGGTCCGGTGCGTTGATCACCTGGTTGGCGATCAGGATATGATCGGCGCCCGCCTGCCGGGCTATGCGGGCTTGCGCCACCGAGGCGACGGTGAGCCAGTGGGCACCCTGCGCCAGTTGCCAGCCGAAGACTTCCGGCGACATCGAGGTTTTTCCGTGCGGAGCCAGAACGGCACCGGTCGCCGCGGTGAACCCCTTCATCCATGCCGCGTTGTGATCGACGGCCGATCGCTTGATGAGGGCGAGCGGCGGCGAGAATTGCCCGCCGAAGATCGATTGTCCCACCAGCGGCGCCATGGCCGACAGGCCCCCGGGCGCGGCTCTGCCTCCCTCACGCGACAGATCTCCAAGCTTCGGCACCAGGCATCTCCATTCAATGACATTACTAATTTGTCATTAAAATAACAAAAAAGTACTTTCAAGCTTGAAATGGAAAAAATTATCACATATAAGTGCCAAATGTGTCATATGGAGAACATACTTGTCTGAATCTCGCAAGCTGCGGCTGTCGGATCGTATCTATAACCAGATGCGCCAGATGCTGGCCGACGGGAAATGGGTCGAAGGCATGCGCATCCCGACAGAACATGATCTGGCTCAGGATTTCGATGTCTCGCGTCCGATCGTCCGGGAGGCGCTGGCCCGCCTCAAGGAAGATGGGGTGATTGCCCCGCGGCGCGGTTCGGGCAGTTTCGTGATCAAGGCCGGCGCGGCGCCGGTCACGGGCTTTCGCCCGATTGAGACCATCTCCGATTTGATCCGCACATTCGAATTTCGGTTGAGCGTCGAATGCGATGCCGCCGCCTACGCCGCTGCCCGTCGCGAGCCGCACCAGCTTGCCCAGATCGAAGAAGCCCTCGAACTGATTGGAGAGGGCATGGATGACGAGAATTTCGGGGACGCCGACTTTCGCTTCCATCTGGCGATCGCCGAGGCATCCGGCAACGCCATGTTCGCGACCGCCATGTCGATGCTGCAGCAGCAGATCGTCGTCGGCATGCGGCTGGCGAGTGAACTCGCCCCCGGCGGCGCCTCCCGCGCGGCCACCGTGAGAAGCGAGCATGGCGCCATCGTGCAATGTGTCGCCCGGCAGGACCCCGACGGCGCCAGCGCCGCCATAAGGGATCATCTGCTTTCATCCAGATACCGCCTGCTTGGATCGGAAATGCCCGCGGTCAGCTTGATCCGCTTTCAACCCAGGCCTGTCGCCATCAGTTCGGACGAACGCTAAATGGAGGAATAAGCATGAAAAAGATTGTTGCTGCGGCTGCGATCGCCCTGGCACTGGGTGGGGGTGCGCAAGCTTTCCCCGACAAGCCCGTCCAATTGGTGGTGCCTTTTTCACCTGGCGGCGGCACCGACGTTCTGGCCCGGCTGGTTGGCCAGAGGCTTTCCGAGGAGCTTGGGCAGCAGGTCGTGATCGACAATCGTGGCGGGGCTGGCGGTACCATAGGCGCGGCCTATGCCGCCGCGGCCAAGCCGGATGGTTACACCCTGCTGATCTTCAACGCCCTGCCGCATACTTCGGCGCCCAATCTCTACAAGGACCTGACCTACGATCCGGTGGCGGATTTCCAGCCGATCGGGACGTTTGGCGTCTCTCCCTATGTGCTGGTGGTCAATGCGAAGTTTCCCGCCCAGGACTACGCCGCATTCGTCGATCTCATTCACGCCGCGCCGGGCCAGTACGACTATGCGTCCGCCGGAGTGGGCAGCGCCACGCATCTGGCCATGGAGTTCTTCAAGCAGTCCGCAGACCTCGATATTCAGCACATTCCCTACAACGGCAGCGGGCCGGCCCTGAACGATGTCGTGGCCGGCAACGTGCCCGTGGCATTCGACAGCGTGCTGGCGGTGACCGAACTGGCCAAGAGCGGGCTGCTGACACCTTTGGCCATTTCCAGCGAACAGCGCTCGGAAACCTTTCCGGACGTTCCGACCTTCGCCGAACTGGGTCAGCCCGACCTGGGACTGGTCGGCAATTGGGGGCTTGTCGCGCCCAAAGGCACTCCTGCGGACATCATCGAAATTCTCAACAAGGCGCTGGCCGCGACCATCGCCGACCCGCAGATCAAAGCGAAGCTGAACGAGCAGGGGATCACGCCGTCCGTCAGTTCGCCCGAGGATTTCGAAGCTCTGCTGCACGCGGAATCGGCGAAATGGCAGAGCGTGATTTCGAGCATCGACATCGAGCTTTAGGGCCGGTGGCGGCGGCCTGTGCCGCCGCCGTGACGGCAAGGCCCGGAACGGGGCGGACCGGTTCAACCCGCCCGCTCCTGCGCAGACGGCAGAATGGTGGACTTCATGACGAACGTGATTACCGATGGCAGCGCGATCCTCGATGTGGAGGCGGTGCGAACGGCCTGGGAGCTGTTGTTCGCCGCCGTCGGCGTACCGGCTGAGGATGCCGGCCTGCTGGTCGATGTGCACATCGATTCCGAACTTCGTGGCGAATCCTCCCATGGCATTCATCTTTTGCCGGTGCAGCTGCGCAAGATTCTGGCCGGTGCGATCAGAGCCAAACCTAAGGTCACCGTTCTTTCCGATCATGCCGCGATCGCCTTGTTCGACGCCAATCACAGCGTGGGACAGGTGGTCGCCGCCCGGGCCATGCGCCTCGCTATCGAGCGGGCCCGGAAGTTTGGCGTGGGCGTCGTCGGCGTCCGCAGCGCCAGTTCCTATACGTCGGCCAAGTATTACCCGTTAATGGCGGTGGCGGAGGGATGCATCGGCATTACCTACGCCAATAGCCGCCCGATGATGCCGCCGCATGGCGGCGGCGCGGCCGTGATCGGCAACAACCCGGTCGCCATCGCCGCTCCGGCCGGCGCCGAATATCCTTTTGTCCTCGACATGGCCTGCGCGGCAGCTAAGGAGAAAATCTTTCAGGCAGCGGCGGAAGGCCGGGAAATCCCGGAAAACTGGGCGCTTGATCTCGACGGTAATCCCACCACGGACCCCAACGCCGCGCTTGCCTCACAGGTAATGCTGCCTTTCGGCGGCCATAAGGCCGTCGGATTGGCGATAGCCCATGAAGTTTTGACCAGCGTGCTGTTCGGAGGCGATCTCTTTACCGGCGCGGGGACCGGATTCCGCCCCTACGACAACCCCATGCGCGTCACGCAATATTTCCAGGCGATCGACGTCGCAGCCTTCACCTCGCTCGAAAGCTTCCGGTCCCGAATGGACGCCATGATCGCCGCGCTGCGCAATTCGCGACGGCGACGGAATGTGGATCGCATCCTTGTTCCTGGCGAACGCGGCTTTCTCGAGATGGAAAAACGTCGGGCCGAGGGTATCCCCGCCAGCCACGTCGCCCTGCAATCGATGCGCGAGCTGGCTGGCGAACTGGGTGTGGCGCTGCCGAAACTGGAACGCGCCTGACACGAACCGCCAAAGAGGAAGCTGCAATGCCCCGTACCAGAAGCCATTGGATCCATGAGATGTCGCATGTCGAAGTCGCCGACTATCTCAAGACCGACGACATCGCGCTGATCCCCTTTGGCGCGACCGAGCAGCACGGCGCCCATGCGCCGATGATGCTGGATACCGTCTGGGCAACCGCAGCCGCCGAAGGGGCGGCGCGCAAGGCCAACGTGCTCATTGCCCCGCCTACCCATTTCGGTTGGTCGTACAGCCACATGGCATTCCCCGGTACGCTTACCCTGAGTGCCGAAACCATGACCGCGCTGGCCCTCGATATATGCCGCAGCTTGCTCGTGCATGGCTTTCGCAAACTGATCCTGATCAACGGCAACCGTATGGTGCTGCAGCCGCTCGACATTGCGGCGGTCCGGATTCGCAACGAGACCGGGGCCTTCGTGGCGGTGGTCGATGCGGGCCTCATCGCCAAGGAGGAAATCAAGGCGCTGTGCGATGCCGGGCAGGGTGCCCTGGGGCATGCGGGCGAAGCCGAGACCTCGATGATACTGGCACGCTGCCCCCAGTTCACCGACATGTCCAAGGCCGTCGATGGCAGCGCTGCTTCCAGCGCCAACATGCATGGCAGCGCTTTTGCCCGCGGGCACAGCCAGCTCGATCCGAGCGTGTCGGGCAATAGCGTTTATATGCCCACGATCGCCCGGGAACTGTTCGCGGTCGCGCAGGACACGGCCGGCGTGCGCGGCAACGCGCTGCTGGCCAGTGCCGAGAAAGGCGAGCGCATGGTGGAGGCCGTCTCTACCAATCTTGCGGCATTCATCGAGGAAATCCGCCCGTTGCAGGTCACCGTGACCAAGCCGGCCGTGCCTTGCTAGCGGTACGCCAAGCCAGAGACTTATCAAGAAAGTAGGAAAATGCCTCTCCATCCTGAAACGCACGCCCGATTGATGGCAGTCAGCACGGCGACATTGAGCACCTGCCTGTTCAAGCGGGGCCTGCGCAACCAGTTCATTCAAGACGTCCGCCCGGTGGGTCCCTCGGCGCCGCAAATGGTGGGAGAGGCGTTTACGTTGCGCTATATCCCGGCGCGCGAGGATCTCAACCCGCTTGAAGTCTTCCGTGACCGTGGCCACCCGCAGCGACAAGCCGTCGAGCAATGCCCGGAAGGTGCCGTGCTGGTAATCGACAGCCGCAGAGACGCTCGCGCCGCTTCCGCCGGCTCCATCCTGGTGACGCGCCTCAAGATGCGCGGTTGTGCCGGTGTCGTGACGGATGGGGGATTCCGCGATTCGCCCGAGATTGCCAGACTGGGCTTCCCGGCCTACCACCACCGTCCGTCCGCGCCGACCAATCTGACCCTTCATCAAGCCATCGACATCAATGTTCCGATCGGTTGCGGCGATGTCCCCGTATTCCCCGGCGATGTCGTGGTTGGCGACCGCGAGGGAGTCATCGTGGTTCCCGCCCATCTCGCCGACGAGATTGCCCGGGAAGCGGTCGGCATGACGATTTTCGAGGACTTCGTTACCGAGCGGGTTCAGGCAGGTTGCTCCATTCTCGGTCTTTATCCCGCCACGGACGCCGCAATCGCTGCGGAGTTCGAAGCCTGGAAACCGCAGCATCGGTTGGCGGGCGGCGTCAAATGACCCATCGTCCGGCGGGCAAGACATGGGCGAAAAAGAGCGCCCTGCTGCAGGCGGTGCCCACCGACGTCGTGGCGGGGCTGGTGCTCGTGCTGTTCGCAGGGCTCAGCATGCTCGCCACGCAGGACCTGGCATTCGGCTCCTCGGCGCGTATGGGGCCAGGCTATTTCCCCAGAATAGTCAGCGGCCTGATCGGCTTGTTCGGCATCGCTATCGTGGCAATAGGGCTGACAAAGCGCAGGAGGGCGAGGCCGGCTGATACCATACCTGGCGTCTCCTGGCGAGCCCTGCTCATGATCATGCTTGCCATGACTTTCTTCGCTGCCTCCGTCGAGCACCTGGGGCTGCTGTTATCGGGATTCGGCACGATCCTGCTGGCAAGCCTCGCCGTGCCGTGTGTCAGGCCGCTTGAAATCGCCGTCTTCTCGCTCGTGCTTGCCGCGATGGTGACGGCGATTTTTTCATGGGGCCTCGGGCTTTCCCTGCCGGCCTGGCCAAACTTGGGATAGGTCCATGGATATCGTCGGTAATCTGCTGCTTGGTTTAGGGGTCGCTCTCTCGCCCGGCAACCTGGCTTTCTGCTTTGTCGGTGCGCTGCTGGGCACCATGATCGGCGTTTTGCCCGGGCTCGGCCCGGTCGCCACCATCGCGGTCTTGCTGCCGATAACTTTCAGCCTGCCCCCCGAAGGCGGCCTGATCATGCTTGCCGGCATTTTCTACGGCGCTCAATATGGCGGCTCGACGACCGCCATTCTCCTCAATCTCCCAGGGGAAGTGTCGTCGGTGGCCACGGCGATAGACGGCTATCAGATGGCCCGGCAGGGGCGCGGCGGCGTGGCTCTGGCAACGGCCGCCTTGGGGTCGTTCTTTGCCGGATGCGTCGCCACCCTGCTGGTTGCCCTGTGCGGGCCTTTGCTGATCGGCGTGGCCATGAATCTGGGGCCGGCCGATTACTTTTCCATCATGGTGGCCGGCCTGATCGCGGCAATCGCGATCGCGTCGGGGTCGGTCGTCAAGGCCATCGCGATGATACTGGTCGGGCTGCTGCTTGGCTCGGTCGGCATCGACATAAATTCGGGCGCCCAGCGTCTGACCTTCGGCTTTCGCGAACTGAGCGAAGGAATCGATTTCGCGGCGATGACCATGGGGCTGTTCGGCGTTGCGGAAATCCTGACCAACCTGAGGAATCCGGAGCATCGCGAGGTCATCGCCGCCAAGATCAACTCGCTCGTGCCCAGCCGCAACGACATACGCCGCGCGGCGCCGGCAACTGTTCGCGGCACCGTTGTCGGTTCGATAGCCGGGCTGGTGCCCGGCGCCGGCGCCTCCCTGGGCGCATTCGCCGCCTATATGATCGAAAAACGCGTGTCGCGGCACCCCGAGCAGTTCGGGCATGGCGCCATCGAGGGCGTGGCAGGGCCGGAATCCGCAAACAATGCCAGCGCGCAGACGTCGTTCATCCCCTTGCTGTCACTCGGCATTCCGTCCAATGCGGTGATGGCCGTCATGGTGGGCGCCATGATCGTCCACGGCATTGCGCCCGGGCCGCTGCTGATGGAGCAACATCCCCAGTTGTTCTGGGGGCTCATAGTGAGCATGTGGATCGGCAATCTGATGCTCGTGATCATCAACCTGCCGCTGATCGGCATCTGGGTGAAATTGCTCACCGTGCCGTACCGTTTGATGTTTCCCGCCATCCTGATCTTCTGCGCCGTCGGCGCCTACGGCATGAACATGTCGTATGTAGACGTACTGGTCATGGCGGCATTCGGCCTCGTCGGCTTCGGCTTGCGCAAAATCGGCTTCGAGCTCGCGCCGCTCATTCTCGGCTTCGTTCTCGGCCCGATGATGGAGGAGAACCTGCGACGGGCTATGCTGATCTCGCGTGGCGACGCCACGGTGCTGCTGACACGACCGATCAGCGCGACTTTCCTCCTGATTGCCGCGGTCCTGCTCCTGATGCTGATCCTGCCGGCCGTGCGCAAAGGACGGGAAACGATCTTCGTTGAAGAGGAGACGTAGGGGCGGGTAGACGTACTCGATCCGCTGCATTTCAGGCCGGGCCGCCGATCACGCTGGACAAGTTTTTCCTTCTCTCCTACCTTTTCGGCAATCACCCGGACAGGTGAAGCAACGGGGAACGGGGATTGAAGACTGCCCGCGATGCCTGTCCGGAGACGAGGCGGGGTGGGGATGGACCGGGAGCTTCATACGGACGGCGAACTGATCGATCTGATCTATGCGGCGCTGCTCGGCGAGGCGTCCTGGCAAACCTTTCTCGATCGGCTCTCCCGCGACCTGCCCAACGGCAAGGCCGCCTTCTTCTATCACGATGCGCGTTCGCAACGGGGCGCGGGTGCGTTGATGGCGGGCATAGACGATGCGATGGCCGCGGCCTATGCCGAACACTATTCTAGCTGCAATGTATGGATGCCTCAGGCAATGCTCAGGCCGGCGGGTGTTGCGGTCATCGACGCGGAGCTGTTCCCGCGCGACCAGCTGGCGGGGACGGAATACTACAACGATTTCCTGCGTCCCAACGGTCTCGCGTCATCGTCGGGCCTGATCGTCGACAAGGCCGATGACGGTTTTACGTTCATGCTCACGACGCTCTCCGGCGAAACCGACATGGACGTGAACAGATGGTCCGCCGACAGGCTCGCCCGGCTGGCGCCCCATCTGAAGCGCGCCTCGAATTTCTATCGGCGCACCGCCGTTGCCCGCATCGCGACCGGGTTCGCATCCTTTCTCGACGCGGTCGGTATGGGGCTCGTCATCGTCGGAGACGGTTTTCGCGTCAAGGCGATCTCCAGCGCCGGTCAGGCGATCCTGCAGGAAGGGGTATCGGCCGCCATATCGCCGCTCGGCAGGCTGCGGCTTCGCAGTCCCGACGCGCAGGCGGTTCTCAGCGGTATGCTGGAGCGGGGCTATGAGGGGGCCAAGGTCGTGAACCTTCCCGGGCAGGGCGCGCGAATCACGCTCGTCCATATGACGAAAGATCGTATCTCGCTGTTTTTCGAGGGGCCGACCGTTATCGTGCTCATGGAACCGGCCCGAGCCAACGCGCCGGCTGTCGATATCGAAGCGTTTTCCCGGCGTTTCGGCCTCAGCAGGGCGCAGGTGCGTGTGGTTTCCGGGATCGTCGACGGAAAGACCATCGGCCAGATCGCCGCTCATGCCGGCGTTTCACGCGAGACCATTCGCACGCAGCTGAAGAGCGTTTACGCCAGAACGGGCGTCAGCAGCCAGACGGATCTGCTGAGGCTCGTCCATTCGCTGCGCCAATAACGGGACGGCCTCCCGGGGCTTTGTCGCAAACCTGTTGTCAACCTTGGCAGTGGCATGAGAGCCCTCCATTTCGGGGAGCTCGCCGATGTTCAGTGGCCGTCACTTCGACCAATCAGTAATCCTGCTGTGCGTACGTTG
>Ga0180217_1003341_pt1 | contig 13682 bp, 12 predicted proteins | sample eDN3rd37CBELigOP_FD_128521 | JGI IMG/M metagenome (GOLD analysis project Ga0180217, IMG submission 128521) | Enriched Organic Plus compost microbial communities from Emeryville, California, USA - eDNA 3rd pass 37_C BE-Lig OP (version 2) (version 2) ... | reverse complement strand
TTCGGTTGCGGCGGCGCAGCGGCTTGGGTTAGGCGTGTCCCCCATGCGGACCCGACGCATCTTCACCCCCGCCTACCATCCCCGCCGTTGGGGCACTCTGGCCGTAGGTGTCGCCGCGGCGGCTACCGTTCTGGGTCTGGCCACGGCGCTGCCGACGGACCTTTTCGGCTCGGCACCGCGCGAGCATTCCGTTCGTGCCGCGGCATCCGCGGTGCGCGTGGTGGATGGCGAGACCCTGCGCCTCGGTGAGCATCTGCTGCGCCTCGCCGGCGTGGCGGCACCGGAGCGCGGGCAGAGCTGCCGCAACGCCGCAGGCCAGGCCTATGACTGCGGCGCGGCTGCGGCCGAGGCGCTTGCGCGGCTGGTGGCGGACCGAGCGGTGAAATGCCGCGTTCAGGGCCGGGATCGGCAGGGCCGCGGTCTCGGTCTCTGCCACGCGGGCGGGGTGGAGTTGAACGCCTCCCTGGTCGCCGGAGGCTGGGCGGTGGTGGATGCCGGCGCGCCGCCCGCGCTCGGGCCGCTCGAAGCCGCGGCGCGGCGGGCCGCGCGGGGCCTTTGGGCATCCGCCCAGGATGCCGAGGAACTGCGCCGCGGATTTTGACCGCGTCGCCCGGGCGGGCCAGCACGTTCCATGTTCGCGCTTTGGCCTCGGCCTCGTTGCCAATCGCTGCGCGCCGCCGATATCTTGCACCGCATCATGACGACGCCGCGAGGAGCGGCGCCGTGACATCCTGAGGAAATAACGCCATGAGCAGTACGGCAAAAGCGGCGGGCCAGGCCACCGTCACCATCACCCTGGACGGGACCAACCGCAGCACTTCCCTGCCGCTGCTATCGGGCTCGCTCGGCCCGAATGTGGTCGATATCCGCAAGCTCTACGGCGATCTCGGCATCTTCACCTATGACCCGGGCTATGGCGCCACGGCGTCCTGCGAGAGCAGGATCACCTATATCGACGGCGATGCCGGCGTGCTGCTGTACCGCGGCTACCCGATCGAGCAGCTCGCCGAGAAGTCCGACTTCGTCGAGGTCGCCTATCTGTTGATGTATGGCGATCTGCCAACGGCGGCGCAGCTCGATGAATTCCGCAAGGGTGTGACCTACCACACCATGGTGCACGAGCAGCTGCGCCGGTTCTTCGATGGCTTCCGCCGCGATGCGCACCCCATGGCGGTGCTGTGCGGCGTTGTGGGCGCGCTGGCCGCCTTCTACCACGACAACCTCGACATCAATGATCCGCACCAGCGTGAGATCGCGGCCTTCCGCCTGATCGCCAAGGTGCCGACCATCGCGGCCTGGGCCTACAAGTACTCCATCGGCCAGCCCTTCATGTATCCGCGCAACGATCTGGGTTACGCGGAGAACTTCCTGTACATGCTGAACGCCGTGCCGGCCGAGCCCTGGGTCAACAACCCCATTCTGTCGCGCGCCATGGATCGTATCCTGGTTCTGCACGCGGACCACGAGCAGAATGCCAGCACGAGCACGGTGCGCCTGGCAGGGTCGACCGGGGCCAACCCCTTCGCCTGCGTCGCCGCCGGCATTGCGGCGCTATGGGGCCCGGCACATGGCGGTGCCAACGAGGCCGTGCTGAAGATGCTGGCCGAGATCGGCGACCCGAAGAACATTCCGGCCTTCATCGGGGAGGTGAAGGACAAGAACAGCCATACCAGGCTCATGGGCTTCGGCCATCGGGTCTACAAGAACTTCGATCCGCGCGCGAAGATCATGAAGGAGACCTGCCACGAGGTCCTGGCGGAGCTCGGCATCAGGAACGAGCCCCTGCTGGAAATCGCCATGGAGATGGAGCGGATCGCCCTGTCGGACGACTACTTCGTCTCTCGCAAGCTGTACCCCAACGTCGATTTCTATTCCGGCATCATCCTCAAGGCGATGGGCATTCCGACGCAGATGTTCACCGTGCTGTTCGCGGTGGCGCGGACGGTGGGCTGGATCAGCCAGTGGAAGGAGATGATCGAGGATCCGTCGCAGCGCATCGGCCGGCCGCGGCAGATCTACAGCGGCGCGACGGAGCGGGATTACGTGCCGCTTTCCAACCGGCGCTGATCCGTCCTTACATACGCACGGGCTGCATGGCGTCCGCCGGTCATTCCGGCGGGCGCTTGCATTTCAGGGCCCGCCCTCATCAGCCGAAGTGCGGAAGTGCAGGCTTCCGCGTCGGGTCCAGAATTCTTTCTCTGGCCCGTGTTCGTCTCTTGCGCAATCGAATCATAGCGCGAAAATATAACCATAGGTTGAAATCTATCGGTGGAATTCGCGGTATGAGCGTGGCTCTTCGAACCGGCCAGGGTCATGCGATGGACCGGCTCGTCCGGACCCAGTTGAAGAAATGGCCCCAGCGGCCGCCCGGCGTCGTGGCGAGCCCGCACCAGCCCGGCACCTGGCTCCGGGGACGACCGGGCGATCCTGCGGCCATGCGCCATCCCTTCCTGAAGCTGCCGGGATCGAACCGTCTGCGCACCCTGCCGGACGGGCTGTGGCTGCACTTCAGCCCCTCCGCGGAGGATCCCTATGTGGACATCCTCTGCATCGAGGCCTGCTCAAGCTTCCAGAACCTGCTCGACAAGCGTTCGCGCTTCGCCCCCTCGGTCTCCTCGCTGCTGGCCTATTGCCCCCTGCCCTGGCTGCTGGCCCCGGCGCAGGAGAACGACCCGACACCGCGCTGGCGGCTGATCCGTCTGATGAACAGCGAGCCCACCGGGCCGCTGATCCTGCCGGTGCGCGATGTGCGCGTGGTGTTCGGCCTGCAGCGTCAGCATTACGACAGCTTCCGCGCCACCCAGGTAGCCCAGCCGCACGAGTTCTTCTGTCCGATGGACGCGTTGGTGGAGGAAGGCGGGCATGAACGGCCGGCGATGCGCGACCTGATCTTCCGCGCCAGCGCCATGGCCAACTTCATGGCGCTGACCTGATCGGGCAGACTGGCAGCCTCCGGAAGGGGAGTGAACATCGGTGATGGAGCGGGTTCTGGGGGTGCTCGGCGGGATGGGCCCCCTGGCAAGTGCGCAGTTCATGGTGCGGCTGACCCTGCTGACCCCGGCGGAGCGGGACCAGGACCACATCCCCGCCATCCTCTGGTCCGACCCCCGCGTACCGGACCGCACCGCCGCGCGGCTTGCCGGCGGCGAGGATCCGCTTCCCGCACTTCTGCGCGGAATCCGGGGCCTGGAGGCGGCAGGCTGCGGCGCCATCGCCATCCCCTGCAACACCGCCCATGGCTGGCACGCGGCCATGCAGGCGGCCACACCGCTGCCCATTCTGCACATCGTGGATGCCGCGGCGGCGGAACTCCGCCGGCTTGGCATCCAGGACGGACCGGTGGGAGTGCTGGGCACGGCCGGAACGCTGGCGATGCGGCTCTACCAGGACCGGCTGGAGGCGCGCGGCTATACCTGCCTCGTGCCCGAGCCGGCCGATATGGAGCACCGGGTGACCCCGGCAATCGCGCTGGTCAAGGCGAACCGGGTCGCCGAAGCCCATGCCCCCTTGGCCGAGGCCGCCCGGGCCCTCGTGGCACGCGGCGCGGCTGCGGTCGTGCTGGGATGCACCGAGATCCCGCTCGGCATCGCGGCCGGTCCGGCCCTGCCCTTCCCGGTGGTGGACACGATCGATGCCCTGGCCAGAGCGGCAATTGCCTGGGCACGGGGAGGCTGAGGGCTCGCGATCGCCTCCACCCGCTTCCCGACACATTCCTCTGGCATGCAGCGCAGCGATGCCGCGGGCAGCCCGAGGCTCCGGCGCTCGCCGGGCATGGGCAGGCCGGCACTTCGCAGGGATACGCGCCGCTTTCCATGACCAGTGCAGACGCATCCACATCGCCCACCCCGCCTGCGCGCGGCGGCCGGGGCGCGGCAGGAGCGGGAGCCTCCTCCCCTCCCCGCGCCGCGACGCAACCGCTGCGATTCCTGGTGCTGCTCGCCGTTTGTGCCGCCTGCCTCGCGCTGTTCTTCCGCGGCCAGATCGCCGACGGCTTCACCCTGCTGCTCGGCGACCGCCATGACGGTGTCATTGCTCTTGCCGTCATGGAGCACTGGGTGAACGTGCTGCACGGGCGCGCCGCCTGGAACCTGACCAACTACTTTCATCCGGTGCCGGGCACCCTTGGCTACAACGACGGCTATCTCGCCTTCGGGCTGCTGATGGCCGGCTTCCGGGCACTCGGTGCCGATCCCTTCCTTGCGGGTGAGCTGGTGAACATGGCGCTGCGCGCCATCGGCTTCTTCGGCTTCTTCGTGCTGGGACGCCGGCTGCTCGGCCTCTCCTTCGGCTGGGCCCTGCTGGGAGCGGCGCTGTTCACGCTGAGCAACAACCTCGCGATCCGTGGCAGTCACGCGCAGCTGTTCAGCGTCTCGCTGGTGCCCGTGCTGGCGGTGCTCGCGCATGGCGCCCTGTCCGCGCTGATGGCGGGACGGCGGGGCGCGCTGCTCGCCTGGGGTGGAGGGTTTCTCGCCTGGTATGCGTTGATGCTGATGACCGGCTACTACATGGCCTGGTACTCGGCCTTCCTCGGTGCTGCGCTGCTGCCCGCCTGGCTTGTGGTGGCGGGATCGGCGCGGCGACAGCGGCTATGGAGCGCGCTGCGCGTCACCTGGATGCCACTGCTGGCGCTGGCCGTGCTGGCGGTAGTGCTGAACCTGCCTTTCCTTGCGCTCTACCTGCCCAAGGCCCGCGAGACCGGCATGCACGACTATGCGGGGATGGTGGCGCAGTACACGCTCTCCCCCCTCGACCTGATCCATGTGGGCGAGCGGAACCTGGTCTGGGGTTGGCTGGTAGCCGCGTTGAACGACACCTTCCGCCCTGGCCTGCCCTTCTGGACCGAGCAGATGACCGGGCTGCCGCCGCTGCTGCTGCTCGCCTTCGCGGCGGCGCTGGGCTGGCTCTGGCGCGGCGGGCCGACGGGAAGCGATCGCCTGGCCTTCCTGCGGGCGCTGGCCATTGCGACCGTTCTCACCTGGGCCCTCACCCTGCGCATCGGCAATGTCTCGCCCTGGTGGCTGGTGTACGAGTTCGTGCCCGGTGCGAAGGCGGCGCGCGTGGTGGCGCGCTATCAGGTCTTCATCGTGGTGCCTGTGATCGGCCTCGCCCTCGCCTGGCTGGCTGCCCGGACGGCCCGCCTGGCCGTGCCGGTCCTGGGGCTGCTCGCCGCACTGCTCGTGGCGGAGGAGCTGAACAGCTACTCCCCGCGGTTCCTGGACCGGCCGCTGGAGCGCGCGCGGCTCGAGGCGGTGCCGCCTCCACCCTCCGAATGCCACGCCTTCTTCGTGACGGCAGCGCGCACGGAAAGCCGCTTCGGCGAGGAGGTGGCGAATGTGTACAACCACAATACGGAAGCGATGCTCATCGCCGAGGTGCTGGGCATCCCCACGATCAACGGCATCTCCACCTTCAACCCACCGCACTGGGCGGGCAGCTTCCCGCCACGACCCGAGTACTTCGACGCGATTCGACGCTATGCTGCAGCCTATGGCCTGACGGGCGGGCTCTGCGGGCTCGATCTTCAACGCATGCGGTGGGAGCCGACGCCCCTCCAGCTGCATGGCGCATCGGCAACGCAGCGGAGCTAAAGCCAGTGCCCGAAGGCCCGATCCCTTGCCCGGGCTCTTCACCCCTGCCCCGCACTCAGCGCCGATGGCATGTTCCTGCCAGTCGTCACTGCCAGTTCCATATCCCTCCTGCGGCAGCGGCGCCCGCAGTTCCGGAGGCCGCGTCGCCGGAACCCGCCACCTACTCGTGCCATCGAGCCTGGTGCGAGTTCCGGCACAGGAGCCCGGTCGAGCGTCGGATTCCGCACTCACGGCATGCCAGACTCGCGGCCGTCAGCCATCGAGAGCCGTGGCGCCATCGCTGGCCTGCTCAGGCTTCGGGCTCAGATACCAGGTCATGTAATCCGTATAGCTGACCGGGTCGTAGCGCGATGTGGTGCCTGGCAGAGCGCAGCTTGGAATGGTCGCCATCACCGTATTGATGTCGCAGTCGAAGAAGAACGGCACAGCATACCGTGCGCCACCGGTGCGGTTGATGACGCGATGCGGCGTGGCGAGGAAGCGGTCGTTCGTCCAGCGGCGGAGCATGTCACCGCCATTGACAAGAAAGGCGCCAGGAACGAAGGGCGCGTTCACCCAGCGGCCCGTGGGCAGGCGGATCTCAAGGCCGGCCGTCGGGTTCGGCGCAAGCAGCGTCATGAATGACGTGTCGGCGTGAGGCGGTAATCCGAAGTCGCCTTCCTCGATGACATCCGGCGCCGGATAGAAGGCGAGCCGCAAGGTGTACATCGGCTCACGGAAGTGCTCGTCGAAGAAATCGGCCGGCATGTCGAGGGCGCGGGCATAGGCTGGCAATAGCGACTTGGCGAGTGCCTCGACGGCATCGAGATAGGTCAGCACCGAATCACGGAGACCAGGCAAGTCAGCAGGCCATTTGTTGAGACCGCGGAAGGGCCGCTGCGCGAGGACGTCGGGATGATCCGGCGGGAGATCGCGCTTGATGAAGAAGGCCTCATTCAGGCTGGGCTTGCTCGCTCGGCTCTAGATCGACGAACGCGCGTAGCTCCTGCTGCGGGCAGGCTTGTAGCCGATGTTGTGCTGCTTCGATTCGAGTTCCAGCTTCCGGTCGGTCGGAAGATCGAAAAACTGCTTCGCGGCGCTGAAGGCACCATCGATCGTTGCGGCATCGACGCCGTGGCAAGCGATGTAATAGAAGCCGATGTTCTCCAGGGCGTGTCGCACCTGTGCGCCGATATCCTTAACCGCGCCCGGTGCGCCGGCACGCAGGGCCGAGATGTCGATTACGGGAATCTCCTCGGTGTCGCCGAAGCGTTCGGGCTGAGGGGTCGGTGCCATGATGTTCACGGTGAACTCCATTTCCTGCACGGTGGCCGGCCGGATGCACGGCCGCTGGTCAGTTGCTGCGCTGAACGTTCCAGAGAACGGTGAAGGCGAATTCGGGCAGTCCCTTGAGATCGGCGCGGTACGCATGGGGAACCGAGTACTGGCCGGCGATCACCATATTCACGTTCTCATGGAAGCGGCGCTGCATCGCGTCGATGAGTTCATGCCGGATCGCATCGTCGCCTGCTTCGCTGTAGCACTTCAGCAGTTCATCGATCTCGGGATCGCAGAACCAGCCCGGGTAGTTCCGGCAGTTGTATGCAAGGCTGGCATTGAGCAGCGGATTGACGAGGTCCACACCGGACCGACCGAGCGTGACCGCATTCCAGCCGCCCTCCGCCGGCGCTGCGCGATTGACGCGCCGCTGCGCGACGGAACTCCAGTCGGGGCCCATTCCTGCACGTTGAAACCCGCCCTGCGGAGTTGCTCCATCGCGACCATGGCGATCGGATGCAACATGACGAGATCCGTGGGATGGAGGAACAGCACGGGCTCATTGTTGTAGCCGGCCTGCGCCAACAACCTGCGGGCGTTCTCCAGGGTGCGGGAACGCAGATTCTGGATGCCGGCATCACTCTCCGTCGGCAAGCCGCACATGGTGAGTGAGTAGCAGTGCTCCAGCCGCATGCTGGCCGGCAATCCCAGGCTCTGCATGATTTCCGTCTGGTCGATAGCCTGCTATGCGGCCTTGCGGATCAGCGGGTTGTCGAAGGGCGGATATGCATGGTTAAGTGAAATGAACCCCATGCTGTGCCCGATCCCCATCTGTCTGGGCTTTACGATTACATCCGGTTGGCGCTGCAGAAGCGGTATGAAGTCGGCCGGAATGGCTTCGACGATATCGACCTCGCCGCTCTGCAGTGCCGCGATGCGGGTCGCAGGATCGGAGATGCTGACGAACTCGGCTTGATCGATATGAACGACTTTGCCGCCTGCAAGGCCGTCGGCCGGTTCATTGCGAGGCACATAATTCGGATTGCGCCGAAAGACGGTACGGTCGCCCTGGCGCCATTCACTGCGAACGAAGGTAAAGGGGCCGGAGCCGATGATCTCCGAAATCTGCACCGATGGGCTGGTCGCAGCGATGCGGGCCGGCATCATAAAGGGGACACGGTTGCCGGGCTTGCCTAGAGCCTCAATCACGAATGCAAAGGGGCGATGCAGCTCCAGGGTGAAGCTCTTCGTATCATTGGATGTGATCTCCCTCGTCGCAGCCATGAGCTGCAGGCCGAAGCCGTCCTGAGCGCCCCAGCGCCTGATGGAGGCGACGCAGTCCTCGGCCGTGACGGGCGTGCCATCGCTCCAGAGCAGGCCCGGGCGCAGGGTGAAGACGTAGGTCAGGCCGTCTTCGCTGACGGTCCAGCCTTCAAGCATCTGTGGATGGAACTTGCCGCGGCTGTCCATCGCGACGAGGGTATCGAACACCATGTACCCGAAGGATCGCGTGGCGACATTGGTCGAGACGATCGGATCGAGGATGGTGAGTTCCTGATCCATTACGGTGCGCAGCGGTCGGGATTGTGCTTCGGCATTGCCCGCCACGAGTGGCGCTGCACAGAACGCTGCTAAAGCCCCGCAAAGGATATGGCGCACGAACACTGCTCTGTCCCCGTCAGGAAACGCGTCGAACAATGCCGTGAAGGTGCTTCTCCCAGGATACTGGCCTGCACGCAGCAGATGCCGCGCATGTTCGTTCTGTACTCGGTACAACTTTAGGTGAGAGAAGGTGCTGCGTCAAGCAGGACACGCACCTGGGCACTCCCATGGCACGGATCGCCTGCTCGAGCGCCTTCGGACGGATGGGCACGAAAGCACGCCTCGACTGCGCAAGGGCTTCAGGTCGCGCCGCAGATGCTGCGATGGATGCGGATCAGGATGGCTGCATGGAAGGTGCAAGCGGGAGAGCAACACGAGACATGGGACGCATGCGGTTGGTAGCGGCGCAGGCGAATGTCAGCATGATCCTGACGCTTCCGCCGTGCCCTCCGCCATCGCCGCTGCGATGTTGTCCGGAGTGAAGGGCAGCGCGAATGGGCGCAGGCCAAGGGCATCCTGGATGGCCGCTGCGATGGCGGCGATGGTCGGGCCCATGCTGGCCTCGCCGGCACCGAGGAAGGGCATCTCCGGCCGGGCAATCAGCTCCACTTGCACTGCAGGCACCTCGGAGAAGCGCAGGATCGGATAGGTCTCCCAGGAATCGCTGGTGATGTGGCGCCGATCGAAGCGGACCTGCTCCAGCAGCGCGACGGATGTGCCGTGGATGGCGCCACCCTCGAACTGGTTGGCCACGCCGTCCGGGTTCACGACCTCGCCCACATCGCCGGCAATCCAAAGCCGGCGGCAGAAGATGCGGTCACGTGCCTCGATTTCGGCCACAACCGCGGCATAGGCGCCACTGTTCTTGTAGGGGGCATAGGCAATACCCATGCCCCAACCCTCCCGCTTCGCTCGCTCCCGCCAGCGGGCCATGGCCGCGGCGCGGGCTAGCACATCTGCCGCGCGCGGATCGTCCAGATGGCGCAGGCGGTAGTCCAGCGGATCGGCGCCAGCCATGGCAGCGAACTCGTCCATCACGCTCTCGATGGACCAGACATTGATCAGCGCGCCAAGCCCGCGCAGCGCCGAGGTGCGGATCGGCATCTCCAGCAGCCGGGTCAGCGCAATATGCAGGTTGGGGATGCGATAGGCCGGCACCGCATTGCGCTGCGCTCCGCCACCCGAGGCCAGCGGCGGATTGATGGAGGGCTTCACCGGAAAGGGATCCGCCAGCATGCAGGCGGCAAGCAGGGTCGGGTTCGGATCCCGTCCCGGGCGGGAGGAATGGCCGTTGCTGATGATGCGGCTGCGCCAGCCGACCAGCGTACCGTCCTCCGCTGCCTCCGCCTCGACCTCCACCAGCATGGCGGAGGAGAAGGGCGACCAGCCGAGCTCCTCCGCCCGGCTCCACAGCAGTCGCACCGGACGGCCGGGCACGGCGCGGGCGGCCAGCACGGCGTCCATCGCCACGTCGTCCGCGCCGTTGTGGCCGTAGCAGCCCGCGCCCTCCATGTGCCGCACCACCACCTGCTCCGGCGCGCAGCGCAACGTCTTGGCGATGTCGGCGCGGAGATTGTACGGGCCCTGGCTGTGGCTCCAGACCTCCACCGTCTCGCCCTGCCAGCGCGCGACGGCACAGGAGGGGCCGATGGAGGCATGCGCGATATAGGGGCGGAAGAAGCGGCGCTTCAGCCTGCGCGCCGCGCCGGGTCCTCCTTCCGCGCGCTCGATCACCACCGCGGTCTCGCCGCGCCCGGCGGCGTCCTCGAGCCAGGCGGGCAGCGCCGCCTCGTCCGGCAGAGTGTCCTGCTCGGCCCAGCTGCAGCGACGGGCGACGCGGGCCGCCAGCATTTCCGCTTCCCATTCCCGTGCGGCAAGTACTGCGAGAAAGTTGCCGTCTTGTACGAGTTGCGCACCGGCCGGCAACGGCCCGTCCTCCACCACCCGTAGCACGGCCTGCCGGGAGGGCGGGCGAATCACCCGTGCATGCAGCATCCCCGGCAGGCGAAGGTCATGCACATAGCGCGCGGCGCCGAACACCTTGTCGGGCAGGTCGATGCGCGGAACGGAGCTGCCCGCCACACGCCGCGCCGAGGCCGGCTTCGGCAGTGCTTCGGCCGGCGCCTCCGTCTCCAGCAGCGCTGCATCGGCCATGGCCCAGTAGGAGCCGATTGCGCCCGCAGGTCCGTGAAAGGTGCCGTCCTCCACCCGGATGCGCTCGAGGGGAACCCCGGTTCGCTGCGAGACCACCTGCAGCATGACGGCCCTCGCCGCGGCGCAGGCATGGCGCAGCGCACTGCCGGAGTCCTGCACGGACAGGCTGCCGGAGGTCACGGCCTCGTTCGGGCTGTCCGGCGTTGCCGCGGTCTGCACGCGGATGCGCGCGAAGGCGACGTCCAGCTCCTCGGCGGCGATCTGCGACAGGGCGGTCAGGATGCCCTGGCCGAGTTCCACCTTGCCAGGCTTGATCGTCACCCGGCCGTCACCGTGGAAGGCCAGCCATTGCGACAGGCGGCGGTTGCCGTTGAGGCTGCCCGGAAGCCTCTGCGTCCCGCTGCCCTGTGCCGCTGCCGGGTCGAAGCCGCTCATGCCGCCCTCCCTGCCTGCGCTGCGCGCCGCACGGCGCGGATGATCCGGTTATGGCTGCCACACCGGCAAAGATGCGGATCAAGGGCCGCGCGAATCGCTGCCTCGTCCGGATCGGGATTGCCGGCGAGCAGGGCCGCCGCGCTCACCAGGATGCCAGGAAGGCAGTAGCCGCACTGTCCGGCCTGCTCCGCGAGGAAGGCGGCCTGCAGCGGGTGCGGCGCTTCCGGCGTGCCTAGCCCCTCGACCGTGGTTACCTTTCGCCCGGCCGCGGCGGAGACCGGGAGGGTGCAGGCGTAGGTCGGCACCCCGTCCAGCAGCACCATGCAGGCTCCGCACTGCTCCGTCCCGCAGCCGAAGCGGGCGCCGGAGAGCCCTGCCGGGCCGCGCAGCACATGCAGCAGCGACGCATCCTCCGGCACATCAAGCGCTACCGCAGTGCCATTCAGGGTGAAGGCGACCATGACGTCCCCCACGATGCCGCGCGTCCGAGGATCCGCTGTTCAGCCCATGGCAGCAAGCCCTCGCAAGGTCCGGGACAGCAGGATCCCCATCATGCGGATCCATCCCCACCGTCCAATATCAGGGGGAGGAAGGCGTCGAGGGACCCGGTTGCGCTCGGCGTTCAGCCGCTCGGCCACCGCATGCGGGTATGGTGATCGGGGCCATGGTGCCGGACCGGAGAGCCGCCCCTCATCCAGGCAGCGTGCCGGCTTCCACCCTGTCGAGCCGGCGCCCTTCAGCCCCGGCTCGCCCCCAAGCACGCCGTTAGGCCCGCATCCAGGCGGGCGATGGAAGCTGCAGATAAGCCTCGCGCAGCGCCGCCGACCAGCGCTCGCGGACGAAGCGGAAATACTCATCCTCTTCCGTGATGCGGCGGCGGACACCGACCGCCAGTGCATCCGCCTGCACCACCAGGAGGTCGATCGGCATGCCCACGGTCAGGTTGGAGCGCAAGGTGCTGTCCATGCTCACCAGCACCAGCTTCACGCCGTCCGACAAGCTCGTGTCGAAGGACAGGGCGCGATCCAGAATCGGCTTGCCGTATTTGTGCTCGCCGATCTGCAGATAGGGCGTGTCCGTCGTCGCCTCGATGAAGTTGCCGGCGGCATAAATCAGGAACAGCCGATGCGGCTCTCCCGCGATCTGCCCGCCGAGCAACAGGAAGACGTCGAAGGCCAGCCCCTGCGCCGAGAGAGATGGCCCGTCCGCGGCATAGACCTGCCGTACCGCCGCCCCCACCAGCTGCGCCGCACGGAACATGCTGGGGACGTCGCGCAAGGTGTAGGTTCCGTCCGGCAGTGCCACGCCCTCGCGCAGGCGGTTCCACACCGCCTGGGTGATGGCGAGATTGCCGGCAGAGAGCAGCGCCAGCACGCGCTGCCCCGGAATCTCCTCGACATGCATCTTGCCGAAGGTCGAGATGTGATCGACGCCCGCATTGGTGCGGGTGTCGGACAGCAGGACCAGCCCGTCGCGCAGGTAGAGACCGACGCAGTAGGTCATGGGCTCAGCCGGCGGCCTGGATGTAGAATCGCTCGATCTCAGTGCCGAGGTCCGCGGCACGGATGATCATGTCCGTCAGGAAGGCATGCAACCCCGCCGCAAGGATCGCGTCGATGCGGCCGAAGCGCAAACGGGCTTGCAGCTCGCCCGCCATGCGGTGGCACTCGCCACGACGCCCGCCCTGACCGGTGGCGATCGCATCGAGCGTCTCCGCCACCTGGGCGTGGCAGGCCATCAGGCTGCGCGGCAGCTCCGGCCGCAGGATCATGAGCTCGGCAATGCGTCTAGGCTCCAGCCGGTCGCGGTAGATCCACTGATAGGAGCGGAGTGCGGATACCGAGCGCAGAATTGCCTGCCACTGCATATAGTCCACCGTGCCATCCGCCGCCGGCGCCAGCAAGTGGTGCTTCACGTCCAGCAGCCGCGCCGTGTTGTCGGCACGCTCGAGCATGGTGCCAAGCTGCACGAACCGCCACGCCTCGTCACGAAGCATGGTATCATGGGCAGCGCCGTTGAACAGCGTCACCCGCTCCCGCACCCAGCCCAGGAACTCGGGCAGGTTCCCGCCCTCCGTCGCTTCGGGGGCAAGGTCGCGCAACCGGTTCCAGGTGTCGTTCAGCGCCTCCCACATATCCACTGTCAGCGCCGTGCGCACCGTGCGCGCATTGCGCCGTGCTGCCTCGATGCAGGGGATGATGCCGGAAGGATTGCCGGAGTCATACACCAGCCAATGCACCACGGCATCCTGCGTCGGCGCCGGGTACTTCCGGTAGAAACCCGCTTCCCCGCCCGAGGCGTCGAGCAGCGAGCGCCACTCCTCGCCCTCCGAGCCCAGCCGTGCGGAAAGGGCGGCCATGTGGCTGGCGACGGCCAGGCCACGCGCCACATTGCCTGCCCTCTCGGTATAGCGGCCCAGCCAGAACAGGCTGTCCGCGGTGCGGCTCAGCATGCCTGGTCCTGGCGCTGCGCAAACCCGCCTGGCGGCTCCGCCGGGCCCTCGTCCTCCAGCACCCAGGTATCCTTCGTGCCGCCGCCCTGGGAGGAGTTCACCACCAGGGATCCCTCCCGCAGCGCCACGCGCGTCAGCCCGCCGGGGATGATGCGGATCTCCTTGCCCGACAGGATGAAGGGGCGCAGATCCAC
>Ga0180217_1003340_pt1 | contig 13689 bp, 14 predicted proteins | sample eDN3rd37CBELigOP_FD_128521 | JGI IMG/M metagenome (GOLD analysis project Ga0180217, IMG submission 128521) | Enriched Organic Plus compost microbial communities from Emeryville, California, USA - eDNA 3rd pass 37_C BE-Lig OP (version 2) (version 2) ... | reverse complement strand
TCCTCCAGGGCAGCTCGAAGCTGGCGCAGACCTTGCTTTCCGCCGGCCTCGTGGATGAGTTGAAGCTCATCATCTTCCCGGTCGTGCTCGGACAAGGGAAGCGCTTCTTCGACGCGCAGGCCATGCCGGCGGAATTCACCCGTACCGATGTCGTCATTTCGCCAGCCGGGGGGATTGCCGCTACCTACCGGCGCGCCGGTGAGGTCCGCACCGGTAGTTTCGCACTCTGACGGATATCGCCGGGCCCGTGCGACCCTTTTTCCAGCGTAACCCTAGGGCCGCGACTGATGGACGTCGCGTCTGTCGCTGTCGCGATCAGCCAGACGGCGCTCCAGCTCTGAGATGCGCTTTTCCAGCATGGCCATGCGCTGCCAGACCAGCTGCAGTTCGCCTGCCAGGGCTTCGGTGCTCATCATTGATCCTCCATGGTGATGCCGCATTTTCCGGGCGAAATCTCTCGTCCTAAATCGGTTGACAAGCGCCATAACGAGGCGCATTGTCCGAGCGTTCGTTATAACGAACGATACGGTAGTTCATTTGCAACGTACTGGTTGGGCGCACCGGAAGGTCCGGTCCGCCACCCGTCGCAAAGGAATGCATCATGAGCACGATCGGTTTTGACAGCACAGGCATTTCGGCACGCATCGGACGCGTTCGCGGACGCTGTATGATGACGGCAATGATGATGCCCAGCGTCTGAAACATCCCGACCGAAACAGCGCAGCCGTCACTCAGGCTGCACCAGCCTCATGAGGCCGTCCCATGTCCTATCATGACCATCATCACGCCCGCCCGGTCGCCAATGGCCAGATCATCGCAGTGGGCGAAGACATCATAGGTATCCTGCAGGTGCATCGCGATCGCTCGCGACTGCGGGTGGTCGATCCGCGCTTCGACATTCTCGATGGCAGCACCTTTCATTCTGTCGATCAGGCGGTCGCAGCAGCCGAGAAGGTCGTGCGCCTGATCTACGAGGAACGCAACAGCACCTGATCCGACGACGGCGCCTGCGCGGCGCCTCCATTCGCAGGCCGCCCTCCCCATCAGTGGCCGGCACGAGCCACCGGGCTGCAATCCTCCCCTGCAGCCCGGTGGTGTTCAACCGCGTTACCCGCCCGTATAGATCCTCCATACAATTTGGCTGGACAGTTAAGCGGGTGACCTTCAACGATTATGCGGGAGCACTGGAGCAGAAGGGGGTTTACTCACATGTTGAAAGCAATTGCCAGCGCCCTGGTGGCTGGCGTGGCCCTGGTAGCCACTTCGCTGGCCGCACAGGCCGGTCCGCAGCTCGACAAGGTCAAGCAGCGCGGCGAACTTATCTGTGGCGTGAGCCAGGGATCGGCTGGTCTGTCGCTGCCGGACAGCAGCGGCAAGTGGTCGGGGCTTGACGTCAATTACTGCCGGGCCCTGGCTGCCGCCGTCCTGGGCGATCCGGACAAGGTGCAGTTCGTGCCGCTGTCCTCGGCCCAGCGCTTCGCCGTGCTCGAGGCTGGCGACATCGACGTGCTGGCGCGCAACACGACCGTGACCTCCACCCGCGACGGCACCTTGCCGGTCCTGTTCGTGGGCACGATCTTCTATGACGGTCAGGGCTTCATGGTGCCGGCATCACTTGGCGTGAAAAGCGCCAAGGAACTGGATGGCGCCACGGTCTGCGTGCAGCCGGGCACGGTCAACGAGCAGAACCTGGTCGACTATTTCCAGGCCAACAACATGAAGTTCCAATCGGTGGTCATCGAGAATCTGCCGGAGCTTGAGGCCGCCTTCTATGCCGGGCGCTGCGACGTATACCTGTCTGATGCCTCGACCCTGTCAGCCAGCCGCGCCGCCCGCGCCGGCAACCCGGACGACTTTGTCATCCTGCCAGAACGCGTCACGAAGTCGCCGCTTGCTCCCGTGGTCCGGTCTGATGACATCCAGTGGTACAAGATCGCCGACTGGGTGCGTAACGTGCTGGTCGAGGCGGAAGAACTCGGCGTGACGCAGGCCAATGTCGAGGAGCAGAAGAAGTCTCAGAACCCGTCGGTCCAGCGTCTGCTGGGCGTTCAGGAAGGCATCGGCAAGGCCTTTGGTCTTGACGATGAATGGGCTGCGCGCGTTATTGCCGCCGTTGGCAATTACGGCGAGATCTATGACCGCAACCTGGGGCCGGATACGCCGCTCAAGCTCGAGCGCGGGCTGAACGCCCTGTGGACCAATGGCGGGCTGATGTATTCGCCGCCCATTCAGTGAACGGATGACACAACCACTTGCCGAAAACGGGACCTGGGCCCGGATCAAGGCGGCCGCTCCGGCGGCCGCCATTGTGCTTTTGCTGGCCTGGTGGGCGCAGAGTTCGGGAATCCTTCAGCAGAGCCTCGACGTTCTCGGCAAGCGCGCCGGATTCCAGATCCCGGAGTCGATATTCCCGGTGAATGCCGGGGAGCCGCTGATCTGGACGCTCCTTGCCGGGCTGGTCAACACGGTCCGGGTCGCCCTCATGGCAAGTGTGCTGTCGGTGATCGTAGGGCTTTTCCTTGGGATCCTCAGGCTTGCCTCCTTTCCCGGCTTCCGCCTGGTGGCTGGGCTCATCATCGAGCCGATCCGAAACACACCGATCGTGCTACAGCTGTTCCTGTGGTACGGGCTGCTGATCAACAACCTGCCGGCGACGCGCAATGCGATCGAGATCCTGCCGTCTGTCTATCTGAGCAATCGTGGCCTGTTCCTGCCGACCATCAGTGACGGCGCCCTGTCGCTACCGGAACTTTCTGGCTTCAATTTCCGCGGCGGCATGCATGTGAGCCCCGAGCTTACGGCACTGCTGTTCGGCCTCACCCTGTTTCATGCAAGCTACCTCGCCGAGATCTTCCGTGCCGGCATCATGTCGGTGCCAAAGGGGCAATCGGATGCGGCCCAGGCGCTCGGCCTCAGCTTCGTCCAGCGCATGCGGCTGGTCATCCTGCCCCAGGCGCTCGGCTTCATCGTACCGCCGGCAACGAACCAGTTCCTCGCGCTGGTCAAGAATTCGTCCCTTGCCGTTGCCATCGGCTTTCCCGACCTGGTGGGGGTGGTCAACACGCTGATCAACCATTCAGGCAATGCTGTACTCGGCACGGTCATCGTCGTGGCGATCTTCCTTGCCCTCAATTTCGCGCTTTCCGGCGGTCTTGCGCTCTATCACCACAGCCGGGTCAAACGGGGAAGGCCGACACTCTCGGTCAAGCTGCCAAGCCCCACCAAGACCGAATGGCGGGAATGGGTAAGCACAAGGACGCGTTCGGCCATGACCCTGGCCCTAGCGGTGATCGCGCTCGTCGTCCTCTATGATCTCATCCGGTGGGGGCTGATCGATGCGGTCTGGAGCGGTCCGGCCTCGGCCTGTCATGAAGCAGCGGGCGCCTGCTGGGCGGTCATCACAGAGAAATACCGGCTGATGCTGCTCGGCCCCTATCCGGTCGGCGAGGGCTGGCGGCCGGTGGCTGCCACCCTGCTGCTCGTGCTCGGGCTGATTGCCACCGCCATGTTGGTACGCCGCGCGCCGATCGAGGCTGCGGTGACGGCGCTGGCCACGGTGGCTGTCTGGTACTGGCTCATGGGCGGTGGCTTCGGCCTTGCCACGGTTGCGCTTACCCAATGGGGCGGCCTGCCGCTGACCATCGGCCTTGCAGTGCTCACCATCTTCCTGTCGGTGCCAATCGGGCTTGTGCTGGCGCTGGCGCGGCTGTCGAAGCACGGCTTCCTTGCGCAGCCGGCCTATCTGATCATCGACATCTTCCGGTCGGTTCCGCAGATCTTCCTGCTGTTCGCCATCGCGATCCTCCTGCCGCATGTGATGCCCGCAGGCTGGACCATCGACAAGTTCTGGCGGGCGCTGTTCGCTCTCACCATGATCACCAGCGCCTATATGGCGGAAGTGTTCCGCGCCGGCATCATGAGCGTGCCGCCTGGACAGCAGGAGGCGGCCCGCTCGCTCGGCCTCGGCCCGGTGCAGGCCTTCGTGCTGGTGGTGCTGCCGCAGGCGGTCCGGATCTCGTGGCCGGCGATCATCAATACCTTTGTCGGCGCGATCAAGGACACCTCCCTGGTCTTCATCGTCGGCCTGCTCGACATCCTGGCCGCGACAAAGGCCGCCGTGGCCGATCCAGCCTGGCGGCTCTACTCGCTCGAGGGCTACTGCATGACCGCAGCGATCTATTTCGTGATCTGCTACGGCCTTGTCGCCTATACGCGGCGTTTCGAGCAGCTCAAATAGACATCAAGCCCCCGAGTAAAGCGGTCAATATCGACAGCCTCGGTATAAATGTGAGGGCCGACCCGCACGACGCCGTCGCGGGCGCTGACAACCACACCCGCTTCAGCCAGGGCCTTCACCACACCATCCGAGAAATCGCCCTCGCCCCTGAGCCCGAGCAGGTGAGGGGAGCGTAGGCGCTTGTGCAGCACGCTTATGCCGAGTGCCGCCGCCTGCGCCGCCATGGCGTCGGTCACCGCCTCGATATGGCTGCGCACCCTGTCAAGCCCGATGCGACGCAGATAACGGATGGAAGCGATCGCTACCGGCAGGGTGGCGAAATTCGAACGCTCGCCCATGTCATAGCGCCGGGCGCCTGGCATGAAGTCGCGGTCGCGGGCATAGTGATTGACATAGCCATCGGCGCCGACGCGGCAGAAGGAGTGTTGCTCAAGGGGGTCGCCCTCCTGACGCCACGGCGCGGCATAGAGGAAGGCGAGGGCATAGGGGCCAATCAGCCACTTGTAGGTGGCAAAGGCAACGAAGTCCGGCCGGATCTTCCCGACATCCAGCTCCATCACCCCGGCCGACTGGGTGGCGTCCACCACAAGCGCCACGTTGCGGGCGCGGGCGGCCTCGCCGATTGCAACGAGGTCGACCAGCGAGCCATCGGACCAGTGCACCTGGGTAAGCGCGAGGATCGCGACCGGCGGGCGCGATTCGTCATTGAGGCGGGCGATGATGGCCTCGGCCCAGGACTGGTCGGGCTCCCTGTCCACCTGTTCGTAGACTGCGCCGGTGCGCTCTGCCTGAACCTGCCAGGCATAGGTCTGGGAGGGGTGCTCGCCGCGGATGCCGATGATGGCGTGGCCATCGGGCGCGACGATGTTCCGGGCGGCTGTGGCTATGCCGTAGCTGGTGCCGGCAACGATGGCGATATCCTCGGGCCGCGCATTGATCACGGCGGCCGCCTCGGAGCGGGCCTCCTCCACCTCGGTGTAGAAGCTCGCGCGGGTGAGCTTCCAGGGCGCAAGCTTCACGCGTATCCCGGCTTCTCCCGCCGCCGCCGAGGCGCGGGGAATGGGGGTCATGAAGGCGGCGTTCAGATAGGTCAGATCGGCAGGGATGTCGAAATCCGCACGCCAGGGGGAGGTGATGGCCATGAACCCAGAGACTTCGGATGGGGCGCGAGGTGCGCCGCTTGAAGATGACCAGCGCCTGTGAAGGCCACTGGCGGTTGGCGGCACTATAGCACGGTCGAACACCAACGCGCATGGGGTGAAGGGTGAGGGCAGGCCCAAGGCGCGGCAGCCGACCGCCCATCGCGGCGAGTGCGCTTTCCGGAGACGGTGAAGCGACGGAATTATCCACAGAAGCCCCTGGCACGCACGGGATCTGAAGATATTATGACGTCAGGGGTTTACATCGCTGCAGAATGGCTTATGTAGAGGCCACGACATCGCTGCGGCCGGCGCCGCCGGAACAGAGATGGCGATTTTGACGCGGGGTGGAGCAGCCCGGTAGCTCGTCAGGCTCATAACCTGAAGGTCGCAGGTTCAAATCCTGCCCCCGCAACCAAAATTCCCTAACAAAATCAGCAGATTACGAAGCCCGTCCCAAGGCGGGGCTTTGTTGCGTTTAGGCTTCGTGCGCCACTTGTGCGCCACCATGGCGCGAATGGCGGGCTTGGGGAAAAGTCGTCAGGGCGGCTCGATGGGTTCGCGCGCCGGCTTCGGGCCGGCGCTTCGGCAGGTCGACGCGCCGGCTATCCACCGCAGATTGGGTCGTGTTGCTTGTTCTGGGCTGGATGCTCCGTATAGCGTCGAACCTCGTCGAGCAAATTAGGGGGGCATGGTGGCTGACGAAAGCGACTTCCAGCTTCAGAACTCTGCACAGGCAATAGAATACGCTCGGGAGGCTATCAGGAGCGGCATCCTCATCAACGGCGGTGCCGCCGTAGCCGTGCTGGCTCTCCTATCCGGTGAGCGCACCTTATCGAACTTCAATGTGAACGCGATCTGGTGGGCGTTGATCGCCTTTGCCGTGGGTGTCCTCGCCGCCTTCATCGCGTGTGCTGTCGCCTATGGGGCGCAGACGCTGTTCGCTATGCACAATGCCGACAGGATCGCGGGGAAAACCAGCAGTGACCGAAACGCCAAGCGTGTATCAGCCGCTGCGGTCGGCCTGATATTCATTTGTGCGGTCTGCTTTGGCGTCGGTGTATGGCTTTCCGCGCAAGGTCTGGTGGCTGGCTCGTAGGGCAGCCGTTCCGCAATTGCCGAGAACATTCACCGCCGTGAAATTGGCGAGGTCGAGCGCGCCGAGCTTATCGCGGAGTGGATACAGCTTCAGAAGGAGAGGAAGAAGGCTGCGCGCAAACCTGCCCAAGTTGGGCAGGTTTCAACGGGAGGACGCGGCAATCGAGGCGGCGTCAGCGCCGCCGCCCGCGATTTGGGAATTCCCCGCCAGACAGTGCAGCGCGCCGTCCGCATTGCCAGCCTATCCGACGCCGCGAAGGCCGAGGCGAAGGCGCTCGGTCTGGACAACAACCAGTCCGCGCTGCTGGAAGCGGCGAAGGAAAAGACGCCAGAAAAGCAGGTCGAGAACAGGAACGGAAAAGGCCGGGTTTCAGCCCGGCCTCGTTGCTTCACTCTGCCTGTACATCCGAGGTCAAAGGAAGCGTGTGCTCGCGAATATGACGGCCGCCTGTGGATAACGCAAGGCAGAGCGGGGTGGTCGGATCAGTAGGCGATCCGGGCAATCGTTGGCGACAACCATCTGCAGCGATAATGCGCTCATCACCAACGGAGACCCGACATGAAGCGTAAGACCTTCACCGCCCGCATGATTTGCCTGACGCCCTACAATGACAGCGAGCCAGACCGGCGAGGCTGCAATCGCGATGATGATGCGATCAGCTTCGCGGAGGACATTTATCGGTCTTTGCCCGCCGGGCAGTATCTCATTGAGGTGTGGGACCGCTCGCAAATATGGACGTGCGAAACCCGACTTGCCTCGACGTGGCGCGACGGTGTGCCTGTCCGACCAATCCGTTAACGTCAGCAGCCCTTCGCCTTCTCGGGATCGTTCCAGCCCGCCGTGATTGCCTCAATGCGCGCCTGCCGCCCCGGATGGGTGAGGGACGGCCGCTCTGCGAGAATGGCGACCGCTGACAGAGCAGCCTCAAGCGAGCGCCCCATCAGGCGTGCAGCGGCTCCCGCAAGCGCGTCGGCCGCAAGTTCCTGCTTCGGATCAGGAGCGGTGCCGATGTGACCGCAGTGATGATGCGCGAGTTCATGCGCAATGATCATTTCCGCGCCCTCGTAACCGACAAGCGGTGAAAGCTCGCGGTCATAGATGATGACGCGGTTGCCGTCGAAGATCGTCGCGACGGCGTTGCCGCCAAGGGATGCGTTCAGCGGATAGATCAGGCAGGCGTCGCCTTTGAGGGAAAGGGCGTCGCACACGTCAAAGAGCATGAAGGCGTAATCCTCGAATGCGGGACGGGCCGACACCACGCGTTTTCCAAGCGGAATGTGAAGCGCCGGCACCTTGCCGAAGTCAATCTCCACTTCATCACCGGCGCGCGCGGGCAACAGCATGGTCAGCGCGACAGCTACTGCGATTGCAATCGTTCTCATATGGACCGCCTACGCCGCGCGCTTCGCAGCCGATGCCAGGGCGAGCGAAACATGCGCCGACAAAGAGCGGGCGCGGCGTGATTTGCGACGGGAAAGCTCGTCATCCAGCGCCTTGAGCCGCTGCAAGTCGCCATAGTTCCGAGCGCCAACGAATTCGGCGGCAAGTTCATCAATTTTCAGATTGGCGAGTGGGCGGGGCTGATGCATGGCGACCTCCAATTGCGAGCAAATCGAATATGCGCGCAAGGCGGATCAATGCAAGGCAGGAGGTTGGCGGCGGGCCGGCTTTGATGCCGGCCCCGCCATTCGCGCGATCAGTCGATCCCCACGTCAGCATGGATGCCGCGCAAGTTCACGCCGGAGACGCGCGGCGTGATGATCGGGCTGACGCTCAAAATCCGCGCTAATTCCGCCATGTGGCGCTGTGCGTCGGACTTCAGCGTCTCAAAGCCGCGCTCCATGCTGGCGCGCGCCTGCTGCATGGTCTGATCCATTCCAGCGCTTGCGCCTTCCGGGTCGGCCATCATGGTCGCCGCATCGATCTGGTTTTGCAGCATGGCGCGCTCGAATTGGAGATTGTCGCGCTCCATGTTCGGTGCATCGCGCATGGCCGGATGCGTGTTCGCCTCGATCTGCGCGAGCCGCGCGTCAATCTCTGCCTGCCGTGACAGCCATTCGGAAAGATCGTGTGCCCGACCTTCGGCCTCAGTTGGCACGCCGCCAACACGCTCGCGCGGGCCGCCGACCTGTGACGGGTTGAAGCCGAGGTTCCGCTCGAACCACGCATCCATCCCGGACGTCAGGCCCCACAGGTTGCCCTTCGGGTCCATCCAGCCAAGCAGGTCTTTCACCAGCCAGCCAGCGCCGATTGCTCCCGCGCCACGGAACAGCGTTGACAACCAGCCGCGACCCGAGGCGGCAACGCCAGCACCGGCGGCGGCTCCTGCGGCTGTACCGCCTGCGCCGGCAGTTACGCCAAGCCCCGCCGCTGCCCGCAGTATATTGACCGCGCCGACCGAGTATCGCCCGATGACCTTAAGCAGCCCCGCCATCGTCCCGAAGAAGCCGACGACGCCGCCGAGCAACATTCCGAGCGGCGCAAGCGCGCCTGCCAGTATCAGCGTATAGGTGCCCCATTCCAGCAGCTTGGGACTGGCCTCGGCCATCGCCTTCAGGCCCCGGGTGATCGTATTGATGGCGCTGGTTGCTGACCTCAGGACGCCAGCGTCGGCAATCGCCCTAAAGAGGTTTTCAAGCCCGGCAACGAAGGCGTTGACTTCCCCCACAATGCCTTGATTTCGGATGCCTGCCATCTGGTCGGTCGCGCCGGGCGCGTTGGCTTGGACCTTTTCAAGCTCGCCGAGAAGGTCGCCGGACAGAAGCGTGATAAGACGCGCGCCCTGCCTTGCGTCGAAGATGCGGGCAATGTCGCCAAGGTCCGCGCCCTTCTCTCGAAGCGCCTGAATGAAGCCGAACAGGTCGACCTCGGACCCTGCGGCCGTCAGCGTGTCGCTGATCGCTTCGGCCAGCTTCGACTTGTCCATGATCGAGCCGTCGCCGCCGATGATATCGGTCAGGTGCGCCGTCAACGCGGAAAGCGAATTCTGAAGGCGCGGGTCTCGTAGCGCCGCTTCGATCTGCGGAATGAAGCCGCTCGCGTCGACGCCATCCGCCATTAGCGAATTTACGACGTCCTGCGCGCTGATCTGGCGGCCGCCCTTCACAAACTCGCTGATATCGACATTGAGCCGGGAAAGCGCCGCCAGCATTGGCTTCGTCGGCCGAACCATGCGGACGAGCGCCGAGCGCATTGCGACGCCCGCCTCACTCGCCCTGATGCCGTTCTTCGCCATGACCATCGACGCGGCGGCGACATGCTCAATCGACATTCCGGCAGCGGCCGCCATCGGGCCGACATACTTGAACGTCTCGCCCATCATCCGCACGTCGGTGTTAGAATTCGAGGCGGCGTAGGACAGGGCGTCATTGACGCGGCGAAGGCTTTCGGCCGCCTGCTCCTGCGTCTTCATCGGCAGGCGCATCGCGGTCAGCACGTTCGTCGCAATGTCCGCGCTTTCCTGAAGGTCGATATCGCCGGCAAGCGCGAGGTTCAGCGTGTCCTTCAGAATACCCTTGACCTGATCTGGCTTGAAACCGGCGCGGCCAAGCTCGAAGGCGGCCGACATGATCTGCGCGTTTGTGTAGGGGAACAGCGCATTCAAATCCTGCGCGAGCTTCTGGACTTCTTCGCGCTGCTCTCGCGTTGCAAGCGTCACAGCTTGGAACGCGTTCGATACTTTCTCGAAATCGTAGATCGAGCGCGCGCCGAACCACGTCGCAAAGCCCGTTGGCATCGAAAGACCGGTATTCAGGCGCTGGACGTTGCGCTGAAGGCTTCGCGTTGCCCGCGTCACGTCCCGGTTCATGTTGTGGATCGCACCGGCAATCGCCAGGCGGCGCGAGTTCGTCTGGTCGACCGCCGTGCCAATTCCGCGAATAGAATTCGCAGCGGCACGAGCAGGTCCGGTCACGGCGTCGATCAGCCGTACTGTAAGTGTGGAAGTTTGGCTCGCCATTTCGTTAAATCCCGCAATGGAATTGTCGATAATTCTTCGATGCGAAGATTACATGGAAAATGGGCTTTGTGCTATGAATAGGCGCTCGTAAAAACTTCTGACTAAACTCCCGCTTTTTCCAAATCTATATTTGGAAAAACAAAACTTCCGCCATTGATTGCGCGCTTTATGGCGCGCGAATAGAATATGGAGACAGCATGAGCGCGACGACGAGGAAGGCGAAATCGGCAAAGGCAATGCCCTATAAGACATGGCACACGGCTGACGTTTTGCGCGCTGTCTATATGGCCGGCCAAGGAGCAAGTGCTCGGCAGATTGCTGCTGCTATCGGCGGAACGACGCCAGATCGCGTTCGTGCCATGCTCCGCGCACACGGCTTCGGGCTGATGCGCAGCCAAGGCAACGAAGACATCCTTTTCGTCAGATGGAAGTCTCAGGATCGCGCATTGCTCGACGCGGCCGCCGACAGGCTGGATCGAGAGCCGGGCGAACTGGCGGCGCTGATCGTCCGCAGGGCGCTTGCCGAAAGGTCTGTTGAGAAGATGGTCGATCCGCTAGATGTGGTTGGCCTCTGATCGCTTTCCCTTGCTCTTACGACCTGCCACCGTGCATCATGCAGTTGCTACGGTTTGTTAGGGGAGGGAACGGTGGCGAAGCACAAGAAGGGCAAGCGGCGTACTGCGCCGGGAGCGGATGTGAAAGAACAGTGGCTGGCCGATCACGGCCCGTACGAATTCTGCATGATGCGATACTGTTTCAGCAGATTGTACAGCGCGAGCGACCAACTCGACTACAACGCCCATTTTGAGTGCTTCGCCTCGAAGGCTCGCGTCCTTGTCGACTTTCTTGATAATCGCGGGAAGCAAAGCAATGACATCAGAGCTGTCGACTTCACGTCCAGCTACTCGCCGCCGAGCACGGAGCCAGTGAAAAACATCATTAATAAGCTTTCACCGCACGCGGCGCACGCATCCACTCAAAGACCGAAGACGACAGATGAAAAGATCAGCCGGGAAGATAGTGCCAAGCTGGCGGAGTGGATTGAGCAGGCAATGGAGAAGTTCTTGACGTCGCTCGATCCTGAAACCCGCCCGCTGTGGGCGGACAACAAGGCTGGGTCCAGAAGCTTCATCCTCTCGGCAGGAAGCAGCTCGCCAACTGCATCATCCGCCGATCCCATATTCAGCAGCTTTTCCCTATCAGGGGGCGGGGACCTGAACCGCTAAAGCAAAGCGCACCACGCAGCGCTCGACCTGTCACAATCAGCGCGACAAGTGTCACAAACCGGCCAAATCGCGTCACAAACCGGCCTTTTCCTGTCACAGAAGCCACTTTTCGTGTCACGCGGCATGTCACGCGGCTGGCGGCCTTGAGGGCCGCCGCCGTCAGCCGTCAGCCCCTGCGGCCAAGCGGATCGATGCCGCGCTTTAGCTTCGGAAATGCCTCGGCAAAGCGGCTATCGAAGCGGTCGAGCGCAGCAGTCAGCGCGGCATCAATCTGGCCGGCGATAATCGGATCGCGGCTGACGGAACCGCCGAGGCCGGCAAGCTGACCGCGATACAGAGAAGACGAAAACGAGTGGAAGGCTTCAACGTCAATGGCATCGATAATCTGCGCTTCGCGCTGTGCAAGGCGGAGGCGGATTTCTTTTTCACGCGCGGATGCAAGTGAAGCGTTGGGGCGGCTTTGCGCCGCCCGGCGACCATCATCACGCAGCCATTCCAGATAGGCTTGGATGGTCTGGACGAGTGGATATCTCCCACGCTCGGCGACGGGGATCGCGCCTTCTTTCGCAAGCTGGCGCAGCCTTTCGGGCGTCAGCATGAGCAGCTTTGCCATCTGGCCGGCACCGACCATTCCAGTGTTTGTCTCATTCTGATTGTTCACTTTTTCTATCCTCCAAAATGCCAAGCAAAGCCCGAATTGTGAACGGCCAGAAATATCGATATGTAGGGGGCTGCGGTCGCCGCAGTGCGCGCTTTCGTTTGAAAGGTACCTATTGCACCGGAGGTCATCCGCTCAATCATGCCCGTCTCGCCATTCTCCGGCCCGCTGACGCGCGTTTACGATTTTCTGGTAGCTGACAGCGGACAAGCCTCGAAGGCGTTCTGCGGCCTTCCTTGCGGCGTTGTGAGCGTTTGCGAATTCCTGCGCTGATAGACGCTATTCCGTGAATGCTTGACGATTGACGCTTGAGGCGAAACCAAACGTGAGCAAGGCGAAAGCGAGAAGGAGCGCGAAAAACGTTGAGCGCTTCGATTTCTAAGCGTCTGGCAACGACAGGCCGCCCCTTACTAGGCCGCCCCCCATCCGTTTGCATTTTTACGGCTGAAGACATTTCGGCCCCGGCCCTCCTGAAGTGGGGCGGGGGCCGGTGGATCATTCACCGGCCCCTTGCGGCGGCGTCCACAGGACGGAGAACCCAGCCGCCGCGCATCCTGCGGTATGGCGCGCAGGACGATTAAACTTCCACTACTTCGAGAACGGCGCGCGGATCGGCGTCTCGACGGCGTTCGACGCGCCGGCCTTCGGCCTCCATGGCGCAAAGCAAGGCTTCCTCGGCACGCTCGACCTCAAGGCGCTTGGCGCTGATTTCGCTGAAGCGAGCGTCGCGCTGATCGTCTGTCATTGCGCCGGTTTGCGGTGCGGCGTCGATCATGCTGGTGATCTCTTTGGCAATCTCGTCGCGCATCAGCCACGTGAAAAACGAAGCGCCGCCATCACCGACCAAGGAAAAGTGCGTACCCCCGTCGGCAAGGGCGACGGGCATCTGACCGATACGGAGTGCGGCAGTGAGGTTGACTGGCGAGCCTGCGCGGGCTGTGGCATCGACCGAAGGGCGGCCGCGCTCCGCGATGGCGTCGAGTTCGGACAGAAATCGAGCCTTCAGTTCCGAGACGGGCGCGGGCGCGTTCTCGGCTGCGGTCCATGCTTCATCCAGCGCGGCAAGCTCGGCGCGGAGCTTGTGAATTTCCGCAAGCGGATCGCGGGATTTCGGCGCGGCGGGTGCGTGGTGCTTCAGGCGGCCAATGCCGAAGGCGCTGGCACGATTAAGCCAGGCGGCGACGCCTTCCAGATATGCGAAGGAAGACTGCCGCTCTGCGGCCCGCTCGCGAGCGTCGAGCGCAAGGTCTGGTCTGCCCCCTGAAAAGTGGTCCTCCCTGAAGTAGGCTATTGAGCCGTAGGAGGACGTTGGAATGCCCCAGAAGAAGCATAGACCGGAAGAGATCGTGGCGAAGCTGCGCCAGGTCGACGT
>Ga0180217_1003333_pt1 | contig 13711 bp, 10 predicted proteins | sample eDN3rd37CBELigOP_FD_128521 | JGI IMG/M metagenome (GOLD analysis project Ga0180217, IMG submission 128521) | Enriched Organic Plus compost microbial communities from Emeryville, California, USA - eDNA 3rd pass 37_C BE-Lig OP (version 2) (version 2) ... | reverse complement strand
CTTCGAGAAAAAACTTTTCCACGCGAGTTTCGCGGTCAGGAAGGCGGTTCCCGAGAAAGGAAAGATCGGAGCTGAACCGCTCCTCCCGGTTCACGGCATAGTGGGTGGAACAATCCAGACCATTGTAGATGGGAACGCAATCCCGCGCGCCGAGATGTTTGTAAGCCGAAACGACCGGCTCCCCCCCTCCGTAGGTCAGAATGAGGTCGTATTTCGGGATCAGGCACAAAAACGGATCACCGGCGTCCGCCTGAATGCGATCGAGCGTTGCCGGGGCATCGACATCCCAGAATGCGACGGAGCTGCCGGGCTTGCGACTTTCAAGGACAGCCCTCTCCAGCAGCGCGTCGAAGACGCCGACTCCACTTGCCTTGACTACGAGGTCCGAACGGGACGCCGCCTCCACCTGCTCCAGTACGGCCTCGGCGGTGTTCTCGTAAACGACGACTTCGGCCCACGTCGGCGGGGATAGGTCGCGCTTCTGTTGCCTTCCGAAGGCGTCGGGCTCATAGAATGTGATTCGGTGACCCTTTTCATGGAGAGCCCGGATGATTCCGCGATAGTAGGTTGCAGCGCCGTTCCAGTAGGCGGAGAGAAGGGAGGAGCCGAAAAAGGCAATGTTCATGGGAGACGTTCGGTTGCCGAGCAGAAAAAGAACTCGTGATTGGGGGATCGGTGGCGCGGTTGCGGGTCGGAATCAAAACGGGACTTTGCCCAGGCGTAACCGCGCCGATAGCCATGAGCCATGCGGCTGGACGTGTATCGAAGCGCCCTTGCCCGCGCTTTGGCTCCCATTGCCTCGCTGCGGAGTCGATCCGCAGCCAGGGTATTGAGGGTATTTTTCCATCGTTCCTTATCGTCGGGGGGTACGTAGAAGGCCGCATCCCCCCAAAGTTCCCGGAAGCTGGCGAGGTCCGAAAGCACCAGGGCGCATCCGCTAAGGGCGGCCTCAAGGACCGAAAGGCCGAACGGCTCGTACCGGGCAGGCGATGCATAGATCAGAGTCCGCCCCAGATATGCGGCCATCTCCTCGCCGCCGAGGCATCCGACCGCCCGGAGATGATCCGGTCGCCTGATTTCACCGGAAGGCGCACGCGAGTCGCCCGCCACGATGATTTCGGCATCCACGGCGGGGGCGATTTCATCCAGCAGCGAAATGTTCTTGGCGCGATCCCAGATTCGCCCCGCGGTGAAGATGCCGATCTCTTTCTCCCGCGCCGCGAAGCGATCCGGATCGCGCCCATTCCAAATAACGCAGTCGCTCACCCGGGCGAGATCCCACGTTTCGCCCAGCGCCCCAAGCATTGCCGCGGTGGGAGAAACCAGAAGATCCGCGGCGGAGAGTCCCGCCTGCACGCGGCGGCGGTAGGTATCGTAGCGGCGCGGCGGGTCTTCCTTGTAAACCGCCCTCCACCAGGAGCAAACGCAGGAATGCGCCACGACCAGCACCGGCGCATTCCATGGGAGCGCGGCGAGCGAGTAGCCATTGAGGTGAATGCAATCCGGCTGCGTCCGCCCGGCGAGGTCGAGCAACCAGTCGCCCGCGCTGTCGACCTCCTCCCACGGGTCGTCCATCCATTCAAGCCGATAGCTTTGTTCGTGAAGGAAGGCGTTGCTTAGGGAGCCGGCCTCGCGCCGTTGGGCCGGAGAGATCGCGCCGCCCATTGATGCGAGGACGAATTCAAAGCCGAAGGATTCCAGCGCGCGGATGAGTTCCATGCAATAGGTCCAGACCCCGCCGACGGGGTCGACCGTCATGAGAATCCGATGCGTTCGCCTCATGGTTCGCCCGGAATAGCCGGGGAGGAATGGATTTCCCGCCGCCTATCGGATAGCCACGCATACAGCCGGGCAACCCCCTCCTCCAACGAAACCTTCGGCGACCAGTCCGTGAGCTGCCTGAACCGGGAGGTATCGCTCACGAAATAGCGCTGATCACCGATCCGCCACTCATCCCAACGAATCTCCACCTCCCTCCCCTGCATCTCTGAAATCAGGGCGAGCACCTCACGAAGGCTAGTGACGCATCCGGGGCCGCCGCCGATGTTGAAGACTTCACCGGACAGGCTGGCGACGTTCTGCCGCGCAAGCAAAAGCGCGTCGATGAGGTCGTCGATGTAGAGCACATCCCTGACCTGCATTCCGTCGCCGTAGAGGATAACGGGTTCGTTCGCGAGCGCTCTGATGAGAAAATGGGCGAGCCATCCCTGATCCTCGTTTCCAAACTGGCGCGGCCCGTAGATGCAACTCATCCGGAATACGATTCCGGAAATTCCATAGGTGCGCGTGTAATCCAGCACGTACTGGTCGGCGGTCCCCTTTGAACAGCCATACGGGCTGTGAAAGCTCAGCGGCTGGGATTCGCCGATACCGAACTCCCGCACGACCGAATCCGCCGGTTCGTAGCGGCTTCCATTCACACAAAGATCCAGCCTTCCGAGATCGCCATAGACCTTGTTGGTGGAAGTATAGATCACGGGAGGCGGCTGCGCTCTCATTCGAACCGCCTCGAGGACATTCAGCGTGCCCACTGCGTTGACGGAGAAGTCATGTCGCGGTTCGTCCACGCTGGAGGTAACCGCAACCTGCGCCGCCAAATGGAAGACAAAGCAGGCACGGGAAACGGCCCTGCGGGTTTCATCGAAGTCCCGGACATCTCCCTCGATGAAATCGAGGGCGTCAGGGTTCTGCCGTTGCAACCAGGCGAGATTTTCTTCGACGCCGGGACGCGACAGGTTATCCAAGATCAAAACCTCCTCCCCCTGCGAAAGCAGGCGGCTGGCGAGGTTCGCCCCGATGAATCCGGCGCCTCCGGTAATCAGGACAGGCGTTCTTTCGGCGCTTCTCATACCGTAAGGCCGCGCAATTCCAGTTCCCTTGAAGCGTCTTGCAGACGATCTTCCGCTTCCTGGCCGGGGAGCCATTCTGCGAGATCGCACAGACCCTGTTTGAGATCGACCTGCGGCTCATACCCGAGGACGTTCCGCGCAAGCGAAATATCGGCAAAGCAGTTCCGGATATCCCCGACGCGGTAACGACCGGGAATCTCCGGTTTCGTCGCTCCCTTTCCAAGCACCGCCGCGAGAAGCGTTGCAATCTCCCGAACGGAGCACGGTCTTCCGCTTCCGATATTGAATACGTTGCCTACCGCACCCGGCGTCTCCATCGCCAGCCGGCAGGCCCGGGCAACGTCGTAGACGCTTACGAAATCGCGCATCTGATTGCCGTCTTCATTGATGACCGGCGGACGATGATTGAGGAGCCGCGAGGCGAAGATCGCGAGGACCCCCGTATAGGGATTGGAGAGAGATTGACGCCTTCCGTAGATATTGAAGAACCGCAACGCGGTGGTCGGAATCCGGTAGGCATTGCCCACGGTCATGCACATGCGTTCCTGGTGGTATTTGGAGATGGCATAGACCGATGAAAGAGCGGGACGCTTCGTCTCGGGAGTGGGAACGGGCCGGAGCGGCGTTCCATCACCTTCCTCGATCTCCCAGCGACGGGCCTGGAGCTGCTCCAGCGAGCGTTCCGCGTCTTCGATCGCCTTTCCGTCGGACGAGCGATAAAGACCCTCGCCATACACGCTCATGCTCGATGCGACGACAAGGCGCTGTACCGGTTCCCGCATCTGGGAGATTTCCTGCAACAGTGTCGCGGTTCCGAGGCAGTTGGCCGACGTATAGCTCTCGATCATGTACATGCTCTGACCGACCCCCACGGAGGCCGCCAGGTGGAACACGCCGAGCACTCCTTTCAGTGCTTTTGCGACGGTATCCTGGTCGCGGACGTCTCCTTCGATGAACTCCACCTCGCCAGACAAATAGCCGGGCTTCCGGCTGCCATTCCGGTGAACCTGAGGGGATAAACTATCGAGAACCCTTACTTCATAGCCGTGAGAAAGCAGCTCATCGGCTACGTGAGACCCCACGAACCCGGCACCCCCGGTGATCAGAATCTTTCCCATAAGCGGTTTCCTCTCTTTGGACGACTATCTTTCGTTTATGATCTCGTTTCAGGATGGGGCGTATAACGAGGGGCCATTCCCATTCACCAAAAACACGGCAGCATTTTCCCCGGTCGAATGGATGCGCCGGGCCAAACCTGCCGGGGTCGTTCTCTTTTTTCACCATCCGTTGGCCCGATCGGGCGCGAATGACGGGTGTCCATGAATAGGAACTCCCTGAACCCTCCTCCCCTTCCCTTAACGCTTCCCGAACCGCCGCACGGGAAGTCCTGTTCAAAAACCGTTATGAAAGCCGCGGTGCTGGTTGGGCCGCGAGCGTTCGAGATCCGGGAGGTTCCGCTCCCGGAGCCCGGCGCGGGAGAAGTGCGCGTGAGGGTCGAAAGTTGCGGCGTATGCGCCTCCAACATTCCTCCATACGAGGGCCGCCCCTGGTTCGACTACCCGATGCCGCCCGGTGCCCTGGGCCACGAGGCGTGCGGCCGGGTCGATGCGTTGGGGCCGGAGGTGGAAGGGAAATGGGAAGTCGGCCAAAGGGTCGCGTTTCTATCGCAGCATGGTTATGCAGAGTACGATGTTGCGTCCGAACGGGCGATGGTGGCACTTCCCCCGGCTCTCGATCACCAGCAGATCCCCGGGGAGCCGGTCGCATGCGCCATCAATATCTTCAAGAGGAGCGGGATCAAAAAGGGAGACCTCGTGGCGGTGGTTGGCGTGGGCTTTCTGGGAGCGCTTTTAATTCAGCTCGCCGTTTCGGCGGGCGCCAGGGTGTTTGCGCTCTCCCGCCGTGGGAGCGCCTTGGATATCGGGCGCTCCTTCGGCGCAGGCGAAGCCGTCCCCCTGGAATGCCGGGAAACCGCCCTCGCGCATCTCCGGCAGGCAACCTCGGGGAGTTTTTGCGATGTCGTCATCGAGGCGACAGGAAAGCAGGCTCCTCTTCAGTTCGCTTCGGAGATCACGAAAGAACGGGGGCGCCTGGTCATCGCCGGATACCACCAGGATGGCGAGCGCCAGATCAACCTCCAGCTCTGGAACTGGCGGGGACTCGACGTAATCAACGCTCATGAACGCGATCCCGAAATCTATATGCAAGGCATGCGGGAGGGGGTGAAAGCTATGGAAAACGGATACCTTGCCGTGGAGCCGCTGCTGACGCACCACCTTCCGCTTGAACGACTTGACGATGCGCTTGAACTCGCGCGGGAACGCCCCGAGGGGTTTATGAAAGCATTGATCCGGGTTTAGAGCGCCTTTGCAGGCTTAACTTGAAAACGCTCCGGCAGTTCCGATCGTGTGAAATTCGTCCTCTTCTATCACTCGCTTCTTTCGGACTGGAACCACGGCAACGCCCATTTCCTCCGGGGAATCTGCTCGGAGCTGATCGCGAGAGGACATGGCGTGGAGATCTACGAACCGTCCGATGCGTGGAGCTATTCCAACCTTGTCAGCGAATGCGGAGAAGCGGCGCTGAACGATTTCCACGACTTCTATCCCGGGCTTGAAAGCCGCCGTTATCGACTGGAGGAGCTGGATTTCGACGCTGCCCTCGCAGGCGCGGACCTGGTGATCGCGCATGAGTGGAACGATCCACGGTTGATCGCGGAACTCGGAAACCGGAGAGCGGAAAGCCGCTCGTTCAAACTGCTCTTCCACGACACCCATCATCGGGGCGTTACCGCGCCCTGGGAGATGGAGCGATATGATTTCCGGCATTTTGATGGTGTCCTCGCGTTCGGCGAGGTGCTGCGCGAGATCTATCTCAAAAACGCTTGGTGCGGCCGCGCTTGGACCTGGCACGAAGCCGCCGATACCAAGGTCTTCCACCCTCTTCCCGAAAGAGCAAAACAGAGGGACCTTATCTGGATCGGAAACTGGGGGGATGACGAACGGACGCAAGAGCTGAACGAGTTTCTCATTCGACCGGTTGCCCAGCTCGGGCTTTCCGCCAGCGTTCACGGCGTTCGCTATCCCGGCGAGGTACGGGAACGGCTCCGAAAGGCGGGGGTGGAGTATCGAGGCTGGCTCCCCAATTTCAGGGTGCCCGAGGTTTACTCCGAGGCGCGGTTCACCGTGCATATTCCGAGGCGTCCCTATACGGAAAGGATGCATGGGATTCCGACGATTCGCCCCTTCGAAGCGCTTGCCTGCGGCATTCCTCTTGTAAGCGCCCCGTGGAACGATGTGGAAGGCCTGTTTACCGCCGGTGAAGACTACCTTGTGGCTTCAAGCGGGGCGGAAATGCAGCGTCACCTGAGAACGCTGAAAGCCGATGCCGACTATGCAGCCGCCCTTGCCCGGCACGGGCTGGAAACGATTCGCGCGCGCCACACGTGCGCTCACCGGGTGGACGAACTGTTGAGTCTTTTCAGGAGCCTTTAAGTATAGGGCGTTGAGCCTTCTGCTTCATGGTGGGAGAGAACAATGTCATTGCTCGATGCACTGTTAGGGCGCAGGCTCGCAAGTTCTGAAGCTGAAAGCGAACGGATCAAGCCGGTCACGGGTGTGTCCACCCTTGGCCTTGACGCTCTGGGCTCCGCTTCCTATGGGCCCGAGGCCGCGCTGACGATCCTCATTCCCGTTGGCGCCGCGGGCCTCAACTATGTTCAAGGGGTCCTCTGGATCATCACGGCGATCCTTGCGATTCTGTTCTTCTCCTACAGGCAGACCATCGCGGCCTATCCCCAAGGGGGCGGCTCCTACACTGTCGCAAAGGAGAACCTAGGAGAACGTCCCGGCTTGCTCGCGGCCGCTTCCCTCCTGGTCGACTATATCCTCAATGCGGCAGTCGGCATTTCGGCCGGGATCGGCGCGCTCGAATCCGCGTTTCCTGCGCTTCAACAGCATACCCGGGAATCGTGCCTGATTGTCCTCGGCCTGATTACGGTGGCGAATCTTCGCGGAGTACGCCAGGCGGGTATCCTCTGGATCGTTCCCACCTACCTTTTCGTCGCCAGTCTCGGCTTTGTCGTGCTAATCGGGGTCGCCAAAGGGATCTATTCCGGAGGCCATCCCGTCCCGGTTGTGAAACCGCCCACGCTTCCGCCATCGGAGGCTTCCGTGGGCCTTTGGCTGCTGATCCGCGCCTTCGCGAGCGGGTGCACCGCGATGACGGGCGTCGAAGCCGTCAGCAATGCCGTTCCGATCTTTCGCAAACCGCAGGTTCGCAACGCGCAGCAGACGTTGCTGATCATTTGCTCGCTCCTTGGCATGTTCCTAATCGGGATCGGCTACCTCGTCGAGGTGTACCAGATCGGCGCGATGCTTCAGGAGCAGCCCGGATACCAAAGCATCATCTCGCAGATCGCTTCGGCAACGGTTGGCAGGGGATGGCTATATTATACCTGCATTGGAAGTGTCCTCGCGGTCCTGACGCTTTCGGCGAATACGAGCTTCTCCGACTTCCCACGCCTGTGCCGCCTGCTTGCCGAAGACGGGCACCTCCCTTCCTCGTTCGCCAACCTCGGAAGGAGGCTGGTTTATAGCGAAGGAATTCTCGTCCTCGCCTTGATCTCGGGCATGCTGCTGGTGATCTTCGATGGAATCACCGACCGTTTGATTCCGCTGTTTGCCGTCGGCGCATTCAGCGCCTTTACGTTCTCGCAAGCGGGAATGATGGCATTCTGGAGAAAGCACCAGGGGGTTCACGCCCGCACCTCCCTGTTCGTGAACGCCGCGGGAGCCATCGCGACCGGGCTGGCACTGATGACAATAATCGTCGCAAAGTTTACGGAAGGCGCATGGATCACGATCCTGCTGGTGATCGGCCTCGCCGCCGTTTTTTCCGCGGTAGGCCGTCACTACCGGCGCATTTGGAAGGAGCTTGAGATTGCCGGAAACCTGAAAATCAGCGAAGTCTCCCCACCGCTGGTGATCATTCCCGTCTCTGGCTGGAACCGGCTGACGGAACAGGCGCTCCGCTTTTCGATGCAGCTCGGGAGCGAAATTGTCGCGGTGAACATTTCCAATGATAAGACAAGCGCCTCGGAACTCCGGTCGCTATGGAAGCGGAGTGTCGAGGCCCCCGCGATCGAGGCCGGGTGTAAAGTTCCACGCCTGGAAATTGTCGACTCGCCTTTTAGAATCCTCGCCCAGCCGCTGCTCGATTTTGTCAGGACGACAAGAGAAAAGAATCCCGGCCGGCTTATCGCCGTGGTCATCCCTGAACTCGTTGAGCCGAGCTGGTGGGAATACCTTTTGCACAATTCCGGGACCGCCCTCCTCAGGACGATGCTTCTGATCGACGGCGGAGAGCGGGTAGTGATCATCAGCACCGCATGGCATTTATGCGAGCCATCAAAGGCCGATTCAACTCCTTCCGGAGACCGGGAGACTTCCCCATGAAGGACGCAGACATCTCCCGCCGCTGGCTGGCTGCGATGCGCCGGGGAGATTTCGAGTCAGCCTGGCAGCAAACGGACCGGATCGAAATCCCGAGGCGTCGCGCCCAAAGATCCGCCGATTTCCGGCGGCAACCGCATCATCTCGTTTGGAACGGCAAACCGCTGCGCGGAAAAGACGTTTTGATTAAGTGCGACCACGGCCTGGGCGACTCCATTCAATTTCTTCGCTATTGCCCATTGGTAAAGCAGCTCGCGCGGAGCGTTCATGTCGAGGTGCAACCCGCGCTGCTTGATCTCGTCGATGGGATGGAGGGAATCGATCACCTGCACAACGCCTGGAGCACGAGGGCGGAGCCGTGGCGGGGCATCGAAGTTGAATGCATGGAACTTGCCTATGTCTTTCGTCATGCCTTGAGGACACTCCCCAATACGGTACCCTATTTGCCTGCCGAACGGCTGCTGAAATTGCGTCCCCCTCTCGGAATCGAATGGCCAAAACAGCCGAAGGTCGGCCTGGTCTGGGCTTCCAGCGACTGGAACAGGGAACGTTCACTATCGCCAGGCGATTTTGCCCCCTTGAAGGTCGTGCGCGATGTCGCCTTCTTTTCTTTTCAGCAAGGCAGGCCCGCTTCGGAAATGGAGAGCTTCTCTTTCCCCGTCATTCCGATATCTTCCCTCACGAAAAACATTGCCGATGCGGCGGTGGGGCTCCTCTCGATGGACCTGCTTATTACCGTCGATTGCATGATGGCGCATCTTGCGGGAGCGCTTGCCCGCCCTGCCTGGGTTTTGTTAAAACATGAGGCGGACTGGCGCTGGATGGAGCAACGCGACGATTCCCCTTGGTATCCCACTCTGCGCCTGTTCCGGCAACCAAGAGACGGGGATTGGAAAACCCCGGTGAGCCAAATTGCTTCGTTGCTGAAAGAACTCGGAATTTAGGGAACCACTGATTAAAGCAAGCTCTGGCGCAAGCTGGTCATTTTCGTGTCTTTTCGAGCCGCTTTTTCCTCACCTCTCTTCAGAGAGGCTGCGGAAAATCGTCTCAAAAATCATCGAAATTGCCTGCGCTCTCGTCAGGCTTCATTTAATCAGCGATTCCTTAGTTTCAGGATGGATTTGGTGTTCTCTGGATTGCGAAAAAGATCAGGTTTTTCAAACTTCGACCAAAGAAATTGCCTCGGTTCATCGTTAATTGATTTGAGAATGAAACCCTACTTCCGCCCCGCTGTTTCCACCGCTATAGCAACTGTTGGCGCGATAGTTGCCGCCACCGTGCCCGCTCCCTTCTCCCCGCTCCTGGCGCAACCCGCCATCACCGTTTACAACCAGAACTTCGGCGTCGTGCGCGATACCGTGCCGCTGGATCTGAAGCCCGGCGTAAACGAAATTCGCTTTGCCGACACCACCGCGTGTCTGGAGCCGGATTCCGTCATTCTGCGCGACCCCGCGGGGAAGATTGCCTTGCGAATCCTCGAACAAAACTATCGGAACGACCCGGTGACGCAGGAACTTCTCCTTTCCGTCCATGAAGGGCAAACGATCGATTTCCAGACCGTCACCGCAGAAGGCGAGAAGAAGACGTTTCCCGGCAAGATCATCCGCAGCGGCTACGCGGCGCACGCGCAGGCGGCGATGCAGCGCTACGGCCAGCGATATGCCATGACGCAGATGGGAATGGCGGGCTCCGGCGCGGGCCAACCGATCATCGAAGTGGATGGCAAGCTGCAATTCGGCCTTCCCGGCCAGCCGATCTTCCCCGCGCTGGCGGATGACTCGCTTTTAAAACCGGCGCTCGTCTGGAAGCTGGAAGCAAGCGCTCCGGCAAAACTCGAAGCGGAACTGGCCTACCTTACCGGCGGGATGACATGGGAAGCAGACTACAACATTGTCGCCCCGGAAAAGGGCGACACGTTGGAAGTGATCGGCTGGGTCACAATCGACAACCAGAGCGGCAAGATTTTCGAGAACGCGAAAATCAAACTGATGGCCGGAGATGTAAGCAAGATACAGCCTGGCATGAACGGGATGATCGTGGCAAGGGAAGAGGCAAAACTGGCCATGTTCTCACCGGCTGCTCCGGTCGTGACCGAAAAGGCATTCGACGAATACCACCTCTACACGCTGGAGCGCCCGACGACTTTGCGCGACCGGGAGACCAAGCAGGTGGAGTTCATTCGCGCCTCCGGTGTCAAGGCGCAGCGCCTTTACGTTTACGATGGGCTGAAGCTCGATGAAAACCAGTTTCGCGGCTGGTCGATGGAGAACATCCGCAACAATGAAAATTTCGGCACCGAGTTCAGCAGCAAAGTCGCCGTCATGCGGGAGATCAAAAACTCCGAGGCAAACCAGCTCGGCATCCCGTTACCGAAGGGGCGCGTCCGCTTTTATCAACAGGATGGCGACCGGCGTTTGGAATTCACCGGCGAGAACATCATCGACCACACGCCCAAAGATGAAACCCTCCGCATCTACACAGGTAACGCCTTCGACCTCGTCGGCGAACGCATTCGCACCGACTGGCAGATCGACCATTCGCGCCGAACGGCGAAGGAATCCTTCAAGATCACGCTACGCAATCACAAGAAGGAGCCGGTGGAAATCCGCGTCGTCGAGCATCTTTACCGCTGGCTGACCTGGGAGATTATGGTCCACTCCGATCCATTCGAAAAAACGGCCGCGCAGGTTTTGGAATTCCGTGTTCCGGTGAAGCCTGATGAAGAAAAGGTCATTACTTACACGGTGCAATACACCTGGTAGAGCTGAGACCTGGGAATTTGCGGATTTCCGTCGCAACCCTCTCGCTTACGATACGGTGAACTTCGACGAAGCCGTTTCTGCTCCAAGAAATTGCGCAAGATCGCCGCGAGCAACTTTGGAATTCGGGTTTAACCAAAAACGCTGGAAGCCCTCTCACACCTTGCGCCCGAACTTCTTCTCCAGCTCCCCGTAGGAGATCTGGATCATCGTCGGCCGTCCATGTGGGCAGCAGTAGGGTAGCTCGCACTTGAGCAGGTCGAGGATCAAACGCACCAGCTCCGGCTCGCGGAGGATGTCGTTTGCCTTCACTGCGGCGCGGCAGACCGTCTTAGCGATCACATCCTCGCCGAGGCGGAGCTTGGAAGTTTGGGAACTGACGGTGCGAAGCTCGTCGATTACTTCGCGAAGCAGCGCCTGCGGGTCGTTGGCGCGGACGAACTGAGGCAGGCTGTCGAGCTTCCATGTCCCCGCGCCGAACGCCTCCATGCCGATCCCCATTTTCTGGAGCGTCTCGATATTCTGCGCCACCCAGTCGCTGTCGCGCGCGCCGAGTTCGATCGTCACCGGCATCAGCAGCCGCTGGCACGGCACGCCGCTCTCTTCCATCCGGCGGCGGAGTTCCTCGAAAAGAATTCGCTCGTGCGCCGCGTGCTGGTCGACAAGCACGAGCCCCGTGGCGTTCTCCATCACCACGTAGAGATTGCCAACAACGCCCAGCAGCCGGAACGGCTTGCTCTCCTCGTCGGAGTCGCCGGGAATCGCAAAAGTGGATACCGAGCGCGGCGCGGCCGGTTTCACGACAGCGGGGGCGGGAAATGCCGGCGCCTCCAAGGCTCCGCAACCGTCGCCAACTCCACGGTCGCCAATGTCCTCCGACAACGCGGGAACCGGGGCCAGCCCGGAAGGATTCCAGCCGGTCGTCTTTTGCTCCCCGGGGATCGGCGTGGGAACCGCGGGCGCGCTGTTTCCGCCAAAGCCGGTCCAGACCACCGGGGACGCCTCTGCGGAGAGTCCCGGCAGCCCCGGAGTGGAAGCAGGCAGCGACGGCAGGGATGATAAGGACGATGGGGACGACAGGGACGACTGCGCCGCCCCAGTCGCGGGTTGTTCCCCGCCGGATTCCTCCGGAGCGGAAAACGAAGCGCTCCATCGTTCCCGGTCGGTTTCAAGCGTCCGGTGCACCACCTCCACGATCGCTTCGCGCACGTGCGAGGGATCGCGAAAGCGGATTTCGCGTTTTGCGGGGTGCACATTGACATCGACGGCCGACGGCTCCACCTCGACAAAAAGAAACGTGACGGGGAACTGCCCCTTCATCAGCGCGGTGTGATACCCCTCGCGCAGGGCGTGGTTGATCGTCCCGTTTTCCACGGCCCGCCCGTTCACGAAAACGAGTTGCTGGGCCCGCGTCGAGCGGCTCAGCCCCGGCCTCGCGAGGAATCCATGCACGCGAATCCCCTCCATCGGCAGCGCCGGGATTTCCAAAAGCTCGTTCGCCAGAGTCGCTCCCCAGAGGTCGCGAATCCGGTCGCGCAGGGAGGCTGCGGGGGGAAGCTGGAAGATCAGCCGCTGGTCGGTCCGGAAGACGAACCCGATCTCCGGATGCCCTAGCGCCTGAAGGGCGAGCTGGTGCTCCACGTGGCTCATTTCCGTATTCTCCGTCCGCAAAAACTTCCGCCGCGCCGGAAGGTTGAAAAAAAGCGAACGGACTTCGATCTGCGTCCCCGGGGCATCCCCGCCGTCGCGCACATAGTCGATTTTGCCGCCGGTGATCATTAGTTCCGTCCCGGCAACCGCGCCGTGCTCGCGGGTAGAAAGCCGGAAGCGGGAAACGCTCGCGATACTCGGCAGCGCCTCGCCCCGGAAACCGAGCGTGCGGATTTCCGCCAGATCCGCCCCCGTCCGGATTTTGCTGGTCGCATGGCGCTCCATGCAAAGGAGGGCGTCGTCGCGATCCATCCCAATCCCGTCGTCAACAACGCGGATGAGCGAAATGCCGCCCCGCCTGACCATGACCTCGATATGGCGCGCCTTCGCGTCGATCGCGTTTTCCACCAACTCCTTGACGACCGAAGCCGGGCGTTCCACCACCTCGCCCGCCGCGACCTGGCTCGCCACCTCGTCTGAAAGCAAATGAATGCGGCTCATGGTGGCGATAGCGGTGAGGGCAACGGCAAAAACGGACGGAAACCGCCCCGCAGGAAAAAACGGGGGGGCACTCGAAGCGGCGGGGCAATGGAGGAGCGTCGTTTGACTTCGATCATGCAAATCGCTAAGATTTCAGGAGCGAAATGATCACCGTCACCGACTCCGCCGTCAAACAACTTCAGGTGCTTCTCGCCGACGCCCCGGGCGAAGGCAAGGGCCTCCGCATCTTTGTCGAAGCGGGCGGGTGCGCCGGAATGCAATATGGAATGGCACTCGACCATTCCAAGGAGGGGGACGAAATCATCGAACGCGACGGGGCGCGGGTTTTTGTCGACACCTTCAGCATGAAGTACCTGGCTGGCTCCACCATCGATTTTACCGACGAATTGGCCGGAGCGGGTTTCCGCATCCGGAACCCGAACGCCACGCGATCCTGCGGCTGCGGCACTTCTTTTGAAGCTGCGAAACCCGGAAGCAGCGCGGACCCTTCCTGAAACTT
>Ga0180217_1003332_pt1 | contig 13716 bp, 10 predicted proteins | sample eDN3rd37CBELigOP_FD_128521 | JGI IMG/M metagenome (GOLD analysis project Ga0180217, IMG submission 128521) | Enriched Organic Plus compost microbial communities from Emeryville, California, USA - eDNA 3rd pass 37_C BE-Lig OP (version 2) (version 2) ... | reverse complement strand
GTCGATGCCCTCGAGACGCATCGCGACGGCCTTCGCGCGAGCCGGCTCGTGCACGACCGTCACGGTCTCGACGACGCCGTCCGCGGGCGACTGAATGCGCGTCGACCCGAGCACGAACCGCGGTCGCGCCGGTGCGGCCCCCCTCGCCTGCCGCGACCGCGTGCGGATCGCGGTGCGCCACGCGAGGCTCGTGTAGACGTCGGCGTCGAGCGAGCGCGCGATCTGCTCGAGGTCGCGCGCGCCCGCGAGGATCTCCATGACGCAGCGCGTGAGATTGAGGATGAGCGGTCGCGGGTTCGGGAGGTCGTCGCTCGAGGTCGGCTGCGCGCGGAAGCGGTCCTCGACGTCGAGCGCCGCGAGCCGTCGGATCGGCCGCGCTCGCCCCGCCGCGTCGCCCCCGTCCGGTTCGTCGTCGTGTCGTGCGGCCGCGCGTGCAGGCATCGCTGTCCCCCCCATCCCGAACGTCCCCGTTCGACTGCGGCTTGACCCCCGTCCGCCGCCGCTCGTCATGCAACCACACTCGCCGAGCGAAGTGATAGCACGAGTCCCGCTCTGTGGATAACTCGCGTGCGGGGCGGGACGGCTAGCCTGAAACGGTGTCAACGCTGAGCGATCTCGTCGAGGCGCAGGGGCGCTCCTCGCCTGCCGAAGTCGAGTGGCTCCACCTCTTGTGGGCGGACTCGCAGCTCGTCGCCGACCTCGCGTTCGCCGACATCGTCCTGTGGGTGCCCGCGAAGCGGGAGCGGGACGGCTTCATCGCCGTCGCGCTCGCCCGCTCGAGCGGCGCGGCGACGCTCTTCTACCGGGACGTCGTGGGGGAGCGCATCCGCCCGATGTGGCGCGCGCAGGTCGAGGAGGCGTTCTCGAGCGGGGTCATCGTCGACACCGCCGCCCCGGACTGGAGCGACGAGATCGCGTCGCACATCCGCGCCGTCCCCGTCTTCCGCCGGCTCTCCTCGTCGGGGACGGCGATCTCCGAGCGGCCGGTCGCCGTGCTCACGCGCCACTCGAACCTGAGCGACGCGCGGACGCCGACGCGGCAGGAGCTCACGTTCAACCAGTGCGCGAACGACCTCTTCGAGATGATCGCCGCGGGCGCGTTCCCCGACCTCGACGCCCCGAGCACGCCGCGCCGGTTCGCGCCGCGCGCCTCCGACGGGCTCATCCGGATCGACGTCGACGGGACGGTCACGTTCGCGAGCCCGAACGGGCTCTCCGCGTTCAACCGCATGGGGTTCGAGGGCGAGCTCGAAGGCGAGTCGCTCCCCGAGGTGACGACCGCGCTCATCGAGGGCCGCGGCGTCGTCGACGAGACGCTCCCGCTCGTCGTGACCGGGCGCGCGCCGTGGCGCACCGACATCGAGGCGCGCGGCGTGACCGTGTCGCTCCGCGCGATCCCCGTCCGCAAGGCGGGGGAGCGTGTCGGCGCGATCGTCCTGTGCCGCGACGTCACCGAGGTGCGGCTCCAGGAGCGCGAGCTGCTGACGAAGGACGCGACGATCCGCGAGATCCACCACCGCGTGAAGAACAACCTCCAGACGGTCGCGTCGCTGTTGCGGATCCAGGCGCGCCGCACGCACAGCCCGGAGGCGCGCGACGCGCTCTCGCAAGCGATGCGGCGGGTGTCGGCGATCGCGGTCGTCCACGACACGCTCTCCGAGGGCCTCAGCCAGAGCGTCGACTTCGACGTCGTCTTCGAGCGCGTCCTCATGCTCATCGCGGAGGTCGCGTCGGGGCAGTCGACGCAAGTGCAGCCGAAGCTCCGGGGCTCGTTCGGGGAGCTCCCGAGCGCCTACGCGACGCCGCTCGCGCTCGCCCTCACCGAACTCGTCACGAACGCCGTCGAGCACGGCCTCGCCGGTCGCACCGACGGGGAGGTCGAGATCGTCGCGAAGCGCACCGCGGACCGCTTGAGCGTCAAGGTGCGGGACAACGGCGTGGGTCTCGCGGAGGGCAAGGTCGGCTCGGGCCTCGGGACGCAGATCGTCCGCACGCTCATCCAGGGCGAGCTCTCGGGCTCGATCGACTGGCACACGCTCGTCGGACGCGGCACCGAGGTGACGATCGAGGTGCCGCTCACGTGGCTGCGGCGCAAGCGCCGACCGTAGCGCATCCCGCCGTCGCCTCGCGGCCTTTCGATGCGACGCGCCGGTCCCTGGCCTCGAAAGGCCGCGACTCGATGAGGGTGCGGGTCGGTCAGGAGGCGCGACGCGCGCGAGCCGCGCGGCGCTTGAGCGCGCGGCGCTCGTCCTCGGAGAGCCCGCCCCACACGCCCGAGTCCTGGGACGTGTCGAGCGCGTACTGGAGGCACATCTCCGTGACCGAGCAGGAGGCGCACACGGCCTTCGCGCGCTCGATCTGCTCGACGGCGGGGCCGGTGTTCCCGATCGGGAAGAAGAGCTCGGGGTCGGCGGTGAGACACGCGGCCTTGTCGCGCCAGTCCATCTGGTGGTACTCCGTTCAGTGCTGCGGCCACCCACGTGGAGTCGGCGCGCACGCCGACGAGATCCCCGTGAGATGACTTCCCGTGAACCGCTCGCACCATTGGGAGCCGGAAATCAACGTCATCTAGAATCGCATATCGGTGGACGAGCGTCAACGATTTCCTTGCCGGCGGGCGGCGTGCCCGTGAACGCGGAGCGACGCGGACGCCACCCCGCGGTGCTCGCCCTCGTCGCGATCCTGGCGCTCGAAGCCGCCGCGCTCGCCGCCGCCGCCGCATTCCTCCTCGTCGACTCGACCTCGCACGCGAGCGGGGCCGGGACGGCGGACATCGCCCTCGTCGCGACGACCGCGCTCCTGGCGCTCGGCGTCGTCATGCTCGCCGTCGGCGTGGCCCGCCGGTGGCCGCGAGTGCGCGGCGGCATCGTCGTGTGGCAGGTCCTGCAGATCGCGGCGGCGATCGCCGCGTTCCAGGGACTGCTCGGACCCGCGTGGATCGGCTGGATCGTCCTCGCGCCGGCGCTCGCGGGCCTGTGGCTCGCGCTCGGCCGCCCCGTCACGCGCGACGTCGTCGGCGCGTGAGTCCTAGACGCCGAGGAGCTTGCGGAGCCTCGCGACGTGCCCCGTCGCCCTGACGTTGTAGAGCGCGTGCTCGATGAGTCCCTTGGTCCCGATGACGAACGTCGAGCGGATGACGCCGACGATGGGGCGGCCGTACAGCTGCTTCTCGCCCCAGGCGCCGTACCGGGCGAGCACGCGGTGCCGCGGGTCGGAGAGGAGCGGGTAGTCGAGCCGGTCGCGCTCGCGGAACGCGGTGAGCACCTCGGGCTCGTCCGGCGAGATCCCGAGGACCGCGAATCCCGCCGCCGCGAGCACCGCGGTGCTGTCGCGGAAGTCGCACGCCTCCTTCGTGCAGCCCTCCGTCATCGCCGCGGGATACGCGAACAGGATGACGCGGCGGCCGCGGTAGCCGGTGAGCGAGACGGGCCTGCCGTCCTGGTCCGGGAGCGTGAATCCGGGGGCTCGGTCACCGGGAGCGAGGCGGTCGGCAGTCACTCGATTCATGCTAATCTTGACGATCGGTCCGACGTGTCGGGCCGCGCACCTCTAGCTCAATTGGCAGAGCAACTGACTCTTAATCAGTGGGTTCCGGGTTCGAGTCCCGGGGGGTGTACTCGACTCCCGTTCTGGCCCTGAGCACGCCGGCGCGTCACCGCTTGAGGAGCGACAGGCCCGCGCGCGCGAGCTCCGCCGGCGTCGCGTCGGGCAGGTACGCGCGAGCGATCGCCGCCGCGATGCGCGGGAGCGCCGACTCGTCGGGATAGATGAGCCGGAACGGCTCCGTGCGCGGGTGGAACTTCTGCTTGAACCGGTGGAGCGACGCGAAGCCGTAGGCGGGCTCGAGGAGCCGCGCGACGGTCTCGAGCGCGGAACCGATGACGCCCTCGTCCGCGTCGGGGGCGCTCTGCGCGAGCGGGGCGCCGGAGAGCGACGCGAAGCGCGCCCCCTCGTCGCGGAACGCGAGGAGGCTCTGCCCGATGAGGAACTCCATGACCGGCCCGAACCCGCCGTCGCGCCGACGCATGACGTCGAGGACCCAGCCGGCGACGACCGGCGACCCGGGCACCCCGCCCGCGCCGTACACGGGCAGCCAGCTGAGGACGCCGTGCACCGAGCCCTCCGCGTCGACCGCGAGCGCCGTCCGCACGCGCGGGTCGAGCGCCTCGTCGACGCCGCCGAGCGTGAACCCCATCTCCGGCAGGCCCTTGTCGCCGACCCACTGCTCGCTGATCGCGCGCACTTGCGCGAGGACCGCCCACGGCTCGTCGGCGAGCCGCGTGAGCCGGAACGCGATGCCCTCCCGCTCGGCGCGATTCGCGGCGCCGCGCACCGGTTGCCACTTCCCGCCGGTGAACTCGAGTCCCGGCAGGTCGACGATCGTGTCCTCGCCGACCCCGAGGCTGCGCCACTCCGGCCCCGCCGCCTCGGCGACCGCGGCGGTCGCCGAGAAGCAGCACGGCGTGACGTCGGCGCGCTCGCACGCGTCCCGGAACTCGGCGATCGCCTCCGCCCAGCGCTCACGCGGTCCGATCGGGTCGCCGAGGACGATCGCGACGTCGCCGACGCGGCGGACGGGGAGCACCCAGGCGTCCTCCGGCCCGAACCGGGCGCGCATTCTCGGCCACGTCGCCATCCACGAGAGCGTCCCGCCGCCCTCGCGCTCGAGCACCGCGACGACGCGGGACCGCACGTCATCGCCCTCGACCGCGACGAACCGTCCGCCGCGGCGCAACGGGACGGCGAATGCGCGCCGGCCCGCGAGGAGGAGCGCGCCGGCGACGAGCCACAGCACGCTCGCCGTCATCGCGATGCCCGCGCCCGGCACCTCGGCGACCCGGGCGTCGAGGACGGTCAGGACGACGAGCGCCTCGAGGACGTTGAATGCGGCGAGCGCGATCGCGATCCACCACGCCCAGCGGCGCCCGCGGAGGAGACCCCAGCCGGCGATCGCGACGAGCGCGACGTCGATCGCGACGTCCCACCACTGCGCCTCGCCGGGATCGTTCGGCCCGAGCGGACCGGACGTCGGGAGCACCGCCGCGAGGATCTGGAGCGCGCCGATCGCGACGACCGAGACGAACCCGAGCAGTCGCCACTCGCGGCGCGTCGCGCGGTGACCATCGAAGCCGAAGCCGAAGGCGAGGATCGCGCCGCCCGCGATGGCGTGCTCGACATCGGCGAGCGAGCCGTGCAGGAGGACCGCGACGAGGAGCACCGAGCCGAGCAGGAGGCGCCCCCGCAGCCGCCACGGCGACGGCAGCGACGCGATGCCGAGCGCGAGCGCGACGATGACGCCGCAGGACGGCCCGACATCCCGCACGGTCGCGAGCCGCTCCGCCCAGCCCCACCCGGTCAGGGTGAGCACGTCGACGACGGCGAGCGCCGCGAGCACGCCGCCGACCTGGCCGACTGCGAATGCGCCGATGGCGAACCGCGGACCGCGGCGCCGCTCGAGGACGCCGAGTCCGACGACGAGCAGCGGCGCGAGGAGGGCGTAGTGCCACGGCTCGATCGACACGATCGCGCCCGTGAGCGGCGTCCACCAGCGGCCCTCGGCGAGCGCCGGGACGCCGTACGCGATGTCCGGGAACCACGATCGGCGCGAGACCGGATCCCACAGCGCGCCCGTCGCGACGCCGGCGAGGAGGTAGACCCCGAGCGCGCTCGAGGTGAGCGGCCATGCCGAGACCGCGCCGAGCACCCGGCGCGCGATTCCCCCCATCGCGACCGGACTCAGGCGGTCGGCGGCGGCGTGCGCTTCGTGCGGGGCTTCGTCGTGCGCTTCCCCGTCGTCTGCCCCGTCGTGCCGTTCTGGACCCCGGCGTGGTCGGCGGCGGGCATCGGCCGCGTCGTGTCCTCGCTCGACTCGGGGAGCCGATCCGTCTCGGCCTCGGTGAGCGGCGGGACCGGTGCGGGCTCGGCGAAGGGCTCCGCCTCCGCGGACGCGGCGGGACCGGCCGTCGGCTCGGTCGATGCGGCGTCGGGGGAGGGCTCGGCCGCGGTCGCCTCCGCCGCGGTCTCCGCGGCGACCGGGTCGTCGGCGACCGTCGCCTCCGGGCTCGCGTCAGCCGGCGCGCTCGAGGGGGATGGCGGCGTCCACGGGCCGCCGCCCGCGAAGAGCGTCCCCGATTCGCCTCGCTCGCGCAGGTAGAGCTGCGCGGCGCGGGTCGCGACGATGAGGAAGCGGACGAGCAGCGCGAGGACGACGATCGCGATGATGCTCATCGCGACCGAGAAGAACGCGCTGTAGAGCCAGCCCGCGAGGTGGGGTCCCCAGCCGAAGAGTCCCCAGCCGCCGAAGCCGCCGCCGAATCCGTCGAAATCGCCCCAGTTCATCACTGCTCCAATTCCCGCGAAGCTCGCGCCTCTTCGATGACGGTGCCGACCGCGATCGCGACATTGATGCCCCAGCTCACCCAGATGAGGGCGAGCCGCCAGTCGCGCGGCCCCTTCCGTGTCGCCTGCACCGCGCCGTACACCCCCGCGACGGCGCTCAGAACGGCCGAATTGAACAGGAACTTGCGCACGCTGGTCACCCGCCTTTCCGCTTCCCAAGGTACGCGATTACCGTGGAGAGCCACATGACTGGTTCGGAATCTCACAGCGAACGCTACGACCTCGTGGTCGTCTCCAACCGACTGCCCGTCGACCACGTCGTGGCGCCGGACGGCACGAGCGAGTGGCGGCGTTCGCCCGGCGGCCTCGTGACCGCGCTCGAGCCCGTCATGCACGCGAACGGCGGCGTGTGGATCGGCTGGGCCGGCAGTCCGGACGTCGGGGAAGAGCCGTTCGAGCTCGACGGCCTCCACATCCAGCCCGTCTCGCTCTCGAGCGACGACGTCGAGCACTACTACGAGGGCTTCAGCAACGACACGATCTGGCCGCTCTACCACGACGTCATCTCGCCGCCGAGCTACCACCGCGAATGGTGGGACCGCTACGTGACCGTCAACCGGCGCTTCGCCGAGGCGGCCGCGGATCGCGCGGCCGACGGCGCGACCGTGTGGGTCCACGACTACCAGCTCCAGCTCGTGCCGCGCATGCTCCGGGAGCTCAGGCCCGACCTCGCGATCGGCTTCTTCGACCACATTCCGTTTCCGCCATATGGGATCTTCGCCCAGCTCCCGTGGCGCGTGCAGGTCATCGACGGCCTCCTCGGCGCCGACGTGATCGGCTTCCAGCGGGTCCGGGACGCCGCGAACTTCGCCGAGTCCGTGCGCCGGCTGAATGGCGCGAACACGCGGGCGATCCACCGCGGCTCGGAGATCGAGGTCGTCGACGGCGGCGGCCGCCGGCGCGTCATCGCGAAGTCGTTCCCGATCTCGATCGACACGGCGAGCTTCGAGCGGCTCGCCCGCACGCCGGAGGTGCAGGAGCGCGCGAGGGAGATCCGCAAGGGACTCGGCGACCCGAAGTGCATCATCCTCGGGGTCGACCGCCTCGACTACACGAAGGGCATCGCGCACCGGCTCAAGGCGTTCGGCGAGCTCCTCGAGGACGGCGAGCTCTCCGCCGACGACGTGACGCTCGTCCAGGTCGCGAGCCCGAGCCGGGAGCGCGTCGAGGCGTACGTCCAGCTGCGCGACGAGATCGAGCTCATGGTCGGGCGCATCAACGGCGACTACTCGACCCTCGGGCACCCGGCGATCAACTACCACCACCACGGCTATCCGCAGGAGGAGATGGCGGCGCTGTACGTCGCCGCCGACGTCATGCTCGTCACGGCGCTCCGCGACGGCATGAACCTCGTCGCAAAGGAGTACGTCGCGAGCCGCTTCGACGAGGACGGCGTCCTCGTCCTCTCCGAGTTCACGGGCGCCGCGGACGAGCTGCGGCGCGCCGTCCTCGTCAACCCGCATGACATCGACGGCCTCAAGGAGGGCATTCTCGAGGCGGTCAGAATGCCGCGGCAGGAGCGCCGCAAGCGCATGCGCGCGATGCGCCGCCGCGTCGCCGAGCACGACGTCGCGCGCTGGTCGCAGGAGTTCCTCGAGACGCTCGCGCACATCGCCCACGCGCGAAGCGCGCAGACGGAGGAGCAGTGGCGCCCGGGCGCGTCGCTGCGCTCCGACTTCTCCGCACGGCCCACGCGCGGCACGATCGACGTCGAGGCCCCGCTGCCGTACACGACGCTCCCGGATTCGCTCATCGAGGCGCTCCGCGAACTCGCCCGGCAGCCGCGGCTCCTCGTCACGCTCGACTTCGACGGGACGCTCGCGCCGGAGGTCGACGATCCCGACACCGCTCGTGCGCTCCCGGAGGCGCGCGAGGCGGTCCTGCGGCTCGCCGCGCTGCCGGGCACGCGAGTCGCGCTCATGTCGGGCCGCGCGCTCGCCTCGCTCGACGCGGTCGCCGGGTTCCCGCCCGACGTGCTCCTCGTCGGCTCGCACGGCGCCGAGTTCCGCCTCGACAACGAGAACGTCCTCGCGCAGCTCGGCCCCGACGACGAGGCGGACCTCGCGACGCTCGAGCGCATTCTCGACCGCATCGCCGGCGAGCACGAGCGCGTGTGGGTCGAGCGCAAGCCCGTCGGCTTCGCGCTGCACACCCGTCTCGCCGACGAGGAGAACTCGCGCGTCGCACGGCTCCTCGCGCTCGGCGAGGTCGGCGCCGCGCTCGACCCGGAGGATGTGAAGATCCGCGAGGGCAAGAACGTCCTCGAGTTCTCGATCCGCGGGTCGACGAAGGGCGAGGCGCTCGAGCACCTGCGCAACTACACGCGCGCCGACGCGGTCTTCTTCGCGGGCGACGACGTCACCGACGAGGACGCGTTCGCGGCGCTCGGGCCGGAGGACGTCGGGCTCAAGTCGGGGCCTGGCGTGACGCTCGCGAACTTCCGCGTGCCGGGCCCCGCCGAGGTCGCGCTCGTCCTCGCCCGCCTCGCCGAGTGCCGTGAGCAGGAGGGTCCGCCGCCGGTAGACTGAGGCACGCCGCTCTGAACGCCGCGCCGTCCCCTGTTCGCCGACGCAAGGAGGACTATGTTCGCCGTCCTCCTGCTCTTCGGCGCCGCCTCGCTCCTCGCACCGCTCCTCGTGCGGCGCTTCGGCCCGTGGGCGTTCCCGATCCTCGCGTTCGTCCCGCTCGCGGCGCTCGTGCACGCGATCGTCGTCGCGCCGGCCGTCCTCGGCGGCCGTCCGATCGTCGAGTCGTTCGCCTGGATCCCCGCGTTCGGGATCGTGCCGACGCTCCGGATGGACGCGCTCGCGTGGCTCCTCGTCATCATCGCGACGGGCGTCGGCGCGCTCGTCCTCGCCTACTGCATGCGGTACTTCCCGCGCGGCGAGCCCGGACTGGGCCGATTCGCCGCCGCGCTCACCGCGTTCGCCGGCTCGATGGTCGGCCTCGTCCTCGCCGACGACGTCTTCACGCTCGTGACGTTCTGGGAGGCGACGAGCGTCTTCTCGTACCTCCTCATCGCGCACCGCCGGGACCTCCGCTCGAGCCGGGGCGCCGCGCTCCAGGCGCTCCTCGTCACGACGCTCGGCGGGCTCGTCATGCTCGTCGGTCTCGTCGTCCTCGCCGTCGAGACCGGCACCTCGCGCGTCTCGGGCATCGTCGAGGCGATCGTCGCCGTCCCCGACGGCCCGCTCGCGATCACCGCGACGGCGCTCATCGTCGTCGGCATCGTGTCGAAGTCGGCGCTCTGGCCGCTGCACTTCTGGCTCCCGCGCGCGATGGCCGCGCCGACGCCTGTGAGCGCGTACCTGCACGCCGCGGCGATGGTCAAGGCGGGCGTGTACCTCGTCGCCCGGCTCGCCCCCGGGTTCATCGAGGTCCCCGGCTTCCGCGAGTCGCTCATCCTCCTCGGCATCGTGACGATGCTCCTCGGCGGCATCGTCGGGATGCGGCAGCACGACCTCAAGCTCCTCCTCGCCTACGGGACCGTCAGCCAGCTCGGCTTCCTCGTCACGGTCTTCGCGATCGGGACGCGCGAGGCCGCGCTCGCCGGGCTCGCGCTGCTCCTCGCGCACGCACTCGGCAAGTCGGCGCTGTTCCTCGTCACGGGCGTCATCGACCACCGCACCGGGACCCGCGACATCCGCCGCCTGTCGCAGCTCGGCCGGCAGGCGCCGGTCCTCGCCGCGACGGCGATCGTCGCCGCCGCCGGGATGATCGGCCTGCCGCCCGCGCTCGGCTTCGTCGCGAAGGAGGCGGTGTTCACGGCGCTCCTCGGCGGGACGGCCTCGCTCGGCGCCTGGACGTGGGTCGCGCTCGTCGGCACCGCCCTCGGGTCGGTCGCGACGGTCGCCTACACGGTGCGGTTCGTGTGGGGCGCGTTCGCGACGAAGCGCGGCGTCGAGGCGGTGCGGGACGTGCCCGAGCACCCCGACTTCCTCCTCGCCCCCGTCGTCCTCGCGCTCGCGGGCGTCGCATTCGGCGTCGCCTCGCCGTGGGTCGACCACTGGTTCGCCGGCTACGCCGACGCGCTCCCGGCGGCCGCCGAGGAGTCCTACCACCTCGCGCTGTGGCACGGGCTCGAGCCGGCGCTCGCCGTCTCGACGGTCATCCTCGCGGCCGGCGCCGCGTGGGTCGCGATCGCGATCCGCCGGGAGTCCCGATCGGCGGACGGCGCTCGAGCGCCCCGCCCGCGCGCCGATGCGCAATCCGCCTACGAGGCGGCGCTCGCCGGCCTCGACCGCGCCGCGGCGAAGACGACCGCGACGATGCAGCGCGGCTCGCTGCCGTTCTACCTCGCCGTCATCCTCACGGTCTTCGTCGCCGGCGTCGCCCTCGCGCTCGCGTTCAACCGCGCGTGGCCGACCGAGCTGCGCCTGTGGGACTCGCCGTGGCAGCTCGTCGTCGCCGCCGTCATGATCGCCGCGGGCGTCGCGGCGGCGCGCGCGACGAAGCGCTTCCAGGCGGCCGTGCTCGCGAGCGTCACCGGCTACGGCATGGTCGTGCTCTTCGCGATGCAGGGCGCGCCGGACCTCGCGCTCACCCAGGCGCTCGTCGAGCTCGCGATGCTGTTCGCGATCGTCCTCGTGCTCCGGCGCCTGCCCGCCCGGCTCGGCGAGGCGAACGGCTCCCGGCGGCCCGTCATCCGCGCGGTCATCGGGACCTCGTTCGGCGTCGTCATGGCCGTCGTCGCGATCGTCGCCGCCGGGGCCAGGACCGACCTGCCGGTCTCGGTCGGCTGGCCCGAGCTCGCCGTGACGATCGGGCACGGAGCGAACGTCGTCAACGTCGCGCTCGTCGACCTCCGCGGCTGGGACACGCTCGGCGAGCTCACGGTCGTCCTCGCCGCGGCGACGGGCGTCGCGAGCCTCGTCTTCGTCTCGACGCGCGACGACACCCTCCCGCGGCTCACGCGCGGCCAGGCGATCCGGGAGACGCAGGCGCGAATGCGCAAAGCCGCCGACCCGACGACGCCGGACCGCGGCTCGTGGCTGCTCGGCGGCCGCACGCTCGCGCCGCACAACCGCTCGATCCTCCTCGAGGTGACCGTGCGGCTCATCTTCCACGCCGTCATCGTCGTGTCCCTCTTCGTCCTCCTGACCGGCCACAATGCCCCAGGCGGCGGCTTCGCGGGCGGCCTCGTCGCCGGCATGGCACTCGTCGCCCGCTACCTCGCGGGCGGGCGGCACGAGCTCGGCGCCGCGGCGCCCGTCGCGGCGGGTGCGCTCCTCGGCACCGGGCTGCTGCTCGCCGCCGGCACCGCCGCCGGGTCGCTCGTCTTCGGCGCGGACGCGCTCACCTCGACGTGGTTCACGGTCGACCTCGGCCCGATCGGCTCGTTCGACTTCGTCACCTCCGCGATCTTCGACATCGGCGTCTACCTCATCGTCATCGGCCTCATCCTCGACGTCCTGCGGAGCCTCGGCGCCGAGGTCGACCGCCACGAGGAGCGCCGGATCGCGCGGCGGGAAGCGGGGGCCGGATCGTGACCGTCTCGCTCGTCCTGCTCGTCATCATGGCCGCGCTGTACGCCGCCGGCCTCTACCTCATGCTCGAGCGGAGCCTCACCCGCGTGCTCATCGGCTTCCTCCTCGCGGCGAACGCGACGAGCCTCCTCATCGTCATCGTCGCCGGCCCGGCGGGGACCGCGCCGATCGCCGACGAGGGCGCGAGCTCGCTCGAGATGGCCGACCCGCTCCCGCAAGCGCTCACACTCACGGCGATCGTCATCACGTTCGCGGTCTCCGCATTCCTCCTCGGCCTCATCTACCGCTCGTGGCGCCTCGCGAACCGCGACGTCGTCGCCGACGACCGCGACACGATCGCGATGCGCGAGGGCCCCGCGATCGCCGCGACCGAGGGGCCCGCCGCGGGCGCCGAGGACGAGCTCGCGACCGAGTTCGGGCCAGGCGCCGAAGCGCTCAGGGACGCGACCGAGACGGAGGCCGGCCGATGACCGCGCTCGTCCCACTCGTCGTGCTCGTGCCGCTCCTCGCGACCGCCGCGACGCTCGTCCTCGCCCGCCGCGCGGCCGCGCAGCGCATCATCGCCATCGCGGCCCTCGCGATCGTGCTCGCGATCGGCATCGTCCTCGTCGTCGTCGTCGACCAGCAGGGCGCGCTCGTCATGCACGTCGGCGGCTGGCCCGCGCCGTACGGGATCGTCGTCGTCGTCGACCGGCTCTCGGCCCTCATGGTCTCGATCTCCGCGCTCGTGCTCCTCGCCGTCCTCGTCTTCTCCGTCGGGCAGGGCCTCGCGGACGGCGACGAGGAGACGCCGGTGTCGATCTTCTTCCCGACCTACCTCATCCTCGGCGCGGGCGTGTTCAACGCCTTCATCGCCGGCGACCTGTTCAACCTCTACGTCGGCTTCGAGATGCTGCTCGTCGCGAGCTACGTCCTCATCACGCTCGGCGGGACCGAGCCGCGCATCCGCGCCGGCACGACGTACGTCGTCGTGAGCCTCGTCTCGTCGATCATCTTCCTCGCCGGCATCGCGATGGTGTACGCCGCCGTCGGGACCGTCAACCTCGCCCAGATCGCGCAGCGGATGGCCGAGGTGCCGACGGGCGTGCAGATCGTCATCCACGTCATGCTGCTCACGGCATTCGGGATCAAGGCCGCCGTGTTCCCGCTGTCGTTCTGGCTGCCCGACTCGTACCCGACCGCGCCCGCCCCGGTCACGGCCGTGTTCGCGGGCCTCCTCACGAAAGTCGGCGTCTACGCGATCATCCGCCTCGAGACCGTCGTCTTCCCCGGCACCGAGCTCAACCCGATCCTCATGGGCCTCGCCCTCGCGACGATGGTCGTCGGCGTGCTCGGTGCGCTCGCGCAAGCCGACGTCAAACGGCTCCTGTCGTTCACGCTCGTGAGCCACATCGGCTACATGATCCTCGGCATCTCGCTCGGGACCGCCGAGGGCACCGCCGCCGCGACGTACTACATCGTCCACCACATCATCGTCCAGACGACGCTCTTCCTCGTCGCGGCGCTCATGGAGCGCGCCGGCGGCAGCACCTCGATCCTCCGGCTCGCCGGGCTCGCGAAGGCCGCGCCGGTCATCGCCGTCCTCTACTTCGTCTCGGCGCTCAATCTCGGCGGCATCCCGCCGTTCAGCGGCTTCCTCGGGAAGTACGCGCTCTTCATCGCGACCGCCCAGGAGGGCACGATCCTCGGCTACGTCCTCATCGGCGCCGGCGCGCTCGTGTCGCTCCTCACGCTCTACGCGCTCGTGCGCGTCTGGACGCTCGCGTTCCTGCGGCCCGAGGACCAGGTCGAGGGCTACCGCTCCGCGATCCTCGGGACGATCGCCGCGTCG
>Ga0180217_1003330_pt1 | contig 13725 bp, 17 predicted proteins | sample eDN3rd37CBELigOP_FD_128521 | JGI IMG/M metagenome (GOLD analysis project Ga0180217, IMG submission 128521) | Enriched Organic Plus compost microbial communities from Emeryville, California, USA - eDNA 3rd pass 37_C BE-Lig OP (version 2) (version 2) ... | reverse complement strand
GAATTCCGCCATCACTTCCTTGTGGCCGGCCTGCGTGGCGCCATCGGCGGCGGCATTGCTGCCATCATCGTCTTTGTCGGCTTCTCGTGGTGGTCCTCGCGCAATCTGGGAACACCGGAGGGTGATCAGGCGACAGCCCTGTTCGGAAATTTCGCCATCGGCAGCGCAGGCTACGCGGGGGTCGCGCTCATCGCCATTCTCATTGCCGTGCTCGCCGCTTTCACGTCCCACTTCACAGTGATCACTTATCTGCGTCGAATTGAATCGTAATGGCAGACACTCTCACGCCATGATTCTAACAGAAATTATTTTTGTCACACGCGGATTGCAGTTCTGTCCGTCTGCCGCATTTTTCGGTTACAAATAAGACCATGAGCGATTTGGCACAGGCGATTGAGGGAAGGAGAGCACGAGCTTGGCTGCGGCTACGCTCCCTTTATCGCACATGCTTTACGCTGGCGGGTCTCACCGCATTTGCCTTTGTCATCGGTTTTCTTCTCTTCGTTGATCACGTCGCCGGGCTGCAAACGCCGAATGATTTCCCCCCCGCAGACGGTATTGTGGTGCTGACCGGTGGTGCCTCGCGCATGGAAACCGGGCTGGAGCTTTTGAAAGCCGGCAAGGCCAAGCGGTTGCTGATCAGCGGAGTGAACCCTGTGGCCCGTCTCGTTGACATCCGCAAGGCGACGGGCGCCGATACCAGGCTTTTCAACTGTTGCGTGGACATTGACCGCGTTGCCCTCAACACGATCGGCAATGCGCAGGAAAGCGCCAAATGGGCGCTGGCGCACACCTTTGCGAGCATCATCGTTGTAACCAACAACTACCACATGCCGCGCAGTTTGCTCGAAATGCGGCGCATTCTTCCCAACGCGGAACTGAAGGCTTATCCGGTCGTCAATACACCGCTTACCGGCGTTGCATGGATCAAGGATCGCGACGCTCTCCGGGTGCTGACCACGGAATACGTAAAATATGTCGCGGCCCTTTTCCGGACCGTTCTTCCGGCGGAGGCCGAAGCTTCCTACAACCAGCTTGCGGCCGTAGCGCGCAGCCGCTAACGCAGAGCTGATTTCCGCACATTCGTCTTGCGAAATCCGGACGATGGGTTAACCAGCAACCTACGTCGCTGACGCGCCCCCGCATTTCGGAACACGCCGCATGGTCATCATTCGCTCGCTGCTCTTCAATACCGCGTTCTACATCAACGTCATTGTGCAGCTCCTCCTTACCCTGCCCTATTTCTTCTTGCTGCCACGAGAGAAGGCCTGGGTGATCGTGAAGCGCTGGGCGCGGTCGAACGCATGGCTGCACCGGGTCATTGCCGGCACCGACGTGAAGATCACGGGTCTGGAGAACATTCCCGATGGCCCCTGCATCATTGCGCCGAAGCACCAGTCGTTCTGGGACACCTTCACCTTCCTCCCTTACATCCGGGACGCCGTGTTCATCCTGAAGCGCGAACTCACCTGGATTCCCGTCTTCGGCTGGTACATCAAGAAGATGGAGATGATTGCTATCGACCGCGGGTCGGGCTCCAAGGCCCTCCGCCAGGCGGTTGCTGTCGGGCGTGAGCGTATGAAGGACGGTCGCCAGCTCATCATCTACCCTGAAGGAACCCGCCGTCCTCCCGGCGCCGAACCGGTCTACAAGTATGGCGTCATCGAGCTCTATTCGAAGCTGAATGTGCCTGTGGTCCCGATCGCCCATGTGGCTGGCCTCTATTGGCCGCGCCGCAAGTTCCTGCGCTTCCCAGGCACCATCCATGCCCGCGTGCTGCCGCCCATCCCGCCGGGGCTTCCCAGGGACGAATTTCGTGACCGTCTGATCCGGGAGACGGAAGCAGCCTGCGACCAGCTGCTGATCGAGGCGGCATCGTCCAGCAATCCGCCACCACTCCCCGAAACCGCGCGGAAACGCCTCGCCGAACTCGGTGTTAAAGTACCCGACCGGAAGTAAAGACCGATCTCAGGCAGGCTGCCGCTGCGACTCGTTCTTGAGGCGCGCGGCGACCTGCTCCAGCCAGTGATCGCGGATGCCAAGCGCCCGCAGGTGTTCGACCGTATTGAAGACATAGTCCTCGTTTGGCCCCGCCTGCCCTACCGCACCCGAAACATGGGCTGCGGCCTCCTCAGCCTGCAGCGCCCCGGCATACTGGTCGTGGCGACGGTCCACGACGTAGGCGACGCCTTCGACGGTGCCACCGTTTTCGAGGGCCATGGGCAACATACGCTCCAGATAGACGTTGGTGACAAGTTCGCGCTCGCGCAGATAGCCGATCACTTCCTCGCGCAGCTCACCGGGCACCCTGAATGCCATTCCGATGCAGGAGCCACCCCGATCAAGTCCCAGAACGAGGCCGGGTCGTGATGGGGTTCCACGATGCACATGGGAGTAGATGCACAGTGCCCTGCGATATCCGAATACGCGCGCCTTTTGTGTTTCGACATGCGCAAATCCTGGCCGCCACATCAGAGAGCCATAGCCAAAGACCCAAAAATCGTTCATTTCGTTCTTACTTCTTGCCGCCAGGAAGATCAGCGATTCGCCTAGCGAGAGGACATCAATGTCGTCAAGCCCACAAAGTGGACCAAACTATAGCCGTCGTGCGATTTGGCTTGGGATCGGGGTCATCGCCGCTGGACTGATCTATACCGGATTCTGGTACTATGCGGCGAGTGAGCTGACCAAGCGCGTAAATGTTGCGCTGACGCGCATGAACACCGACGGCCGCCGTGCCAATTGCGAAGAGCCTGTCATTCACGGCTATCCCTTCCGGCTCGGGGTCCGCTGCCGCAGTGTCTTCTACGAAGACGTGAAGGAGGGTGTCTCCTTCCAGGCCGGGGCAACGGAGACGGCAGCCAACATCTATGACCCTCGTCACGTGGTGATGAAGGTTGGAAGCCCGGCGACCGCGCTCCTTCCCTTCCTCCCCCCAGCCACCGTGCGATGGGACGGTCTTGGCGTCAGTGCCGAGCTTGCCCGGCCATTCCCTACACGTGTATCCGTGGCGGGCTCGAACATAGAGCTGCTGCCTGAAGCAAGCACCAATGATGAGCGGTCGGTTGCTCGCATCAGCGCCGGGGAGCTGCATGCGCGCCAGGTCGAGCAGGACGTGGAGGTTGCGACCACCTTCCAGGACCTGCAGCTCAGCGATGAAATCGTGGCCAATGTACCGCCTCTCGAAGGCCGCGCTCTGGTCATTGTGAACGACGGCCTCACCATGCTGATGGACCGCAACATCGCGCTGCGTGGCCACAAGGGTGTGATTGAGGAGTTCGTGGTCGGCGTCGTTGGCCAGAAGGCAGGCGTTTCCATCTCCGGACCGGTCGAATTCGACCATCAGGGACTGATGACGGCTCAGCTCCGGATCAAGGTCGATGACCCGGTTGGCACCGCCAAGATCCTCGCCGAGATTTTCCCGAAGGCAGCGGACGCCATCCGCTCCGCGACCGGCATGCTCACGGCCCTTGGCAATGCAACCGTAGAGGTGCGGATCGTCCGCGGCGATGCCTTCATCGGCTTCATTCCGCTCGGAAAGATTCCGCCAGTCTGACCATCGGCTCAACGCATCTCGAGCAGGCGCTCGAGATACTCGCGCTCGAGCTCGGGGCTGAGCGCATCGCCCAGGCGGCGACGAATGGCTTCAAGGATCTGGCGCGCGCGCTGGATATCGATCTCGTCCGGAACATCGACGGAGTCGCCAAAGTCCGGTCCGGTTGTCGCGCGAGGACGCCCAAGCGGGTCACGGTCGGCACGTCCAGCACGTTGACCGGGGCCATCCCGGCCATCCTGCCCCTGCTGCATGGCCTGTTGCATCTGCTGCATCATGTCCTGAGCGCCACGGCGCAGTGCTTCCAGTGCACGTCCCTGTTGGCCGGTTGCCCGCTCGCCCTCACCTTCACCAAGAGCGGTCTCAGCCTCGCCCATGGCTTCACCGGCCTCACCGAAGCCTTCACCGGGTTGAATACCCATGCCACGCAGCGCCTCGGTCAGGTCCTGCAGCTGGTCGCGCAGCTGTCCCTGACCCTCCTGCAGCTGGCGCAGGGCTTCGGCCAGTTCCTCGGCAGTCATCCCCTGACCCTGACCGGGCTGCTGGCCCTGCTGGCCTTGTTGACCCATCTGGCCCTGCTGGCCCATCTCGCCTTGCTGGCCCTGCTGGCCGCGCTGCATGCGGAACGTCTCGTTCAGCAACTCCTGCTGGCGGCGCATGATTTCGCCAAGCTGATCCATCTGCTGGCGCATCTGAGAGTTCTGCTGACCCTGCTGACCCTGTTGCGGGCGACCGGCCTGCAGATTGTTCATCATGTTCTGGAGCTGAGAAAGGAGGTCCTGCGCCTGTTCACGGGCACCTGACCGGGCGAGATCCTCCAGCTGGTCGAGCATCCGCTCCAGATCCATCTGGTTCATCATCTGACCTTCCGGCATTTCCGCCATGCCCTGCGGGTTCTGCATCGCGCGTTCGGCGAACTCGCGGAGGAAGTCGCGCATGGCTGCGCGCAGCTCATCCATCAGGCGCTTCAGTTCCTCGTCGGTCGCGCCATTTTCCAGCGCCTGCTTCAATGCCTCCTGAGCATCGCGCAGCCGGCGCTCGGCTGCCGTCAGGTCGCCATCCTCAATGATGAGGGCGATTTCCCAGAGGTCATCCACCACCCCGCGAAGCGCCTCGTCATTGCGAGAGAAGCCAAGACGCGACCGGATCGCGGAAATCAGCAGGAAGTGTGATGGATTCGAGATCGTCTCGTCTGCCCAGAGCAGAACCGCATCCATCATCGCCATCGTGCGGGGCTTCTGGTTGGCATCCAGCGCCAGAACCTGACGCTGCTCGATGAGCGCGTTGGCAAGACTGTTGGTGAAGGGACGTTGGGGAAGCGTGAAGGTCTTTGTATCGCTTTCACCGACCTGCCCGGCAGCATCCGTGGCGGTCAGCTTCAGCTCCACCTCACGTCCGGCCCATGGATGTTCGGTCAGGTCTTTGGTGGCCTTCGCGAGATGGTCCTTGCTCGAGCGGCGGGGCAGGCTCAGGGGCATCTTTGGCGCGTCATAGAGAGGACGGGCGTTAGGATTTTCATCCGCCAGCCGGAACTGCGCTTCAGCCTGCGTCACCCCGTGGTCATCCTGCACGAAATAGGACAGTTCCAGCGCACCGTTGGCGGCACGCCGCGGGTCCTGCTCAAAACGGATGACAGGCGGTGTGTCCGGAATGATCCTGAACTGCCAGGTCGAAAGCTCACGTGGTCCGTCGGCCAGCGTCACGCTGCTGTCCTTCTCCAGCACCTTTGCGAACTGAGCCGCACCGGTAGCGCTGCCCGTTTCCCGCTCAACGGCCTGTTCCGTGCCATCTACGCCGGTGATGGTAAGGCTTTCCTCCCCGGAACCGCTGCTGATGCGGACGGAAATCGTGCTCCGGTCGGGTACCGTGAACTCCTGCTTCTCCCGGTTCACATCGGCAGTGAGGAAGATCGGCGCGCGACCGGTGTAGGGCGGCGGCGTTACCCATGCGTCGATGCGCGCCGTGATGGCTGCCGATGCTGGCACTGGCGCATGAAATGCATCGCGGACGCTGCCTCCATAGGGGCCGGTTGCATAGGCAGCCGCGATGACAAAGAGCAAGGCTACGGCAGCGCGCAGGGCGAATGGATCACGCTCCGGCACATTGGTGCTTGGCAGATCCGCGTGAAGGGAGGCAAGCCTTTCCGCCATCCGCTTCTGATGTTCTCGCCATAGCGCATCCGCAAACGGATCAGGTGCGTTGGCAACCAGCCGGTCGGTCTGGGTGGAGATCGGCGCATGCTGGAGCTTGTTGGCACCTTCAATGCGCCGATCGATCTCCTCAGAGCCCGGGAGTTTGAACCTGCGAAATGGCACAACGGAGGCGAGCGCAGCAAACCCGAACAGGGCCAGCAGAATGAAGCGACCACTTTCCGGGATCAGGCGGAAAACACCCAGCCAGGACAGGCTGAGGAAAAGACCTAGCAGGAGGATGAAGGGCAGGAGTAGCGGCCACAGCCGTTCCAGTGTCATCACGCCCCAGACCACCGAGCGCGTACGTGCAAGCCTTGCTCCCAGGCTGCGTACGCGGCTGTCTGCGACGTGGGTATCCTGCATTCGTCTTTCGCCTAACCGTGGGGGGCGAAGTTCACCCTCCACCAACATAATAACAATAGAGGCAAAGGCGAGGCGTGTGGCCAGATTTGACGGGCCAGCACCTTCACGATCGCGTCATGCCCATAACAATAACCGGCCGAGCTAACAATTCACGCGTGAATATCAGCCCACTCGGGATGACGGCGGAAAGCCACCACGACATACGGGCAGACGGGACGGATCTTGAAGCCGTGGGCGCGGGCTTCTTCTACCACATGGCGCACGAGTTTCTCCGCTATTCCGCGTCCGCGCCAGGCCGGAGGCACGAAGGTATGGTCGACCACGATTTCATGATCGCCAGACCTCACGAAGGTGAGCTCCGCCTCGGCGCCTTCCATGGCATAGACGTAGCGTCCCCTGTTACCAAAGTCCTCAAGTTGGATGTCAGTCATGATGCCTCCTGTGCGGGGTTGGCTCCGTCTTCCCTGATAAAACGGGTCGCCGCAACAACTTCTTCGTGGCGAAGCTCATGCCCGCCATCATGCCAGACGAGTTCCGCATGAGCGCCTGCCTGGTTCAGCTCTCTGATCAGCTTCTCCGTCATATGCGCTGGACAGATCGGGTCATTGCGCCCGGCCGTAAGCAACAGGCGGGTCCTGATGGGACCTTCCATCTTCGGTTCGAACGGGATCAGCGGGTGCATCAGGATTGCCCGGTCGAACAGCTCTGGCTCGGCGAAGATCAACGACGCGAGAATGTTCGCACCATTCGAATAGCCAAGCCCAAGCACTGCGCCAGGCTTCGCCGCTTCCACATGGGCACGCACGAAAGCCGCCATCTTGTCCGTCGCCCGTGCCAGATCCGCCATGTCGTAAACGCCTTCGGCAGCGCGCCGGAAAAAGCGATTTGCGCCGAACTCGCTCACATCGCCGCGGGGAGACACGATGCCGGCCTCGGGCATAAGTCTAGCGCCCAGGGTGACGAACTGCGTCTCGTCCCCGCCTGTTCCATGAAAGAGGAAAAGGAGCGGAGCACCCTCGGGCGCGGGCTTCCGGAAGTGATGATACGAATCGACGGACATGGCCTAGCTCCCAAGCGGCGGCAAAGTGCGTTCAAGATGCGGGCGGAGATGTTCATGCTGCGCAGGCAGCTTCAACGCTTCACCCATGTGTTCGGCCGGTTCGTCCGCGGCAAAGCCCGGCTCGTTCGTAGCAATCTCGAACAGAACTCCGCCCGGCGTGCGGAAATAGAGCGACATAAAGTAGTTGCGGTCGATCTGCGGGGTGACCCGGAAGCCCTGCCCCACCAGCGCCTCGCGCACCGATGCAAGCTTTGCTGCGGGTACCGCAAAGGCAATGTGATGGACGGATCCAGATCCCTGGCGAGCCGGCGGCGCGCCAGCATCCACCTCAAGATCGATGAACTCCGCACCGTTACCGCCACCGCGTGTAAGCCGGATGACCGAACCTTCGCGACCCGCAATCTGATAGCCCATGAACTCCAGAAGTTCCTGCATCGGCCCTTCATCGTTCACGAGCAGTGAAGCGCCGGAAAAGCCGCGGATAGCATGGCTCGGATCAATGTCGCTGTCAGCCCAGGGCTCGCGCGCATCGTCTGACTGCTCGACCAGCGCAAAAGAATCGCCTTCCGAACCCTTGAAGCGCAACCAGCCCGCGCCAAAACGCTGGTCAATCCGAATACCAGGAACGTTCCGGGCTGCCAGGCGATCACGCCAGTAGCCGAGGCTGCATGCGGGGACAGCGAAGACGGTGGTGCTCACCTCGCCCGCCCCCGGCTGTCCGGCGGCAATATTCGGAAACGGGAAGTAGGTCATGACGGTGCCTGGCTGACCCTGCCCGTTCGCGTAATAGAGATGATAGACATCAGGGGCGTCGAAATTGACCGTCTGCTTCACCCTGCGCAGTCCGAGCACCTCCTTGAAGAAGCGGTCGATGCGGACAGCATCTTTCCCCATGGATGTTATGTGGTGAATTCCTTCAATGCTGTCGATCATGACACGCGCCCTTGTCGTTGTTTGTCCATGATATGGGAGAGGAATGGCAACAAGAAAGGCCTGTTTGCCTTGACGCACTGTCCGGCAAACGGAAACGTAGAAAGGCCCCGCGTTGACACACGGGGCCTTGTCAGGAACGGATCAGCAGCCGTTACTGAACGTTCAGGCGCATCTGGTCACGCTGTTCGGTGTAGGTTGCCTCATCATAGGCAGGCTGCGCTTCCAGCTGCTCCTTGGTGAACTCGGTATAGAGATACTGGTCGCCATCCTCGTCAGCCATGAAGGCAAGATTGTCCATGCCAACAGCAACCGGCTTCTCACCGATGCCAAGGAACCCACCAACGTCGATGATGATCGCATCAACCTTGCCGTCCTCTGAAAGGACTACGTCATTGATCTCGCCCACGTTTTCCTCGTTGGCGCCATAAACGGTCGTTCCGACCAGCTTGTCAGCAGAAATCTGGCCGGCGGGGACTTCCGTCAGCGTGTTGCGATCTACTGCGGTGCTGTCCGGACGGGTGGAGGATGTCGTTGTTGATGTATCCGGCGCGCCCGTTACAGCCGGCGTGTCGGACTGAGCCATATTCGTATCAGCGTTGCCAGCAGCATCAGGTGCTGCCGGAGCATCATTTGCTGCCGTGTCGGCCGGGGCAGTGGTGTCTACCGGGGCAGTCGAGTCGCTTGCCATCGGGGCAGGAGCGTCAGACGGAGCCGGCGCAGAAGCTGCGGAGTCGGTGCTTGCCGGGGCTGCGTTGAGGTCCGAAGCCGTTACCGGAGTAGTCTTGCCGACATCAGCGTCGGCCGGCATTGGCTTGAATGCTGCACGGTCGAATTCTTCCTGGGCTTCAAGCGCGTCCTTGGTGGTCGCTACAACGATCCAGCGATCGCCGTCCGTCTGTTCAGCCCACTCAACAAGGTTGTACTCAAGTGCGACGTCCTTCTGGCCAATGCCAAGGAAGCCACCAACGCCTACGACGATCGCTTCTACATTGCCGTCATCACTGAGGACGAGGTCGACCACTTCACCGATCTTTTCGGCATCGTCTGCCGTGCTGTTGTAAACGTCCTCACCGATCAGGTTGGAAGCAAGCTGACCATCAGCATGCTTGACCATCGGGGTGTCGCTGCTGGTTGCCGCAGGGGTATCGGTGGGAGCAGGCGGAGTCGTCTGCGCGTATGCAGCACCGCTAACTAACAAACTAGCAATTGCGGTGGTCGCCAAGAGATTGCGGATCATGTTAAAGTCTCCATGTGCAGTTGATCTGTACATGGCCGCGCATCCGGTCCTAACCTGGCAGTGAAAATCGGGTGTGCGGCCACCACGGGTCTACAACGCGACTTATCGGAATGGGTTCCGATACAAATTTTTCTTGAACATACGAAGACTTGACTTCGAAAAATCGAAACTACGACAATAATTTAGGCCAGCCCGAAGGTACGGACCGGCCCAATTGATGTTCCATGAAAGTGTAAAATCAGTTCTGCCCGGCAGGTGGCAGGGCGTTCGGATCCTGAGGTGCGGTCTGTTCCGTTTGCGGCGTGCTGGGGTTCAGCTCCTGGGACTCGTCCTGAATTCCCTCACCGTAAATTTCAACGATCGCCCAGACAATCGCTACCAGGATCAGCCCCCCGATCAGAACCATCAGTACAGGGAGGCCGCGACGGCCCTGACGGGCACGGGTTGCGGACAAATCCACGTCCGGAGGACGATTTCGCGGATCAGGTTTTCCATTTTCATACATCTTTTCTGCTCCGCTGTTCGAATTGACGGTAGGCTGCATAGCCGCCGACTCCTGCCAGCAGCAGCAGCGCTGCATTCGCGGCCATGGTCTTCTTGCCAAGAAGCGCAGGAATTGCCGCTGCTGCGGATGCGCTGGCTGCAAGCGTTGCCTGTTCTGCTCGCCGAAGTTGTTGCTGCCGCCTGTAAGCTCTTCTGGAAAGTTTGTGCGTCGTAAAGACAATCAGCGCTATGAGTGCGAAAAAGACGGCAAATCCGATCGCTGCCTCCATCGCACCCCACCGGAAGGCGGCCGCAATATACAGCGCCACCACGAGAAAGATGAGAGCCAGCAATCCTGCTACGGCCGCGACAGCATAGGTGATCAGCGCCGATTGCAGGCGTCGCTTCAAATCGGAAGCTTCACCCGCAAGCAGTAGGGTGAGTAGCTGAGCCACAATGTCGGCCCCTCTAACGGTGTGAAATCAGGGCAAACAGGTAGCCAATGCCGGCTGCCAGTGCGAGCGCGGTAAACGGCTTTTCGCGGACCATTTCGGCCAGTTCTTCCTGGTAATCTTCAGCCGTGCCGCGCAGCTGCTGTGCGCTTTCCTTGGCTGCCCTTTGAGCCGTGTAGACCGAGCGGCTGCCAATCTTCTTCATATGTTCAGAAAGCCTGGCGATATCTTCGCGCAGCTGCTTGATGTCATTCTCTACAGAGGCACCACCGACCTCCGGGTCGAAGTCCTTGTCAGCCGATGCCGATGCGCGAGGGTCTGATGAAGCAGCCATAGCAATCTCCTTCTTGCTTGATGACTAACAACGTACAGACTGGCTTGCGGTTCCCATTAGCCGGATAACACTTATGACAGAAAAGAAGAGGACAGTAATGACGCTGTATTTGCCGCATCACGCGACGATTGTGCTGGTGATCTGAGCAGTCACGGGATCAGGACCGAAATCGCCCTCGCCCGAGATGCCGAGAATTTCCTGAAGCCGGGTGCGCGCGCGACTGACGCGGCTCTTGATCGTGCCGACCGCACAGCCACAAATCTCGGCAGCTTCCTCATAGGAAAAGCCCGACGCGCCAATGAGTATGATCGCCTCACGCTGGTCTTCAGGGAGAAGCTCCAGCGCCTTGCGGAAGTCGTTGAGATCGGAAGAGCCATCTTGCGCCGGATGCACGGAGAGACGGGCCGTGATGGCACCGTCGCTGTCTTCCACCTCACGGCGACGCTTGCGCATCTGCGAGTAGAATTCATTGCGCAGGATCGTGAACAGCCAGGCCTTGAGGTTGGTCCCCGGCTGAAAGCTTGCCTGCTTGTCCCAAGCCTTCACAAGCGTTTCCTGCACAAGGTCGTCCGCCCTGTCTGCGTTCTTGGAAAGAGAAACAGCGAAAGCCCGCAGGGTTGGCACGGCGGCCAGCAGACCGTCACGGAAATTCTGAGGTTGGGTCATAGCCTTACTCCTCAGTTGCCGATTGAGGCAATTCATGCTTTTCCAGTTCTTGGAGTAGTTTGCTGAAGCGATCAGGGATTTCGGGTGTCAGCAGTTCGTCATAGTACTGCTTCAACTTGCGTCCGATCTCCGAGTTGTTGCCTAGAGGATCGTTCGTGACGTCACGACCCTCCCCCCGATTTTTGCCCGGTTTCTTGTAATTCATACCGCTCACAATATCGTTCTCACCTTGCCATCAGCCCCGAATTGACCGCGGCGCATCTCGAGCCATAGCCATAAATTCGAAAGACAACGGCCATTTAAGAAGAATGTTCCAACTTGCGGAACTTTTTTTTTCCGTCCACGTTGGAGCAACTCGTGTTCATACAGTTTCAATAGCAAATCGTTCGAGGGAGATAGAAACAGCATGAGTTTGTCAGCGAGAATTGCCCCGCATCTGCCGTACCTGCGCAGATTTTCAAGGGCCGTCTCTGGCTCCCAGACTAGTGGAGATGCCCTCGTTGCCGCCACGCTTGAAGCACTGATCGCCGATACTTCAATTTTCCCGAACGTCTCCAACGACCGCATCGCCCTTTTCCGGCTGTTTGCGAAGCTCTTTGGTTCTTTCGATGTGAGAGTTCCCGAAGTACAACCGACGACCGCGTGGGAGCAACGAGCGGTGACGAACCTTTCGGCTCTGGCTCCAGAGCCACGCCAGGCATTCTTGCTGGTTGCGGTTGAAGGCTTCAGCATCGAGGAAACCGCCGAGGTGCTGGACACCGATGTAGAGCGCGTCAACGACCTGCTGCGCGAGGCGAGCGACGAAATCTCCCGCCAGGTGGCCACGGACATCATGATCATCGAGGATGAACCGCTCATCGCAATGGACATCCAGAACATGGTCGAAGGGCTCGGTCACAATGTCGTCGGCATTGCCCGCACCCACCGCGAAGCAACCGCCATGTTTGACAAAGCCAAACCGTCCATGGTGCTGGCTGATATCCAGCTTGCCGATGGCAGCTCGGGTATTGATGCCGTAAACGAGATACTGTCTGCGACGCCAGTGCCAGTAATCTTCATCACTGCCTTCCCGGAACGTCTGTTGACCGGTGAGCGGCCGGAGCCGGCCTTCCTCGTCACCAAGCCTTTCAACCCGGACATGGTAAAGGCATTGATCAGTCAGGCACTCTTCTTCGATCACCAGGCAAGAGCCGCAGCTTAAGCCCTTTACAATAGAACAAAGAGCCGCCTCAGGGCGGCTTTTTCCATTTGGAACTAATATAGACAAGGAACGTTGACCTGTCATCACATTGTACTTCGCAGTTTCAGACGAAACCTTTTCTGGAATTGCTCAAGGAGGTCAACATGCTTTACTGGGCTCTCGTATTTCTTGTCGTCGCAATCGTTGCCGGCGCACTCGGATTTGGTGGAATTGCAGGCGCATCTGCAGGTATCGCGCAGATCCTGTTCTACATCTTCCTCGTTCTGCTGGTTATCTCCCTGCTCTTCGGCTTCTTCCGTCGCGCAGGCTGATCAAAGAAAGACAAGGGAAGCAGTCAGCCACTTCCCTCGTGAACGATCGGCAACCGCTCATCACGCGGCGGTTGCAACCTGAAGAGCGCCCGGGCCCGGCACTGCGCCCGGAGGGCACTTGCCCAGGATGATCATGCCGAGCACTTCATCCTCTGTCACATCGGTGGTCTTCGCCGTTCCGACCACCTGTCCGTTCTTCATCACCACAATCCGGTCTGCCAGATCGAAGACATCATGGATGTCGTGGCTGATCAGGAAGATCCCGATCCCCTCTGCCTTCAGCTGGCGCACCAGATCCGAAACCTGGGCGGTTTCCTGCGGACCCAGTGCAGCCGTCGGTTCGTCCATGATGAGAATCCGCGCGTCGAACAGGATTGCACGGGCTATAGCCACCGACTGACGCTGACCGCCTGACAGGCTGCTCACAGGCTCCTTGAAACGCTGGAAGCGTGGATTGAGGCGGCCCATCACGCGTCTTGTTGCCGATTCCATCGCGGCGTCATCGAGCGTTCCCCAGCTCGTCCGCAGTTCGCGACCCAGGAAAAGATTGGCCGCCGCATCAACGTTATCCGCAAGCGCGAGCGTCTGGTAAATCGTCTCGATGCCATAGCGTTTGGCGTCGCGCGGATTGCTGATATGCGCTTCCTCACCCTTTACGAAGATCGACCCGGCATCCCGCTTGTAAGCGCCGGAGAGGATCTTGATCAGGGTCGATTTTCCGGCACCATTGTGCCCGACAAGTGCAACCACTTCGCCTGCATGCAGGTCCATGGAGACGTTGTTGACGGCGCGTATACCCCCAAAGGAAATGGAGATGTTGCGCAGTTCGACGAGCGGAACCGTGCCAACGCTTTTCGTATTTTCAACGGTATCAGGCATCGGCTACACCTTCACGCGTTTGCGATAAATCGTATCGAGCCACACGGCCACCACCAGAACG
>Ga0180217_1003329_pt1 | contig 13729 bp, 19 predicted proteins | sample eDN3rd37CBELigOP_FD_128521 | JGI IMG/M metagenome (GOLD analysis project Ga0180217, IMG submission 128521) | Enriched Organic Plus compost microbial communities from Emeryville, California, USA - eDNA 3rd pass 37_C BE-Lig OP (version 2) (version 2) ... | reverse complement strand
AAGTATAGACAAAAATACATAGCTAAAAACCTTTTAATGTAAACGAGCACTATTAATTTTACTCCTCATATCTATAAATTGCAAAAAAAAGTATAAATATATTCTCAAACTCTAACTTGTATGGTAGTATGTAAATATTAAATTATTTAGTGAGGTGGAGCTTATTCTATTATCAAATGTAAGCGCTCGCTCAATTCGAGATCAGGTGTATGATTCATTAAAGCAGCAAATTATTTCGTTGGAGATTTTACCTGGCACTGCACTATCTGAAAATGAAATGGCCGTGCAGTTCAAGGTTAGTCGAACCCCGATCAGAGAAAGCTTTGTGCGCCTGGCACAGGAAGGGCTAGTCCAAGTGCTGCCACAGCGCGGTACGCTCGTATCGCTTATCGACAGCTCGCTAGTTGAAGAAGCAAGATTTATGAGAAGTCAGCTTGAATGTGCCATCGTTGAGCTGGCGTGTCAATCGTTTCCCGAAGCTTCACTTAAACAGCTTGAGCAAAATGTTCTACTGCAGAAGGAATGCCTTTCTCGTGAGGACGTTGATCAGATCTTTACCCTCGACCAGCAATATCACGCATTGCTATTCACAGGCACAAGCAAAATTCATACGTGGAATACAATGAGCCTATTGACTGCTCATCTTGACCGCAGTCGAAAATTACGACTCCTTGATAACCACGATTGGAAGCTAATTGTCGAGCAGCACGAGCAGCTTATTGCAGCCATTAAAGCACAGGATAGCGAAAAAGCTGTTGCGATTATGAAGCAGCATCTCAATCGCGGAATTGACGATTTAGCGATGCTAAATGAAAAGTATCCTCATTATTTTGCATAGATCTATTAATTTTACAAACCCATATCATATTAGGAGGAACAATCAAATGCGTATGACATTTCGCTGGTTTGGAGAAGGCAATGACCCGATTCCACTCTCGCATATTAAACAAATTCCAGGGACTGAAGGCATTGTATGGGCGCTACACGATATAGCTGCTGGTGAAGAATGGCCGCTTGAGCGTATTCAAGAGGTTAAGCGCCAAGCAGATGAAGCCGGCTTCCATATCGATGTAGTAGAAAGCGTTAATGTTCATGAGGATATTAAGCTAGGTCTGCCATCACGCGACCGTTACATTGAGAACTACAAAAAGACCATTGCTTCTTTGGCAACTGTTGGAGTAAAGGTAATATGCTATAACTTTATGCCTGTCTTTGACTGGCTACGAACGAATTTGTACGGGCCATTAGAGGATGGCTCTACCGCTATGTTTTATGAGAAGGCTAAGGTTGCAAGCCTAACACCGCATGAGGTTGTTGCTTTCTTCCAAAGCAATTCAGAATTTCAGCTGCCTGGGTGGGAGCCGGAGCGTCTTGCTCAGCTTTCCGTGACGCTTGAGGCATATCAGTCTGTTGACGAAGAAAAGCTATGGGATAATCTAGCATATTTCCTAGAACAGATCGTACCTGTTGCAGCGGAGCACGGAATTCGTATGGCTATTCATCCAGATGATCCTCCGTACCCATTGTTTGGATTGCCGCGAATTATTAACAGTCAGGAGAGCCTACGTCGTCTTATTAAGCTGGTTGATCATCCATCCAACGGCATTACACTGTGCAGCGGTTCACTTGGGGCTAGACCAGACAATGACATCATCGCAATGATCCATGAATTTGCTGATCGCATCCCTTTTGCACACATTCGTAATGTTCGCTTAGAAGAGAACGGAGATTTTATTGAAACATCCCATCGAACAGAGGATGGAACGGTAAATATCGCAGGTATTATGAAAGCGTATTATGATGTTGGCTTTACCGGATATGCACGCCCAGATCATGGACGTCATGTATGGGATGAGGTATGTCGTCCAGGCTATGGGTTGTATGACCGTGGTATGGGCATTATGCATCTGCTAGGACTGTGGGATGCTTACCGCTATGCCGATAAAGGAAAGCTATCTTAGGTTTACTATACTATACACGATTTAGAGGAGGCAATACGATGTCAAATACACAAGCAATTCATCCAGCACTAGCTGGCAAAGTCGCGGTCATTACAGGTGGTTCAGGTGTCCTATGCAGCGCTATGGCAGCTGAGCTAGCACGTCAAGGCGTAAAGGTAGCGATATTAGGAAGAACAGCAGCAAAGGTGGACGCTGTTGTTGAAAGCATTCAAGCAAGTGGCGGAACGGCGATTGGCATCTCATGTGACGTGACAGATACTGCCAGTGTTGAAGCTGCAGCAGAAGCAGTCAAGGAACAGCTTGGGCTGTGTAGCATCCTCATCAATGGTGCAGGCGGCAATCAGGCAAGTGCCAACACTACCAACGAAACATTTAGCATGGAGGATTGGAAAAACCCTGAGGTGCAGTCCTTCTTCGATCTTCAGCCTGAAGGTATTCGCCAAGTAATGGATCTGAATTTTGTAGGTACGTTAATTCCTTCTCAAGTATTCGCTAAGCAAATGCTTGAAGCAGAAAGTCCTGTTATTATAAACTTGTCCTCGATGAGTGCACCTTCTCCTATGACGAAGGTACCTGGCTACAGTGCTGCGAAGGCGGCAATTGATAACTTCACACAATGGCTAGCGGTTCATATGGCGAACGCTGGTATTCGCGTCAATGCCATCGCACCAGGGTTCTTCCTGACGGAGCAGAACCACCGTCTATTAGTTAACGAGGACGGATCACTCACGGAACGCTCCAATAAAATTATTACACATACACCGATGCGTCGATTCGGTAAGCCTGAGGATCTACTTGGTACACTGCTGTGGCTGTGTGACGATCAAGCTTCCGGCTTTGTCACAGGAATTACAGTTCCCGTGGATGGCGGCTTCATGTCCTACGCTGGCGTGTAAGTATAGTAATATTACAAAAATAGCTAAGTATAGTTCATATCGTCGTATACGGTATATTTATTTGATATATTACAGTATATATTAATTGGCAATACGGTAATCAACAAAATGAAAAAAAGCCTGTTTCCTAGTTACAGTCGCCAAGGGGTATGCACCCCAGGTAACATGTCCAGTAGGAAACAGGCTTTCTTCTTACGGTTAACATCCACTTATTTAACTTCCATAATGATTTCTTCCTTCTCGGAATCAAAGGATATATGAAGGTCTTTTTGTTCCAAGTACCACATATTATCTTGTTCAATAAAAAAGTGTATGCCCTCAACTTGGTCCTCTACACCGATGTCGCGAGGCTCATCCTGCATGACACCAAGTGAAAGGCCAGGATGTACACTGCCGCAACCGCCAAGCCGTACATAAATACGAACATGATCGCCTTGCTTAAGCTCCATCTCTGATTTGTACCAGCTTGCTGCTGGCTTATCAACTATTAACGCCATCGTTCTGCACACCCCTTTGTATACATTCATGTTGCTTGTGTTCAACGTTGATTAGAAACCTCAATTCTTGCTGTAACGATTGGTGTGCATTAATTGTACCAAATCCTCGACATACTGTTCAATCCTTTGCTCAATTCCTTCTGCCGTCAGCCCTTGAAAGCCCAGCATTAGCCAGCCTTCGTACACTACGACAGGTCCAAAGTACGTCATATCGAGCAAGCTGCATATGTCCCAATAAGGATCATAGCTAAACTCTGGATGATCTTCAATATAAGCTTCAAGAAAAGCGTTGGCTGCCTGCAAGCCATAGAGCTGGACAAGATTGCTCCGGCAATGTCCACATCGACTCCAGCTGGCCCCATACAGCCATTTACCCAATCAACGATGCCGAGCACCTGCTGCTGGCTTTCATCCCAGAGAACATTGGTTGGGTGGTAATCTCTATGAATCAAGCAAGGGACGTAGCTTGGTTCCCGTTGTGATACATGGTCGATTATCGCTGCCCAACGGTCCGGATGCTTTGACCACTCGAATGCGGGATGGCGTTCTAAATGACTTGCAGCATATCGATAATAGTTCCACGGAACAACAGCACGATGGGCAGAAGCCCGATGCACTGGACTAATGGCGCGTGCAAGCTCCTGCAGCCAATGCTGTGATGGTTCAGGAGGCAAGCTAACCTTCCCATTGACATAGGTCATTAACAGCGCAGGTACACCTGCATATTCCCCAGTTGCATCATATGCTATACAACGAGGAATACAGCGTGGAAAGTTCTTGAGCAATGCAGCATCTTTTAATGAGGCAAGCTGCTTAAGAACAATAGCTTCCTTCCCAAGAATGCCGTTATCCTCATTCAAGCTATCGGTTGGTAGCACGGCACGAAGCACGAAGCTTTTCGCACTGTCCCAGGCCTGATTACGTATATCTATACGAAAAATAGAGGAGGATATCCCCCCTATAAGCTTTTCAACATGGATCAGCTCAACATTTTCCTTCCACGTTGATTGAATCCATTGCTCAAGCTCACGACTGATCATACTGCTCCATCCTCTCCATGCATCGCTTAATCTACCAAATCGGCTAAGGAACTACTGCTTCTTCCCGCTCCTTGAATACCATTGCCAGATCGGAAGGAGATGTTCATCAGCAATACTTTTCACACGATAAGGAAATACACTGCCTAATACCTGAACGTTAATGGTACGGAGCTGCCGCTTACGCTGCATCGGTGATGTTTTCATTCCCAGCGTTACAATATGCTTACGGCGAACGAAATACGTAACACGGTTGATGCTTCGCTTACGCAGCACCAGCTCACCATCTTCAAGCCACACACCAGCAGAACGCATGCATAGCCATGACCAAGCAAGTACTACAGGTATAAGCAGCAGAAACCACAGAGCATTCCACTTCCACAGCCAAGCGGCAGCACCGCATATAGCTAGGACAAGCAATGTCGGAAGCATGGCATACATCCGATATGATGTAGTAGGCGGCGCATGAAGCTGTGTTCGCAGATTAAGCGGTCGATCAGGCATCAGCTCATTCATAATCGAAGGGATATCTTTCTTTCGAACAAACGGGTGGATGACAAGCTGCTCCATCGCATTAGACGTAATGACCTGAACGCGAAGCTCTGCAAAACCAAGCCATTGACGAAGCGGATTTTCATCCATGATGACAGCCTGAACCTTATTCATATCGAAGATGAAGCTCTTTTTCTCAAGTAATCCATAGGATACGGACAGCTGCTCTTGACTTCTACTAATCTGATAGTCTCCAAATTTGATCAGATAAAGTATGATCGAAAGCAGCCATACGAATCCAAGGACGACAGCTGTAATAGCCGCAATAACGAATATCGTTACGGCTGAAAACTGCTGAGAGACATCCCCAACGACATTATCGTACAAGCTAGGGAATACATCTAGCATTTGATCATAGAGATCCGGAAATACGAGCTCTAGCACATCATCCGCGAAGGAATAGATCCCGAGTAGAAAAATAATGGCGACATTCATATTCATCGAGGTTAAGGAAGCTTTAAGCAGCTGACCTGCGCTTATTTTGAAGCGATAGTCAGGCTCCTCGATGATCAGTTCACCCACATGTGATGACTGCTCAGTGAGCGCACCCTCTTCTATGTCAACCTCTGTCCGCTGCACCGGCTCAGTAGATTGCCCGGAAGCTAGATGCTGCTCACTAGGATCAGACGTCGTAGCCACGCCTTCTAGTTGCGGCATTGCTGCAAGTGAGGACGCTTCGTTAACAGCTTCATTTTTCTTAGCAAGACTAGTCGTACGCAAATGCTTAAGCTGCTGCTGAAGCGTTAACGCATAGCTATGCTTAAGCACTCTCAGCTCAGCTTCAGGAACACCTGGTGTGCCACCTGGCGTTTCGATCTGCAGCTTAGCTAGACCAAATATCCGAAGCAAAAGCGGCTGTTGCACATTTACAGAGTGAATACGATTATAATAGATCGTTTTCTCCTCACGCTTTAATACTCCTCTGTGTATGATTAGACGATCCTGCTCCAATGAGAACAGGAACTTTTTCCAAGGCAAATAAGATAGAACGAAGTTAAGCACAGCCAGGGCAATGACTGCTGCGATTCCCCAGATGCTTTTCAAAAATTCTAGCTTTTCGATATTAATGATTACAATGACGATAAGTGCAATGAACGCACGGATGTTTTTAATAAAATTAATCAAAATATCGAGCTTCGATAAATGTCTTGGATTAGTCATGCTGCTCATCCACCTTAGCAAGCTCACCAATGCGCTGCTTCAATGCTTCAGCATCCTCTTTATGCAAGCCTTTAATTTCATGCTTCGTCGCAGCAGTAACGACACTCAAGCTTGCCAGCTCGTATTTCCTCATAATCGGTCCGCTGCCAACCTCTACATGCTGCACTCGAACCATCGGAACAAGCTTATTGGAATGAAATAAAATACCTGAGTAAATCTCTAGTTCTTCCTCAAATACATCGAACTTAAAGCTGCGATATTCATAGATCGGCACGATCCAAGTAAAAACGATAAATGATAGCAGCACTACTCCGTAAGCGATCCAAACGGGAATAAGCGTCCAATCCTTCCAAAGCGCGAAACCGAGCCAACCTGATACAAGCAGCAGTGTGACCACATGACTGATTATGCTGGACACCTTTGAAGCTTTAATGTAGTCAGGATGTAGTTTCTGACTAAGTTCTCGTTGCATTAAACCAATCCTCCTGCAGAAAATTATAGCGGCACAAGCTGTGCGCTGCCAATTATATTCCATTCTACAGGATTATTGATTGAAAATATACGGGGATATGAAATCTTAATAACAACGATTACAGCAGGACGTTCAAAGGTTGTCTGGAAGTCGTAGCTATCAAGCTTATAGTGATAGGGGTACGAAAGAGAAGCATCAAGCACGTCAAAGTGAACGATCTGAACAGGCTTACGAATAAAGGATTGCGCAGTTGGATTACCTGCCTCATCAAGCAAAAGATTAAGATAAATCATTCGCTCAGCCTCTGCTCTTGCTTGAATGGGGTCAAGCTGAAATATCCCTTCTGCAAGAGCAAGTGAATCCAGTTGGAGCGCCGCTGCATGCGCCCCTCGATTAACCGCCTGCTTGCCCTTATAGTAGCTTTTCATCGCGAGCTCCTGATCAATTGCGCCAGCATATAACGACAACCATACAATGAGCATGAGTGGAATAATTAACAGCTTGTACATTCAGCATCTCTCCCTATGGTTGAACATACTCGCTCATTTGTACACCATAAGCGGTTATTCGCTGTTTATCAGGAGCTTGAACACCAATAAGCTCATCAATGGCGAATAACCCTTCCACAGGGTAGCTTATTGTCAGAGCTATCCCTTCACCACGTGGCACCCGCTCACTCGATGTAAGCACGGATTGGCCTAGCGTGCTCTTTGCTTCATAAACAAGCTGTGATGGCTCTAATCCGAAGCTCTTAAGCCGCTCACGAGATTGATCAATTAGCATCTGACTAATGTAGCCGTACTGCCCACTTGTGCCAACCTCTAGCAAATAGTCAACCTCCTGCTGGAGCAGCGCTTGTCGCATTATATAGACATGCTTATACACAGGTGCAAACATCATCCAGCACAGCGTTGTTGCTAGCAATATGAAGATTAAAAGCTGCTTCATGCGTCAATATCCTTTACATACTCAATGACCTTCTGATGGGCACGCTGCTGTTCCTTCTTCATTCCTTGCTCACCGCTAATTGTCGTTATATATACGAGAAGCAGACAAATAACTAGTAGGCCCGTTATAAGCAGCTGCTGCATATATTCACCACCTTGCTCTCATTCTGAATCCCTCATCTGTTAAATATAACTATTCAGATGTGGATAGTGGATATTGTGGATAAATTTGTGAATAAAGATAACGTTTACAATGTTCATTCAACAATGCAACATTACGGATTAATGGTGCCAATGCGGAGGTTGGCCGCATCACCTTGTGTTTGGATTTGCGCTTTTGTTCCGTTTCCCTCCTTGGCAACAATATTGTTGAAAAGTAGAACAACGACGACAAGCAGCATAACGGTCATTAGAATATTTTTCATCTCATCACCTCCTCTCAAATGAGCTAGCTAGTTCATTAGCGACATCAGCTTATTCACTTCCTGCACCCATGGATATAAAAACACTTGGAACGTGTATAGAATCGGAATCCCGGCAATGACAAAAAGAACGTAGGAGCCTGTCTCCTTCCGGCTTTCCTTAGCGAGCTCCAGCCTTTCCTTATAGTCACGAAGATGGGCTCGCAGCAGCTCATAAAAGCTGGCATTATGCTGCTGCCGAAGTGCATCGATGCACTCTACGAAGCTAATTCCCTCCGCTGTACCGATCCTTAGCTTAAGGCTATTCAGCGCTAATGCAGGATCGTGATACCATTCAGCAAGCAACGTCTCCATGTCTCTGCGCAGCAGCCTGCAATACGGTAAGCAGCGCCTGAGCTTATTGTGGATATGCAGTGACGAGTCTTCAAAATACAGCAGCTGATGACTAATCGCATAGATCTCTCGGGTAATTGCTACTGCTCTTAGCTCGCGGTATAGCTTTAGCCAATACCGATCCCATAGAAGCATACACAATGCTGCAATGATACAGGCAGCCACACTAACGACCGCCATAGAAGCATGCCATATACGATAATAAATGCCTGCTGTCAGCGCTAGCAGCATCAAGGTGCATCCGCCAAGCAATAAACGACGACATGTATAATACGTTAAAACAGACAGCTCGAAGCCGCAGCCAGCCAGCAGTATCGCACGCTCGCTATACTGCAGCTGCTCTCGATCGATTCGCAGAAGTCGCAGCAGCTTGGCAGATGGCTCGTGCTTTTGCCATCCCCATATTCGTTTGTACACGACGCTTGTTTTTGCTGCTGGAAGGAGTGAAAGCAGCATAAGCAGCGCTATGAAGCTCAAGCAATACTGACCAAGTATAACCGCGTAATCGATATATTGGTGCACGCCTGCTCCCTCCTTTAATCGTTCAATTTCTTGCGTGACAGATATAATCCCATTAGAAAGGATAAAAATATCATCACAAACATATGCAGCAGCATCTCTCGACCGTTCGGATCATGAACATAATATTGAATCGATTGCTCACGATTGTAGTACACATTAATACCAACAAATAACGCTAAAAACAATAGCGGTGTAAAGTTGGCAATGCGAATCTCCAGCAATCGATGACGCTCCTGCTCGTTGGCACGACGAGCTGCTCTCATATCACTGATAAGCTCCTTAAGACTGCCACTTATGCTCACGCCTTCACTCATCGCAACCTTCAGCATTTGCACAAAATAATCCGCCCATAGATGTCCCAGCGCATGAGCGAACAGCTCTAAGCTCTCATCATCATCCTCCAGCACCGATAAGTTACGGTACAGCTGCTCGAATATGCGCTTCATTGCTCCCGTCATCACCTTCTCCTCAATTAAGCGGGCAAGTGCCACCTTGATTTGCCGTTCACCTGTAATGAGATAGCATTGATAAAACGATTCAAGTGCAGGTAGGAAGTCGATCTGAGCCTCAAGCCTTCGATGGACAAGTATGAATCTCAGCACCAAATATGGAAGCGCAGCAATCATCGCACCGAACAGCAGCGCCCCTTTCCAGGTACCGAGCAGCCAGCTGCCTAGCAGCATGCCGCCAATAAAAAGCCCAAGCAAAGTACTGAACAACTGATTGCCCTTTAGCGGGATTTGAAGGGAATGCAATAGCTGCTCGAGATGTTTCATAACTGAAAGCATAAGCTTAGTCGAGCTGCTTGGTCGCTGGACCGAAGGGGTATGCTTGTTACCAACCTTCAAGCGTGCACGAAGCGTTTTACGCTGCACAAGCCATTGCAAGGTCCATTCAATAGCAACAAACAACAGTAGAAAGATGATGCCAAGCAATGCAACAATCATTCCGCTAATTAGCAAAGCAATCAGCCTCCTGAAGCTGTGGAAAATGACGGTTCAGCTCCGACCAATGTATTACCCAGTCATCCTTCTGCTCGTCATAGCTCGCCCAATCCTTTACCGTTACCTTCTCATCGCTCCAGCTCAAATGTGCAATACGTGCGATCACTCGTCTTCCGTTTATGTACTTAAGCTGAATCCCAACCTCTGTTACATACTGTGCAATCCGTTTCACCAATCGATGAGGATCCATCGCTCTTCCATCCAGCATACACATATCAACGATCGCTTCAGGCACATCCTCAAGCTCGTTCGCGTGCACGGTCGTCATGCTCCCGCGATGTCCCCGCGTACAGGCACGCACATAGATATTGGCATCATCATCACGAATTTCTGCATGAATAATGCGCTGTGGCGATTGACGCAGTGCAAGCTTGAATGCTTGCCTAGAGCTATGTAAATAATCATCCTCATTGATCTCGTATTCAATAATGTTCCGATCGGGGTAATCACGGCTAATCATCATCTCGTAGCGACCTTCAATCGTAACTAGCCGTTCGGATGATGGCAGCTCAGCAATTAGTGCTTTTAACAAATTCGTCTTTCCTGTATTCGTCTGTCCAATGAGAACAAGATTGTACCTTGACGCTAATATCGCTTGGAGAAGCTTTAGAATAAATGGAGACATCATGCGGTAAGGAGCGTTTGCTAGCTGCTGCAGTGGAATATTGCGAAGGGTATAGAAGCGTATCGTGAGGGTGGGCAAGGAAGTATATCCATTTCCGGTGATGGTGACGCGTGATCCATCCCGTAGCATGACCTCTGCCCATCTTTTCTTCATATTGATTTGATCATTATTGAATAGTACGAGGTTTTGCTGGATTCGTTCGACTTCCTTGACATGCTCGAAGCGATAATTGGATAGTGTTACTTCGCCGCGAATGACCGTAAATATTTGCGTGCCGACGACTTGAATTTCCTCAAGTCCTTCCGTTTCGGCAATGATTGCTTCAAGGACATGCAGTCCAACAATTTCAGCAAAGATCGCTTCAGCTAGTGTTGCATAGGGATGTGTATAATTCGCTATATCCTGAACATGCAGCTGCAGCAATCGATCTGATATAAGATGTAATATATAACGGCGTGCATCTGGATAGCCCAATACAGCGCGATTGAGCTGTTCACTATATTGCCTTCGCTCCTCCTCGTTGTAGCCACGTGGCGTTGCCAGAAATCCCCGCAGCTCATGACATAGCTTCTGGAATTGTTCTATGCCAGCACGTTCATCCTCTAGCTCCTGCTCCTGCTGCTTGCGTCGACGTGACATATAATCAAGAGCTGAGAAGCGTTTAACATTATGTTGTTCATCCATTACGATTCATCACCTTCATTTCGTCTTCGTTAAGCCAGCTGTAAATGCGTGCAGCCAGCGCAGCTTATAGCCTTTCATTTTCGATTTTTCTATGTGCTTAAGCTCTGGTAGGAATACTTTGCAATAATGAGTTAGCCACTTACTTCCTTCACCAGTCTGCAGCCATTGCTTCAGTTCCCCTCTGTCAAGAGCTTCATACAGCGTCGGCGGGATCGTTACCTCAGGCAGTGCTTCACCAGGCAGCTGCTCGCGACAATCACGACTTTGATATAAACCACCACCACGATGCTTAATGACAGAATGGTATAGCTTTTTACTGCTTAGCTGAATATGCTTACCCATCATGCCTGCCCAGGCAATATAATCATCCTGAAAATGGGATAGCGCTCCGGTTGTTGTGAGAATAACTGCTTCCGTCTCAAGCAAAGCACTGATTGTTCCAGCATTGTCCCAGTATGCATTCACATCTAGAATGACGTAATCATAGGCTTTTCTAGCCATATCAATTAAGTGCGTCAATTCCTCGACGCCGTAATACTCCGCTGTTTCTCGATAACGGTTTCCGAATAGAATATATAGCTCCGAATGACTGTGATAACGATGCATCGCAAGGTGAAGCTGCTCCTGAGATAGATCTTCATTCCGCAATGTAGGCAACAGCTCATCGAGGCTAGCATGCGGATCATCAATACCAACATAACGATGCAGCTTAGATGACTTTAGATTCAAGCATAGGTATGCGATTCGCTTCCCTGTCTGCTCCGCTATACGAACGCTAGCGGCTAGTGCTAACAGCGTTGTCCCGATGTTCGGAGTCGTACCGATAAAGGTTAACAGTCTGCTCTGCTGTTCAATAGGCGTCGCCATTCGTCATCTGTCCCTTCACCTGAGCTGGCAGTGAATGATATGCGATAACCAGCTTGCTTTGCCCACCGCTGCAGCGCCGATCAATTTCCAGCCATTGCGCTTCTGTAAGATTAACATTGATGTACTCAATCATGCCGTTTGCATCTCTGCGTGAGGCATACATCTGCTCTGCATTGCTTCGCACAATGGCATGCTTCTCTGCTTCATTCGGAACATCCACTTCATTATTAGAGCCTGTCTTCACTGAGGCCACAACGATTCCTTCCGTGAATAGCCTCTCTGCTTCGCCTTCATCTGAGGAAAGATAAAACCATACCTCGTCACCGGCCCGAATACCGTTAGAGATAGATTTAATATAATCCTTCGGAATTTGAAATGTTGCCTGCTGCGCATTCGGATGAAGTGAAAATTTATTCAGCTTCCACTTAAGGATCGGCTCTCCTGTGCCGAGTGGGATTACCGCCTCCTGCCCCACCACTTCGTCCAGCTCATACAACATATCATCAGTTGCCATTGAGCTCGGAATAGATTGCCATGCCAGCTGCTGTATCGTAATGGGCTGCCCCGCATCAATCCAGCTGCTAGGTGCAAGAATATTAACCCTTTCTTCCTGCTGAACACGTTCGAGCTGAACATAATACAATCCGTATACCGCAAGGGCGGCAAGCAAGGCTGCACATACAGATAGCAGCATTCTCCGTTTACTTATCATTGCACTCACCTCAATCCCGTTCTTTCTTCAGTCTGCAGCTTTAGTGCTCAAGCTGCTTGCAACTGCTCTCCCAGCATAGAAACAAAAAAAGAACGCAGTGCCCTCGTCACTTGGACGAAAACGCTGCGTTCTTCACACGTTCATATGCGGTTAGACATATTATAACAAACTTACCATCTATTGTCTATTGCTAAAAATCAATTAAACCAACACTAATTAATAAAGCATCGTCAACCTTGCGCATCGTTTCATCATCCAGATGCGTAATTTTGTCGGTCAGACGCTGCTTATCGATCGTGCGTATTTGCTCTAACAGAACGACAGAATCTCGATCAAAGCCATGTCTTTCTGCATCCATTTCAACATGCGTAGGTAGCTTTGCCTTTTGAATCTGTGCGGTAATTGCTGCGACGATAACTGTTGGACTGAATCGATTACCAATATCATTTTGAATGACGAGAACAGGCCTAACTCCACCTTGCTCAGAGCCGACTACCGGTGATAAATCCGCAAAAAATACATCTCCGCGTTTTACGATCAATCCCTACACCCCGCTAACAAGACGACCTAGAGTATGGTCTGCTTCTTCCTCCGCTTGAAAAGCTTCTGAGGCAATATTAAGATTAATTCTTGCCATTTCCATATAGCCTCTCTGCATTTTTTCTCGAATTTGACGTTTTTTACGTTCGAGAAGATACAGTTTCATTGCTTGGCGAATGAACTCACTGCGATTTGAATTTTCAGTTGCGACAATTCCATCTACTTCTTCTAACAGTTGATCTGGCAAGCTGATCATGATTCGCTTCGTATTATGAATATTGGCCACAGAATTCGCACCTCCAAAACTTTTCCAACACTATACTACACATTATGACATTTTTATATCTATTCTATACTTCAATATATATGAAGCATATATATCAAGTATGCTATACCCATCACATATTGGTTTCTAGCTATAGCGTATTAATCCTTTT
>Ga0180217_1003323_pt1 | contig 13746 bp, 11 predicted proteins | sample eDN3rd37CBELigOP_FD_128521 | JGI IMG/M metagenome (GOLD analysis project Ga0180217, IMG submission 128521) | Enriched Organic Plus compost microbial communities from Emeryville, California, USA - eDNA 3rd pass 37_C BE-Lig OP (version 2) (version 2) ... | reverse complement strand
TAGCGACCAACCGTCCTCCACGATGCAGCGCGCGAAGCGCAGACGGCCGGTTTCTGACAACGGGATATCACGGTGGGACATGAAGACCTCCGAGGTGAGCGTGTGTTCCTAGACAGCTCGCACACTTCACTCGGAGGTTTTCTTCATGTCACCACGCCGCGCCGTACCTAACGTCCGTGGTCAGTACAGCTAGCTGAGACCGCCTGGCGTCCCGGTCTCCCTTGGTGGAAGTCGTCCGCGACATGTACTCACATCGTGTCCCAGGCAGCCGAGGCACCGGGCACCGTCATCTGAATGCTCCTCACCGTCCGACGACGACGCGCGTGACCGTCGCCTGCAGATTCGCGTTCTCTGCACCGGAGATGCTGGTCTCTCGATCAAATCTCGCCGTTCCCTCGGCGTCGATGGTGAAGTTGCCGACCTGGTCCTGGTCGCCCCCAGTGACCGTGAAGATTACGGTGGTCTTCTCCGGCAACGGCTTGGCACTGACGTAGTGCGGGTCGATGGTGTAGCGGTAGTTGCAGCCGGCGGAGCCGAAGCACTTCTGCTCGGTGATGATCACCTCGACAAGGAAATCCGCCGGGGTGGGCAGTGCCACCGGGGGCGTGGTTGAGACAGTTGTGCTTTCCGACCATGCAGGAGCGGAACTGCTGTTCATCTTCGTCGGTGCCTGCTCAGGTGCGTCGCATCCGACCACCAGCACCGCCAGAGCGGGCACGATGGCGGAGGCGGTCAACGAAATGCACTTCATGTCGATCCTTCGGTGAGATTCAGGGTGGGGATCAGGCGACGGCGTTGCCGGGAGCCTGGTTGCTGTCGGTGTCGGTCTGTGCGGCGGCGATCGCAGCCAGCGCTTCTGCCAGCAGTCGATGGATGCTGGATGTCACTGCAGTGCAGCCGGTTTCGATCTTGTCGGCGTTCTTGTGGATCAGACCGGCGGCTTTCTTGATGTCGTCGATCCGATCCAGCTGGGTGACGGCTTCGGAGATCTTCTCCTCAGCGGTGACCAACTGCTCGGCCCCGCGGCGGCTGGCGGCGACCAGGGCGGCGGCGCGCAGCAGCATCACGACAGTGCGAAGCAGGTCGGGGTCGTCAGAGGTCGGGTCGAACGCGAGCAGGATGCGTCGTGAGCCGATGACGCGGATGGTTTGACCCGCGTTCTGTTCGGGCGTTCGGACGAGGCCGAGCGACGCCGAGGCATGCCGGTTGCGCTCGGCCTCGTCCAGGTACTCGACCCACCCCGCACGGGCCGAGTCCGTCATCTCGATCACCACGCGCGCGGTGCCCCCGTCGACGGTGAGCAGCCCGTCGCCCTTCTTGCAGCGCGGCAGGTGTCCGACGATAGCGCGGGTGTCGGTGTACTCATCCCCCATCCCGGTGGCGATGGTGGAGAGCACCTCGTTGATCTGGATCTCGAATGTGCCCCCCTTGATCGGGGTGACCCTGCTCAGGGCAGAGCGGGCGTCTTGGACCTTGAGCGCGGTGCCGATCTCCTCGATCTTGAGGGTGAGCGCCTCATGGTTCTTACCCATGAGCTCCGTGATCTGCTGCTGACGGGCTTCCAGGTTTGCGGTGAGCTTGGCCATCGGCGACGTGGGATCGGCGGGGTCGAACTGCCTGACCGCTTTGGCGACCACCTCGCTGATGCTTGCGGAGCTCTTCGCGTCGAGTTCGGTGCTGAACTTCTCCAACAGTGGCTGCAGCTTCTCCAGCAGCTCTGGGCTGTCGCCGGCGAAGATGCGCCGGACCTCGGCGGTCAGCGCGGTCTTGGCCGCGGTGACCGACTCTGTGAACTCCTTGCGGCTGCTCTGGTCAGCCTCGACGATCGCCTTCTTGGCGTCCTCGGCCGCCTTCGCCATGGTCTTGGTGGCCTCCTTGACGGTGCGGTCGGTGAGTTCGGCGGCCTGAGCGGTCGAAGCGGCGGTCTTGTCACCGGCGTCCTTGATCATCTGCTCGAGGGCCCGGGAGTCGTGATGCTGGCCGGTCGCGGACAGCGCGTGGGCGCCGATCTTGACTGCTTCGGTCACAAAGGCGGACAGGTCGGCGTCGCCGAGAATCTGTGGGTCCTCGACGATCTCGCCCCTAGTCCCAGTCGTCCAGCGCTGGGCTTCGCGCGCCACGTCCTTGTCTTCGATGGCCAGCTGGTTGATGACGATGATCTTCTGGTCGTCGCCCAGGTGGGCGCCCCTCGGGTCGGCCATGAGTGCTCCTCGGTGATCGGGCCGCAGATTGCGGCGGATGTTCCCGAGGTTCACCCAAGATCCGAGATCCTCCAACATTGACGGCTGATAAGCTCACTTATCAGTGCTCCATCTTGCTGACAGCATCCTCGCGGTATTACCTTGAATGCCATCATGGGAGGAGGCCCACCATGCGCACGTTGACGTTGCAGGACGTGGCCGACCTCGCCAACGTACAGCGACCTGTCGTGAGCATGTGGCGAAACCGACCGCGGGTCCGCGGCCAGCTGATTCCCTTTCCAAACCCGGTCAGCCGCGTCGGCGGGATCGAACGGTTTCGTCCCGATGAAGTGGTCGACTATCTCAAGCGCACCGGTCGCGGCAACAACTCGGCTGCCGACTACGACGTCACCGCCATCGCGGTACCCGACGGTGCAGACCTGGAAGAACTCGTCACCCTGTTGGCCTGGCGGGCGCTCACCGGCCTGGAACTGACCGGCACCAGCTCAGCAGAAAGACTGCTGCTGGCCCGGCAGTACGACCCCGACGACACGTATGTGCTGACCGAGATGGGCACGATTCGTCCGTCGGCCGCGACCCTGGAGTACGTCGACGAGCTTGTCGAAGCCTCCTTCGGGTTGCCCGACGCATTGACGCGTCTCGAACAGGGACGACTCCACCGTGAGTCCGCCGTGCGCGGGCTCACCGACGAGGCTGTGACACTCCTGGGGCAGGTGCTGGCCGAATGCGCAGTGTTCCTCGACGCCGAGGACATGTCCTTGAACGTCGACGCAAGCGCGGTGTCCTTGGCCGTGGGCATCCAGAGCGGGATCGCCGTGACGTCCAAGAACCGCGCCGTGCTGCGTCGGGCGATGATCGCCGGCGCGACCACCAGCCGGTCGCACGCCGACGAGATCTCCTTCGTATCTGCTGTGGGGCTTGATCCCGCCGCAGTACTCGACCGCGCTGATGTGCTGGTGCTCGGATTGATGCCTGGTCGAATCGGTGTCCTGGTGGGGCCAGCGTCAGTACTGACCGACACCCTGGCTGGGACGCTGCAGCAGCGCCGTGCCGATACACTGCGAGTCGGCAATGTCGTTGCTGCCGTCCGACTTCCGCGGGGGTTGTGGCGGGAGGCGCATCGACAGAGCCTCGCGTTGTGGGTATGTCTCGGCGGCGCCGACGAGCATCGGCCGTGCGTCACCGACCTGGCCGCAGTCCCCGACCCCGACATCGGAGACTTCACCTCCGACATTGCCGCCGCACTGGCGCAGACCGACCGGCGGGCGTTCCGCTACGCCCGCCGGATCGACCGCGCCGGAGTGCTGGCAGGCGGGGCATTCGTACCGCTCGGGACTCGGGCTGTGATGTTGAGCCCATCCAACACCGACAGCCACGTCGCGCGGGTGCACATCCTCACCCTGACCACCACTGCCCCTTTGACACCGGTCGACGTACTGGTGCAGTCGTCGCCCGGCAGACTCCGACTGCGACACCGCTCGCTGGGTGAGTTGCGCGACCAGGGCAAGCTGACGCTCAAGCGCGGCAATCGCATTGATCTGACTCACGCCACCGCCCAGGGAACGGTCCGTGTTCTTCCAGCCGACGACGACCTCGGCCTCGATCCGCTGGACGCCGAACGGCTGTATCCCCGTTCGACGCGGACCGAACCCGGCGACGTGATCTTCGTGGAGAAGCCGCAGCCCCGGGCGTGGGTCGACCCCCTGGGGGGTGCGATGGTCGCGTCGCCGGCCCGCATCCTGCGTCTGAGTCGCACCGCGGACTTCGGCCCACGGGTGCTCGCCGCCGCCATCAACGAGACCGCGACTGCCGGATCGGAGTGGTCGAGTTGGACGGTGCCTGAGTTGACCGCGGATGAAGCCGCCCGACTGGAGGCTGCCCTCGGCGAGATAGATCGTTACGAGGCCGAGGCCAGACGCCGCGTCGAGGCGGCCCGAGCACTGAAGACCGCATTGATCGACGGGGTCGCCGCGGGTGCCCTGACATTGGACGCAGAACCGACCACGCCCGGCGTCGCCGCGGCGCAACACTAGGAGAGGGCATCGATGCCACCGAGAAGAACCACGAAGAAGACCGAGCCTCAGGCTCCGTCCACTATGAAGGAGCTCAAGGACACCCTGTGGAAGGCCGCCGACAAGCTGCGTGGGTCGCTGTCGGCGAGCCAGTACAAGGACGTGATCCTGGGCCTGGTGTTCCTCAAGTACGTCTCCGACGCCTACGACGAGCGCCGCGCTGCGATCCGCACCGAACTGGAGGCCGACGGCCTGGACGCCGAACAGATCGAGGAACTGATCGAGGATCCCGAGGAGTACCAGGGCTACGGCGTGTTCGTGGTGCCGCCCGCTGCGCGGTGGAAGTTCCTGGCCGAGAACGCCAAAGGCCTACCGGCCGTAGGCGGTGATCCCGCCAAGAACATCGGTCAACTGATCGACGAGGCGATGGACGCCGTCATGAAGGCAAACCCGACGCTGCAGGGCACCCTGCCGCGGTTGTACAACCGGGACAACATCGACCAGCGTCGGTTGGGTGAGCTGATCGACCTGTTCAACAGTGCCCGGTTCAGCCGTCAGGGCGAGGGCCGCGCGCGCGACCTGATGGGCGAGGTCTACGAGTACTTCCTCGGCAACTTCGCCCGCGCGGAGGGCAAGCGCGGCGGGGAGTTCTTCACCCCGCCGAGCGTGGTCAAGGTGCTCGTCGAGGTGCTCGAACCCTCTCGCGGACGGGTGTATGACCCGTGCTGTGGTTCGGGCGGCATGTTCGTGCAGACCGAGAAGTTCATCTACGAGCACGACGGCGACCCGAAGGAGATCGCCGTCTACGGCCAGGAGTCCATCGAGGAGACCTGGCGGATGGCCAAGATGAACCTGGCCATCCACGGCATCGACAACAAGGGCCTGGGTGCGCGCTGGGGCGACACCTTCGCCCGCGATCAGCATCCCGATGTCCAGATGGACTATGTGCTGGCCAATCCGCCATTCAACATCAAGGACTGGGCCCGCAACGAGGAGGATCCGCGCTGGCGCTTCGGCGTGCCGCCGGCCAAGAACGCCAACTACGCCTGGATCCAGCACATCCTGTACAAGCTGGCACCCGGCGGCAAAGCCGGTGTGGTGATGGCCAACGGGTCGATGTCGTCGAACTCCAACGGGGAAGGCGAGATTCGAGCCCAGATCGTGGAGGCCGACCTGGTGTCCTGCATGATCGCGCTGCCCACCCAGCTGTTCCGCAGCACCGGCATCCCGGTGTGCGTGTGGTTCTTCGCCAAGGACAAGACCGCCGGCAAGCAGGGATCGATCGACCGGTCCGCACAGGTGCTGTTCATCGACGCCCGCGAGATGGGCTACATGGTCGACCGCGCCGAACGCGCACTGTCAGACGAGGACATCGTCAAGATCGGCGACACCTACCATGCCTGGCGCGGTTCGGACTCGGCCGCGGCCAAGGGCATCGTCTACGAGGATGTCCCGGGTTTCTGCAAGTCGGCGACCCTGGCCGAGATCAAGGCTGCCGACTACGCACTGACGCCGGGCCGGTACGTCGGCGCGGCGTCAGTCGAGGACGACGGCGAGCCGATCGAGGAGAAGATCGCCCGGCTGAAGACGGAACTGCTTGCGGCGTTTGATGAGTCTGCGCGGTTGGAGAAGGTGGTTCGGGAGCAGTTGGAGCGGATCGATGGGTGAATGGCGAGAGGTAACAGTCGCGGAACTGGGGACGATTTTCGACGGTCCGCATGCGACCCCAACACGAAGGAGCAGCGGTGCGTACTTTTTAAATATCGCTAGCTTGGAAAACGGTCGCCTAGACCTTTCGAAGTCAGATCACGTCTCAGATGAAGAATTTCAGCAGTGGACACGTCGGGTCACGCCGATCGAAGGTGATCTACTCTTCTCCTATGAGACGCGTTTAGGTGAAGCAGCGTTAATGCCAGCCGGGGTGAAAGCGTGTCTAGGTCGTCGGATGGCTCTCTTGCGGCCCGATCGCTCGAGATTCGACCCGAGATTCCTGCTCTATCTGTATCTCGGACCCGCGTTTCAGAAGATGATTGCCGAAAGGTCGGTCCATGGGGCCACGGTGTCCCGAATTCCGATCGCCTCGATGCCTAAATGGCCGGTCCTTGTGCCAGACCTCAAAGAACAGCGTGCGGTTGCTGAAGTGCTCGGCGCCCTCGACGACAAGATCGCCGCAAACGAACAGCTTGTTAAGCTTGTAGATCAGTATCTGGCAACAGTATTCGCGAGGCTCGCGGCCAATTCACCTCCTGGTGCGCTATCCATGATCGCTGATGTTAATTGCGCCGTCGTGAAGCCCTCGCCCGGAGGAGTAATACGATACGTGGACATTTCCGCTGTAGCACAGGGCAAATACGAGTTTCCCGAACCGATCACCTGGGAGTCTGCGCCGGGTAGGGCTCGTAGGGCGCTTGCATATGGTGACACGGTTTGGTCCACCGTGCGCCCGAATCGGCGATCACACGCCCTTGTTCTAGACAGCGACCCCGTACTTGTCGCCTCAACCGGGCTCGCTGTTCTGACACCGCACGCTGGGCGAATTGCAGGCCTCTACGAGGCGACTCGCAGGAGCGAGTTCACGCATTACCTGGAGTCGGTGGCCGAGGGAAGCGCCTACCCTGCTGTGAATGCAGACCGCTTTCGTGACGCTCCGGTCCCTGCACTTTCCGAAGAAGCGTGGAACGAATTTGAGCAGGAAGCACTGCCACTTCGGCAACGGGCACACGCCGCGGCGGTCGAGACCCGTGCTCTCAGGAGAACCCGCGATGAACTGCTCCCCCTGTTGATGTCCGGAAGAATTTCGATCAAGGCCGCAGAGCGCTCTGCCGGAGAAGTGACTTAGATGCCCTACGAACTGGATGACAGGTTGGTTGTGGGTGTTGCGTCAAGTGCTCTCTTCGACTTGGCTGAGTCGGACGCGTACTTCCGCGAGCACGGTGAGGCAAAGTACCGGATCTATCAGGACGAGCGAATTGACGAGACCCTTCAACCGGGAGTTGCTTTTCCCTTCATCCAGCGGCTTCTGAATCTCAACGACTTGCGGCCTTGCAACCCGTTGGTCGAAGTCATCGTCATGTCGCGCAACGACCCGATGACTGGATTGCGTGTGATGCGGTCGGTGAGGACGCACGGGTTGCCTATCACCCGTTCGGTCTTCACGCAGGGGCAGGCACCATACAGCTACATCGAGGCGTTCGAGATGTCGCTATTCCTCAGCGGAAATCGCGGTGATGTCGATGCGGCGATCAAGTTGGGCCTGCCTGCCGGGCATGTATTGCCGTCTACCGCGAAGTACGACGATGCAGATCCGTCGCTCCGGGTCGCCTTCGACTTTGACGGAGTGTTGGCGAGCGATGAAGCGGAGCGGGTTTACCGCGAAGACGGGATTGAGAAGTACAAGAACCATGAGGACGCTCACAGTCACATTCCGCTCGCACCAGGCCTGCTGCAGCCACTTCTCGCCGACCTAAACCGAATCCAATCTCTGGAAGAAGAGCGCAGGGCCAGCGACCCTACGTATTCACCTCGGCTGCGCATCTCTCTGATCACTGCCAGAGACGCTCCATCCCACGAGCGCGCGGTGCACTCGATGCGCGAATGGGGGGTGAACGTCAACGATGCATTCTTCCTCGGAGGTATCGAAAAGTCGAAGGTGCTCGCGGTTCTTCGACCACACATCTTCTTCGAGGATCAACAGCATCATCTCAAGACTGCGCTCGATCACATCGCCGGGGTCCACATCCCGTACGGCGTTGCCAACACGACTGACTCGACCGATGCCCCTGGGGCGGCCCTCGATGTCGCGTTCCCACCACCGAATGCCTCAGAAGTGACTGCCTGCGGCGAGGCACCATCGCAAACGGAGGCCACAGATGCCGGCAGATGATGCGGCCTGTGGAGGTGTTGCGGTGCCGGACTGGTACCCAGCGTTCCTCACCGCCGTCGCCGACCGCATCGACACCGGCCGCCGCCGTGCGGTCACCGCCGCCAACACCGAACTCGTCCTCACCTACTGGGCGGTGGGCCGTGAGATCCTGGCCCGCCAGGACGCCGAGGGCTGGGGAGCCAAGGTCATCGACCGACTGTCCGCGGACCTGCGTGCGCGCTTCCCTGACGCCAAGGGCTTCTCGGCCCGCAACCTCAAGTACATGCGCGCCTTCGCCGCCGCTTGGCCGGACCCCGAAATTGTGCAAGGCAGACTTGCACCATTGCCGTGGTATCACCACCTCGCCCTGCTGGACAAGCTGAACACACCTGAGCTGCGAGAATGGTACGCGCAGGCGGCCATCGAGCAGGGCTGGAGCCGCGACATCCTGGTCCATCACATCGAGGGCCGGTTCCACGAACGGGCCGGCAAGGCCATCACCAATTTCGCCCGCACCCTGCCGCCGACCGACTCCGACCTCGCCCAGCAGGCCACCCGGGATCCGTACCTGTTCGACTTCGTCGGCACCGCCGACATCCGCCGCGAGCGTGACCTCGAACTCGCCCTGACCGATCACGTGGAGAAGTTCCTCCTCGAACTCGGACAGGGGTTCGCCTTCGTCGGCCGCCAGGTGCACCTGGAGATCGGTAACGCCGACTTCTACACCGACCTGCTCTTCTACCATCTGCGGCTACGCTGCTTCGTCGTCATCGAACTCAAGATCGGCGACTTCGACCCGAGCTACCTCGGCCAACTTGGCACCTACATGGCCGCGGCCGACGACCTGCTGCGCCACCCCGACGACAACCCCACCATCGGTCTGCTGTTGTGCAAGACCAAGAACAACGTCGTCGCCGAATACGCGCTGCGCGGCTACACCGCCCCGATCGGCGTCGCCGAGTGGAAAACCGTCATCACCGAAAGTCTGCCCGCAGACCTGGAGACCAGCCTGCCGACCATCGCCGAGCTCGAGGCCGAACTCACCCACGCGCCCGGCCCACCAGAGGGGGAGCAATGACCGATTTCAGCGAAGCCGAATGGGAATCGATCGCCTTGGAGACGCTGGCCCAGCAGGAATGGCTGCCGTTGCCCGGTGCAGCGATCGCCCCGGGCACCGACAACGGCCGCGTCAGCTGGGATGAGCTGGCGCTGCCGGACCGGATGCTGGCCAAGATGCGCCAACTCAACCCGCATGTGCCCGGCGAATACCTCGAACAGGCCCGCGCGGCGATCCTGCAGCCGTCGTCCCAGGATCCCATCGCCGAGAACTACCGTCTGCACCAGTACCTGGTGGACGGCTACCGGGGCATCAGTTACGTGGATTCCGATGGCATCGAACAGAATCCGACCATCCGGCTGATCAGCCACCTGCCCGAGGAGAACGAACTGCTGGCCGTGCAGCAGGTCACCGTCCGCGACGCCGAACACGATCGCCGCTTCGACATCGTGCTCTACCTCAACGGCATGCCGATCGCGTTCTTCGAACTGAAACAGGCCGGCTCGAAGTACGCCGACCTGCCCGGCGCGCACGCCCAATTCGCCACCTATCTGCGGGAGTTCCCGATGGCGTTCCGGTTCGCGGTGCTCAACGTCATCAGTGACGGCATTACCGCACGCTACGGCACCCCGTTCACCCCGCTCGAGCACTTCGCGCCGTGGAACGTCGACGACGATGGCAGACCGGTCACCTTCGGCGAACCCGTCGACGACGTGCACCTGGGCACCGAAATCGAGTACCTGATCGACGGGCTGTTCAACCCCGAACGGTTTCTGCAACTGCTGCGCAACTTCACCGCCTTCGACGCCGGTGCCGACGGGCTGATCAAACGGATCGCCAAGCCGCACCAGTACTTCGCCGTCACCAAGGCCGTCGGCTCGACCGTCGCCGCCGCCGAGAGCAACGGCAAGGCCGGCGTCGTCTGGCACACCCAGGGTTCGGGAAAGTCCATGGAGATGGAGCTCTACACCCACCTCGTGGCCCAACAACCCAAACTGAAGAACCCCACCGTCGTCGTCGTCACCGACCGCAAGGACCTCGACGGCCAGCTCTACGCCACCTTCGAGCGCTCAGGACTGCTCGCCGAGTTCCCGATCAAGGTGACCACTCGCGCGCAGTTGCGCGACGAACTGTCCAACCGCACCACCGGCGGCATCTACTTCACCACGCTGCAGAAGTTCGGGCTGTCGAAGGCCGAGCGCGACTCCGGTGCCGATCATCCGCTGCTGACTGACCGCCGCAACATCATCGTGGTCGTCGACGAAGCCCACCGCAGCCACTACGACGATCTTGACGGCTACGCCCGGCACATCCGCGACGCGCTGCCCAACGCGGTCTTCATCGCCTTCACGGGGACACCGATCTCCGAAGCCGACCGTGACACCCGCGATGTGTTCGGACCTGACATCGATGTCTATGACCTGACTCGTGCGGTCAACGACAAGGCCACGGTGCCGGTGTATTTCGAGCCCCGACTGATCAAGGTGACCCTCGCCGAGGGCGTCACTGAGGACGACCTCGACAAGGCCGCCGACGAGCTCACCGCCGGTCTCGACGACGTCGAACGCGATCAGATCGAGAAGTCGGTGGCCGTCATCAACGCCGTCTACGGCGCACCGGATCGGCTGGCGGCGCTGGCCTGCGACATCGTCGAACATTGGGAGACCCGTTCGGCGGAGATGCGCAAGTTCACTTCCTGCCCGGGCAAGGCGTTCATCGTCGGCGCCACTCGCGAGATCTGCGCCGAGCTGTACGAAGAGATCATCAAACTCAAACCCGAATGGCATCAGGATGCCATCGACAAGGGCGTCATCAAAGTCGTCTACTCCGGCAGCGCCAAAGACCAGGGTCTGGTGGCCAAACACGTGCGCCGTGATGCGCAGAACAAAACCATCCAGCAGCGGCTGCGTGACCCCGACGACGAGCTGCAGATCGTGCTGGTCAAAGACATGCTGCTGACCGGATTCGACGCACCACCGCTGCACACGCTCTACCTGGACCGCCCACTCAAGGGGGCGCTGCTGATGCAGACGCTGGCCCGCGTCAACCGGACCTTCCGGGAGAAGCCCAATGGGCTGCTGGTCAGCTACGCCCCGCTGATCGAGAATCTGAACAAGGCGCTGGCGGAGTACACCCACACTGACCGCACCGAGAAACCTGTCGGCAAAAACATCGACGAGGCCATCGCGCTGACACAGACCCTGGTCGCCCAGATGGATGCGCTGTGCGCCGGGTACGACTGGCGCGCCAAAGTCGCCCAACCCCACGGCTGGATGAAGGCGGCGGTGGGGTTGACCAACCATCTGCGCTCACCGGCGACTCCCGGCAACCAGGTCGCCGAGGGCGAGGCAACGCTCGGCGACCGCTTCCGAACCCTGGCCAATCAGCTGTCGCGCGCCTGGTCGCTGTGTGCCGGCAGCCAAACACTCGATGAGCTGCGCCCCACCGCGAAGTTCTACGAGGAGGTCCGGGTATGGATGGCCAAGTTCGACGCCAACGAACGTCAGGCTGCCGGAAAACCGGTTCCCGAGTCGATCCGGCGGATGCTGGAGTCACTGGTCTATGAGGCGACGGCCTCCGACGGGATCGTTGACATCTACGACGCCGCCGGGTTGCCCAAGCCGTCTCTGTCGGACCTGACCCCAGAGTTCGAGGCCAAGGCTGCGGCCGCGAGCAATCCGCACCTGGCGATCGAAGCGCTGCGCGCAGTGATCACTGAGGAAGCGGTGCGCGTCACCAAGAGCAACGTGGTCCGACAGCGGGCCTTTTCCGAGCGGCTCACCGACCTGATGCGCCGTTACACCAATCAGCAGCTCACCTCCGCGGAGGTGATCGCCGAGTTGATTGAGATGGCCAAGGAGGTTGCCGCAGAGGGCAACCGCGGCGCCCATTTCAGCCCGCCGCTGTCCCATGACGAACTAGCGTTCTACGACGCCGTCGCGCAGAACGAGTCCGCCCTCGAGCTGCAGGGCGAAGATGTGCTGGCGCAGATCGCCCGGGAGCTCGTCGGCGTCATGCAACGTGACATCAAGACCGACTGGACCGTGCGCGACGACGTCCGGGCCAAGCTGCGCTCGTCGATCAAGCGGCTGCTGGTGAAGTACAAGTACCCGCCGGACAAACAACCTGAAGCGATCAAACTGGTAATTGAGCAGATGGAGGTGCTGGCGCCCGGCTACGCGGATGCGGCGAGGGCGGGGTCATGACCGGCCTGGTGGCAATGAACGCTGCGCCACATCTAGATTCCAGCGCAGCGGCACCAATGCCTGCCCACTGTTGTCTGCCGATCCGGCACGAGGCGGGCGCGATAGCTGAGCGGATTCGCGGCAGTTATGGATATTGTCGTAAACAAGAGGAGACTGTGTGCGGAAAGAACCACACCATCGTCGGCCTGCGCTGGATCCCATACCGCTGAAGCGCCTGTTCGGGGAGATGGATGCGACGGCGTTCAAGCTTCACTGTGCCGTGGTGAATGAGCTCCAGGTGCACCCGATTGATGTGCTCGCCAATGATTGGGACGAGTGGGTCGGTTGGAGCAGGTGGCGCGGAGCCACCGACCATTTCAACCGAGATTTCATCTTCACGATGGCGAGGGAGCGCAAGTCCCTCGATCGGTGGCTGTTCGGCGGGGTATTCGAGGTGGTCGGCCGCCAACCGATCCCTAATGCTCGGTCCTACGAACTTGAGTTGCGCGACGACATCATGGGCGAGTACATCAAGCGCCTGGTCATCCAGTTCCGTTCTCCGGGCCGCAACACGCGCTTGAATCTGGAATCGCATCTGGACCACATGGTCGTGGCCGCAATCCTGGACCAACCCTACGAGGGCGAAGAGTTCCCCGGTGTCGACAACATCGACCACTCACTGCAGCAGCTCCGAACCGTCGTTCAGCGAAACCGGCCAGATTGGCGCAGCGCCCTCGAAGCAATGAAGGGTGTGTATGTAATCCATGACCAGGCAACAGGCGCACCTTATGTCGGGGCCGCGTACGGTGAGACCGGACTGTGGCAACGCCTGTGCACCTACGCCACGACGTTGCACGGAGGCAATGTCGAGCTCAAGACTCTCGTCGAGGCGAAAGGCGAAGACTACGCTCTCGACAACCTGCGCTTTGCGCTCCTGGAGTTCTTACCACTGCGTACCGACGACCAGCGGGTGATCGACCGCGAAGTCTACTGGAAGAATGTTATGGCGTCGAGAAGGTTTGGGAATAACCGTAATTGAGCGGCTAACTAGGACAGGGACGAGACCACTTACGGCTGACCGCGCTGCTCGGCGGACGCCGAGGGGCGAGCTTCTACAGCTCGAACCACTCAAGCGGCCGGCGCAACTGGCCGCCGCTGAACCCGTCGGCGATGTGAGCTTGAATCTCGGCCGCCAGATCGGCGAGTTCCCCGCTCACGCTGTCTTCCGTTTCGCCCCAAATGACAAGTCCGTCGGAATTGACCTCGCCTGTGGCGATGATGCGGCCGGCTGCTCGGTCTTCAATGTTGACTGCGCTCACTGAAATTCCCCACTGACGCTCATTGAAATTCCCCACCCGTGTGGCTCCGCCGAGAAGGGCGGGCCTCCCTCGATGCTGCTGGTGTCTGACGCCAACAGCTCCCGTCGAAG
>Ga0180217_1003320_pt1 | contig 13751 bp, 12 predicted proteins | sample eDN3rd37CBELigOP_FD_128521 | JGI IMG/M metagenome (GOLD analysis project Ga0180217, IMG submission 128521) | Enriched Organic Plus compost microbial communities from Emeryville, California, USA - eDNA 3rd pass 37_C BE-Lig OP (version 2) (version 2) ... | reverse complement strand
GAGCCGAAATGCCGGCCCAACAGGAAAAAGATGACGGGAATGAACGCATCGCGGAGAAACTTCGGATCGTAATTCGACCGGGCCACCATGGCGAAACCGAACCATGCAAGCAGCGCCAGCGTGATGAAATAGAAATTCTCGCTTTTGCTCGCGACCATCAGGCCGGCAATGCTGAGAATGACGAATTCAACGGCAATGATGTAGGACGCATTGACCGGAGACACGCTGGCATTGGCGAAGCTCAAGACCAGGTTGAACGTCAGGGCCGCGATCACCAGGGCGGGCGCGACATTGAAACCACGCCTCTCGTGCGACGCGAAGGCCGCCGGATGCGCGGCGTCGCTCATGCGGCTTGCCCGGGTGTGCGGGGCGCCGCGAGCTGCTCCATGAACCACGCCGCGGCGGTGCCGAGGCCAAGCCCCATCAGAAGGCTCGCAATCAGGATCAGGATGGCCGGCGCGCCGCCCGGCTCGATCGGCGGCGAGGCATAGCTGAGCACCCGCGTATTGGAATTGTCGAACCGCTGTTGTTCGGCCAGCTCGCGCGAGCGGCCGAGGAACGATTCATAGATGGCACGGCTGGCCTCCACCTCGCGTCCAAGCTCGCGCAGGCGCACGCTGGCCTCGTTGGTGTTGCTGATCTGGCTGTTGACCGTATCCAGTTGCGCGTTCAGCCCCTTCACCGCCGCCTTGGCGCGATCGAGCTCGACGGAGGTGGATTGAACCATATCCTGGATCGCCTGATCGAGCAGACGGCGCGCCTCGGCAACCTGCGCGGCCGCCGTGACATAGTCAGGATGCCGCGGGCCCAGCGTCGCGACAAGGTTGGTTTCGACCTGCTTTGCCGCGGCGTAGCGGTTTCTCAGGATCTCGATCGAGCCGCCTCGGAATGCCTCGGGAATGGCGTCGGGCCGGATCGTGCTGCTTTTCATGTTGCGAACCTGATCGAGCGTCGATTGCAGCTCATTTACCCGTGCCTGCGCGGTGGTGAGCTGGCCGGCCAGGTCGCTGACCTGCTTTTCCAGAATCGGCTGGCCGTTGGCGACAACGATCCCGTGAGAGCTCCGGTAGCGCTCATAGCGTTCTTCGGCCTCGCGAAGGCGCGTCTGCAGGGTTTCGAGACGGGTATCGAGCGAGGAGCCCGCGCGCTTCGCCGTTTCCGCCTGCGCGCGGTTCTCTTCCTCGATATAGGCGTTCATGATGGCATTGGCGACGCGCGCCGAGGTGTCCCGATCTTCCGTCGTCACGTTGACGTTGACCACGAACGAATTCGGATTCCGGGCCACTGTCACCGAACGGTCGAGCTGCCTCAATGCCTGGGTGTGCGGATCGATCGCCTTGATCAGGCCGAGACCGGCGAGCAGCGATGCGAGAGCACCGCGCGATCTGGCGCCGAACAGCGGGTCGGTCTCGAGATGTGCAGCTGTGATGACCCGGTCGAATACCGCGCGTGAGGTGATCACATAGATCTGGCTTTCGGCGTCGATCGCCGTCGTCTCCCGCGTGGTGTTGCGCGGGGCAACGCCGGTCCCCACGATCTGCAATCCGACCGGATCGAGCAGAATGCGGCCGGATGCGACATATTTCGGAGGCGTCAGGATCAGGTAGGCGACACCTGCCAGCGCGCATAACACGATGATCCCGGCGATGAGCCTGACGTGGCGCAGCAGAACACCGGCGAGATATTGCCCGTTGGTCGCTGGCGCTGGTCCGTGAGCACTGCCCTCTGGAATCGTCATCTCGTCACCACGTAACGGGCCAGCCTCAACCTGTTCCAATTCGGGACATTTCGCGTCGACAAAGCCCGCTTCCACCGGACCGGATCGGCTATGACGCCTTATTCCGGCGATGTCCGGCAAAATATAGGCTGAAATCCATTAATATGAATCCACCTATGGGGCCCGTGTGCCCAGAGCTTCGAACAGGTCAGGATTGTATCGTCCGTCATTGTCCAGCCCGAACGGCCCCTGACGAAGCACCCACACTGTCCAGCCCCACCCGTTCGAGGTGACGGCGCTTGACACGTCGTGGAGCCAGCGCGCCCGCGAACTTTCATCGCCGGATGCTTTCATTGCGCCGAACTCGGTGAACACGATGCGGCCCGCGGCAATATTTCGGGTACGGCTCCAGTTTTTCAACGTCTGCAATCGCGCGCGGATGGCCGCGCTGTCGGCGTTTTCCCGAAAGTAGTTGCGGATGGCGTCTTCCGCGCGCGGCAGAATGTCGGGCGCCTTGGCCGCGCCCTGGTCGCGCAGCGCGGCAGCGCGGGCCCGCGCGCCGTCGAGGGCGTCTCCAAGGTTCCCGACGCGGGCTGGATAAGGCAGGCCGACGATGAGCGGCATGATATCGAGCGTCCAATCCGATCCCTGATGCGTGAAAATGAACGGATCGTAAAAATGGACGCTGACGAAGGTTCGCTCGTCGCTCAGCCGGCTTCGATCGATCCCCGCGAGACCCTCGATCTTAGACCAGCACCCGCCGGTCAGACCGAGCCACAAATGCGGGGCCCTGGCGCGCATGCGGGAGATGAGGATATCCTGATAGGCGAGCCAGTCCGTGGCATCGGGGCGATGGCAGGCGCGTTGCGGCTCGTTCATCGGCTCCAGCGCGAGATCCGCGACCCGCCAGTTTTCCAACTCGCCCGCAAAGCGTTCGGCAATGTTCCGATAGCGTGCGAAGCGCGGTCCGTCCACCCCGTCGAGCTGGTCCTCGGCAATCTGCCCGTTCAGAGATGGCGCGACCAGCGTGATGATCACATTGAGGCCGCTCTGTTTGAGCTTGCCGACGAACGCGCGGAAATAGATCCGGAAGGCGTGCCATCGCCGCTGGCCGGGATCGTCGAGAAACGGGCCGACATCGACGGGAATGCGCACGTGATCGAAGCCGGCCGCATGCAGGCGCGCAATGCTGAAATAGTCCTCGGCGCCCGTGCGGTTGGGGTAGGGGTCGTCGGGGTAGCCGCCATTTGCTGTCGCCGGAAAGGTGAAGAGCTGCAGGCTCACGCCCTTCCGGAAAGGCGGTGAGGCTTCGGCTGCAGCGCCTTGCGACACGAACCACATCAATATGATCAGGCTGAGGGCGGCTCCCATTCTAGGCATCGGACGCACGCCTCGCCGGGATGCGACCCCCGAGCATCTGCAGGTATTTATCAATCATCTGCCGCACCGAATAGCGCGCCGCGATCTCCCGCGAAAACGCTTTGAGACGCTCGGGGTCTTCAGCATTCGCAAGCGATCGCTGAATCGCATCGGCCCATGCGTCGGCGTCGTCCTTCGGGACAAAGACCACCGGTGTCCGATCCGACGCGAGAACTTCGCGCAGCACCGCGATATCGGAGACGATCATTGCGATTCCGCTGATCGCGGCCTCCGCAGCAGCCAGTCCGAAGGTTTCCCATATCGACGGAAAGACGAAAATGTCGCTGGCGACGTAGAGATTGGCGACGTCAGCGGAGCCGAGCGGGCCAAGGAGCAGCACCCGGTCCGTCACGCCTTCGCTGCGGGCCAAAGCCATCAGAGCCTCTTCGTCATCGCCATGTCCGGCAATGACGAACACAACACCGGGGAGCCGTGCCAGCGCTCTGACAACGACGGACTGGTTTTTCTGTTCGACGAGCCGCCCCACATTCAGCAGCACCTTCGCAGTGTGCGGAATGTTGAACTGTGCCCGGGTCTGCTCCCGGCTCCGGGCGGCCTGCGGAGGCTCGATGCCATGCTCGTTGAGAACCAGCCGTCGCCGATACGCCGCCGGATATGATGTGAACTCGTTCAATGTGAAGCGGGTGTTCACCACGTTGGCGGTGTAGAGGCCGATCGAGCCGGCGATCCTGTCTGCCAGCCTCAGATATGCGGCGGTCGCCGATGGCACGGCGGTCTGATGTACGATGCGTGCGCGACAGCACCTCATCCAGCCGAAAAGGCCGACCAGAATGGAAGCGGTCGCCTGATAGGCGATCAGCGCGTCATAGCCACCGCGCAGCAGCCGAACCGCCATCCTGATGGCGTCGACGATCTTCTCCAGGCCGTTGCGGTGAGGCGTGAGAAACAGGAATTCGGTCTCGACGCGGCAGCCGTGCGCAATCAGCCCGGACTCTATCATCGAGGCAAGCGTTAAGATTCCGCCGCGTTCCTCGGTATGTAATATCTGCAGGATGCGCAGCGGCCGGACTGGTTCACGGGTAACGGAAATCTTGCTGATCCTGTATTGCCGGAGGCGATATCCGCCAATCGCTTTATGTTAATGAATGGATGTTAATGAATTCGCTTCCCTGCAACTCCCCCTGATTGCCGGCCGGAATGAATAACCCAAGCCTTGTTCTTTATTTCGGATCGCGCGCGGCTTCGGCGGCCGGAAATCTCATTTCGGTCGCGGTTTTTGCCCGCCTGGTCGGGCCGGCGGAGTATGGCGCCTATATTCTCGTATTCGCATGGGCGATCGTGGTTTACGGCTTTGCCACCCAGTGGATGAAGTTTTCCTATTTCGGGATTTATCGCGCGGCGCATGAGGACACGATCATTGCCTCCTATGTCAGCTTGGTGACGCTGGCGATCGCCGCCGTGAGCGCGGTTGCCGTCATTGTCGTCATGCTGGTGCCGACGTATGCCGAGTCCGTGCTCGCACTCGTCGCACTGTTCGTCGGCATGACGATCTATGAGGCAGCCCTGGAAATCAGCCGCACGCGCCTTCAGGTGACCACCGTTGCGCTCAGCATGATCTGTCGTGCGGTGTTTGTGCTGGCGCTGGGATGCGTGGCGCTCGCGATTCGTCATTCGGCATTCTCCCTTGCGCTTGGCGTGGCGGCGGGACATCTGGTTGCGGCAATTCCGACACTGGCAAAATTATCGGGACTGCCGCGCATCTCGCCTTCGCTGCGGTCGTTCGAGCCGATCATACGCTACGGTTGGCCGCTGATTTTCTCGTTCGGAATTCTGGCCATCGGCCAGACCATCGACAGGTTTCTGATCGCGAAATATGTCGGCAATGCCGTGCTCGGTCCCTACGGGGTTGTGGCGGACATGATGCGGCAGAGTTTCCTCGTGGTCGGTGAATCGATCGCGCTGGCGCTGATCACGGTGGCCAAGCAGCATGCCGACGAGGGCCGAAGAGACGACTCCGACGCCGTCATGCGCTCAACCTTCCGGGCCTGCCTGCTGGCCGGCTGTTTCGGCGCGGCGTTCTTCATCGTCTTCGGCCATGGGTTGACGGTCCTGTTTCTCGGGGCCGACTTTGCCGCGCCGATCGAAGGGATCATCCCCTTCTTCGCCGTCGCGTTCGGCTTCATGATGCTGCGCAGCTTCTACTTCGGGCAGGTGATCTATTTCACGGACGGCACGCTGTTCGATTTCTTCATCGCGGCGGTCTTCGTCGTTTCGTCCAGCGTGATCGCGTTCTTTCTGGTACCGACGAGCGGCGCCGTCGGCGGGGCCGCCGCGCTTCTGATTGCCCACGCACTTTCGTGTATCATCAGCGCGTTGTTGGGTCGCAGACTTCACGTCTTTCCGATCGACGTCGCGGCGCTGCTCATCATTCCCGCGGTCGCTGCGGTTTGTGTCTTTTTGTGCCTGCTGGTGACAAGGCTTGTCAGCGCTACCCCTGCGGCAATAGCGATTCAGATTTGTCTTCTGGGGGTGGCTCTGATGTTGACGGCTTGGCGGTTCGATCTCTTCCAGCTCGTAAGAGCCGGATATAAGCCGCGGCCAGGCGGACCATGAAAATCGCGTTGCCGACGAGGTAGCGCTGCCAGAGCCGGCGGGGCTCGACCATCAGACGAAAGATCCATTCGCTGCGCAGTGCGCGAACCCATTCCGGCGCCCGGGGCTTTTCTTTCGAAATGAAATCGAATAGCCCGCCGACGCAGATGGCAGAGCGGCGCCCGTTCTGCATAAGATACTTTTCCGCCCAGATCTCCTGCCGCGGCGAGCCCATTGCGACAAGGATCAGGTCGGCGCGCTTGTCGGCAATATCCGCGACCACGGCGGCGGACTCCTCATCGGTCAGGTATCCGTGATGGGCGCCGACATAGGTGTGTTGAGGAGCCATTTCCCGTAGGGCCGCGATGGCGCGGGCAGCAATGTCTTCTGCCGCGCCGACCGCATAGATGCGGAAGCGATGCCGGCTGTCGTGCAGGAAGAGAGGAACGAGATCGGTCCCGTTCAAGTTCTCCGGAAAGGAGCTGCCATGGAGCAGCATGGAGGCGATGCTGACTCCTACGCCGTCGTTCAGAATAAGGCTGCTGTTAAGGATATCGGCGAGTTGCGCGTTTCGCGACGCCAGGTTTGACACGTGCGCATTCAGAAAGGTAATCAGGGCGGGCTTTTGGCCGTCCAGATAGTCGTCCATGACAGCGACGGCTTCCTTGCGGGTCGCGGCAAGAACCTGGAAACCCATAATGTCGCGCAACTGCGGCAGCGCCTTGATGGGCGGCTCTTTTGCGGCTTGAATTGCCTGGTCGGCTGTTTGATTCATTTCTGAATTCACTCAAGGCATCTGTTGGATCGCGTCATGCTTCTTGGCACCACACCGGACGACGTTTACCGCAACCGCTTTCGTCTCAAGCGCTTTGGCCGCTTCCTCAACATCGCAGATGAGATCATCGCGAGCAAAGGACGCTGCAGAATTCTCGATATCGGCGGCCGGATGGAGCACTGGGCTGCGCTCTCTGATCTCTGGCGCGACAGAAACATCGAAGTCACACTGACAAACCTTGAAGCCGAAACCGTGACCGAACCGCGTTTTCAAAGCCTTGTGGCTGATGCCCGTGATCTGTCGCGTTTCGAAACCAATGCTTTCGACCTGGTTTACTCGAACTCTGTCATCGAGCATGTCGGCCAATGGGCAGACCAGAAGAAGATGGCGTCCGAAGCCCGGCGCGTGGCCCCCCGCCATTTCATTCAGACCCCGAACTACTGGTTTCCACTCGAGCCGCACTTCAGGGCCCCTTTCATTCACTGGCTGCCGGAGCCATGGCGCATCGCGATCGTTCGTATGCGCGCGTGTGGTTTCTATCCGCGAGCGAAAAACGTCGACGAGGCCCGCGTCATTCTCGACGATGCGAAACTGCTCGATTTCGCTGCCATGCAGTCGCTTTTCCCCGACTCGCTGATCGAGCGGGAAAAGGTCGCGTTTCTGACCAAGTCCCTCATCGCCATCAGGTAGACTCCTTCATCTGTTGGGAGCACATTGCGCGATCATGCCAGTGCTAGACATGGCGGGGCTTCGGGCCCACGACAAGAGCGCTCGCGGCGAGTGATATCGGTCGGAACTCGAGGCTGACAAGCAGATTCCAGCGCGGGCTGTGCGTCCCGGGGGATGACGCTCCCTGCAAGCGGGGCAGGTGGCGGGGTGCGACCCCTGCAGCCGCGGCGACAGCGGGCAGATCGTGATCCACGAAGACGCGAGCCCGGCGTTGAGGGACTTTTGCTCGTCAATTGCCGGTATGCTCATACGTCTGACACTTGTCGCCAACACGAGGTATTAACGCCGCGTTCACCGTGAGATCTACAAGCTGTGCAGCAGCAGCTTTAGAGATACAAAAACGTCATCCTCATTTATGGCCTTTGCGCGACCGCGTGGCCAACCCGGCAAGACTTCCTTTCCGCCTGCCGGCCTCAGGTATCAGCGCCGGGGCCGGCGGCCGGGGAGGCCGCCTTGGTCCCGACCATGATCTGTTCTGCCCGGCGTCGTCGCAGAGCGTCCGCTATGAACAGTCGCGACAGGGCATGATAGAGGGGTTCGGGCGATATCAGGCGAGACGTGCCGTAGCCCAGCACCGAGGCCGCCATGAGTGGAATGACGTTGTCATGGTTCCCGGTCATTTCCAGAATGATGACGAATGCCGTCATCGGCGCCTGTACCACGCCGGCAAAATAGCCCGCCATCCCCATCACCGCGCCCAGACCGGCATTCGCACCGAAGGCAAGGCCGAGCGTGCTGCCGACGCCCGCTCCGACCGCGAGCGAAGGGGCAAAGAGCCCGCCCGGGATGCCCGAGACGGTCGAAGCAAGCGTGGCGATGAACTTGGCGACGAAGAAGCTGAGGGGCAGAGGCGTGCCCTCGACGGCGCTGCGGGCCTGCTCATAGCCTGTGCCGAAGGTGAGTCCTCCGGTCGCGACACCGGTCGCGGCGACGATCAGGCCTGCGGCGGCCGCGACGATCAGCACCCGGCTTCGCGGGCTGTCGGTTTTCCAGCGCCGTATGCGACGTGTGATTCTGATGACGGCGAGACTGAAGCAGGCGCCGAAGGCTCCGCCCAGCACACCGCAGGTGATCACCAGCGGCCAGTCGCCGGGGAAGTATGCGGTGGCATGAGAGACGCCGAAATAGGTATAGTTTCCAAGAATGCCCAGCGAGGCGAGGCCGGCGATGATGACCGCCGCGAGCACCACGCCATTCGTGCGCGACTGGTAACTGCGACCCATCTCTTCAATGGCGAATACGATACCCGCGAGCGGGGTATTGAAGGCTGCGGCGATGCCGGCCGCCGAACCCGCGAGGATCAGCCCACGCGCCTGTGTCATCCGGCCTATCCGTGCGGCCTGCAGCATCAGCGCGGCGCCGACCTGGACCGTCGGTCCTTCGCGTCCGATGGATGCGCCGCACAGCAACCCCGCAATCGTGAGGATGATCTTGCCGATGACGATACGGATCGACAGGAACTGCTCACGCTCGCTCTCGTCGCGCAGATGCCGCGCGGCGATCGCCTGGGGAATGCCGCTCCCTTGCGAGCCCGGGAAGACATGCCAGGCTGTCCATGCGCACAACACAAATCCGGCCGGTGTCACAACGAGGGGTATGAATTGGCGCCATCCTTCGGCCGGGATGGCCCAGGCGAAGACAGCCTGCGCCTGATCTGCCAGACGGGCGAACATGACGCTGATCAGGCCGATGGCGAGCGCACCGGCCCAGAAGACAAGCCGTGGCCGCCAGACACGCGGCGAGATCATGATGGCTTGCGCACGGCGGATCGGGCCGATCTTGCGCGTGGTGCTTTTCACAGATCTCGCCCCTTCATTGCGGATGCCAAATTCCGAATGCACCGCAGGGGCGGCCGGCGCAAGATCGGATTGCCCCTTTTTTGATCTTTCTGACGTGTCCGCCGCGGACCGCGTGTGCCTGATGAATTCGAAGGCGGGCGGCCAATCCCGCCGCGCTTTGCCACCAAGGTTGCAGCGGGGACGAAAATCGGCAAATGATGATGGATAAACAAAATCCAGGGAGGGAAAACGCATGCATATCAAGGTGCCAGCCGTGCTGCTGGGGGTGATCACGACGCTGACCGCGGCGACCGCCGCGATGGCGCTGGATAAAACCATCAAGATCGGCGTGCTCAACGATCAGTCGGGTCTTTATGCTGACGTGACGGGCCCGAACTCGGTTCTTGCGGCGCAGATGGCCGTCGAGGATTCCGGGCTGACGGCCAAGGGCTGGAAAGTCGACGTCATCGTCGGCGACCACCTTCATAAGCCCGATGTCGGCGTCAACATCGCACGACAGTGGTTCGATCGCGAGAAGGTCGACGTTATCGTCGACGTTCCGACCTCCTCGGTCGGGCTTGCGGTCAACAACGTGGTTCGGGAGAAGAATGGGGTTTACCTCAATTCGGGAACGGGTTCTTCGGACCTGACCAACAGCCAGTGCTCGCCGAACACGATCCACTGGGCCTACGATACCTATCTGCTGGCCAACGGCACCGGCAGCGCGCTGGTGAGGAGTGGCGGTGATACCTGGTTCTTCCTCACCGCCGACTATGCTTTCGGCACGGCGCTGGAACGCGATACGACGCAAGCGCTGACGGCGCTTGGCGGCAAGGTGGTGGGCAGCGTCCGCCATCCGCTCAACACCGCCGACTTCTCCTCGTTCCTGTTGCAGGCTCAGGCTTCGAAGGCCAAGGTCATCGGGCTTGCGAATGCCGGGGGCGACACCATCAATGCGATCAAGCAGGCGTCGGAATTCGGCGTCGTGGCGGGCGGGCAGAAGCTCGCCGGGCTGTTGATGTTCATTACCGACATTCACTCGCTCGGTCTCAAGGTGGCCAACGGTTTGAACTTCACCGAGCCATTCTACTGGGACCTCAACGACAACACCCGTGCGTTCTCGAAGCGATTTCAGGAGCGCGCCAAGAACAACAGCATGCCGACCACCGTGCATGCCGGCGTGTATGCTTCCCTGCTGCACTACTTCAAGGTGCTCGAAGCGCAAGGCGGCAATTCGCATGACGGCCTGAAGATCGTCGAGGCGATGAAGGCGACCCCGACCGACGACATCCTGTTCGGCAAGGGCACCATTCAGCCCAACGGCCGCAAGATTCATCCCGCTTATCTGTTCGAGGTGAAGAAGCCGGAGGAATCCAAGGGACCGTGGGACTACTACAAGCTGGTTGCCACCATTCCCGCCGATCAGGCCTTCACGCCGCTGGACAAGAGCACCTGTCCGCTCTTGAAGAAGTGACGGCAGGCCGCCCGGCGGCACGCGACCCTCGGGCGGCCCCGTCAACAAGAAGGGCTGACCGGTCGATCCGACTGTCTCCGCCTTCTGAACGAGACACTACGCGACTGCCATCTCCGCCTCCGCCTGCCTTCTGGGGAATGGCCGGAAGGTCATCAGGATCAGCATCGCCGCCAGTCCCATGCCCCAGGAGCCGACATACATCAGCACGTAGCTGTTGAAACGGTCGTAGATCAGGCCGCCCAGCAGCGGCCCGGTCGACATGCCGAGGCTGCCGGCCATCGCCGTGCCGCCGATGATGGTGCCCATCATCCGCAAGGGGAAGTTCTCGCGGATGATCACGGCATAGAGCGGCATCGTGCCGGCATAGATGAAGCCCACCACCACTGCCACGGCGTAGAAGCCGTCGAGCTGGCTGACGAATGCATAGGCGAGCACGCCGAAGGCCTGCGCCAGCAGCCCGATCACCAGCACGCGCTGCGCGCCGAACCGGTCTCCCGCCAGGCCGAAGCCGATGCGGCCGAACATGCCGGCCAGCCCCTCGACGCTGTAGATCGACACCGCCGCCATCATCGGAATGCCGCAGGTCACCGCGTAACTCACTGTATGGAAGATCGGGCCTGAATGCGTGGCGCAGCAGAAGAAGTTCGCCAGCATCAGGATGACGAACTGCGGCGAGCGCACCGCCTGCCGCACCGTCATGTCCGATTGCGGCTCGTCTGCCGGCATCCCGGCCTGTGCGTCTTCCAGCGCCGGCGGCCGGCGCACCAGCAGCGCCGCGGGGATCATCAGCACCGCCGTGATGGCGGCGATGATCAGCATGGAGGTGCGCCAGTCATGGATGGTCACCAGCCAGGCCGCGAGCGGCGCCATGGTCATCGGCGCCATGCCCATGCCGGCGGAGACGAGTGAGACGGCAAGGCCGCGCTGGGTCTCGAACCAGCCGGTCACGCAGGCCATCATCGGCGCGAACACCGCGGCGGTGGATGCGCCGATCAGAAGGCCGAACAGAAGCTGGAACTCGATCAGCGATCCGGCCCGGCTGGCAAGCGCCAGGCTCGCCGCCAGCACGGCCGATCCTGTGAGCACCACCGGGCGCGGGCCGAGCCGGTCGGAAAGATTGCCCCACGCCATGCTGGCCGCCGCCATGGCGAGGAAACCGATCGTCATCGCCGTGGAAATACCGGTGACGGACCAGCCGGTATCCTGCGACATCGGCCGCAGGAAGACGGGCAGCGAGAACATGGCGCCGATGGCGACGCAGCCCAGGAGGCCGCCCGCCGCAACGATCACCCAGCGATAGGAATGGTTCATGGTATTCGCCTTGACGCTTTCTGCTTGCCCGATGACTGCTCGGGCGGGCTATTGACGTCCCAAGGACGCAGCAGCACCGCCGGTGCCGACATCCAGCTGCATTCTTTATCGCCGGGATATGCGGTCAGCCCTGCGACGGCTTCCAGTCTGCCGAGGGGATGACGTTGACCATCCAGGGAACGCCGAACTTGTCGATCAGGGACCCGAAGCCGGGTGACCAGAAGGTTTCGCTGAACGGCATGACCGTCTTGCCGCCTTCGGACAGTTGATCGAACCAGCGCCCAGCCTCGGCCTTGTCCTCGGTGTGCAGGGTCACGTCGAAGCCGTTCTTCGGCTTGTCGATGTTGGGGGCCCATCCGACGTCCATATCGGCGCCCATCAGCGCCTGATCGCCGATATCGAGCCAGCAATGCATCAGCCACGTCTTATATTTCTCGTCGGTGATCGGCATGCCCGGCGGCGCATCGCTATAGGGAATCGCCGCCCTGATCTTTCCGCCGAGGACCTTGGCGTAGAATTCGAACGCCTCGCGGCACTGGCCCCGGAAGCTGAGGCTGGTCACGATTTTCATGGATGTTTCCTTTCTGACAGGGGAGGTGGCTCGCATCAGGAGAGATTGAGCTGCCAGGACACGCCGAAGCGGTCGGCGATCCAGGCGAAGCGTTTGCTGAAGCCGTAATCGTCCAGCGGCATCAGCACCTGGCCGCCATCCGATAGTTCGGCGAAAAGCCGCTCCTGCTTTTTGTCTGATGCGCAATCGACGAAGAAGGACCACGACGGCGTGAAGTCGAAGGCGTGCTTGATCGGGCTGTCGCTGGTCAGCACGCTCTGCCCGGCTGCTCTGAAGCGGGCCAGCTTGATGGTGCCTTCCGCGCCCTGCTCGCCTTTCTGCCAGCGTATGACATCGAGAATCTCACCGTCGTCGAACAGCGAGACATAGAGGTTCATCGCCTCTTCGGCATGGCCACCCTGGAACATCAGGAATGGTTGCATCGTGGACAATGGTCGCCTCCTTCCGGGTGGATCCGTGGGAACGGCCGATGCTGATTGACGGCTCGCTATATAAGTTGATATCAACTTAATAAGGCCATGGATGTCAACCTCTCAGATGCATGCTCCTGCCGATATTGCCTTCGAAACCACGCTGCTGGTGCGTGACACTTGCCTGTGCCTGCATGCACAAAGGGCGGCACGAGCGATAGCCCGCCGTTTCGACGTTGCGTTGAAACCGGCTGGCATCACCAGCGGGCAGTTCTCTGTCCTGATGTCGCTCAATCGGCCGGAGCCGCCGAACCTCAGCAGCGTGGCGGCGCTGCTGGCCATGGACCGGACGACCTTGACCGCCAACCTCAAGCCGCTGGAACGCCGCGGTCTCGTTGAGACAGCGGCCGATCCGGCGGACGGGCGCGCCCGGTTGCTGCGGTTGACGCCGGCGGGCCGGACGGTTCTGGCCGAGGCGGTGCCGATCTGGCGGCATCTTCACGCGGCGATCGAAAGCACGCTGTCAGATCCGGATCATCTGCGGGCCGAATTAAAGCGCCTTTCGAGAATCGACGAGCAGGACGGCACCGCCGGATAATGCCGGCGAGCCCAATCCCGGCACCCGCCCGACGAACTCAATGACAGATGACAGACGAAAACCGTCAACCGCCTCGGATTCCCTCGTTGCTCCGACAGGGCACCCATCCGAAAAAATCGCGTTGTGGATCGCTGCGTGGTAGCTGGCGCCGGCGCCAAATCCTATAAGATGACCTGTGCGGGATGACAAAGTCGAGATCGGCCCCGCCGGCCGCTCGCTTGGAGCCGAATACGAGACCGCCTGGTAACAGGCCAGAAGGAGTGATGTGTGCCATCTGCTGTGCCGCAACCCGTTGTCGCGAAGCTGACCCAGGCCGCCATCTTTCTTGTGGCCATGATCAATTCCGGAAAGGAAAACGAAGTCGCTGTGCGCAGTTTATGCGCGGACCTGTCCGCACTGCTGCGCGCCGTTGGCTT
>Ga0180217_1003316_pt1 | contig 13759 bp, 12 predicted proteins | sample eDN3rd37CBELigOP_FD_128521 | JGI IMG/M metagenome (GOLD analysis project Ga0180217, IMG submission 128521) | Enriched Organic Plus compost microbial communities from Emeryville, California, USA - eDNA 3rd pass 37_C BE-Lig OP (version 2) (version 2) ... | reverse complement strand
TACGCTTGCCGGTGTACTCTGCCTCGGAAAAACTCAATTGGCTCATCGGGGTGTTCCTGATCGGGCTGATATCGATAACCATTATTCTGACAGGTTCGATGGACTTGTTCAGACCTTACCTAAATTGACCGACAGCTATCGCAACTTGGGATTTGGGCTGTGTGACCTGTACCTGCGCAATGTCCAGGGATACACATGGAATCACAAACGGGCGTACAGGATCTATCGGGAACTGGCGTTGAACCTGCGCATCAAGCCAAGGAAACGGCTTGTGCGTTCGGCACCAGAACGGCTGAGGGTGCCTCAAGGTATCAACCAGGTCTGGTCAATGGATTTCATGCATGACCAGTTAAGCGATGGCCGAAGTATCCGGGTATTGAACGTGGTGGATGACTTTAACCGTGAAGCTTTGGGCATTGAAGTGGACTTCTCGCGGCCTTCGGAAAGGGTTGTCAGGGTGTTGGAACAGGTGATTCAATAGCGTGGCAAGCCTGCCACGATTCGTGTGGACAACGGCCCGGAGAATTCAAGTCGAGCCATGGTTTCATGGGCAAATAAGAGGGATCCGGTTGATGTATATCCAGCCAGGAAAGCCACAACTGAATGCCTACGTGGAACGGTTTAATCGCATGGCGCATCATGAATTGACTGACCCAGTATCAATGGGAAAGTCTGGTCGAAGTGCAGCAGGCTGTGACCGAGTGGACGTGGGCATACAATCATGAACGCCCAAACATGACCTTGGGCGGCATGCCCCCCCAAACAACGACTGACCATGGTTGCTTAGTGTTTTCTACTTTCAATGGGAGGGAGGGGATTACCGAAAATATTTCCAAGGAATAACTCAGCATAACGCCTAGAACTTAAGATGGAGCACGAGTTGAAAAAAATACTAATAAATGCCTCAAACCTTCATGTGGGAGGAGGCGTCCAAGTGGCCACATCCATAATCGGGGAATTGGCAAAATTTGAGCACCCAGAACTAAAAATATCTATTTGGGCTTCAAGCTCCGTACACAAAAACATAAAACAGCTTAAATATACCACAGAACTTTTTAGCGAATACAAAATTTTAAACACTTACGGAATAAAAAGCATTTTTTCTCCAAAATTTTACTTAAAAACAAATGATTTTGACATTGTTGTTACTGTTTTTGGCCCCTTGTATTCATTTTTGCTCAACACAAAACATATCAGCGGCTTTGCTCAGCCATGGATAATATACCCAGATAATGAAATATATAAAAACCTTCCTTTAACAAAGAAAGTTGCAACGAGGATTAAATTTTTAGTTCAAAAATTTTTCTTCAAGAGATCTGATTTAATTGTCGCCGAACTAGAGCATGTGAAAAGAAAACTTTTAGAACAAAAAATAGGAAAACCAGACACGACCTTTGTCATTCACAATTGCATTTCTTCAATATACACAACACCAGAACATTGGAAACCCATAAAGAAAATTACGGATAAAAATAAATTGCGACTAGGGTTTCTAGGGAGGAATTATCCGCACAAAAACACGACCATTATCCCTAACGCAATAAAAATACTAAAAGAGCGATACAATATCAGCGCCGAATTTTTTGTTACTTTCACCGATGACGAATGGTCATCTTGCAGTGAAGAATTTAAAAAGTGCACCAACAACCTGGGGCCACTCACTGTTGCCCAATGCCCATCGTTTTACCGACAAATGGACGCAATTGTTTTTCCGAGTCTTCTAGAATGTTTCTCAGCCACTCCACTTGAAGCAATGGCCATGGAAAAACCTCTTTTTGCATCCGATAGAGATTTTAATAGAGACATCTGCAAAGATTATGCATATTACTTTGATCCCTTATCTCCGGAGTCTGCCGCCAAAGCAATCGCTGATGTCTTTCTTAAAGGCGGCCCAGATCCGAATCGACTAAAATTAGCCAAAGAACACGCGTTTGGCTTTTCAAACCCAAGGGACAGGGCTCAGAAGTATCTTTCACTTCTTTTAGACGTAGCTGACAACAAAATAAAACTCAAGCGAGCAAAATAAATGTTTAAGAACAAAGTACTTTTAATTTCTGGTGGCACTGGCTCCTTTGGAAACGCAGTGCTGCGGCGATTTCTTGATTCCGACTTACGTGAAATTCGCATATTAAGCCGTGACGAGAAAAAACAGGACGATATGCGAAAAAAATACAATAACAGCAAACTCAAGTTTTACATCGGTGATGTTAGAGATTACCAGTCTACCCTTAATGCAGTGCGTGGCACAGATTTTATTTTTCATGCCGCAGCTTTAAAACAGGTACCCTCATGTGAATTTCACCCGCTAGAGGCTGTTAAAACCAATGTTCTTGGTACAGAAAACGTTCTCGAAGCTGCCATCAACTGTAAAGTAAAGCGTGTAGTGGTTCTTAGTACCGACAAGGCTGTTTATCCTATCAACGCCATGGGCATCAGTAAGGCCATGATGGAAAAGGTTGCTGTTGCAAAATCCCGTAGCAGTAGCAGTACTGTCATCAACGTCACCCGTTATGGCAATGTCATGTGTTCAAGGGGATCCGTCATCCCCCTTTTCACCAATCAGATTCGCAGTGGCAAACCCCTGACGATTACTGATCCAACGATGACAAGATTCATGATGACCCTTGACGATGCTGTGGATCTTGTTTTGTTTGCGTTTCAGCATGGAAAACCAGGCGAAATTTTTGTTCAGAAAGCACCTGCTGCAACAATTGAAACACTGGCTCAAGCGCTCACTCAACTGTTGGGAGTTCCTGAGCATCCCATCAACGTCATAGGTACACGTCACGGAGAAAAGCAGTTTGAGGTCTTGCTCAGCCGTGAAGAAATGGTTTTTGCCGAAGACCTTGGTGACTATTACAGAGTTCCCCCTGATCTGCGGGATCTTAACTATGAGAAATATGTCGATCAGGGTGAGATCAAAATTACTCACTCAGAAGACTACAACTCCCATAACACAACCCGACTCGATGTCGAGGGAATGAAAAAAATGCTGATGAGGCTTCGTTTTATGCAAGCCACTTTACGAGGCGAAGTCGTTGACGCTGAGGAATGACTCATGACCCACTCCTTTCAACGAGTACTGGTTACTGGCGCCAATGGTTTTATCGGCAAGAACCTTGTTGTTTGTCTTGGCGAAATCCAAGGGTTGACCGTCACAAAGTTTACTCGTGAAGACGATGTATCCCTCTTGCCGTCATTGATTGCGAATACTGATGTTGTCATTCATCTTGCCGGGGAAAACCGTCCTGCAGATCCGAACGCTTTTGAAACAGTCAATGTCGGATTGACTAAAGAGATTTGTGTTGCATTAAAAAATGAAATCACACGCACTAATCGACCTATTCCGTTGATTGTCTCTTCATCAGCACAAGCCGATCAAGACAATCCCTATGGCATCAGCAAACGCAAGGCCGAGCAGGCGGTAGAGACACTGGCAACAGAAACCGGAAACCCTTGCTATATCTACAGGTTGCCTGGAGTTTTCGGAAAATGGTGCAAACCAAACTACAACTCGGTCGTCGCAACCTTTTGTCACAATATCGCCAGAGGATTACCAATAAAGATCAGTGATCCTGCCACGGTTATCAAACTTGTATATGTCGATGATGTCATCAACTCTTTTCTTGACGCATTGAATTCGCCTTCAGCAGGCTTGCATCAGCCATCTGTTGCGCCTGAGTACTCGATCTCTCTTGGAGACCTGGCAGAGCAGATTCGAGCTTTTGAGTCTTGCAGACACAATCTTGTTTCCGAAAGAGTTGGCGAGGGGCTGGTTCGGGCACTATATGCAACGTATCTCAGCTATCAGCCCCCTGAGCGGTTCTCCTATGAAGTACCCAAACACGAAGATCCAAGAGGGGTTTTCGTGGAAATGCTGAAAACAAAAGACAGTGGTCAATTCAGTTTCTTTACCGCGCACCCTGGCGTTACCCGGGGTGGGCACTATCACCACACCAAAACAGAAAAATTTCTTGTCCTGAAAGGCGAAGCCTTGTTCCGCTTCAGGCACATCATTACTGACGAAGTTGTCGAGCTTAAAACCAGTGGTACCAAACCACAAATTGTCGATACCATCCCGGGTTGGTCACACGACATCACCAATATTGGCGATGATGAGTTGATTGTCATGCTCTGGGCAAATGAAATTTTTGACCGACAAAAGCCTGACACGATTGCAAGCAAAGTTTAATCATGCAAAAAAAATTGAAAGTCATGACGGTCGTAGGTACGCGACCAGAAATCATTCGATTGTCACGTGTACTGGCTGCTCTAGACAAGTACTGCGACCATGTTCTTGTCCATACAGGACAAAACTATGACTATGAGCTGAATCAGGTTTTTTTTGATGATCTGGGTGTTCGCAAACCAGATTACTTTCTGAATAGTGCGCAGGACAGTGTCAGTGCAGCCAATACCATCGGCAACTTGATTACAGCAGTTGATGGCGTTCTTGCACAAGAAACTCCTGAAGCAATCCTGGTTCTTGGTGATACAAACAGTTGTCTCTCCGTCATTCCAGCCAAACGCAGAAAAATCCCTATTTTTCACATGGAAGCAGGGAACCGCTGTTTTGACCAACGTGTCCCGGAAGAAACGAACAGGCGGATTGTGGATCACACTGCGGACATCAACCTGACCTATAGCAGCATTGCGCGTGAATATCTCCTGCGCGAAGGTCTTCCGCCCGACCAGGTCATCAAGACGGGAAGTCCAATGTTCGAAGTGCTGCACCACTATATGCCTCAAATCAAGGCATCGAATGCCTTGGCGAGGCTGTCATTGGAACGGCACAAGTACTTCGTGGTCAGCGCACACCGTGAAGAAAACATTGAATCTGACCGTGCATTCAATAAACTTGTCTCGGTCTTGAATGCTGTCGCAGAAGATTTTGATCTGCCAGTCATTGTTTCGACTCACCCAAGGACACAGAAGCGCATTGACTCGCTTGGCATCAAGTTTCACTCTCAGATTCGTTTGCTGAAACCTCTTGGTTTTCATGACTATGTCAACCTGCAGATGAACGCCAAAGCCGTCTTGTCAGACAGCGGAACCATTAGTGAAGAATCATCGATCCTGAACTTTCCTGCTCTCAACTTGAGAGAAGCGCACGAGCGCCCTGAAGGTATGGAAGAAGCAGCGGTCATGATGGTCGGTCTTGAGGTGGACAGGGTAAGGCAGGGTCTGTCGATTCTAGAGTCACAACCACGTGGCGATGAAAGGGGCTTGCGACTCGTAGCCGACTACAGCATGCCAAATGTCAGTGAAAAAGTCGTGCGCATCATTCACAGCTACACTGATTACGTAAACCGTGTTGTCTGGAAGAAGTACTAGAAACCCGAGCTTCGTATGCGTATCGCACTGATAGCCGACACTTTTCCTCCGCTTAGAACCTCTGGCGCTGTTCAATTACGCGACCTTTCGCGTGAGTTTGTGCGTCAGGGGCATAACCTGACGGTTCTACTGCCATCATCGACGATTCAGAACCCCTGGCAAATCGAAGATTTCGACGGTGCCAGAGTAATCAGGCTTAAAGCGCCACAGACCAAGGATATAGGATACATACGCCGTACCATTGCTGAGTTCATGTTGCCTTTTGCGATGCTCAAGAGCCTTCGCAAAAGCCCAGTTGCCAATGAAAGTTGGGATGGAATTGTCTGGTACTCTCCATCGATATTTTTTGGCCCTCTTGTAGATGCACTTAAACATAAAAGCAAGTGCAAAGGCTACTTGATCATCAGGGACATTTTTCCGGAGTGGGCTGTGGACATGGGTCTTATGGGAAGAGGTATTCCATATAAGGTCTTTAGGGCGGTTGCCAACCAACAGTATTCTGTAGCCAATATCATTGGAGTACAAACGCCTGGGAACTTGAAGTACTTCGAAGAATGGTCAAAGGCTCCTGGACGAAAAGTGGAGGTTTTGCCTAACTGGCTTGATAAACCTGCCACTAAAAAGTGCTCTATACGTATTGATCAGACACCCATTTCCGGACGAACTGTTTTTGTTTATGCAGGCAACATGGGTATAGCCCAAGGGATGGACATCGTCCTTGAGCTTGCCAAACGGTTTAAACAAAGGGATGACGTCGGTTTTCTGTTTGTTGGACGTGGAAGTGAAGTTCCCAAGCTTAAGTCACTTGCACAGCAAAACGGCCTGACTAACGTTGTGTTTTTTGATGAAATCGATCCGGATGAAATCCCGGATCTCTATTCCCAGTGCTCAATCGGCATTGTCGCACTGGACCCCAGACACAAGTCACACAATATCCCAGGCAAGTTCCTGACGTACATGCAGAGTGGCCTTCCTGTCTTGGCAAACGTCAATGCAGGGAATGACTTGGCCCATATCATTCGTCATGAAAATGTGGGCCAAGTATGTGAATCCAATGATATAGAAGAGCTTTATCAAAAGTCCTTAACTTTGATCGAGCAGATTAAAGCCGACAGAGAACTGTCTGAACGCTGTCAAAAGCTATTTTTCCGAGAGTTCTTCGTTGAAAGCACTGTGAAACAAATCGTTGCTTCGCTTATGAACCAATAGACCTACGCATTGGTCGGACAGTTTCTGAGGCAACTCACTGCATTTACTTTGGAGTAGCCCCCCTGCCTTGGTACTAAGGCTGGCCACAAATCAGCGACTTGACGTCAGCCATGATATGAGGCCACTTGTAAACCCTCTGATTGACGCTAGCTCCTGCCGTTATCCCCTAGTTACATCTGCTAAGTTTTGCATTACATTTCTTGTCCTTAGGGTTCTGGTAACAAGTCTTGATAGCTGAAAGTTCTCTTGACATCAGTTGTGCTGGAGAAAAGACTTGTTGTACCCCACAGATTCAAACAGGAGACAGTAATGCGCATCTACAAGTGGGCAGCCACTGCTGCCGTGACCATTGCAACAGCATTCACTGGGTCAGCCATGGCTCAAAAAGCAGAGTTCATCAACATTCTGACTGGTGGACAAAGTGGAGTCTACTACCCATTGGGTGTTGCTCTGTCACAGGTGTATAACAAATCCATTCCGAATGCCAAAGCCACTGCCCAGGTCACAAAGGCCTCCGCAGAAAACATGAACCTGCTGCAAGCAGGACGAGGTGAGCTGGCTTTTGCATTGGCTGATACTGTTGCAGACGCCTGGAACGGTAATGCTGAAGCTGGTTTTGACAAGAAGCTGGACAAGTTGCGCGGCCTTTCTGGCACATACAACAACTACGTTCAGATCGTTGCCAACAAAGACTCTGGCATCAAGACACTGGCTGACCTGAAGGGCAAGCGTGTTTCAGTCGGTGCACCACGCTCAGGTACCGAACTGAATGCTCGCGCTGTCTTCAAGGCTGCCGGGATCGATTACAAAGACCTGGGCCGTGTCGAGTACCTGCCTTTTGGCGAATCTGTCGAGCTCATGAAAAACCGTCAGCTTGATGCAACACTGCAATCGGCTGGTCTGGGTGTGGCTTCCATCCGCGATTTGGCCAACTCCATCGATATCGTTGTTGTGCCCATTCCTGAAGATGTGATCAAGGCCATCAACAACCCGGCCTATCAGCCATCGGTCATCCCGGCAGGCACCTACAACGGACAGACAACCGATGTGCCGACTGCCGCCATCCCCAACTTCCTGGTCACACAATCCAATGTCTCTGATGATCTCGCTTATCAGATGACCAAGGCTCTGTATGACAACCTGCCCGCCTTGCAAGCTGCTCACAACGCTGCTAAGGCAATTGAGCTCAAGAACGCTTTGAATGGGATGCCAGTGCCCCTGCATCCAGGAGCAGAGCGCTATTACAAAGAAGTGGGCCTGATCAAGTAAGGCTTTTGGTTACATCGAGTCTGAACATGGCTTGAGAGATGCGGTGCCACCACCCATGGCACCGCTTTTACATGCGGTAGATCACACAGGTTGTTTTATTGAACCCTGTGGATGGTGTTCACAATTGCTGTGACCCATGCGTGAACACTGGCTTGCAGTTTTGCTTCATCATGGAACCGATATATGTCATCGACCAGCACTAGCCCTCTCACCGACTCTTCTCGCGCCGTATTCTGGATAGCCCTGGCATTTTCCAGCTTCCAGATCTACATGTCGGCGTTTCACCCGTTTTCCAGCCAAGTGATCCGTGCGCTGCACGTCAGTTTTGTCCTCTTGATGATTTTTGCTCTTTACCCGGTTTTTGAAAACAAACTAGGCAGGGCTGTCAGCTGGATACTGGGTGTCGTTGGGTTTGTTGTTGGTTTTTACCACTGGGTGTTCGAAGCTGAACTCACAGCTCGGGCTGGAACCCTGACCGACCTGGATATGGTCGTTGGCATCATCACGATTGTCCTGGTTTTTGAAGCGGCGCGGCGGATGATGGGCTGGGCACTGCCGATCATTTGTGGAATATTCCTGCTCTACGGTCTGTTTGGCGAATATCTGCCTGGCATGTTCCAGCACCGTGGCTATGGCCTGGATCAAGTTGTTGGAACCATGAGCTTTGGCACCGAGGGGATCTATGGCACCCCAGTCTATGTGTCATCGACCTACATCTTCCTCTTTATCCTGTTCGGGGCATTTCTTGAACAGGCGGGCATGATCTCTCTTTTCAATGACTTTGCCATGGGTACCGTGGGTCACACTCGCGGAGGACCCGCAAAAGTCTCGGTGGTGAGCTCTGGCCTGATGGGAACCATCAACGGTTCCGGCGTTGCCAACGTGGTGACGACTGGCCAATTCACGATCCCCATGATGAAACGCTTCGGCTACTCCTCCGCGTTTGCAGGTGGTGTGGAAGCCACCGCATCAATGGGCGGCCAGATCATGCCCCCCGTAATGGGTGCCGTGGCCTTCATCATGGCCGAAACCCTGAACGTTCCTTATGTCGAAATCGTCAAGGCAGCCATCATTCCAGCGATCCTGTATTTTCTGACGGTATTCTGGTCTGTACACCTTGAGGCGGGTCGCAAGGGGCTGATGGGCTTGGACAAAAAAGACTGCCCTGACCCTTGGAAGGCCGTCAAGGAAAAGTGGTACCTGCTTTTGCCACTGATCGGACTGGTGGTCTTGCTTTTTGCGGGTTACACACCCCTCTTTTCTGGCACTGTCGGTCTTGGGCTGACCACCATTCTGATTTTCGGTGCGGCAGTGATCCAAGGCGCAAGCCAGAAAGCCCTGCGCTACCTGTTCTGGGTTCTCCTGGCATTTGCCTGCTCTGCTTTCATCAAGTTTGGCGTAATCACTTTCTTTGCAATCGTTGCCATCCTGGTTGCAATCCTGCTGATCGCAAAGCGTGATAAAACCAATGCCCTTCGCCTTTCAGTAGAAGCCATGGTCAATGGGGCAGCTCATGCTCTGCCTGTGGCAATTGCATGTGCACTGGTTGGGGTCATCATTGGCATCATCAACCTGACCGGTGTCGCTGCAACGTTTGGTGGTCAGGTCATTGCCATCGGAGCAGACAACCTGCTGTTGGCGCTCTTTCTGACCATGGTGACCTGCTTGGTATTGGGGATGGGAATTCCCACGATCCCCAACTACATCATTACCAGCTCACTGGCTGCACCGATCCTGCTGGAGCTGGGAGTGCCGCTCATCATCTCCCACATGTTCGTGTTCTATTTCGGTATCATGGCTGACCTGACTCCTCCCGTTGCCCTGGCCTGCTTTGCTGCTGCACCCATTGCCAAGGAAACAGGCCTGAAGATCAGCATGCAGGCCATCCGGGTCGCGATTGCCGGCTTTATCATGCCCTACATGGCAGTCTATGCGCCAGAATTGATGCTGCAGGGCGATGGCGGTTTTATTGCAGTTGCCTACATTGTGTTCAAAGCACTTTTGGCGATCGGACTATGGGGAGTCGGCTCCATAGGCTATCTCTTCAGCCCTGTCGGCTGGATCGGTCGTATTGTCGCCGTTGCGGCGGCAGCCCTGTTGATCATGCCATCGCCGACCAGTGACGCGATTGGCATAGCCCTTTGTATCGGGTTCATCATCGTCCAGGCTCTCGTTGCCAGACGCCATAATAAGTCGGACTCCAAAGTGATTTCGAATACACAGGCGCAATGACACTATTTGCCTGGGGAGCATGTCTTGCGCTGGCGGCTTCGCCAGCCCAGGACATTGTCTTTATACCAACGGATGGGTTCACGCTTGCGTGGACCCATTCCATAGAAAAAACCCGTTGGGAAGAAGACTACATCATCAAGCCACCAGATTCTCCTGGCGGCAAACCTCGCCTGGTTCTGACTGAAGCACGCATCAAGGGATCTGCAGCGGGCATGGAACCGCCCCCTGGATCAGTGCTACGCGATGGATGGTTTGTTTACCAGCCTGAACAACCCTCTGATGAGCCGATTGTGCTGACGAGATCCCGGTTTGTCGGTGATTACGACTGGTGTGTCCAAGACAAATGCCAGCCCATGGAAAGTATCCTGCCCACCGATGGTTTGACCACCCTGCTTTCAGCCTGCGGCAGGCCTGCCCCCTAAAGACCCACATTGGCAAAGTCCGTGACAGGCGTCCAGTACCGTTCCTGGCTATCGCCCACCCGGCCCAGGTCGACCTGTATGCGAAACCTGTCAGGTCGGTAATAGGCATCAAGGTGCTCAATGCCTCGTCCCTGTCTGTCAAACATGATCCTTTGCAGTGATATCAAGGGAGAGCCTTCTGGCACCTGTAACGCCTGGGCCTGTTCGCGATTGGCCAGGGTGGCCGATATCGTCTGGGTTGCATGGTCAACCGTGACACCGTTTTTTTCCAGAAGCTGGAATAGTGGCGTCGTCGCCAGGTCCCTTTCATCAAAACCTTGCACCAGGATCGCAGGAACATGGGTAACCAAATATGAAAATGGAACCCCAGCCATCTTTCTGACCCGCACGGAGTACTGCAGTCTGGTCCGGGGCTCAATTTTTAACCTTGATGCCATGATGGGTCCTGCGAGCCTGTAGGCAAACTCCAGCAGCTCTATGCTGGATGCCTGGCTCATTCGGGCAATGCCAGGTACCAGATTTGATACGTCAGCCACGATGACATGCGAGGCTTCCTTGGGGCGCTCTGTCACCACGGTTCCCACGCCTGGCTTGCGCCAAACCAATCCTTCCTCAACCAGTGCTGCCATGGCCCGCCTGACTGTCACCCTTGAGACACCGTACTGCTCGACCAGTTCCATCTCAGCGGGGATCTTCGATCCGGGAGGCCAGATCTCTCGGTCTATCGCATCTTTAAGCAGGAGATAGATCCAGTGATATTTGTTTGTGCTCTTCACAGTTTGAAATAATGAATTGAACTGCCCTGCACGACCAGGGCAGTAGGCCAAGATCCAATCACTGACTTTCTGTCATTGGTACCATGAACTATCAAGGGCAGGGATCAGTCACTTGCCTTGACGTTTCTCCTGAGCCACGGAAACTGCTTGCCGTAGCTGTCCTCAAAAGCCCCTATCTGATCCTCGTAGCTCAAGGTCAACGAAACCTCGTCAAGACCTTTCATCAGGCACTCACGCCAGAAATCGTCGACCTCAAAACCGGCTGACTCGCTACCACAGGAAACGGTGCAGGACTCAAGGTCAACCGTCATCAGTGCACCGCCCCCCATGGCTGCCAATGCCCTGGATAGCCTTTGGTGGTCAGACGGCGTGAGCTTGACTGGCAACAAACCGTTCTTGAAGCAATTGTTGTAGAAGATGTCACCAAATGTCGTGCCGACCACAGCCTTGATCCCATAGTCAACCAGGGCATAGACAGCCCCTTCCCGGGAAGAACCACAGCCGAAGTTGTCTTGCACACACAGTATGACCGGCCGGTTCCAGGTTTCGACATTCAGCGGATGCTGTCTGGCGTTGCCCTGCTCATCGAACCGGGCATCATGAAACAGATATTGGCCATAGCCCTGTGCCCGGTCTTTCTTCAGGAACCGGGCAGGAATGATCTGGTCGGTATCGGTATTGGCACCAGGCAGAACAGCCACTTTTCCAGAAAGGCGGACCAGGGGCTCAAAGGTGGTGGTTGCTGACTTTTCTTGTTCCTGGCTCATGATTGCACTCCATTGAGGGTACGGACATCGGTGAGCTTGCCTGTCACAGCAGCCGCTGCTGCCATGGCCGGGCTCAGCAAATGGGTCCGGACTCCCACCCCTTGCCGACCCACGAAATTGCGGTTGGAGGTCGATGCAATACGCTCCCCAGGTTTGCCTTGGTCGCCATTCATGGCTGCACACATTGAGCATCCCGACTCTCGCCATTCAAGTCCCGCCTCAATAAAAATCTTGTGCAGCCCTTTGGCTTCAGCCGCGGCCTTGACGAGACCTGATCCTGGCACCACGATGCCTGGAACCTTGGCCTTTCTTCCCCTGAGCACTTTGGCGGCCTCCTCCAGGTCACTGAGCCGACTGTTGGTGCATGACCCGATAAACACTCGGTCTACCGTGACATCGGTCAACCTCATGCCTGGAGTCAGGCCCATGTACTCAAGTGACTTGCGTGCCGCTTCGCGCGACATGGGGTCATGAATGTCGTCAGGATCCGGCACACTCTGGTCAATGGCACAGCCCTCATCCGGGCTGGTGCCCCAGGTCACCATGGGCCTGATTTCACGCCCATCGATCACCTCCTCCCGGTCAAACTGTGCATCATCATCGCTGCGCAAGGTCTGCCAGTAGCGCAATGCCTCATCCCAAAGTTCGCCCTTGGGTGCTAGCGGTTTGTCCGCCAGATACTCAAATACGGTGTCATCCGGTGCGATCATGCCCAACCTGGCACCTGCCTCGATCGACATGTTGCAGACAGTCAGTCTGCCCTCCATGGACAGTGATGTAATGGCTTGGCCACTGTATTCAATGGCGTGACCCACTGCCCCGGAAGCACCAATCTTGGCAATGATTGCCAGGATGATGTCCTTGGCACTGACTCCTGGTCCCGTTGGTCCATCCACGCGGATACGCATGACCTTAGGTCTGATCTGCCACAAGGTCTGGGTCGCCATGACGTGCATGCTTTCCGATTGGCCGATGCCAAACGCAATCGCCCCCATGGCGCCATGGGTCGAGGTGTGGCTGTCGCTACAGGTCACGACCATACCCGGCAAGGTGATACCCTGCTCCGGACCGACGACATGGACAATACCCTGGCGGGCATCATGCAAAGAGAAATGCCGGGCGCCAGACCACTGCATGTTGACATCGAACTGGGTGATCATGTTGGCGATTTCTGCGGTTGCAGCATCTTCCTTGCGACGCCCCCAGGTCGGGACGTAATGATCCGGGACCCCGAAGATCTGCTCAGGATGACGTAAGGATAGCTTTCTAGCACGCAATTGATTGAATGCGTGAAACGACCCTTCGTGAACAATATGCTGGTCTATGTACAGCAGTGATGGTCCCTTCTGCCTGGGCACAACGATGTGCGAAGACCAGATTTTCTGGAATAACGTTTGTCTCATGCTTTTCTGACCTGTTGCTTTGGCCTTTTTTCTATAGTGCGCCCGTAATTTGCACGCACCCCATTTTGCTTGCCGCCTAGTGTAACTGTACGGACATCTCTTGCATTCACTTTTGCTGCAATATTTGTATCAAGAATAATACAAAGTAACATGGATGGGACGCGGGTCAAAACTGCATTACGCCTCGTTTGAGCAATGCAGATCGAGTCACGCACTGCAGATGAGAAACCGTTCTGTCATACCTACTCAAACCTGCCTAAACAGGCTCAAAGCTGACTTCCTGCTTCGTAGAGGCCGGTTTCACCGCGCTCTTGCGAGTGCGGCCAGAGCCTTCCTCTCCACAGGCT
>Ga0180217_1003315_pt1 | contig 13759 bp, 11 predicted proteins | sample eDN3rd37CBELigOP_FD_128521 | JGI IMG/M metagenome (GOLD analysis project Ga0180217, IMG submission 128521) | Enriched Organic Plus compost microbial communities from Emeryville, California, USA - eDNA 3rd pass 37_C BE-Lig OP (version 2) (version 2) ... | reverse complement strand
GTTGCAGTGCATCCGCGACATACCGCTCGCGTGCCGCCTGGAAAGCCTGCTCGCGCAGCGCGGTGTCGGCGATGCGGCTGCCTTCGCCAGCTTCCCAGCTTGCACGGGCGGCATCGAATTCTGCGCCGGCGCGGTCGCGCACGCCACGGGCCTGCGCACCGGCGACGTCACGCAGCAGCTGCTGGAAACGCGGGTCGGCGAATTGCAGCGCATTGACCCGGATCCTGCCGATCGGGAAGCGCTCGGCCAGCCGTGGCAGCAGGTTGGTGTGGTCCGCGTGCAGATGGGTGATCATCACCTCGGTGATCGGCCGGCCGCGCAGCAGCTGGCCGACGCGGTCGGCGATCGTCGCGCTGATATCCGCGCCGCCATCGGTGCCGACCCCTGCATCGATCAGCCGCACTCCCTGCGCCGTTTCGAGCAGAGTGGTGGCACCGGCGCCGACCGCGAGGTGATGGTATTCGCTGACGATGACGAAGGCGTCGGTGACGCGCTCCGGCGTGAGTGTCTGGCCGCCCGCGGTAACCGTGGCCGGGGAGACCTGCGGCACGCCGGGGAAGGCGGGCGGGCTGGTGGCAGTCCGATCCTCGGAGGGAGCGTCCGGCTCCAGCGTGCAGACTGCGGCCTCGCCAGGGCGCGCGAGGTTCGTGAGCGCGATCGGGATGGCGTAATAGGTGATCGGCGTGGCGGACTGCACCGGCTCCTGCAGCACCACCGTTTCCGTGCGCGCCGGGGCGCCACCGAGGCCGGGCAGGGAGATGCTGACCTCGGTCGGCTGCGTCGCCGGCGGATCGGGCGCCTGGCGCAGGCCGATGAGGTTGAAGCTGCTGCCGTCGGGGGCGCGACAGACCGGTGTCGTGTCACCGGATCCTGCGCCATTGGCCGGTTGACGCCGCAGCCTGCGTGGGTCGCCACCCGGACCGGCGCCCTGCGCGACATGCGCGAGCTCATGCGCCATGAGCCGGAGGTCGCGCGGGCTCTCACCAGCGCCGAGCCAGATCTCGGCGCCGCGCGTCATGGCCCGTGCCCCGACAGCGCGCGTAGCGTCGCGCGCGGCCGGGCCGTCATGCACGCGAACATCGCCGAGCCGAAGACCGAGCGTGGGCTCCAGCCGATGGCGGATGCCCGGGTCCAGGTTGCCTGCCCCTGAGGCCGGTTCGTGTCCCGTGCCAGGATCGGGCGCGGGCTGCCGTGCGGCGCGGTCGGCGAAGGCTTCCGCTGCCCGCTCCTCTGGATCATCGCGCTGGCCCAGCGGCGCACCGGCAAGCGGGCCGAACCGGCGGTTGAAATAGCCGGGCAGGGGCCCGGACGGCATGGTAGTTCCGGACAGCGGCGCAAGGCTGCGCAGCGGCGTGACGGTGCTCGATGATGTCTCGCCGGCGATCGTGTCCGAGCGGCCGGAGCCCGTGGCGTGCGCGGGCGGTGACGTAGCCGGTGCCTTCTCCCGTGCCGATCGCGTCAAGCGGGCCACACCTGGTCTCCTTGCCACGTCGGCCGGCTGCCGGCCCAGGATCGCGGCTGCGGCTGCGGCTGCGGCTGCGGCTGCGGCGGCGGCGGCGGCGGCGACGCGCGATGCTAGTGCGGGGCGTTCCGCCCCCACAACCGCAATCTGGCCGGACGATGCCCGGTGCGGAGATGGCGGCCGACTGAGTCCGCAGCTGCCAGCCGGAGTGCGGGAAGGCTGTCGGGACCGTGTTGATGAAGCTCACCGGCAGCGAAAAGCAGAAGGGGAGCCTTCCTGTCGGCACGGCGGGAGATCGCCCGTCTGGAGGGTAAGGTCAGGGCTCGCAGACTGGTCGAAGCGGTTGCCCGTGCCATGGGCTAGCTCGGGACCGTGACGGGTCCCGCCGAGCGGGAGGTATTGCTCTCCGCTTTCGGGGTCGCGGCGCGGTTGCTGCGGCGCAGGCCACCGTGAGGCCGAGGCCTGAACCGCCGCGACCGGCCTGGCGCCGGCTAGGGCCGGAGTCCGCGCCAGTGCTGCATGCCACCTGCCGCTCGCTACCCGCCAGGCTGGTGCGAGGTTGGCACCGTCGTCACGCTGCGTGGCAGTCAGCGACTGCGCGCAGGGCCGCCATCCACCCCACGCGATTCTCTCCCCCTGAGGGCTTGCGCTCAGGGCTCGTCCCGCCCCCTTGCGCCGCGCCCCTTCCGGTGCGGAGCCGCTGCGGGCTGGCGGCCCCTCAGCAGCGCAGCACGACCTTGCCGAAATGCGCGTTGGCCTTCATGTGCGCCAGTGCCGCCGGTGCCTCGGCCAGCGGGAAGACCCGGTCGACCGGCAGGCGCAGGCGGCCCGCCTCCACCGCGGTCCACAGATCCGCGCGCATGCGGCGATTGATCTCCCGCACCTCCTCCACGCTGCGCGTGCGGAAGGTGACGCCGACATACCGGATCCGCCGCAGCGCATGCAGGTCGAAGTCGAACTCGCCCCTCGCGCCGCCGAGCCGCCCCACATTCACGATGCGTCCGAGAATGGCGCAGCAGCGCAGGTTGCCATTGGCGACGCTCGCCGAGACCTGGTCGACGATCAGGTTCACGCCCCTTCCGTCCGTCGCCTCCAGCACGCGATCGGGCCATGCGGGATCGCTGGTGTCCACGGCGATGTCGCAGCCGAACTCGGCCAGCCGGGCGCGCCGTGCCGCATTGGTGGAACTTCCCAGCACCAGCCGTGCGCCCGTCGCCTTCGCGATCTGCAGGCCCATCAGCCCGACGCCGGAGGAAGCGCCCTGGATCAGCACGCTCTCGCCCTGCTGCAATCCACCATTCGTCACCACCGCGTCGTGCATGGTCTGCAGCGCCACGGGCAGCGTCGCCGCCTGCTCCCAACCCATATTCGCGTCCGGCACCGGGCAGACCCGGCCCCAGTCCGCCACGGCGTACTCCGCATAGCCGCCATTGCCGGAGCACATCACGCGCATGCCTGGCCGGATCTCCGCGGGCACCGCCGTGCCCACCTCCACCACTTCACCTGCGAATTCCAGGCCAAGGATGGTGCCGGGCCCGCCCATGCGACCATGCGCGTGGCCCGCCGCGACGCCCAGATCGGCACGGTTCAGCCCAGCGGCGCGGACCCGCACCAGCACCTCGTCCGGCTTCGGCCGCGGCTCCGGCACGTCCCGGACCTCGACTCCCTGCTCGGTGACAACAGCGGCCTTCATCGGCTCCTCCCGCTTCTACGTCCGGATGTCTCGCGCGCTCCCGGCGCCGGCGCAACGGGGCCGGCTACAGGGTCTTGCGGAACCAGATCCGCGCATGGCCGGGCGGCATGCCTTCCAGCCGACCGAACTCGACATAGCCATGGCGCGTCCAGAAATGCGGCGCCTGGAAGCTGAAAGTGTCGGTGTAGGCGTCGGTGCAGCCGCGACCTCGCGCGATCGCCTCGGCCCGTTCCAGCAGCCGGCTTCCAAGCCCCTTGCCGCGCACATCGCGGGCGAGCCAGAGCCAGTCGATGAACAGCCAGTTCCAGTAGGTCAGGCCGAGCAAGCCGCCGCGGACAGTACCGGAGGCATTGCGCGCCAGCACCGTCACGGGCTCCCGGTCATAGGGGCCGCCCATCTCCTGGTTGAAGGCGTGCAGCCCGCGCTGGATGGCGGCCACCGCCTCCATCTCCGGATAGTCGTCCTCGCTGATCTCGATGTCGTCGGTGCTCATCGTCCGTTTGCCGTCATGTGCCGTGCCACGGGGGCGGGCCATACCGTCGGCGCCGCGCCTCGCAATCCGCGATCAGCCGAAGCGGCCCCAGGCGGCCACGGCCACCGTGATCAGCCCCAGCACCAGGTTCATGACCACGAGCTGGCGGATCCGGTCCACTGCGCCTGCTGCGGCGGTGCGGTCGCCTTTATCCATGGCCCTGCGGAAGGCTCGCCAGGGCCCAGTGAACAGGGCCACGAACACGCCGGCCATGATCAGCGCGGTGAAGTGCATCACATGGATGTGCCAGCCCGCCAGAGCGAAACCGCCATACCAGCCGAACAGCAGCAGCCAGCCCGTGACCAGCGCAACTGGCATGGCATGCCAGACGATGCGGAAGAAGCGCGAGAGCGCGCCGTCATGCAGCGCGAGGCGCTGCGGCGGCTCAAGCACCGACAGCGCAGGCCGCAGCACCAGGACGGCGAAGGCCATCCCGCCGACCCACAGCACCGCGCCCAGCACATGCAGCGCGTAGAACAGGTTCCCCAGCATGGTCCCGTACCGTACAGCTCAATCTCAGCGGCCTAGCACGCCACTGATCACTTCGGCCAGCGCACGCACCTCCCTCGGCCGCCGTCGTGCGCGGGGCTGCCTCGGTCACGGCCAGCTCCCGCAGGAAGGTCCGGGCGAAGCTGGCGCGGTTGCCGAGCGTTGGCGCGAGCGGCCGGATCCGCCGCGCGAGCTGCCCGCCACCTGACCCTTCAACCTGCCCTTCACCGGCACGCGACTGAGCGATGTGGCGGTGGCGTGCCTTTCCTCCGCCGTCAGCCGCAGTGTCGCCGCGCTGACGTAGAGATCGGCAGGGCATGGCCGAAGCCGCATCGGCACCAGATCGGCGACGCGGATCACGACGCGGGCATTGGTCTCCGCATGCGGCGGCGTGTCGAGGCGCGGCGGCGCGGCGTGCGGATCCTGCTTCCGTCGCTCGGCATGCCAGCAGCCGAGCGACTGCTACGGATCCGTATCCAGCGCCGCCACCCGCTCACCAGCCGCCGTGAGGGTCGCCGCCAGGTTGGCGGCCACGGTGGACTTCCCGGCGCCGCCCTTCTGCTGCGCCATCGCTACGACGAAGGCCATGCCCGCGGATTCCGCCTGCCGCGGAGAATCGCCTCCACCGGCCTGCGGCCAGAGCAGATCCCATACAGGCGGGATCACCCGAATGGGCGAAAACGCCCGTGAAAACAAAGAGCTGGGGCACTTGCCGCGAGCCCGGGCGAACGGAACACACTCTAGCGTTGCCCGGGGTCGATCATGCGGCCGGTGTCCTGATCCCGGAGCGGCGGCTCGCCGGAGGGCGCCCGGGGCAGGACATTCGCCGGCGGGCTCCGCGGCGGCTCCGGTGTGCCGGCCGGAGCCGGGTTCATGTTTCCGCCCGTGCCCTCGATCCGGTCAGGCGGTATGGCATTCGCGGCGGGTGGCTGGGCGGACCGCCTTTGCGGAGTCTCCGCCGGTCCCGAAGCCGTGGTCGGCGATGCGGGGCCGGGCTCGCTCCAGAGGCCAAGACGTTCTCCGAACAGCAGCAGTACGCCGGCCAAGACCACGATCGACAGCAGCACGGCCAGTGACAAGCGTAGTGGCATCAACCATCCCCTCGGTCTTCCGCCAGGAAGAGCGCGCGGGATGGGGCCCGGTTCGTGGCGGTGCCTCGGTCCCCGGCGGTTCCGCCCGGTTCAGCCCTCCGCAAGCCAGGCGCGGATCTCCGCGCCGTGCTCGTCGAGATCGGGCGCTCGGCGGCGCACCAGTGCCGGGGTGCCCGCAAGCCGTACCGGCGGGGCCAGGGTGCGGATGGTGCCGCGCTCCGGATCCTCGATCGCCGCGACCACGGCGCGGGCCTGCGCCTGCGGGTGCGCGAGGGCCTCGTCATAGGCCAGCACTGGTTCCGCAGGGATGCCTGCCCGGCCGAAGGCGGCGAGCCAATGCGCGCTGTCCTGACGTGCAAGGCATTCCTGCAGGATCGGTACCAGCACGTCGTTGTGCGCGACCCGGTCGGCATTGGTGGCGAAGCGCGGATCGGCGGGCAGGTCCGGCCGGCCAATGATATCGCACAGGGCGCGCCAGAATTTCTCCTTCGATGCACCCAGGGTGATCCAGCCATCACGTGTGCGGAAGACACGATAGGGTGCGGAGCCACGGTGCAGCTGACCGAGCCGCGGTGGCCGTGTGCCGAGCGCCAGCACATGCGCGGCCTCGTAGACGCCGAGCGCGAGCCCGGCCTCGAAGAGCGACTGGTCGATGCGCTGGCCCCGGCCCGTGCGCATGCGCGCCGCCAGAGCTCCAAGCACGGCGATGCAGGCGAACATTCCCGCCGTGACGTCGGTGACGGCGATGGGCAGGCGGTAGGGCTCGCCATCCGGCGGGCCATTGCCGGCGATGAGGCCCGACATGCCCTGCGCCATCATGTCGAGCCCGCCATGATCCCGCCAGGGGCCGGTCTGGCCGAAGCCCGAGATGGAGGCCCAGATGAGCCGCGGGTTCTCCGTCTGCAGCGCCTCCCAGGACAGGCCGGCGCGCTCCAGGGTGCCGGGGCGGAAATTCTCCACCAGGACATCGGCGCGCAATGCCAGGCGCCGCAGCACGTCAAGGTCCTCCGGCGCCTTCAGGTCCAGCGCGATGCTGCGCTTGTTGCGGTTCCAGAGGGCGAAGGGCGCGCTGCGGCCATCCACGAAGGGCGGCATGCGGCGGGCATCGTCGCCGCCCTGCGGGCGCTCCACCTTGATGACCTCGGCGCCCATGTCGCCGAGCAGCATGGTGCAGTAGGGACCGGAGAGGAAGTTTGTCAGGTCCAGAACGACAAGCCCGTCAAGCGCCATCTCCATCTGCCGCCTCATGCCCTGGCCTTGCGCGCGAGTAGAGCCCCGTCCCGCCGGCGCGGCAAGCCAGGCCATACCGCAGCCGGGTGCTTGTCGGCGCATGGTCGGCGGGCCACCATCCCGACAAGCCGCGGCGCAGACCACGGCAGCAGAGGGAAGGAACAGCCGCACCGTGGCCGCGATCCGCATGCAGCCCATCACCGAGCCCGGCGCCTGGACGTGCGCCGAGATCGAAGCCGACCCTTCCTGGCGGATCACGCTGGAGCCCGCGCATATCGCTGCGCTGGACCGCGCCTTGACGGCCGTCAAGGCGCGGGGCCTGCCCTTTCACGCCGTGACGCAAGCCGACTTTCCACTACCCGAATGGGAAGGGCTGCTGGCCCGCATGTGGGAGGCTTTGTCACGCGGCCGCGGCGTGGTGCTGCTGCGCGGCCTGCCGGTGGAGCATTACTCGGATGCCGATGCGCATCTGCTGTTCTGGGGTATCGGCACCCATCTGGGGGAAGGCGTCACCCAGAATGCGGCGGCGGAGCTGATTGCCGGCGTCTATGACCGCGGCCTGCCCTATGGCGGCGATGTGCGCGCCTATCAGGTCAGCGCCGAGCTTTCCATGCACTGCGACAACTCGGACCTTGTCGGACTGATGTGCCTGCGCCAGGCCGCTTCCGGTGGGGAGACTATGCTGGTCAGCGCCCTCGCCGTGTACAACCGTATCCTGGCCGAGCATCCGGAATACCTGCCGCTGCTGCACAGCGGCTTCGTCTATGACCGCAAGGGCGAGCAGGGACCGGGGGAGCCACCGGTCAGCCAGAAGATCCCGCTTTTCGCGACCGCCACCGATGGCACGGTCAGCGCCCGCTATGCGCGCTCCTACATCACCCGTGCGGAGAAGCGTACGGGCATCCGCCTGAGTCCGCTGGAGAAGGAGGCGCTGGACTTCTTCGACCGCACCGCACTCGACCCCGCATTGCTGCTGGAATTCCATCTGCAGCCCGGGGACATGGAATTCGCCAACAACTATGTCGTCTTCCACGCCCGCCGTGCCTACCAGGACCACTCGGATCCGGCGCGGCGGCGGCACATGCTGCGCCTCTGGCTGCAAAGCGACGCGCTGCGGCGCGTGGAGGATGAGCAGCTCCGCTTCGGCTTCACCCGCTTCGGCAATCACGGCAAGTCGGCGCGGGAGCTGCACGCCGTGACCTGACCCCGCAGGCGGGAAGCCGCAGCGGCGGGAAAGGCCGGGCAGGGGAGGGGGGATCCCCGCACCGGGCGGCGGCTTGTGCCAAGCGGCGCGCCGCCATCAGGCTCGGACAGGACAGACAGCCACGGTCGTCGGCCGTTACCGTGGCGAGCCGTGTCACGCCGCCGAAAGCGGCAAGGTCAGGCACTGACTCTGCCGTGCCAGCACCGGGCCCCAGGTTTCGATCAGCCGCTTATAGGCGTGGCCGACGGCGCGCGGGCGGCGGTCAAGGTCATAGAGCCCGCGCGGATTCGCCCGGCCGTTGCGCTCGCGCAGCGCCGTGTCCCAGTCCACCTGGTCGGTCAGCGAGTACCAGGTGAAGCCCAGCATCGGGATGCCCTCGCGCTGCAGGCGCATGAGCCCGGACCACTGCTTCCACAGCCAGCGTTCCGACTCGTCACCATGCGGGCCTTCATCGATGTTGGTCTCGGTATGCATCACCGGCAGGCCGTAGCGGGCGAAATAGTCGCGGGTGACGGTGTCGTAGCCGAACACCTCCCCGGCCCAACGGCTGTGGCCGTCGGCGGCAATCAGGTGCTCGTTCGTGACGTACCAGTCATTGCCCATGACGCAATGGCGCCGCAACTCCGTACCGCGCAGGAAGAAGTGGTACTCCTCTCGCGTCATGCCGTTGTCCAGCAGGTACTCGTACATCCCCGAGGACACTTGCCGACCGTAATTCAGGTCGAGCGTCAGGAACCGCTCGGCGTTGCGGTGCTCGGCATGCGGCAGGGCAGCCGGGCACTCGGGGTGGAAGTGCTCGGTGCTCTCGCTCTGGATGAACAGCGCATCCGGCCGTACCGCCAGGATCGCGTGCATCGCCAGGACATTGGCGCGCACGACGTGCTTGATGGCGGTGACATAGCTCCGATCGTCGTGCCGCTGCTCGTTCCACCAGCCGTACTTCGCACTGAAGACCGCGGTGATGAACATCTCGTTCACCGGGGTGTAGAGCTGCACCCAGGGGAAGCGCTGGGCGAAGGCGCGGGCGTATTCGGCGAAGAGGGCAGGAAAGTCCGGGTTCTGGAAATCCCCGATCCAGTCCGGCACGCCGAAATGGCAGAGATCCACGATGGGCAGGATCCCCAGGCGGCGCAGCGCCGGGAAGGTCTCGTCCACGAAGGCCCAGTCGTAATGGTCGGGGCCGCGCAGGGTGGTGTGCAGCTGGGGGCCGTAACGCAGCGCCGTGCAGCCCAGCTCCTTGACCAGGGCGAGGTCCTCGCGCCAGCGGGCGTAGTGGCCGCACTCGGCCAGCTGGTCGCGGCGCACCCGCCCCCCCTCCAGGGTGGGTGCGCTGTTCTCGATGCCCGTGGCGAAAAGGAAGCCCGGCGACGCGGCAGCCTGCAGGGCGGGGGCGGTGTCCGCCGCGGGCAGGAGGTCAAGCATCAGTGGCCTCCCATGGCGCGAGCGGAGCGAAAAACATGAAACAGCATCTATGCCTCGCGGTCCTGAGACGAGGATAGTATTCAATAGGCTGTGATCGCGGGCATGTGAAGGGCACACTGTGCCAACATGGCAGTCGGACTCGTCGTGCGCCCGACCTGTGACGGAAAGGCCACAGCACTGCGCGGCATCCCTGGCCAGCCCCCGCGCCGCGCGCCAAGCTGACCCCGTGAAAGCCGGCGGGGGCAGGACATGGTGGTGGACGATCCGGAAATCATGGCCGAGGCGCGCGAAGTCTTCGACCGTTACGAGCGCGCCATTGCCGAGAACGATACGGCGGTGCTGGACGAGAGCTTCTGGCCCGATCCCCGGACCGTGCGCTTCGGCGTTACCGAGATCCTTTACGGAATCGAGGCGATCCGCGCCTTCCGCCAGACCGTTGCGCGCTACGCCCCGCGCGTCGCGCGCAAGGTGCACATCACTACCTTCGGCCGGGACTTCGCCTGCACCCATCTGGAGTACCAGCGGGTCGATTCAGGCCTGATCGGGCGGGAGACGAAGATCATGGCGCGCCTGCCGGAACTTGGCTGGCGCGTTGTCTCGGCCCATGTCTCGCTGCTGGCCGGCAGCGATCCGGGGCGGGTGGCCAGGGAGTAGTCACCCGCCCCGGGGCCCGGCGGCTCAGCCGCGCTCCGGCTCGAAGCTCCGCTGCCAGAGCGTCGCGCCGGCGAGATCCTTCAGCATCACCGTCAGCACGCCGCTGCGGCCTTCGATCGCGGCCTCGCCGAAGAACTGCATGCCCTCGGTCGGCGGCACGTTCGCTCGGCCGTCCGGGGCCTTCTGCCAGACCACCTCCAGGCCGAAGGTGTCGTCCGGCGGGTTGGGGCCGAAGCCGCCGGCATGCAGCGGGCCGCTGACGAATTCCCAGAAGGGCGCGAAGTCGCGGAATTGCGCCCGGGCCGGGTCGTAGCGATGCGCCGCGGTGTAGTGCACATCCGCCGTCACCCAGACGATGTTGCGGATGCCGGCGTGCTTGATGGCCGAGAGCAGGTTGGCGATCTCGATCTCCCGTCCCAGCGCCGGACCGTTGCCGTTGGCGATCGCCTCGAACATGTCGCGTCCCTGCGCATCCTTGCCGTCCGGCACCATCAGGCCGATTGGCATATCGGCAGCGATCACCTTCCAGGTGGCGCGGCTCTCCAGCAGCCCGCGCAGCAGCCAGTTCACCTGCTCCTGGCCCAGGAAGGTAGTCTCCGGCCCCGCCCGTTCCTGCCGGTTGTGGGAGTTCGGCCCGCGATAGCTCCGCATGTCCAGGGCGAAGATCTCGAGGTGCGGCCCGTAGCCGATGCGGCGAAAGATCCGCTGCGCCTCGTCCGCGCCGTGCGGGCGCATTGGCGCATAGTCGAGGAAGGCCCGGGTTGCGGCGGCTCGCAGCGCGGCGATGCGCTTCTCCTGATAGCGCTGATCCAGCAGCTTGCTGTCGGACCAGTTGTTCGTCACCTCGTGGTCGTCCCACATCCAGAGCTGAGGGACCTCGGCGTGAAAGGCGCGGACATTCCTGTCCATCAGGTTGTAGCGGTGCCGGCCGCGGAACTCGCCGAGCGTCTCGGCGACCTTCGTCACCTCCGGGATCACCAGGTTCCGCCAGGTGCTCCCGTCCGGCATCTTCACCTCCGGCGCGATCGGGCCGTCGGCGTAGATGGTGTCGCCGCAATGGATGAAGAAGTCGGCGCCCGTCTTCCGCATGGTCTCATAGGTGCGGAAGCCGCCCCACGCCTCGTTGATGCCCCAGCCCTGGCCGGCGGTGTCGCCCGACCACAGGAAGCGGAGGTCGCGGCGGCTCTGTGGCGCGGTGCGGAAGCGGCCGAGCACCGGCGCCGAGAGCGGCGCGCCGGCATCCGGCCCGGCGAAGCTGACCCGGTAGAAGATCTCCGCATCCGCGGGCAGGCCGGTGAGGTCCACCCGGGCGGTGAAGTCGCTCGCCTCGGTGGCGAAGGGACCGAGCACGCGCGTGACGTTGCGCATCCCCTCGTCGGTGGACCATTCGACGATCAGGCGCGCGGTGCGATCCGCCCGGCTCCACACCAGGGCGCGGTCGGCGGTGACGTCGCCCGTCGCCGCCCCCCACTCCGCCTTCGGGCGCACGGCATCGGAAGCGATCGGTACCGGTGCGCTGCCCTGGCCGAAAGCGAGGCGGCTGCTCCCGACGAGACCGGCGGCGCCGAGCAGCGCAGCCCGGCGTGGAATGCGGATGGTGGACATGCCCTTCTCCTTCCCCACGAGGATGGCGGCCGCCTGTGTAGAGCCGGTGCGTGATGGCTCCGCGACACTACGGTTGCGGGTTCGTGACTCCCGCCTATCCTGCGCGGGCCCGAAGGAGCCTTCTGCATGCCCGAGCGCATGGCCGAATGCGTTCACACACCCCGCCCGCCGGGACGTCTCCGGCGAAGACGCAGTGGCAGGAGGCAATCATGGGCTGCCGCGGCGCCCGTTTCCGGAGGTATCGCGCCGGTGCTGTCGCATGCGGACCGCATTCCGCGGTGCTTCGGCCCGAAGCCGCAGCAGGACGATGATGCGCCGCGTCTCTTCCGCACTCGGCGGCTGGTGCCTTGGGCCGGAGGATGCAGTCTCGCCGAGGTCGCCCCGGTGGCGGAGGCGGCAGATCCTGCTGCCTGCATCGGCTCGTCTGGCTTCCTCGCATGCTTCGGCCGGGGCGAGCTCTGGCCTTCTGTCCGGGACCGGGCGTTGGTCCCGGACGGGGCACACGTCTGCGCGGCGCCGCGGGCTGCGGAAGCCCGCATATGATCCGCAGCGTGGTCATCGGCGGCGGGATCCTCGGCGCCTGCTCCGCCCTCGAGCTGCAGCGCGCCGGCCATGCGGTGACGCTCCTCGAGCCCGGTCCGCCCGGCGGCGAGCAGTCCGCCAGCTACGGCAACGGCTGCTGGCTCAGCCCCATGTCGGTCATCCCGCCGGCGGTACCCGGGCTGTGGAGGAAGGTGCCGGGCTTCATCGCCGATCCGCTCGGCCCGCTGGCCATCCGCTGGTCCTATCTTCCGAAGGTGATGCCCTGGCTCCTGCGCTACCTGCGCTCCGGCTGGACCGAGGCGCGGGTCGCACGTACCGCCGTGGCGCTGCGTGCGCTGCTCAAGGACGCGCCGGCGCTGCACGCGGCCCTGGCGGAGGAGGCGGGCGTCGGCGCGCTGATCCGCCGCGGCGGGCTCATGTATGTCTACCCGGACCGCGCGGCCTTCGAGGCGGAGGCGATGGCCTGGCGCATCCGCCGCCAGGTGGGCATCCGCTGGATCGAGCTCGCGGCCGAGGAGCTGCACCAGCGGGAGCCGGCGCTCGACCGCCGCTACCGCTTCGCCGTGCTGGTCGAGGAAGGCGGCCACTGCCTCGACCCCGGCGCCTATGTCGCAGCGCTGATCGCCCTTGCCGAGGCGCAGGGCGCGCGGCGGCTGGCCCGTCGCGCCACCGGCTTCCGCGTCGAGGGTGGCCACCTGCGCGCGGTGCGGACGGATGCCGGGGAGGTCGAGGCGGATCGTGCCGTGATCGCCGCCGGCGCACATTCGAAGCCGCTTGCGGCGGCCCTGGGCGATCGCGTGCCGCTCGAAACCGAGCGCGGCTACCACGCCATGATCATGCCCGCGCCGGGCGAGGAACTGCCCGGTCCGCGCACGCCTCTGATGCCCTCGGATGGCAAGATGTCCATCACGCTCACGCGGCGCGGCTTGCGCTGCGCCGGCCAGGTGGAGATCGCCGGCCTCGCGGCGGCGCCGAACTGGAAGCGCGCCGCGATCCTGCGCGACCATCTGCTGCGCAGCTTCCCCGCGCTGCCGCGCGACCTGCCGCCGGAGCGCGTGCGCTTCTGGATGGGCCACCGGCCGAGCATGCCGGACGGGCTGCCTTGTCTTGGCCCGTCCTCCGCCACGCCGGACGTTGTGCTCGCCTTCGGCCATGGCCATGTCGGATTGGTGGCGGGGCCGCGCAGCGCCCGGCTGGTCGCGCAACTGCTGTCCGGCCGTAGGCCTGAACTGGATCTGACGCCTTACGACCCACGCCGCTTTCAGTGATGAAATACCGCGTGCATTGCGGGGCGCACGGTGCCATGCTTCTGTTTGGCGGTCCTGCGTCCCCGCGCACCGCCGTCCACCATTACGGATACGTCAACAAGTGCCTTCGGATATTGAGATGCAGGGCGGCACCGAGCCGATAGAGGCCCAGGTGAAGTGGTACAATGCCCGCAAGGGCTTCGGCTTCGTGCTGGGGCCGGACGGTCAGGACGTGTTCTTCCATGCCTCGGCACTGACCGAGGCCGGCATCGAGCCTCCCGACACCGGCGACACACTGGTCTGCGAGATCGGTACGGACCGCCAGGGCCGGCGCCTGGTCACCCGGATCACCGAGCTGAAGCGAGGCGAGGGCGGTGCGGCCGCGGCTGGTGCTGCGCGACGTCCGTTCCGCGAGTTTGGCGGTGGCGGCTTTGGCGACCGTCCGCCGCGGCGCGATTTCGGCGGCGGCTTCGGTGACCGCCCGCCGCGGCGTGACTTCGGCGGCGGCTTTGGCGACCGTCCGCCGCGGCGCGATTTCGGCGGCGGCTTCGGTGACCGTCCGCCGCGGCGCGATTTCGGCGGCGGCT
>Ga0180217_1003314_pt1 | contig 13760 bp, 13 predicted proteins | sample eDN3rd37CBELigOP_FD_128521 | JGI IMG/M metagenome (GOLD analysis project Ga0180217, IMG submission 128521) | Enriched Organic Plus compost microbial communities from Emeryville, California, USA - eDNA 3rd pass 37_C BE-Lig OP (version 2) (version 2) ... | reverse complement strand
GGAGCACCCTCGGCCGCATCACCGAGACCTTCACGCCCGCCGAGTGCGCCAACTACTTCGCCGCCTCAGGGTATGATGCAGACTGATCGGAAACCGCTCTAGGATATCCTCCTCGGAGGGGGCGAAGCCGGCAGACATTTCGTGCATGGGCGCTTGGCCAATTTGCAGGACGACGCTCGCCAGAACGTTTCGTCGGCAACGATTATGGCTCTTGCCTTGCTCGCGCCGAGCGTAACCTGGGCGATCCAGCTCGATTGATCGCCGCACGGATGTCGGTGCAGAGCTCCACATCGTTCAACGTGGCCGCCTCTGCATCCGGATAACCTGCCTCGTTCAGGTGATGCGCAATCGCGGCGAAGGTGCGGACGAAACCGGTTGTGCCTTGTAGAAGGCGATGCGCATGCACCTCGGTTTTGATCATGGCTTGGGATTGGCGGCGTCGCCGCAGAAGCGATGCAGATGCTGCTCGATCTCGCGCGGGGGCGGTACGGGCTCGCAGAGATGGCACACAACCTCCCAGGCCTGGTCAAGCTGCATCCGGCCCTCCTCTGGCCAATTCCTCAGGTGGGCACTGTTCTCTCCGCCGCTGCCCTGTTCGATGTCGAGCTCGTCCGAGTTGTACACCGCGATCGCGTGCTGTACGTCGTCGAACAACTCCTTGAAATCCACAATGTGGCCGCAGGCCTTGCCACCGCCGTCCAGTCGGCGGGTGCGGCAGATGGTCTGGAACAGGCTGTAGTTGCGGAGCTCGTTATCGAGGTAAATGTGGATGCAGCTCGGTGCACCGACGCCTGTGAGCAGCTTGCTCACGACGATCAACAGCTTGAGGTTTGCCAGCTCCTCGGTGAGGCGTCGCTTGGTCTCCTCCTCGTACTGTTTCGTTGGGCCGGGCTTGAGGACGTGCTTGGTATAGGTGTCGAACCTGTAGCACTCATCGGCTGCCATCGCGGCCGCAGGCGCTGGCTTACTTCTGCCTTCCGCCTTACAGCCCTGACTTCAACCCGATCGAGAACGCCTTTGCCGGGCTCAAGGCAGGGCTGCGCACGACCGCCGAACACACTCTCGACGACCAGGGGCCATCATCAGCTGCATCGTCGCAACCCTTACGCCAGCCGAGTGCGCCCACTCCTTCGCCGCCACCGCATGCAGCGCGGACTGATTGGAAGCCGCTCTGGGCTCGACCTGCCAGGCCGTGTCGATCGTCGGCTTCTTGCTGAAGCCGGACGAGGTGGGCCTGTCCTTCGTGACGGCAGGTGCGGCCTGGCGTTCAGTAGGTTTATGCCGACCCATGTGATGACGTTGCGTCAACTCCTTTCCTGTGAGGCCCCCCGGCGCATCTCGTCATGCTGCTGCTCAGCGGATTCGGCATGGTGGCCGGGAAGCGGGATGGCGGCGTTGATCTACGGCAAGGCGGGCTTCTACGGCGTGACCGTCGCCCCGGACGTCGTGCTGAACCTGATGATCGTGGCCTTCCCGGTGATGCAGGCGCGCGGGCCGCAGCGGGCGCCGGCCGTGGCGGCACGGGGAACGGCAGGATGCCACGACGAGTGCTGTGGGTGCAGGGCGAGGCACCGGCGGCTGTGAAGTGGCTGGATAACCGGTGTTGGAGCAGCCATCGCCTACATCGGTTGAGTGCCAAAGCCGATCAACCGCAAGCCCGTGGGAGAACAGCTGTTTGGAGAGCCTCGATGCCAGGCTCGGTGACGAGCTGCTGAGCGGCGAGGTCTTCCACACCGTTGCAGAGGCACCCATGCTGGTCGAGCGGTGGCGGTGCCGCTGCGACAGGGGGCACCCGCGTTCCGCGCTGGACTACAGGCCTCTCGCGCCCGAAGTGCTGCCATTCGGTCAAGCGGGCAGGTCGACCGCGGAGGACCGAAGCACGCTCAGCCACTCTCATTGAACCTACCCGCCTCATGCGGGCTGACCAGGATCGCCGCAGCAGGGTCCGCAACTGGGACGATGGCCAGGCGAGCTCGCAATGAAGAGAGTGCCAGCTTCGCTGCAAGCCGTTGTTTTGGAAGGAAATGCCCGCCGGGGGACTCGAACCCCCACACCCTTGCGGGTTGCGGATTTTAAGTCCGCTGCGTCTGCCATTCCGCCAGGCGGGCGCATCTCCGATCTCCACGCGGCGTGCCGGCTTCGCATCGCCGCCCTTCCTCTGGCCGCACTGCCTGTCCGCGGCCTTCTGCGAGAAAGCCAGTGGCAGGCGGCGCCGCCTAACGGCCTTCCCGCACGATCCGCCGGCAATGCTCCAGCGCGGCATGCATCAGGTTGTCGCTCGCTTCCGGTGTGCGGAAGGCAGCGTGAGGCGCCAGCGTCGCATTGCCCAGGCGAGTGAGCGGGTGTCCGGCCGGTAACGGCTCGACCGTGTACACATCGAGCGCCGCGTGGCCGAGATGCCCCGACTCCAGCGCCGCCATCATCGCCGCCTCGTCCACGATGGCACCGCGCGCGGTGTTCACCAGGATGGCGCCCGGCTTCATCTGCGCGATCCTCTCGCGCGAGAGGAAGCCGCGCGTCTCATCGTTCAGCAGCAGGTGGAGGGAGATGACATCGCTCTCGGCCAGAAGCCGCTCCAGCGGCACGAATTCCACGCCGGGATGCGCCTTCGGCGTGCGGTTCCAGGCCAGCACCCTCATGCCGATCCCGGTGCAGAGCCGTGCCATCTCCGCCCCGATGCCGCCGAAGCCGATCAGCCCCACGGTCTTGCCGGTGAGCTGCATGCCCACGGTGCGCGGCCACTCACCGCGGCGCACCGCGGCGTCCATGGCCGCGATCTGCCGTGCCGCATCCCACATCAAGGCGAAGGCGTGCTCGGCCACCGCCGTGTCGCCATAACCCTTGATGATGTGGACCAGGACGCCGCACTCGGCCTCCAGCTCCTCCGGGTTCATGTAGCTGCGCGCGCCGGTGCCCAGGAAGACGATGTGCTTCAGATCCCGGCACTGCTTCACGATCTCGGTCGGGAAGGCGGTATGGTCGTCGATGGCGATCTCGTGGCCCTTGAGCAGCCCCGGCAGGTCGGCGGATTTGATCTCCGGGTCACGATTGATCGTCACCGGCAGGTCGTCTGCCCGGTGCAGCTTCTCCGTCACCGCCGCGAGCGACGGGTTGGCATCCACGAAGATCGCGCGCATGCAGCGGTTCCCCCGGTTCGGATGCTGTCATGCTAGCGGCGGGCGGGGCCTCGTCTAGACCTCGGCCGCCCAGCGGGCGAGCGCCGCCTCGTCCCAGGTCAGCCCGAGGCCCGGTCGCGCGGGCACTTCCGCCATGCCGTCCCGCACCGCCAGCGGCTCGCGCAGGAGCGGCCCGGCGATGTCGAGGTGTTCCAGCAGGTGCGCCGTCGGCGTCGTGGGCAGGAGCTGGGCGCTCGCCTCGATGAAGATGTGGGACGACATCGGCACGCGCTTCGCCGCGGCGATCGCCGCCGCCTGCTGCCAGCCGGTGACGCCGCCAATCTTCATCGCGTCCGGCATGCAGAGATCCACCGCCCCGGCATCCAGGGCGCGCGCCATGCCCCGTGGCCCCCACCAGTTCTCGCCGCCCTGCACCGGGATGGGCAGCGCGGCGCGCAGTGCGGCGAGGCCGGCATCGTCATCCACCGGCAGCGGCTCCTCCAGCCAGCGAACATCCAGCTCGGCCAGCGCCCGGCCGCGCCGCTCCGCGTCCGGTCTGGTCAGGCCCTGGTTGTAGTCCACCAGGATCTCCGTGCCGTCGCCCACTGCGTCGCGGACGGCGCGGACCGTCGCCAGGTCATCCTCCAGCCGCGCGTGGCCGAGCTTGAACTTCACTGCCCGCGCGCCCGTCGTCGCCACTGCGCGGCCGGCCTCCTCGGCCAGCATCGCCGGGCCCCAGCCCCGCAGGCTGGCATAGATCGGCAGCGGACGGGGCTCGGCCCCGAGTAGGCGGCAGAGCGGCACCTCCGCGGCGCGCGCCAGCGTGTCCCACATGGCCATGTCGAGTGCGGAGAGCGCGATCTGCACCAGCCCCTCCGTGCCCAGGATGCGGAAGGCGTTGTGCAGCTCCGGCCACAGGCTCGCCGGCGCCAGTGGCCGTCCCGCGAGATCCGCGCCGATGTTGCGCACCAGCGCCGCGGTGGGGCCAAGCGCCGCTGGCGTGTAGGGGAAGACATAGGCGTTGCCCGACGGGCCCTCCACCGTCTGCACCTCGGCGATCACCAGTGGCGCGCGGCCGATGGTGTTGAGGCTGTTGCGCAGCGGCGGGTCGAGCGGCGCGTCCACGGCATGGGTGGTCACGGCGTGGATGGTCAGGCTGGGCAGCGTCATGGCGGCTTCCTTGGGACTGGCCCGGGCATGGTGCCGAGGGTGGCGGCATGGGTCGAGCGTCGCGCGACGGCAACTTCAGGCTCCACCACCGCGTCAGGACGCAAACAGGGCGAGGAGGTGCGCATGGCGCCACGCAAGCCGCAACAGAATGCGGGCGAACCCGCGGAACCGACGCATGACCCCACCGATCCGGGCTACCACGACCCTGGAGATGCCGTGCCCGAGGGCGTGCCCGGCCCCGGCAGCGCCGTTGGCGACGACTGGGCCGGTGTCGAGCGGCGGCGGGACCGAGACCCCGGCGATGCGGTGCCGGAGGGCATCGCGCCGGCCGAGCCGCCGGAGCTGACGGAGGAGGACCGCAAGGTGCTGAGGAAGCTCAGGTCATTGCCGGAGCACCGCTAGCCGAGTTTCGTCACGGACGCGCCGACGCGACCCGCTGGGCCCGTGGATGTAGGCTTGCCCGGGTTCGGTGGCCCGATCGTGCCGCGCCCTGCTCCGGGGGCCATGGTTCGTGGCCTCGTCCGGCATGTCGCGGCTCTTCCGGCCCGGCTTCGACGCGCTTTGGCCCGCTCGGCATGAGTGCTGCCCGCATGTCCATGCCGACCCGCCCATGTGCCGGCACATATGGACGGCCTCGAACACCGGCACGGCCGCGTGTCACGGGGCGCCGCGGCCGCTCGGTCGGCTCACTCCTTCGCAGGTCAGGAGTTCGGCGGGCCGGTTCAGGCGAAGAAACGGCTCCGCGGCCGGGGCAGGCCGAGATGCTCGCGTAGCGTGGTACCGGTGTAGGCATGCCGGAACAGGCCGCGGCGCTGCAGCTCCGGCACCACGAGATCCACGAAGTCGTCGAAGGCGCCGGGAAAGTAGGGCGGCAGGATGTTGAAGCCATCCGCGGCGCGGACCTCGAACCATTCCTGAAGCGTATCCGCGATGTCGGCGGGCGTGCCACAGATCACCCAGTGCCCGCGCGCCGCACCGGTCAGGTTGTAGAGGTCGCGCAGGGTCATGTTCTCCCGCCGGGCCTTGGCCAGCATGGCGCGGGCGAAGCCGTGCGAGCTGTCCGGCAGCGGCAGGTCGGGCACCGGGGCGTCGAGGTCGTAGCGCGACATGTCCTGGCCGAGGCGCGAGGAGAGCATGACCATGGCGTTGCTGGAATCCACATAGGACTGCAGCGTGCCGAGCAGGTCGCGCGCCTCCTGCCGCGTGCGGCCGATGACCGGCATGACACCCGGCAGCACCGAGAGCTGATCGGGGTCCCGGCCATAGGCGGGCAGCCGGTTCTTGAGCGCGGCATAGGCCGCCTGCGCCTCCTCGAGATCCTGCACCACGGAGAAGACGACATCGGCGGTCCGGGCGGCGAGCGCCATGCCCGGCCCGGATGACCCTGCCTGCAGGATCACGGGCTGTCCCTGCGGGCAGCGGCCGATATTGAGCGGCCCCTTCACCCGGAAGAACCGGCCCTCATGGTCCAGGCTGCGCACCTTCGTGGGGTCGATATAGCGGCCGGTCTGCCGGTCCGCCAGAATGGCGCCGTCATCCCAGCAGTCCCACAGCCCGCGGACGACATCGACGAACTCCTCGGCGCGCTCGTAGCGAGCGTCATGTGCCGGGTGCTCGCGGCCGAAATTCGCGGCGGCCTTGCCGCCCGAGCTCGTCACCGCGTTCCAGGCCGCCCGCCCGCCGCTGAGGTGGTCGAGCGAGGCGAACATGCGCGCCACGGTCCAGGGCTCGCCATAGGTGGTGGAAGCGGTGGCGCCAAGGCCGACATGGGTGGTGGTGGTGGCGAGCGCGGCGAGCATCGTCAGCGGCTCGAACCGCGCCGCGAAGGAGGGATGCATCCCCGGCTCCATGTTCAGGTTGTCGCCGAGAAAGATCAGGTCGAACTTTCCCCGCTCCGCCGTGCGGGCGATCTGCTGGATGACAGGAAGGCTCTGGAAGCTGTCCGCGGCGCCGGGGTGGCGCCAGCCGGCGATGTGGTTGCCGGTGCCGACGACGAAGACGCCAAGATGCATCTGGCGGCGCGGTACGGTCATGTGGTCGGTATCCTTGCCTCGAAGCGTATCAGTGGAGAAGCGTATCAGTGGAAGAGTAGCAAGAAGGGTGCCGGTGCAGGCCTGGGCAGCCAGCGGATGGGCCCGCGCAGCGCAGGCAGGTGGAGCGGATGCCGGCTGGACCGGATGGTGGGGATCCGTGCAGCCCGGGCACGGCTCTGGCCCGGAGCCCGATCGCCTGAGGTTGGAACTGCCGGAAGCGTGGATAGTGCTCCTTGCCTCGATCTCAGGGGGTGACCGGTTCAGCTTGAGCCGGTCACGCCTTGGCGGAAGTCGACCTGGTGCACGGCGCAGGTCTCGACCTCGCGGCGCTCCATGGCATGGTCAATGGCATAGACCACGCGGATGTCCACCACGCAGACATCGCCCGCCGGCAACACGTTCCGGCCCGGGCAGCTGCCGGGGGCATCGTTTCGTTGCCCCGACCACGTGCGAGGACTGGCAGGCTTTCACCTGCCGGCGCGCCTTTTCCTGTCCGCCAGCGAGGATCCTGCCCGGGGTGCAGCACCGCGTCGCCGAGCATGTCGGGGTGTCGCGTGTCGACGCGGCAGGGGGAGACATGGACGCGCGATCGCCTGGGGAGAACGGTCCCGCCGGCAGGTCCGGCCGCACCAGGTGAATGCGCATGGCAGTCTCCTTGCCCGCGTGGCAGGCTGCTTCCGTGGCGCGTCATATCGCGACGGTGACAAAAGACGCTCGCGGCCGATGCAGCTTGCGGTGGCGCAGCCCCATGCCGGCTGCTAGCCTACCGCGATGCATACACGCGGTTCTCCCAGGCGGCTTGCGCTCCTTGCGGCCGCATTGCTGTCCGCCTGCGCGGCCGGGGGTGCCCCCGCCAGGGATCGCGGGCTGGACGGCCCGAGCGACCAGGCGGTCACCGGCAGCTTCGGTGCCTATCTCGTCGGTCGTTTCGCGACCGCAGAAACCGATACGCGCGTTGCCGCCGACAGCCTTCTCGCTGCCCTGCGTGCGGATCCCGAGCAGCCGGAACTGCTGAACCGCGCCTTCCTCGCCACCCTGCTCGACGGGCGGTCGGAGGCGGTGCGCCTGGCCCGGCGCCTGCCGGGCAGCCCGGCAGCCAACCTGCTGCTGGCCGACAGCGATGCCCAGGCCGGCCGCTGGGAGCGTGCCGAGCGGCGGCTGCGTGCGATGGGCCGCAGCGGGCCGGTGCAGGTGCTGCAGCCGGTCCTGATTGCCTGGGTGCAGCTGGGCGGTGGCCATCCGGACCAGGCGCTGGCGACGCTGCGCCCGCTGATCGAGAGCAACCGGCTGCGCAGCCTCAATGCGCTGCATGCCGCGCTGATCGCCGATCTTGCCGGTTTTCCGCGGGAGGCCGAGCGCTTCGCCCGGCTCGCGGTGGCCGACCAGCCGAATCCGCCCTGGCGGCTCGCGGTGCTTGCCGCTGGTGTGTTGCACCGTGCCGGCCAGGAGGAGGAGGCGCAGCGGCTGATCGAGCAGATCGCGGAACGCGGCGACGACGCTGCGCTGGCCGCAGCCGAGGCGCTGAAGCACGACCTGCTGGCGACGCGTGCCATTGCCGCGCCGACCGAGGGCATGGCGGAGGCCTATGCGGCCCTGGCCGGCGCGCTGCGTGGCCAGGGCTCGGGCGATTTCGCGCTGATCCTGGCCCAGTTGGCCCTGCGACTCAGGCCTGGTCATGTGCCCTCGCTCGTGCTGGCGGCCGAGATCCTGGGCGACCAGGGACACGAGGAGCAGGCGCTGGACATGCTGGGCCATGTCGCGACAAGCGAGGCCCTGGCGCCCGTCGTGGCGCTGCGGCGTGCGGCGTTGCTCGACAAGCTCGGCCGCGTGGACGAGGCAACAGCGGCCCTGCGGGAACTCGCCGCCGCCTATCCCGACAAGCCCCAGCCCCCCGCGCGGCTCGGCGACCTGCTGCGCCGGCACAAGCGCTTCGCCGAGGCCGCTGCCGCCTATGACGAGGCGCTGTCGCGCGTGTCCAACCCGGACCCGCGTGACTGGCCATTGTTCTACGCTCGCGGCATCGCGCGCGAGCGGGCGGGCGACTGGCCGCAGGCCGAAGCCGACCTGAAGCGCGCCCTCGAGCTCTCGCCCGAGCAGCCCTATGTGCTGAACTACCTGGCCTATACCTGGGCCGACCAGGGCCGGAATCTGGACCGCGCCAAGGCCATGTTGTTGCGTGCGACGGAACTGCGACCGCAGGACGGCAACATCGCCGACAGCCTGGGCTGGGTGCTGTTCCGCATCGGCGATCTGAAGGGTGCCGTCGAGTGGCTGGAAAAGGCGGTTGAGCTCGAGCCGCGGAGCAGCGTGATCAACGACCATCTGGGCGATGCTTATTGGGCCGTGGGCCGGCACCGCGAAGCGCGCTTCCAGTGGCGCCGCGCACTGGTGCTGGAGCCGGAACCGGGTGAGGGACCCAAGATCGAGGCGAAGCTGCGCGACGGCCTGGCCGGCTACCCGGCCAGCCACGCGCAACGCTAGCGGCACGGTGGCCGGCTTCGACGGGTGTCGCCTGGGAGTCCAGACCCTGGCGACATGACATCGGCAGGCATGATGGACGCTGGCAGGGCGGGGGCCGTGGCGGTGAGCGAGATGGCGCCCGCCAAGGTGAACCTTTTTCTGCACGTCACCGGGCGGCGCGCGGATGGCTACCACCTGCTCGACAGCTTGGCCGTGTTCGGGCCGGTGGCCGACAGGCTGGAGGCGCGCGCAGCCGACGGGCTCAGCCTGGTGGTGGATGGCCCGCAGGGCGCGGCCCTGACCGGGGAGCCGGACAACCTGGTGCTGCGCGCCGCGCGGGCCCTGGCTGAGGCTGCAGGTGTTGCTCCCCGCGCGGCGCTCCGGCTGACCAAGCATCTGCCCGTCGCTTCCGGCATCGGTGGCGGGTCGGCGGATGCGGCAGCGGCGCTCAGGGCGCTCAACATGCTGTGGGGTCTTGGCTTCGACGCGGCGCGGCTCGGCGCCATCGGGGCGGAGCTGGGGGCCGACATCCCGGTGTGCATCGCCTCGCGCCCTGCGCGCATGGGCGGGGTGGGGGAGGTGCTGGCGCCGGCGCCCGCCCTGCCGCGCTGTGGGCTGCTGCTGGTGAATCCGGGCGTGCCGCTGGCGACGCCGGCGGTGTTCCGTGCGCGGAGCGGCGGCTTTTCGGTGCCGGCGGCGCTGCCCGAGGCCTGGAGCGATGCCGCCACGATGGCCCGGGACCTCGCCGTTCTGCGCAACGATCTCGAGGCGCCAGCGAGGGGGCTTTGCCCACCGGTCGTGGAGGTGCTGGCAGCGCTCGGGGCCCAGCCGGGATGCCTGCTGGCGCGCATGAGCGGTTCGGGCGCCACCTGCTTCGGACTGTTCTCTGACGCGGCCGCCGCGACGCGTGCTGCCGAGGCCATGCCAGCCCGGTGGTGGCGGGCGGCCGGGGGGCTTTACGGCGCGCCACGCTGACGCCTATTCCACCCTCAGCCCGGTGGGGCGTAGCCAAGTGGTAAGGCAGCGGATTTTGGTTCCGCCATTCCCAGGTTCGAATCCTGGCGCCCCAATTTCCTGCCCTCTATCCGACCGAAATCCTTGGACTCGTGGCGTCCCAGACCCCCCGGAGGCCCGCGCGTGCTTGTTTCGTGTCCACATGGTGTTCACATCACCCGGCGAAGGGCGGCTATCACTACCGCCGACGCCTGCCGGGCCGGTCACGTGGGGAGGTGATGTTGTCCCCCCGCCCGGCGGTCCTGTCTGCCCGGTGGGATGAGATGGCGAGGAGGAACCGGCGAAGCATGATCTGCACGCCAACGCCATGGCCCTAATCGACGCGGAGGAGGCGCTGGCGACCCGCGACCTCGCCAGCGTGGCCCTCGCCAGCGTGGCCCATGAATTTGATGGCTTGCTAGGCACGGCCTGCCCGAGACGGCCCGGCCCTTACTCTCACTCGGCGTACTTCAGGCCAATGTGCAGATACTCCGTGAGATCGAGAAGCGGATCACCGAGAAGGCCATGGACCTTGTGTCCGAGGAAGCCCAGGCGTCCGTCCTTGCACCCGTGCCCCTGGTGGGATCACCGCCCGAATCTGCGCCTTCCACTGGCGTCCGAGTTGATCCCCGGCTTCATGGAAGAAGTCGCCATGAACGAAATCCGGGGCCAGACGAAAGCGTGGGTTTGGGATTATCCTGGTTCAGTGGACACCGACGAAGCTTTCGCGTGAGGTGTCCTCCGATGCCCAAGACCCATCCAGCGTATGCGCCGGAGTTCCGGCGTCAGGTGGTCGAACTGGTCCGTGCCGGATGCGACCCGGCCGACCTCGCCCGCGAGTTCGAGCCCTCTGCCCAGGCGATCCGGAACTGGGTCGCCGCCGCTGACCGGCAGGAGGGCCGGCGCGAGGCGAAGCCCGCCCCGTCGAGGCCTCCCTGACTGCGGCCGAGCGCAAGGAACTCGCCCGGTTGCGGCGCGAGAGCAGGCAGCTGTGCCAGGAGCGCGACATTCTCTCTCGAGTTGCGGCCTAGTTCGCCCGCGAGACCGGGACGATCCCGCCTGGGTCTTCCGGTTCGTGAGGGCGAACCAGGCCGCCTTCCCAATCGCCCGGATGGCCGCCTGCTCGGCGTCTTGCGCGTCGGCTACTACGCCTGGCTTGGCCGTCCCCCGTTGGCTCACGCCGCGGCGGATGCCGCGCTGCGGCGGCGGATCCGGACCGTGCACGCAACCTCGCGTCAGACCTACAATGCGCCAGGGGTGCATGCCGAACTCCGGGCCAGGGGCGAACGGCATGGCCGTAAGCGCATAGCACGGCTGATGCGTGGTGCCGGGCTGGCGGTGCCAGCCACCGCCGCGGCGGGCCAGTGACGACGCGGCGTGACGGCGGCGGCAGGCTCGCGCCGGATTTGGTGGACCGCTTCTGTGCGGGCCTACTCCCGATCTGCTGGGCAGGCCGTCCGTGATGCAGATCCAAGCGGTTGCGAACCGCATGGTGAGCTGCCCCTTGGTGCGGTCGCAAACCGCTTACCATTGCCATGGTGCCCGCGTGGGTGCGCATCACTGGGGCGAGAAATCGGCATGATCGGCCACACGATCAGGCTCGTTGCCCCGAGCTACGTGAAGTCCTTCGTGAAGCGCAGAAAAACGACGCGGCGGACGCCGAGGCCATGTGCGAAGCCGCTCAACGACCGACGAGGCGGTTTGTAGCCGCCAAGGGCGAAGAGGTGCAAGCCGCCGCGATGGTGCTCCTCACGCGCGACCTGCTGGTTCGCCAGCGCGCCCAGGCCATTGATGTCCTGCGCATCATGCAGCCGCACTGGAGGCCGTACACATGTCAGCACCCGACGTGGCGCCGCGCCGAACCTAGCGATTCTTCTTGCTCTGACAGGGGCGTACACACCTGCCCGTGATGACGATGTCGCCAGGGCGTAGTTCGGGGACCAGCACCTGCTCGATATAGCCTTGGAAGGCGGCGTCGCTGATCAGCCCGTCGAGCACCATCGGTGCGACCATGCCGCTTTGCACACCCCGTCGAAGAAGCTGCAGATCGTGCCAATGCCTGTCTGCGCACCCGCTCTGGCGAGGCCGTGAATCATCACCACCGCTTTCGCGCGGCGCCGTTGCGCCCCGGCCTCCGCGACCCGCACGCCCTGATGGGGACCGGCGGCCCCGCCCTGTGTCATCCCACGCTCGTTCCCCGCAGGCGCACGGGCGGCAGTCGACGCTCGATATCCGTGCGCTGCGGTTCCAGCCAGGGTGGCAGCTTAAGCGCGCTCCCGAGTGCCTCCGGTGCCTCGTCGATGGCGAAGCCCGGAGGATTGGCGGCGATCTCGAAGAGCACGCCACCAGGTTCGCGGAAGTAGATCGAGCGGAAATACTGCCGGTCCAGCACCGGCGTGACGTTGAGGCCGAGGGCAGCGATGGTTTCGCGCCAGGCCCGCTGCTCCGCCTCGTCGCGCGCGCGAAAGGCGACATGGTGCACCGTGCCCGCGCCCATCCGCCCGCGCATCCGATCCGGCTGACACAACAGGTCCACGATTCCGGCAGGGCCACCGCTGCGGGCGCGGAAGCGCAGGCGTCCCGCCTCCTCGCCTACAGCCTCGTAATGGAAGATCTCGGTCAGCAGCCGCGCGGTGCGTTCGGGTGCCTCGACGCAAAGCGTGACCGAGTGGAGGCGGCGGACCGCTTGCACCTCCGTCACCGGACTGTCCGCGCCCGGCGCGGCGCCGTTCAGGCCCGCTTCCGCGACCAGCTCGATCCGCAGCCCGTCCGGGTCGCGCAAGCTGAGCACCTGCTCGTCAAAGCGGGTCGCAGGCCCCTCGAAGTCGCGTCCCTCCTCGGCCAGCCGGGCCATCCAGGGCTCGAAAGCGGCTTCCGGGATGGCGAAGGCGGTGGCTTCCGCCATGCCGGTACCGGTGCGGCCCGGTGCGGCGTCCTCGAAGGGGAAGAAGGTGAGGAGGCTGCCAGGGCTTCCTGCCGCATCGCCGTAGTAGAAGTGGTAGGTGTCGGGGGCGTCGAAGTTGACGGTGCGCTTGACCAGCCGGAGGCCCAGCACGCCCGTGTAGAAGTCCAGATTGGCCTGCGTGCCACCGGCGATTGCCGTGACATGATGCAGGCCCGCGATGCCGTCATTCTCGGTCATGGTCACCTCCAGGGCGTAGCGGAGATCGGCGCAGCGAGTCTGGTGCCTGGCACTGGAGGATTCCGTACTCCGCATCCGAGGCTCGTGCCGGTGCCACAGGCGTTCAGTGTCATGCACTCCGTGTCGGTCCAGGGGCCGAGATCCGGGGCGACGCCGCTTTAACGTCACCCGGACGGTGGGCGGAGCCGGGGCACCGCACACCGGCCGTTACGGGCCCCGGGGCCGGACGGTTCTCAACTCGTTGGCGACCCTTCGCTGAGCCGCGCGTCGGCGCGCATCCGCACTCGTTCCTCGGGCAGGGGGATGAACTCGTGCTCGTCGCCTGGCACCTTGCCGAAGTGTCCCGCCTTCCAGTCCGCCTTCGCCTGCTCGATCCGCTCGCGGCTGGAGGAGACGAAATTCCAGAAGAGGTAGCGCGGCCCATCCATTGCCGCGCCACCCAGCAACAGCAGCCGTGCACCTTCCGGCCCCGCGCGCAGCGCCAGGCGGTCCCCGGCGTGGAACAGCAGCATCCGCCCGGCCTCGAAGCGCGTGCCGGCCACCTCCACGGCGCCCTGCGCAACATACGCGCCGCGCTCCTCATGCTCCTCGGGCAACGGCAGGACGGCCCCGGGCGAGAGCGCCGCGTCGGCGTAGAACAGCGGCGAGGAGATGGCGACCGGCGCCGCCAGGCCCCAGCCCGTCCCGGCGATTAGGCGCAGGCGCATCCCGTCCTCCTCCGCGACCGGCAGCGTGGCGCCAGGGTGGTGCACGAAGGCTGGTGCGGCCTCCTCCCGGGCCTTGGGCAGCGCCACCCAGGACTGAATGCCGAACAGACGGTTGCTGCGGACGCGCAGCGCCGGGTCG
>Ga0180217_1003312_pt1 | contig 13762 bp, 10 predicted proteins | sample eDN3rd37CBELigOP_FD_128521 | JGI IMG/M metagenome (GOLD analysis project Ga0180217, IMG submission 128521) | Enriched Organic Plus compost microbial communities from Emeryville, California, USA - eDNA 3rd pass 37_C BE-Lig OP (version 2) (version 2) ... | reverse complement strand
GAGGGGGCGTGAACCCGGAGTCCGAGAATGTAAGCGCTTGCAGTATCGTGTACCGCATGACTTCGACGAACACGGATGCCACGACCCGGCCCGACGCGGCGCAGCTGCCGGCTCTTCCGGGCTCCGAGTGGTGGCGCACGGCCGTCATCTACCAGATCTACCCGCGCTCGTTCGCCGACCTCTCGGGCGACGGCATCGGCGACCTCGCGGGCATCACCGCCCACCTCGACGACCTGCGCGACCTGGGCGTCGACGCGATCTGGCTGAGCCCGTTCCAGCGCTCTCCGCAGAAGGACGCGGGGTACGACGTCTCCGACTACTGCGACGTCGACCCGCTGTTCGGCACCCTCGACGACTTCGACGAGATGCTCGCGCAGGCGCACGCCCGCGGCATCCGCGTCATCGTCGACCTCGTCCCCAACCACTCGTCCGACCAGCACGAGTGGTTCCAGCAGGCGCTCAAGTCCGCCCCGGGCAGCCGCGAGCGCGCGCGGTACATGTTCCGCGACGGCAAGGGCGAGAACGGCGAGCTGCCCCCGAACAACTGGGAGTCCGTGTTCGGCGGCCCCGCGTGGACGCGCGTGACCGAGCCCGACGGCACTCCGGGGCAGTGGTACCTGCACCTGTTCGATCCGTCGCAGCCCGACTTCGACTGGACGAACGAAGAAGTGCGCGAGGAGTTCCGCCGCATCCTGCGCTTCTGGCTCGACCGTGGAGTCGACGGCTTCCGCGTCGACGTCGCGCACGGGCTCGTGAAGGCCGAGGGACTGCCCGACTACCACCACCCCGAGAACGCCGACGCGATGGGCGGCGAAGAGGCCGACGTGCCGTACTGGGGCCAGGAGGGCGTGCACGAGATCTACCGAGACTGGCACCGCCTCGTCGCCGAGTACGACGGCGACCGCGCTCTGTGCGCCGAGGCGTGGCTGCCGACCGCCGAGAAGACCGCGCTGTGGGTGCGCCCCGACGAGATGCACCAGGCGTTCAACTTCAACTATCTCGAGACGAAGTGGGACGCCCAGGCGCTGCGTCGCGTGATCGACGAGTCGCTCGCCGCGTATGCGGCCGTGGGCGCGCCGAGCACGTGGGTCCTGTCGAACCACGACGTCGTGCGCCACGCGTCGCGGCTCGCGCTCACGGCCGAGAACCCGCAGGGTCACGGCATCGGCCCGGACTCACCCGGCAAGCCGATCCCCGAGGTCGGTCTGCGCCGCGCCCGCGCCGCGACGACCCTCATGCTCGCGCTGCCGGGTTCGTCGTACCTGTACCAGGGCGAAGAGCTCGGCCTTCCCGAGGTCATCGACATCCCTGGTGAGGCGCGCCAGGACCCGACGTGGTTCCGCACGAACGGCGAGCGCTACGGACGTGACGGATGCCGCGTGCCCATCCCATGGAACGCGGATGCCCCCGCCTACGGCTTCAGCGCGACGGGTGCGTCGTGGCTGCCGCAGCCGGCCGAGTGGGCGACGCTCGCGCGCGATGCGCAGGACGGCGTCGAGGGTTCGACGCTCGAGCTCTACAAGAGCCTGCTCGCCGCGCGCCGTGAACACGGCCTGGGCGCCGGCACGCTCGAGTGGATCGAGTCCGATCCCGAGGTGGTCGCGTTCCGCAACGGCGACATCACCGTGGTCGTGAACTTCGGCGAGAATCCCGTCGAGCTGCCCGCGGGCACCGTCGTCGTCGCGAGCGGTCCCCTCGACGGGAACCTGCTGCCGACCGACACGGCGGTGTGGCTCGCGGAGGGTTGATCCGGCAGGATCGACCCAGCCGACCGTCTGGGGAACGCCGCGAAGGAGCGCGCATGGTCAGCATCGATGAAGTCGCCCGCCTGGCGGGCGTGTCGACCGCGACCGTCTCGCGCGCCCTGAGCGGCCGCGGTCAGGTGTCGCCGGCGACCCGTGCGCGCGTGGAGTCGGCGGCGAAGAGCCTCGGCTACGTCGTGTCGTCGTCAGCGTCGAGCCTCGCTTCGGGACGCACGCGCAACATCGGCGTGCTCGTGCCGTTCCTCGACCGGTGGTTCTTCTCGACTGTGCTGAGCGGCATCGCGAACACGCTGATGCGCAGGGGCTACGACATCACGCTCTACAGCCTCACGGCCGACCGCGAGCAGCGGCAGGTGATCTTCGAGACGTTCCTGCGGCGGCAGCGTGTCGACGGCGTCGTGGCGATCTCGATCGAGCTCGGCGACGACGAGACCGAGCGCCTGCGCGAGCTCGACCTGCCGGTGATCGCGATCGGCGGGCCGAACCCGCGCCTGACGACCCTCACGGTCGACGACATCGCCGTCGCGCGGCTCGCGACCGAGCACCTCATCGCGCTCGGACACCGCGACATCGCGCACATCGGCGCGAGCCCCGAGTTCGACATCGACTTCCACATCCCCACACGTCGGCGCCAGGGGTTCGAGCAGGCGCTGGCGGATGCCGGCATCCCCGCGCACCCCGCCCTGTACGAGCCCGCCGACTTCACGATCGAGGGCGGATTCCGCGCGGCGAAGCAGCTGCTCGGGCGACCCGGCGAGCGCCCGACGGCGATCTTCGCCGCATCCGATGAGATGGCGATCGGCGCTCTCCTCGCCGCCCGCGAGCTCGGTTACCGCGTGCCCGAGGACCTGTCGATCATCGGCATCGACGGCCACGAGCTCGGCGAGTTCTTCCGCCTCACGACGATCGACCAGTTCCCGCTCGGGCAGGGGGAACGGGCGGCCGAGGCGATCCTCGAGGCGCTCGAGACGAAGGACGAGGCGCCGCCCACGCACGAGCCCGGGCAGCTGCCGTTCGAGCTCATCGTGCGCGGCTCGACCGCACGGCTCGCGGACACACCCGGACGCTGAGGGCGCGCGAGTGCACGACCTCGCGTCGAGTGCACGACTTCGCGACGCCTTCAAGCCGTGCGCTCGGCGACAAGTCGTGCACTCGGCGCCGGGAAGAGCCGCCCGGCTAGGCTCGTCCGCATGACGATCGACCTCGAGGCGCTGTACATCGACCTGCACCGGCATCCGGAGCTCTCGTTCCAGGAGACGCGCACCGCGGGGATCGTCGCCCAGCACCTCACAGACCTCGGGATCGAGTTCGAGGAGGGAATCGGCAAGACCGGCGTCGCCGCGGTCATCCGCAATGGCAACGGCCCCGTCGTGTGGCTGCGCGCCGACATGGACGCCCTCCCCGTCGAGGAGCGCACGGGTCTCGAGTACGCGAGCACCGCGCGCGGCATCGACCCCGGCGGCATGGACGTGCCGGTGATGCATGCGTGCGGCCACGACATGCACGTGACCGCGATGCTCGGCGCGCTCGAGCGCCTCGTCGCGACGAAGGACGAGTGGACAGGAACGATCGTCACCGTGTTCCAGCCCGCCGAGGAGCACGGCGCCGGCGCCCAGGCGATGATCGCCGACGGTGTGCTCGACCGGTTTCCGAAGCCCGACATCGTGCTCGGGCAGCACCTCACGCCGCTGCCGGCGGGCACGATCGGCGTGCGGCCCGGCACGCAGATGGCCGCCTCCGACGGACTCACCGTCACGCTCTTCGGACGCGGCGGCCACGGATCGCGTCCGCACTCGACGATCGACCCCGTCGTGATGGCGGCCGCCACCGTCATGCGGCTGCAGACGATCGTCTCCCGCGAGATCGACCCCCGCGATGTCGCCGTCGTCACGGTCGGCTCGATCCACGCGGGCCTGAAGAACAACATCATCCCGGCCGAGGCGACGCTCGAGCTGAGCCTGCGCTACCCCGACGACGCGTCCCGCGAGCGCGTGCTCGAGAAGGTCGAGCGGATCGTGCGCGCGGAGGCGGCGGCATCCGGAGCCGACGTCGCGCCCACCATCGTGACCGACCACACGCTCCCCCCGACGATCAACGACCCGGTGGCGACCACCCGGCTCACTCATGCCTTCAACACGGCGTTCGGCGCGGGCACGGTCGTCGACCCCGGCATGTTCACGGGCAGCGAGGACGTGTCGTGGTTCGCGCGCGAAGCCGGTGTGCCGCTCGTGTACTGGTTCTGGGGAGGCATCGACCCCGAGAGGTTCGCCGAGGCGAAGGCCTCGGGGACGCTCGAGAGCGCGATCCCGACGAACCACTCGCCGTTCTTCGCGCCCGTGCTGCACCCCACGATCGAGGTCGGCGTCGACGCGCTGGTCGTCGCGGCGCGCGAGTTCCTGGAGACGCGCGGAAGCGGGTTCATCGAGGAGTAGGGGCGGATGCCGCGGGCCGCGCGCTTCGTCTCGCGTGCGGCTCGCTCAGCGACCGGAGGGACGCTTCGACACGCTCAGCGACCGGCGTGCTCGACGGCCGGCGAGCGCGCCTCAGCGAGCGCTCGCTGCACCGCCTCGTCGACACGGGCCTCCTCGCGTGCCTGCCGGACCGCGCGGCGCCGCTTCGCGAGGAACCGCACCCCGACCACGGTCGCGACGACGGCGAGCACCGCGAGCACGATGACCCACGGGATCGCGGTGCCGTTCGCGGTCACCGTCACGGGCGTGAGCGGCACCGTGGAGCCGGACGCGTCGAGGGCGATCGGTGTTGCCGTCACGGTCGCGGCGAGCCACAGGGTCGCCACCACGCGCGGGACGGTGACCGTCTCGGTCCACGTCTCACCCGGGAGGATCTGCGGGCTCTCCCCGACCTCGGCCGCGCCTGCTGCGAACCAGCCGAACGGCCCGGCCGTGCTCGCTTCCTGCCGTACGGTGAGCGCCGCGTTCCCCGTGTTGTGCAGCGTGTAGCGGATCGTCGCGTCGCCGACGGGGAGCGGGCTCCACCCGCCGTCCCAGTCGACGTGGACGTCCTCCACGGCGAGGGCGGGTGCGAGTGCGCCGCCGACGCGAAGCGAGATGCGGATGCCGAGCCGACGGTCGACGTTCACACCCTGCTGCTGGTCGGCCTGCGTGAGCGACGTCACGATGCCGCCGGCGTAGTCGCCCGGCGTCGCGTTCTCGGGGACCGAGAGGGTGAACGGCACCGTCGCCGTCTCTCCGGGTGCGACCGTGACGCGCGAGGCATCTGTCTCGACCCACGCTCCGACGCCGAACGACTCCTCGCCCGCGGGAAGCAGGTCGAGCTGACCCTGCTCCGTCGTGAAGCCGTCCGCGGCGTACACGCCGAGCTCGAGCAGCTCGTCACCGCGGTTCGCGACGACGAGACCGTCTTCCACAGACCTGCCGGGGTCGATCGTGTACGTGAACGCCGTGCGCTCCGCGCCGAACGCGTTGGAAGCGGTGCGGACGGTCCACGTCACGTCATCGGCACGTGCTGCGACGGATGCCGCGCCCGCCGCCGCCGCGCACAGGAGGAGTGCGGCGACGAGCGCCAGCGCTGCGGTGCGCGCGGCCCGGCGGACGGGAGTCAGCGGGAACGAGGCCATGGGGGATCCTTCGTCTCGGTGGCGGGTTCGGATACGGGTGCGAGCCCCTGGGGCGGGTGGTCTCCGCGCCCCAGGGGCTATGGCGCAGCGGATCAGTCGCTGAGCGCCGTGATCGTGAGGGTCGCGCGGTAGCTTCCCTTGCCGACGCTGCCGGGGATCTTCAGCTGCAGGTCGGCGCCGAGCGTGGCGGTGCCGCGGTCGTGGCCCTGTTCGGCCGAGCCCAGACCGCGTGAGACCGACAGGCCGTCGCCGCCGTCGTAGCCCGACGCGACGGGCTCGCCGGCGCGGGCGCCCGCCCCGGACTCGACGAGCTTCGGCGTCCACCCCAGGTACTTGCCCGAGAAGGTCTTCTCGCCGTCGCGGAAGTCGCCGACCGCCGCCGAGATCGACCACGGAGCGAGCGAGCGCCGCGTGTCCGAGACCACGATCGGGTTGATGCTCCCCTTCGCCTCGAAGTAATCGCCGTCGCGGTCTTCGGCCGTGCCGAGGTCGACGAGGCCATTCGCACCGTCGATCGTCCAGCCGAATTCGCCAGGCGCCGCGTCCGGGACGACGACCTGGATGTCCTGACCTGAGCCGTGGTCGGGGTGGATCGTCACCTCGTCCTGGATCGACCCCACAGGCTGGGCGGGCTGGGTGCCGTTCTCCGGACCGCACCACACCACGCGGCCGAGCTCGACAGCGGCGTTCGGCGCCTCGCACGTGCCGCTGCGGATGTTCTGCACGACGAGCGCGTCGTTCTGCACCTTGACCTTCACATAGCTGCGCACGTGCTCCTGGTTCTGCACGGAGTTGTACCAGTACGAGCCGGGGTTGAGCGGGTCGGCCCCGTTGCCCGCGCCCTCCGTGCCGCTGCTGTCGGGGGCCGAGATGTCGTAGTACTTCGAGCCGGATGCCGAGTTCGCCGTCACGTAGACGACTCCGCCGGGGCCGGGCGAGACCTCGGTCGCGCCGGGTTGCTCGTCGGGGTTCGCCTTCGAGCCGTTCTTGATCTCGTAGCTGCGGGAGTAGCTGTGGTCGTGGCCTTGGAGGACGAGATCCACCCCGAGCTCGGAGAACACCGCGGGGAAGTCGACACGACGCACCTTGGCGTCGCCGTCCTTTGCGTGAGCGGCCGGTGAGTAGATCGCGTGGTGATAGACGAGCACCGTGTACTTCGCGCCGGCGCCGTGCTGCTCGATCACGTCGCGGACGTACTCGATATGCGCCTCATCGCCGCCGCCACCGCTCGACGTGCGGTAGCTGTTGCTGTTCAGGTCGATGAACAGCACGTCCTTGTAGACGAACCAGTAGTCGCCGCCGGACGTGTTCGACGCGGGGTTGCCGTTCGCGTAGAGGGGTGCCGACCGGTCGGTGTTCGGCGTGAACATGTGCTGCTCGTACGCCTTGCTGCCGACGTCGTGATTGCCGATCGTGGCGGCCCACGGGTAGGAGCGGAGCTCATCGGGGGCGAGGAACGCGTCCCACTGCGCCTCGACGCCTGCTGTCTCGACCTGGTCGCCTCCCGAGACGAGGATCTCGGCGTCGGGGTTGGCGGAGAGCGCGACCTGGAGGGTGTCCTGCCACCCCTCCTGGTCCTTCTGCACGTTTCCCGAGGCGCCGATCTGCGGGTCGCCGAAGAACAGGAAGTCGTACTCGCCGTCGAATTCCTGCGTCTTGAACGTGTAGACGGGCGACCAATTGCCCTCGAAGCCGACCCGGTACGAGTAGCTCGTGTTCTCCTCGAGTCCCGAGATGGTCGCGTGGCGGTTGTAGCCGCCCGATGACGCGACGTTCGCGGTGCCGGTGGCGGCGAAGGTCGTCGCGGTGGCGGGGAACTCGCCGTCGTCGACGGCGGCCGTCGGCGCGACCTCCACGACCTGGGCGGTGTCGGCGGACGAATACCAGGTGACGATGCGCTGGGACTCGTCCGCTCCCACGCCGAGGATGATGCCGGTGAGCGAGACCGTCTCGGCGGCGGTTGACGGCGGGGCCACGACAGCGCTCAACGCGAGCGTCGTCGCCAGGGCAGCCGCGGACGCCCACGTGGCCAGGTGCCGTCGAGGGCGCCTGTCCGTCTCGGTCGTTGCGATGGGGGGGACCATAGGGTTCCGTTTCTCTCTTCGGTTCATTCGAGAAGGCCGGCGTGGTCGCGCGGCCCGCTCCATGTTTTTGAGCGACGGTTACCTCTGCGTGAACACCGTGTGCTCGGTTCGTGTATCGCCCGCGAAGATTGCGTCACCCGCCGAGGCCGAGCAGGCGCTCCACGAACCAGAAGGCGCCCGCGACGGTGACGGCGACGGCGAGCCCGGCGGTCGCCCACATTCCGAGGCTCGGCGCGCGACGGCGCAGCAGCGTCAACAGCGGGAAGAGCACGACGATGAGGGCGATCTGCACGACCTCGATCCCGAGATTGAAGACGAGCAGCGACCACAGCAGCGTCCATGACCACGGCTCATCGATGCCGAGCGCGGCCGCGAAGCCGAGCCCGTGGACCAGCCCGAAGACGAACACGACGCCCAGCCTCAGCCAGCCCGCCCGGTCGAGGCCCAGGGGTCCGCTGTCGGCATCGAGCTCGGTCGCCGCTTCGCCCTTGCGCCAAAGCCGGAACAGGTACCACGCGGCGACGATCGAGATCGAGATCGCGATGACGGGCTCGATGAAGCTCGCCGGGACGCTCACGACGTGCGTCGCCGCGAGGATGAACGTCACCGAGTGCGCGACGGTGAACGACGTCGCGGCCAGTATCACCTCGCGCAGCCTCCGCGACCCGGCGATCAGCGCGAGGAGGAACAGGATGTGGTCGAGCCCGAGCAGGAGGTGTTCGGCGCCGAGTACGAAGAACTCCCAGAACCTCTCGCCGAGGCTCTGCTCGGTCGAGAACGACGGATGCTGCGCATCGAGCGCCGCGCTGCCGGAGTGGCCGTCGACGTCGTAGGTGAGGATCGTCTTCGTGTCGATGACGTACCCCTCGGCATCCGGGAACAGTCGGCTCGTCACGACATGCCCGTCGGCTTGGGCCGCACACTCCGCCGTGAGGTCCAGCGCGGCGTACGGGACACCCTGCTGCTCGGTCATCGTCACGTCGCCGAGTCGGAGCGTGCACGATCGACCCGCTGACTCGACGGTGAAGCGCTCCGCGATGTAAGCGAGGACGTTGTCGGCGTGGTCGGTGAGGGCGCCCGTCTGGGCCGCCGGGTCGCCCTCTTCGAACGCCGCGGTGCCCTGCCGGAAGAGCGGGTCGTCGTCCTGGGTGTCGGCGACCGAGACGACGAGCAGGTCGTATTCGAGCTGCAGCCCGACCGAGACGTCGCCGTCATCGCCTGAGCGCAGATCGGCGTACACGACGGACGAGATGCCATGCGCGGATGCGGGCGCGGAGTCGAGCAGCCCGAGAGCGGATGCCGCGAGCGCAAGGATCGCGAAGAGGAGGGGGCGACGGGTGAGAACGGGCATGGGGGAGGGCCTTCAGGTCGTGGAGCGCCGGGTTCGAGCAGACTGACGCCGCCAGGTGAACGGGTGGGCTCGGCGAGGGGAACAGTGGGCGAACACGTCCTCAGCGGCGAAGTGACGACGATCGGCGTGACGCAGGATCGAGGTCGGATGTCTCGCGGAAGGAAGACACAAGAGTGCCCCACCTCCGATCGCGAACGGCCGGTCCGCTCGCCGTCATGCTCGCCGTCGCCCTCCTCACGGGATGCGCCGCAGACGGCTGGGGGGTGCGGCGGCCGCATCCGACGCCTCTCGGTTCACCCGGCGCCGGGTTCCTCCCCGCCTCCGAGCCGCAGCCGGAGTCGACCCTCTCGCCGCCGACCGGCTCGTGGGAAGGCGTGCGGCCACCCGAGGGCTACCGGGTCGTGCTGCTGACCGCGGGGACGGATGCGCCGACGCGCACCATCGCGGACGCGGTGCGCGAGTGGGCGGAGCAGGAGCGCGTCGACCTGCGCACGGTCGAAGCGCAGGGCGACCTCATCGACGGCATCGTGGAGGCGATCGAGCTCGCCCCCGACCTCGTCGTGAGCGCAGGCGACAGCCTGATCGATCCCCTCGCCGTCGTGACACCTCACCATCTCGACCAGCAGTTCCTCATCGTCGGCGCCGAACTCGCCGAGCCCACGATCAACGTCACCGCCGCGGACTGGACGGGGGCGGCATTCCGCGGCGAAGGCCTCGGCGCATCCTCGCACTACGACGCGCGGTCGTTCACTCCAGAGCGGTGCGCGATGGCGGTGCGGGCCGGGGTCGCGGCGGTGCTCACCGGGCTGACGGGCGTCGTGCTCTGGATCGAGTGACGCTCACCCGTACTGGAGGAGCTCGCGCACACGAGCATCGACCAGCTTCTGCCCCGACACGATCCCGGGAAGTCCGCGGCGATCGTCGGTCGTGAGCATGAGCACGAGCGAGAGCACGGCGAAGATCCCGCCCACGAGGCCCCACGCGCCGGGGAGCGCGACGAGGATGAGATAACCGCCGATCCCTCCCGCGAAGCGGAGCACCCGCGCGAGCCACACGGGGTACGTCGTGCCCTCGAAGCGCAGGAGCACGGCGAGGTCGCCCACCGATCGACCCGTCGCCATGATGACGAGGAACCAGATGACGATCGCGGTCACATTCCCGACGACGGCGGCTGCTGTCCCCTCGGCGACTTCTTCGTGGGCACCGAGCCCGTAGAGGGCCGATTGCACGATCACCGCGGTCGCCCACGACGTCATGGTCGCGCCGATGAGGTCGCACAGCATGCCGAGCAGGCGGCGACGGCGCGTCACGGGTCGCGGCAGCTCGGCGTCGGGCAGGCGCGTGACTCCGCGTCGGCTCTTCGGCACGACGAGTCCGACGACGGATCCGATGAGCGCGCCGATCGTGTTCGTCAGGAGGTCGTCGACGTCGAACACACGGTACGCGCACGGGTAGAGGCCCCACACGCCGGTGAGCTGGGTCGTCTCGATGAACGCCGAGACACCGAGCCCGATGAGTCCCGCCGCGATGGTGCCGCGCCCGCCGAGCACCCGCACGAAGAACCCGAGGGGGACGAACAGCACCACGTTCAGCAGCAGTTGAAGAAGCGCGGGGTCGCTGAACGCGACGCCCGAGGGACGGACCGCACCTCGGATGTCGTCTACGAACGCGAAGAGGTCGAGGTTGACTCCCGCGCATCGGATGGTGTCCGGGTCGGGGAGGGGCAGCAGCGTGTACGTCCAGATCGCGCAGAAGTAGACGAGCCCTGCGAACCACAGCGCGGCACGTCCCACGGTCAAGCCGCCGCGGCGCCGGTAGCTGAGGGCGACGAAGGGCACGAGCAGCACGACGCCGATCAGCACCCCCAGCAGGATCGCGATGATCGCGAGCACACGGTCGTCCACAGCTCGAGTCTCGCAGGGAGCCCGCCGCGAGTGCACGACTTCGCGTCGAATGCACGGCCTGCGTACGCGGGCGAGTGGTGCACTCGACGGCAAGCCGTGCACTCGCGATGAGGGGGGCTCCGCCGGGACGCGGCGGAGCCGGACGCCGCGCCCCGGCGTAGCCTGGAACGATGACCTCGACGCTCGACGCGGCAGCCGTGCGCGCCGACTTCCCCCTGCTCGACCGGACGGTCGACGGGCGACCCCTTGTCTACCTCGACTCCGCGGCGACGAGCCAGAAGCCGCGCGTGGTGATCGACGCCGAGGTGGACTTCCTCACGCGCGCCAACTCCGCCGTGCACCGCGGCGCCCACTCGATGGCGGCCGAGGCGACCGAGCTCTTCGAAGACGCGCGCACGACCGTCGCGGGGTTCGTCGGCGCCCGCCCCGAGCAGCTCGTGTGGACGAGCGGCGCGACCGCCGGGATCAACCTCGTCGCCTACGCGATCGGCAACGCAACGGCGGGTCGCGGTGCTCCGGCGAGCGCGCGCTTCGCCCTCGCGCCCGGCGATGAGCTCGTCATCACCGAGTCCGAGCACCACGCGAACCTCATCCCGTGGCAGGAGCTCGCCGCACGCACCGGCACGACCCTGAAGCACATCCCGGTGCGCGACGACGGGACGATCGACACGGATGCCGCGGCATCCGTCATCTCGGACCGCACGCGCGTCGTCGCGTTCCCCCATGTGTCGAACGTGCTGGGGATCGTGAACCCCGTCGCCGAGCTCGTCTCGCTCGCGCGGGGGGTCGGTGCGCTCACACTGCTCGACGCGTGCCAATCGGCGCCGCACCTTCCACTGGACCTCCCCGCGCTCGGGGTCGACCTCGCGGTGTTCTCGGGACACAAGATGCTCGGGCCGTACGGAGTCGGCGCGGTCTACGGACGCAGTGAGGTGCTCGAGGCGCTGCCGCCGTTCCTCACGGGCGGGTCGATGATCACGACGGTCACGCTCGACGAGGCGAAGTACCTTCCGCCCCCGCAGCGCTTCGAAGCCGGCACGCAGCCGGTGTCGCAGGCGATCGGCCTCGCGGCCGCGGTGCGATACCTCGAGTCGGTCGGCATGGAGGCGGTGCATGCACACGAGACCGCGCTCGGCGAGCGGATGGGCGACGGGCTGCGGTCGATTCCGGGGATCCGGCTTCTGGGCGACCCTTCGACAGGCCCAGGGACCGGGTCGACGGGCTCAGGGGCCGTGTCAGCGGAGCGGGTCGCGCTGTGGGCGTTCGACGTCGAGGGGGTGCACGCGCACGACGCGGGTCAGTTCCTCGACGCACGCGGCATCGCGGTGCGCGTCGGCCACCACTGCGCCCAGCCGCTGCACCGCCGCTTCGGCGTCACGGCGTCGGTGCGGGCATCCGCCGCCCTCTACAACACCGCCGACGAGGTCGATACGTTCCTCGAGGCGGTGTCGGGCATCCGTCCGTTCTTCGGAGTCTCGTGATGAGCGGTCTCGAGGCGCTGTATCAGGAGCTGATCCTCGATCACTCCAAGCGCCCCCACGGCACGGGGCTCGCGGCGGATGCGGCGGCCACCAGCCACCAGGTCAACCCGACCTGCGGCGACGAGATCACGCTCGGCGTGCGCCTCGACGGCGACCGCATCGTCGAGGTGACGTGGGACGGCGTCGGATGCTCCATCTCGCAGGCATCCGCGTCGATGCTCACGACGCTCGTCGAGGAGGAGGGCGGCCTCTCGCGCTCGGATGCGACGGCGCTCGTCGACGGATTCCGCACGGCGCTGCGATCGCGCGGCGAGACGCCGCTCGACGAGGAGACCTTCGGCGATGCGGCGGCGCTGTCGGGCGTCTCGAAGTACACCGCCCGCGTGAAGTGCGCGATGCTCGCGTGGGTGGCGTTCGAGGACGCGCTCGCGAAGGCGTGACCCGCGGTTAGCTCGACGCCCCCGCCCGACGCCGTTCGAGCAGCCGGTCGATGCCCGCCGCGGCCCACACGGCGCCGAGGCCGCCGAACACGACGATCCCCTGGATCACGAGTGCGTACCCGCCGGACGTGAAGTTCGCCTCGACGAGCATCGGGCCCACGATCGCAGGGATGATCGCCACGATCACGACGATCCACGACAGCGGATGCCGTCCGCGCGCGATGACCCACCCGCCCACCGCGGCGAGCAGCGTGACGAAGCCCTGATCGAGCACGAACGCCCACAGCGCATCCGGCTCGTGGATGTTGCCGACACCGCGCTCGAGCCCGAACGTCGCCCACAGGAACAGCGTCACGCACACGAGGGTGATCCCGCCCACGCGACGCATGCCCGACGTGGGAAGCAGCGCGAGCGACGCGACCATGCCGCCTACGATCAGCAGGAACTGCACGATGTTAACGAGCGGAGTGTCGTTCCTGATCGTCCCCGCGTACGACTCGGACTGCACGATCGCCGAGAAATCCGTCGCCGACGCGAGGTACGTCGTGGCGAGCATTCCGACGATGGCTGCGCCGTAGCGCGCGCCTCGATCGAACCGGAGTCGCGGTGCCATGGCGCGAGATTAGCCGATGCCGGTCCCCTACAATCGGGCAGAGTCGAGGTGGGGGTCTCGGTGGCACGGACGACGGACGACGAGAACGACGACGCGACCGCGGATGCGGCGCACGCGGATGCCGCCGACACCGGCGCGCCCGCCGACACGGGCGCGCCCGCCGACGAACCCGAACTGCCGTCGCGCCGAGAGTTCTTCCGCCGTGCGGGGCTGAGCGCCGCGGGGCTCGCGATCGGAGCATCCGCCGGCGCCGCCGTCACCGCGGCCGCGACCACGCACCCGCCCGAGTTCTCGCCACTGCCGCCGCGGCACGTTCCGGGCTTCGACCACGTCGTGGTCGTGATGTTCGAGAACCGGAGCTTCGACAACATCCTCGGGCGGCTGTACTCCGCCGCCGAGAAGACCCGGAGCGACTTCGACGGCATCAACCAGGGCAGCTACTCCAACAAGGGGCCGGACGGCGCGGACATCCCGGCGCACGTCTATGAAGGCTCGACCGACACCGTCATGCAGCAGCCGCAGCCGGAT
>Ga0180217_1003308_pt1 | contig 13772 bp, 14 predicted proteins | sample eDN3rd37CBELigOP_FD_128521 | JGI IMG/M metagenome (GOLD analysis project Ga0180217, IMG submission 128521) | Enriched Organic Plus compost microbial communities from Emeryville, California, USA - eDNA 3rd pass 37_C BE-Lig OP (version 2) (version 2) ... | reverse complement strand
TGCCCTACGAGCACAACGCCCTCATCAACCCCCTCCACCCGAAACCGAACAGCCTCAAGATCCTCCGCAGCGCCCGCATCCGACTCGACCAACACCCAACCCGCCCCTGACCTCGCGAGGTCGTCTAAGCCGCCGCGCCGCTGCCGCGGGGACGCCACAGCTCCGGTGGCGCACCAGCATGCCCGAGACGCACTCATAGGTGCTTTGCTGTTTCCGGGGTAGCCGCACAACCGCGTCCAAGGCATCTGCTCGCACCTCGAGCCAACTGCACCCCCGAGCCTCGCACGGTGCCCAATCCACGAACCGCGTTACCGCCATGGAGGCGGTGGGTCATCCGGTCGCGCTCGACGCGTGACCGCCGGCGTTCACGGGGGAGGCGCGCCGCGAGGGGCCAGTGGGTGACGCCGTCGTCGCCCCCAGTGCACCTGGTGAGGACGGAACATAGGGACGGGAGCAGCCTGCTCGGCGGTGGCGATTGACGCTCGCGTCCCCGGCATTGGGTGAAGCGGTTCTCAGCCTCCAGCGTGCGCTGCGGGCCCAGGGGCGGGTCGGCGCTCATGCGGTCTTACTGGATGATGTTCTGCAAGATGGTGGTGTCAGGGGCGATGTCGAGGTGGAAGCCTTCATCGTCTTCGAGGCACACGATGTAGTTGCGTACGGTCGCGCCCATGGCGTTGTTGGAGTCTACGTACGCAAGCCATACCCGCCAATCGAGGCCTGGAATCTCGATGTACCCGTGCCGGTCTAAGTTCTGCAGCCTAGGGTTACTGGGGTCTGGCGCGACGTCCTTGATGCTGCCGTACCTGGCGGTGCTGGGGGCAATGAGGCGCAGTTCGACGTTCCGCTTGCACCGAGCGACGAACTCGGGCTCCTGCTGGCCGCAGGCGGTGAGCAGGGCTAGTACGAGGGAGGCGGCGAGCGCGATTCGCATGATGTTGGTCCTGGCCATGATACCGGCCGGGGAATCCGGGTCGTCTATGAGAAGTGCTATTGGCGGGACGTTGCACCGTCGAGGAATTGCCAGGAGACCGCCTCGCCGCGCCCAAGGGCGATGGCGGCGGTCAGGCCGCCTTGGTCCTGGCGCTGAACTAGCTCATACTCCCGGCCCCGTTGGCACCATGGGGGCGAAGGCAGGTGACGCCCGTCCTCGGGACGCCGCGGGGCGTCATGTGTTTTGAGGGTGTCGTCTTGTAGGGGCGTAGGAGTTGATACGCGCGAGGTCCAGTGCGTCGATGTTGTCGCGAGGTGTGGAGTCGAGGTCGTTGGTGAAGTCGGCAGCCTTGAGTGTGTAGGCTATTGGCTTGGCGCTAAGCCGCCAAACGTAGGCGACCTAGTGGTCGCTCGCGCCGGCGAGAAGCATGACCATCACGATCACCTCGTCGGATACGCCGACTTGGCCGCGCTCGTCGGCCATGCACTGACTGTCCTCGAAGACGTCGCGGAGTTGAACGCTGGCTTGTGCGTGGCCGCCTTGGGCGCGTTGCATGACCCGGAACGCGCGGACGCCGGCCAGGTCCCTCTGCCCTCGTGGCCTCTGAAGGGATGCTTTGGGCGGCCTCAGTGAGAAGCTTGGCAGGCACCTATCGCGCCCAGGCATCGGGTGGCGCTACCGCTACCCCGAGTTGGGCCCATGCGCTGCCGGTCAGTCGGTGTTAGGCAGACGATGACTCGGCAACCAGTTGTCCGGAATGCCGCTCGCGATCTGGAGAGCGCCGCGCCTCTTAAGCTACTGATTGCCGGGGTAGCCGGCTCATCGCTCCCCACGGGCCGGGTCAGGGCACCTCACTCCCCGGTCGTGACCCTAGGCTTCTTGGACTTGAGCGTCTGGCCGGTAGTGGTTTCCATGAGGCCGCATGCCGTCTCGTCCCCCTCGAATATGGCGAGCGCGTACCGCCAGTCGGCGGTGGTGGCGATGGTGGAGCCGTCCGCGTCTATGACGGCGTAGTGGGGGTCGGGGAGGTCCTCGATCATGACTGCGGCGACCTGCCAGGTGATCGCGGTGACGCGCTCAGACGTGATTAGGTACGGCGTGAACGTCCTGGCGTAAGCGCTTTGTGCCTGTTGCGCGACGGTGACAGCCCAGCGTTTGCCGTGCGGGTCGAGGGCGGCGAGGTGCGAGCCGCTGTCGTACGGCACCCACAGCCAACGGCGCGTGCCCATGCTGGTGCGCATGACCTCTGCGTCGCGGTCCAGGTCCCCATGGTCGATTGTGACGACCGCGGCGGCGATGTCGCGCATGTCGCTGAGGCGAGCGTCGAGACTCTCGGGGGTGAACGCTGGCGTCTGGTCGATAGTGGTGGCCACGTGCCTCCTTTCGTCCCCCCTTAGCCCGCGCTACCTCAGTGTCGACCCCTTGGCCTGAAGCGCGTCGGGGTGCACAACGCCGCCCAGTCCCATCTCTAACCCTTCAGGTCGCCTCGTGACTGGGGTGCGCCCTACTTTCGCGGCGCAGCGCGCTTCGCCTTGTGGTGGAGCGGTAGTTCATCGCGGCGGCTACGACCCGGCGCTCGTCGAGCGGACGTGGTGGCACCAGGCGGAGGGGCCGTAGCGGCGTTCGTTGAGAATCCCCTCTTAGGGGCGAGGAAGATGTCAAGGTCTGACGACTCCACGAGGCGGCGTCGGCGCCGTACTTGCGCCCTTTCGCGGCAGTCGACTCTTCCCGCGGTGGGCATCGACGCGCGCGCTCGCCTTCTCCGGTGAGGCCGATCAGGTGCAGGTCGTGGCGCCTCGGGTGCGTGTCGGCATGGGGACGAGCAGGCGGAGGTTGACCCTGGGCGGTCGTTCGCGGGCTGGCGTTCTGTCGCCGGCGACGCGTCGGAAGCGGCGGCGTGCCATCTCGGTGTGGTCAGCGATGAACTTGGGGGGTCCGCTCGGCGCCGCGCGCATCGCGGAGGCGGCGGCCAAGGCAGGTCCTTCATGCAGCGGGAGGACGGGCGCGCGGCCGCTCCCGGACAAGCGGCGCCTGACAGGGTCATCGTGCCGGGCGCGGCTTCCATCGGCCGGGTCGCGACTCGCCCTTTGACGGATCGTCTTGTCGCGTCGTCGTGTATCGCCCCAGTTGGTGTCGCTTAGTGGCGACGCGCATCCCAACACCTCACGTCACATCGATTCGACCCGCATCGTCCTGTTGTGAATCGACTCGTATGGATTCGTGACGAGTCGCTCTGCATCGCATCGATTCGACTCGTGTCGTCCTGTTTCCAACCGCCCGGCTGGGGCGGCTCGAGTTGGCTAGCAGGCCGAGTGGACTGCTCGTCTGCGGGCCTCTGCTCGGGGCGGCGCCGCTTCCGCGCAGTCTCTTCTGGCGCCCGCTCCGGGAGCTTCTCGTTCCTCACGGCCTGTTCGGGGGCGCGGCTCATCGCTCGTTCCAGGCGGAGGCGCATGAGGGGTCAGGGTTCCCGGCGTGCTCGCGCCCGCACGGTACCCGACGCCAGGGGGACTTCCCACTCCCCTTGGGTGCGCAAGTCGGGCATGTCCACCGGACCCAGACGCGGGCGCGCGGGGGTCCGGCGGTCAGGCGTTCACTGAGCCTTGGCGACTAGCCGGAGTGGCATGTACAGCCTCTTGGGGTACGCGTCATCGCTCGTGATTGGCTCGAAGCCGTACTTGCCGTAGAACGCAGCCGCGTCGGCGTTGAGCGCATCAACGATGACGAGGGCGGCTGCCGCTACCCGGGATGCATCAAGGCAACGCCCTAGTGCTCGCCGGAGGAGCTCGCCCCCGTAACCCCGGCCTTGGTGTTCAGCCGCGACCGCGAGCCGCCCGATGAGGACGGCTGGCACGTTCGAGTACTTGGGAACGTACTTCTTGGCATCCGCAGAGAGGTCTTCCAGGGCGACCCCGATCATTGAGAGCGTGAAGTACCCGACGACCTCCTCGGGGCGGTCCGGGTCTACGAGGACGTAGGGCGTCGCGGCGTTGCGTTTGTGGTCTTGGCCGGCGTGCTCCTTGAGGTATCTGTTGAGGGTCGGCTCGCCACAGTCGAACGCTTCTCGGCGGTGAATCCTCCCGTCGAGAAGCGCCAGCTGCAGTGAGTCTAGTTCTGTGCCCAAACGGCGCTAGCGCGCCCTCTTCCTGGCGCGGGCCCCGCCTCTCATGAGACGCTTGAGCGCTTCGTTGGGCTCGCCAGGGTCGATGAGCCTCGCCGCCACGCGGCGGCTCTGTTCTGCGTCGAGGCGCATGATCTCGCGGCCGACGAGGGTTTCCTGGGCAGCGTCGTAGGCGGCCGCGATGATGAAGTCGCTGGTGTTCATACCCTTGGCTCGCGCAGCGCTCTGGATGACCTTCTTGGTCTCAATTGGGAGTCGGATGTCGACGCGGCCGTCTTTCTTGGCTTGTGCGGGCTTCTCGATGACGGAAGGCACGTTGGCCTCCTTTCACGCCTTGCGGGTCGCCGGCCTCTGCAGAAACACTGTACGGATGAATACCGTACACGTCAATCGACGGCGGATGACGCAGCGTACGGCTCCCGCGTCACGTCCCGCCGAGAGCGTCGGCGTGCCCGCTGGCTCATTCATACGCAGCCGCCCGGTGAGTGGGCGGCGGGCCGCCCTCAAAGTCCCCTGGCGGAAGCCCGTTGCGGGCGTGCCGTCCCCGGGGTTGTTCTGCAAGACGTCCCTGTCGACCTGCGCTGCCAGCTCAGTGCAGTCCCGTCGTCGCCCCTCGACTCGTGCGCTCCCCGCCTCTGACCCGGCGTGGCGGGAGTCGATGACAGGTCTCGCGGCGCGGCCATCGCTCCGCTCGTTACCCGAACGAGTCGACGACTCGTTTGGCGTCAACTCGCATGGGGATGAAGTCTGACGAGTCGTCACCGCTCTCCGACCGGCTCGCCGGATGCAAAAAGACCCTGATCGCGGCGGGCCTGTGGCGGATCCGAATTGCACGGCATGATAAGGACAGCAAGAACCGCCGGCACGACGTATCGAGCGCTCCGTGGGCCTGCCGCCGCGGATGACTTGAAAGCCCCAGCTCACGGCCCCGGTCGCCGCGAGCCAGGGCCTTCTCAAGTCCGCGTACTGGTGGCGACCGAGGCCCAGCGAGACCTTCCTGGTCGAGCCCGGCCTCGGACGAAGATCACGACGTGAGGAGCGCGAGGCCTTCAGCCTGCACAAGCAACGGCGCCGCGATGGCAGGGTGAGCGAGCCTCTAGCGGGCTTTCCTGTCGGGCGCCGGGCTGCAAGCTTCCAGACATGGAGCCGCCTTCCGTGCGGTCCCAGTAGCAGGCGGTGCCGAGCGAGCGCCCGCGGCACATGAGGCTACCGGCCCCGGTACCAGGGGCCTGGTGACGGCGGGAACCGGAGTTGCCGCCACGGGGACGCGCACTTGGGAAGATCGTCGGCACACAGTCGACGGAGGAACTCAGACGGCAGCGAGCCATGCGCTAAGGAGAAACCAACAGAACATATCGCCTCCCGCGGCGTGGCGGTGAGCGCTTTGACGATCGCCGGGCGCCGCTCCTAGCTCATCGACAGGCACGCATTCGAAGCGACCGGCGGCGCCGCTCGCAGCCTCCAGGGCCCGGGTGGGGAGCAAGTGCGGCGCGAGGCCCGCCGGGCCCGGTGAACGGACGCAGCTCGCCACCCCAAGTAGAACCCCCTAAGACGAGCCCAGGGGCCCGTTCACCGCCGTCGACTCCGCGGCGAGAGCGGTCTTGCGCCCGGCCATTCCCAAGCCGCCTTGGCGCCAACGCCAGGACCCTCCTGACGGCATTGAACGGCGACCCGCCGTTCCTGCAGGTGAACCGAGGGCGCCCTCAAGGTGCCCTACACGGGAAGACGGCGCCGCTACAAGCGTGAGCCAGCCCACCGCTCGGCGCCACGGTCAGCCCACTCGGCGCTGCGGGCAGCTGGCCAACTTCGCGTTACCGCCTTGACTCGACCAGGTGACGACGCTCCACTCCTGCGCCGGTCGCCTCCCTCACGACGTACGCCGCCTCAAACAGGCGCGCAGCGACCTCGTCCACCGGGCAGACATACCTATGCCGGACCGAACGCACCCTCGGCGAGCGCCGGTCCTGCCCGGCGTCCAACCCTATGCAGTCAGCCGGTCGCTCACACGCCCAGCTTCAGGCTTTCCATCGACCTGGCTCTTCTCACCCTCCTCTACCTCACCCGGCGCGCTGCCAGCGACTCGACGAGCCGCGCTGGGTAGTTCGGACCCCGAGCGGCCTCCGCTCCTTCACGTGGACGCGGCGTCCCCGCCATACGCAGCCGGGTGCATGAGCACCGTCGCGAGAACGGCACCCCGAATGTCGGCTCTCACCATGGCTCCCGGCCCATGTCCCCCATCGAACAACTTCCCCCTGGCAAAGCGCCTGGTCCAAACCGGCTCGTAGAGCTACTATGAGCTCGTGAGGCAAACACGGGGAGGACCTGCAACGCGTGCGCGCAGCCGCGTCACCGAAGAGTCGTTCGAGTCAGGTAGGCGACTCGTCCCCAACGTTGAGAAGGGCGCTGCGGCGGCGCGGCTAGGGGCGGTCGATATGAAAGGCGCGGACACAAGCGACGGGTCGTCCCGAGACGGTGGTGCACCGATGGAGTTCACGGTCGAGGACCTGTTGGAGCTGGGGTTGCCGCTTTACCTGAACGAGGACTGGTTGCGGGGTGAGGTGGCGCGGCTGGGTTCGGTGGCGGCGGTCGCGGCTAAGCACCGGTACCCGTTCGAGGACTTGCTGTTGCAGGCGCGCGCGTTCGGGCTGTTCGCGGACGCGTTGCGCGCCGAGGAGGCGCCGCGTCCGCGCGCCGAAGCGGCGCCCGTTGAGCCTGCGCGCGCGCCGCGTCGCGCGTCTCGAGCTGAGGTTGCGCGGGTCGAGGCGCCTTCCGACGCGACGCCCGCCGCGCCGGTGGATAAGGCGTGGTTGCAGCGCGAGCTGAGGAAGTACGGGACGTTCGCCGGGGTCGCCGCGGCGCACGGTTTGCCCGTCAGGGAGCTGCGTTCCGCTGGCCGCAAGCTCGGCGTCAAGGCGGTGAGCGACCACACGATCAAGCCGAAGGAGGATCGCCGCGCCGCGCCGTACTGGGACGCGGACTGGCTGCGCGCGGAGCTGAAGGAACGCCGTTCGCTCGCGGCGGTGGCCCGCGCGCACGGGTACCCGGTGTCGACGGTGCAGCGCGCGGCGCGCGCTCTCGGCGTGAAGTCGCCGGCGGGCCGCGCGGACCTGAGCCGGTTGGGTGACGAGGCGTGGCTGCGGTCGCAGTTGGAGGAGTACGGCACCTCCGCGGCGGTGGCGCGCGCGCACCACCTGCCGTTGAGGCACGTGTCGGAGGCGGTGCGGAGCTTCGGCATCGACGTCCGCGAGGAGTACGGGCGCATGCGCGCGCTCAACCCCGCCCGGTCGACCGACGCGATCCGCGAGGACTGGTTGCGGGAGCAGCTGCAGAAGCATTGCTCGGTGACGGTGGTGGCGGACGCGACCGGGTTGAAGCCCGAGGACCTGGCGGAGGCTGTGCTGGCGTACAAGATCCAGGTGCAGGACTACTGGCAGGCGCGGCGGGAAGCGGTGGAAGCGTACCGCGAAGGTCGCGGCACCGTCGCCTACCTGGCGCGGAAGCACGGCGTGCCGCAGCGGGTGGTGCGGTTCTGGTTGCAGGGCGCCGGCCTGCTCGACGCCGCGTAACGCGGGTGATCGGGCACGCAGCCCCTGGGAGAGGGGGTAGGCGGGTGGTCATGACTGCCACCCGCCCTGTCGCCGCCTCGCGCTGGCGGTCGCGTAGCGGCGGTATAGACGGTGTCGCCGTCGACGCGCGCCGGTGTGACCCGGAATCGCGAATCCCTGGGGCTCGGCGGGGATCGAGCCCGCACCGGCGCGCACGGCGAGACGCAGTGCCGTGCGCGCCGCCCAACCGTCGAGCATCGAGCCCACGTTCAGCGTAACAAGCAAAGGGTGGCGGGGCGCCTCTGGGTGCGTGCGCCCCTGCGCAGAGTTTCCGGAGGAGATGCGCGCCTGGCACCACAGGCGCGTGGTCGTGGCCACCCCTTTCGGCGTGGCTCTCGAAGGCTACCTGGCGGCGTGTAAGTTCGCCGGCGCCAGGTGAACCGACCGCGCCCCGGTATGGGGCTGGGGGCTGGGCGGGAGTCGCACCCGCACCTTCCCCGCGCGCAGAGGCGGACGGCGCGTCGCGGGAGGAGGTTGTGGGGGCACTCAGGCGGGCGCTCCGCTGAGCATGTGGTCAACGAGCTTCTGGACGACGTCGATTTCGCCGTGTCGCATGAGGTCGATGGGGCTGTCGCCGTCGAGGGCGGGGTGGGGGGCCTTGAGCCAGATGCGAACGCTGCGATCGTCGTTGCCGGTGAGCTGCTTGAGGCCGCTGATGATGTAGACGACCTTCTGGAGGGCGGGTTGGAGGGAGGCGGCGTCGGGCTCCTGGCGGATGCGCCGGTCGCTCTTGCCTGTGATGCGGGCGAGGTCCTCGGTCTTGATGTGGAGGTACTCGCGGACGCGCTTGGCGTCGACGTGACCGAGGTCGGTGAAGAATCTGGGGTCCGTGTGGGTGAGGATTCCAGACATCTTCACACCTCCTTCGCTACCAGCATCCTACAGCCTCCCCAGCCCTTTTCCGAGCGTACTGCTTCCGAGAACCTTCCGTCTTGTCGGTGGGGAGGACTAGTAGGCGTTCGCTCATGCAGGGGTCTCGTGGTCAGGGCTTGGGCGGCGTGGTGGGCGGCGCCACAGCCTTCGCGCCAGTGCCGGGCGAAGGCGCTCGAGAAGGTAACCGAGCCGCGGTCGGTGCGGTGGTTGGGGTAGGGGTTGCTGCTCCTGGCCTTGCCGGCGAGCCTGGCCAGGGCGCCCTACTCGAAAGCGCTGGCGAAAGCGGCGTTGCGCGTGGTGAGGGCCTCTACCTTGGTGAAGCTGGGCGCTTCGGCCTGGCCGATGCCGTCGAGGGGGCTCCAGAACGCCAGCCCGAGCGTTTCGCCGAGGAAGACGCCCATCTCTTCGTCGACGAGCAGGTACGACTCGCCTCGCTGGAACTCTTCCACGGTGCCGGTGGCGCCGCATACGGGGCAGCTGATGGGGCTGTCGGCGTTCCATTCGACGCCTTGGTAGTCGCCGGTGCCATCGTCGATGACGTCGAAGGTGACCGTCCCGTCCCGTACCGTCTCGTCCCATGCGGTGCCGGTGATCTGGAACTCTTCGTCTTGTCCGCAGCGTGGACAGGCGATGCCTGCCAGGTTCTCCTCGTTCGGCATGTCTTCCTCTCGAGCCTCCGGCGCTTCCGTCTCGGCTCAGTTGGGTTCTTGGGCGGGCTTCGGACGGAGATGAAGTGCGACGGGTGTGCACAGTCCGTCCGTGGCGCGGCATCGCAGTTACCGGGCTAGGAGCGCGGTGCGTTGCAGGAGCCTCTCGGGGATCGGCACGTCGCTGGGGACCGTGAGGGTGCGCGGGTCCTCAGCCCCGCGCGGGGTCAAGTCCACCGCGAACCCGGCGCGCGCCTTCCACCGCTTGCGGGGAGAACTGGTGGATGTGGGAGAGTTGCGGTACCGCAAGTCGTGACCTCCTTCTCGTCTGGAGGTCTCTCCCCTACCCCGTGCCGGGCTTCCTTCGCGGCGCCCGCCTCGAGGGGCGTCGCGTCGGCGGTCACGGCGCCATGCTCGACAGCGGAACGACCGGGACGCTGGCGGCGTCCTCGATGGCGGCTTGGAGGTTCCGCGCGCCGACCGGGTTCATGGAGTGGATGAACACGTGCTTGCCGCGCAGCGCCCCGGCGGGCGCTCGCTCGAGCTGTTCGTACGCGCCCCCCTCACGCCACGCCGCGTTACGTCACGTCACGTAGCGTTACGTCACGTCACTTCGCCGAGATCGCGCTCGAATTAGGCGAGGTCGTAGCCGCTGAGGCCGCGCGGCACGCAAGCCTGGCGCATGACATGCAGCGTGCGCGCACCAGCGACCAGCTGCGCGTGCTTGGTGATGCGGGGTACGCGCGCGGGGTCGTCGTCGACGATGAGCGCTCGGATCATGGGGCCGCCTCTCGGGTGGGCGTCACGTGACCCGCGTCTGTAGTCGTGCCGTGGTCGCCGTCGCTTTCGGTCTGGCTGCTGGCGCGACCCAGCCCGGCCTGTCCCATCCCATCCCGTCCCGTACCATCCCATCCCATACCGTCCCGTCCCGTACCATCTCCTCCCGTCCCATACCGTCCCGTACCATCCCGTCCCATCCCGTCCCATCCCGTCCCATCCCGTCCCGTACCGGACCCTAACCGTTGCACGGTCGCGGGCGCTTGCTCGTAGTGGCGCCGCGGTTCGGCTTCTGCGCGGGTGGCGGTCGCTCGAGGGGTGTTGGTTCGGGGTCGTGTGAGCTGCTTCCAGGCGACCCCTATGCCTGCTTGGTGGATCAGCGTTCGATGGTGTGGGGGCACGCCTTGTGCCTTCAGGAGCGCTTCGGCCTCTTCGGGGTCGCGGGTGCGGCCCTGGTCCGGGTCGCCCACGAGCGTGGCGATGACGCGCGCTAGTGGTGTCGCTCTGCCCCATCCCCGTTCGAGGAACTCGTTGAGCGCCGCCACCGGGGTGCCTTGGGCGTGATGCCAGTGCTTGAACTCGTCGTGCCCGGTGAGCTTCTTGGCGTGTTCGCGGTGCGCGATGGCGGCGGCGTGGGTGCCGCGCGGCACGCCGGCGAGCCGCTCGACGGCGCGAGCTTGAGCGGGGTCGTGGCGGTCGTAGTGTGGGTAGAGGTGAACGGGGTATGTCGGACCTCCCTTCGGTGCGGCCGGGCGCCTGGTCAGTCCCAGGCAACCCCGAACTGCTACTGGAGCACCAGCTCGCGCTGCCGCCTCTCGGCGCCTTGGGCGGCGAGGAGGGCGGCGACCGCGGCTGGGTCCGTTGTGGACCCGGCTCCCGTGTCGCCCAGGCTCCCGACCAGGAGCCGGGTGAGGCTCGCGAGCCTCCCCCACCCGTAGGCAAGGAGCTCATCGAGCGCGGCTACTGGCGTGCCTTGCACGCTTGGCCAGAGCTGGTAGCCGGCGTCGCCGGTGTAGGCGAGCTGCGCGGCTGCGGCGCGGTACTGCTGCACCGCGGCGCAGGTGCCCGCCGGCACCTGCGCGATCACCTCGACAGCGCGGACGCGCTCGGCGTTGTTGAGGTCGAACTGCAGGCGTAGGCGGGGCAGCCACGGGGCACCTCCGGTGCGGATGGGGACTCGGACCTTGACGCCGGGCGGCTCCGTTCTGCCCTTAGGGACGCGATGATTCGCGTGTACGCGCGGTCGCGCGCGTTTCCTTCGTTTCGAACGTCGAGCGGGTCCGCGTGGTCGTCTGCGGTGCAGGAGTCTCCTCTGCTGGTGTTGTCGGGTGGTGGCCTGGCGGCGAGGTGGGGGCTCAAGGGGTTGCACGCCTGGGCGTACTTCCTGCCGTCGGCAGCGGGGCTGGTGTGGGCTGGTCCGTCCCGAGCTGGGTAGATCCGCAGTTGGCCCGCCAGCCCGGTACGCGCTGAGCAGGTGTGAGCCGGACCGGGACGGGACGGTCCGGTACGGGACGGTATGGGATGGGATGGGATGGGCCGGGACGGGACGGTACGGGACGGTATGGGATGGGATGGGATGGGACGGGACGGTATGGGACGGGATGGGATGGTACGGGATGGTATGGGACGGGACGGTACGGGATGGGATGGGACGGGATGGGACGGTATGGGACGGGTCGGTGCTATCGTCTCTCTAGGGCCTGAGTTGCGGGCGGCGGCGTGGCCTTGGGCGTCGCTCGGAGTGAAGTGATTGGCTTGGTCGTTGCCGTGATGAACCGCAAGGGTGGTTCGGGGTAGACGACGACGGCGTTCTATTTTGAAATGGCGTCTTGCGCGGCGGAAGGCGGTGGACGCGTTCCGCGATGGTCGCGGCACCATCGCCTACCTGGTGCGGAAGCACGGCGTGCGTCAACGGGTGGTGCGGTTCTGGTTGCAGGGCGCCTGTGGGTGCGTGCGCCCCTGCACAAAGGTACCGGAATAGATGGCACCACGGCGCGAGCTGCAGCCACCCCTGGAGGGATGGCTCCTGCAGGTTACATGGCGCCGAAGCGTCGCTGCCGTCGGCTTCCGGGTCGCGCCAGAAGGCACTTTGGGACGGTCGGATCTGCGGGGCTAGGCAACTCCCTACCGGCGAGCGCCTCGTGCAGAGTGCGGCTACGGCCGCTCTCGGCACGAAGATATCGCGGCTACAGGCCTGACCCCCGGTACGGCATCGGACGTCATCCGCTGGCCGAGGAATCGTAGCCAGCTCGTCCGGAACGGGGCTCTTGCGGTTGCCGTTGCGCCGGGCCCACCCTCAGTACATCCCGTACCCGTTCTCCGTTGCGCGTCACTGACTCACTCGACCCCTTCAGTGCGTCTACGAGGACTACAGGGTGGCTGTAGTCGGGGCTGATGACTGGCGTTGGAAGCCAGTGACCGGCTGCCTCTTCGTCGCATAGGACAGGCAGTGCCCTTGAGTACGGAGGCGAGCAAGTGCCGACCCTGAGGCTCTCGCCTCCTTTGACCTGCCCGGAGCGGACGCGCCGGAAGTAGGTGTTCTCCGCGATCCCGAGTTATGAAGACACGCTCTTGGCGCCCCAACCAAGGCACTTGCGGCGCCGCTCCGCGGCAGCGTAAGTGGCGAGCGCGTGACCGAGCGCATTCGGCGGCGTCTAGCACTGTCGTTCGGCGTTGGCCACGTCAGCCCTACCCTTCCTACGGTCGCCCCCGGCCTCAGGCCGGCCAGGGTCTTGCGAGTGGAGCGTGTTCGCTCCACAGCGGCGCTTCCGGTCAATCAACGTCCGTTCCGGTGAGGACGAACCGTCGCTCAAGGGCTGCCACCCCGTAGCGTTCGACGCGACGCGCCTCTCATCAGGCGCCTGAGAGCTTCGTTGGGCTCGGCGGGGTCGATGAGCCTGACCGTTACGCGGCGGCTCGGTTCGGCATCGAAGCGCATGACCCCGCGACCACGGGGGTTGCCTGGGCAGCGCCGTTGGCGGCCAAGGCGATGAAGGCCCTGGAGCTCATCCTCTTCGATCGCGCCCCAGACCCTTTTGACTTCTTGGTCTCGGACGGGACGCAAAGGCTGCTGCCGACTCCGGTACGCCGACTGTGGCGGGACACAGATGTCGTCCGACTAGGTTCTGTCGTTCGGCGGCGTGGGGCAGACGACGCGAACACCAGCATGGAACGTGGCAACACAAGGACCGAGGAGGCAGTCGTCAACTCTTGCACGTCTACTCGTACGGCCCTTTGGCCGCCACGCTCGGCTTCCATGATGGTTTCGGGCGCAATAGGGGCAAGTGACGTAAGTGAGCGCGTTACGGCTTCGAAAGGGACCTGTTCGCGGTCCTCACGGGACATGTGTGGCCTTGCGCCCGCGGTTCGTCCCATATGGCATCGATCAGCGAACTGGAAGGAGCGCGAGCTCGACGCCACTAGGCTGTCGAGCTCGCGCTGCCTCTGCGAGGCTCGTAACCTTGCCTGGGCTCTACGAGCGTCCCCTTAGTAGATCACCCTTCACGTCCTCAGTCCGCGAACCGGTACGCACCTACGATGACATCGCTGTCCCCTGTCTCCGTACTCCGCCAACCGGCGCATGTCGCTACGTTCGGCTCTACGAGCGCGACTGCCGTGAGGAACGTGGAGTCATCGATGCCGAATGTCCCGGCTACGGCTGAGCCGTCGTCCTCGTGGATGTACAAGCTACGACCGTCAGCGGTGGACCCCAGAATCTAGACAGGCCCCTTAGGTGGGAAGCGGTACGCTTCCCGAAAGGGGTTAATCATGAAGAGGAAGCGTCGGAATCACTCGCCGGAGTTCAAGGCTAAGGTCGCCTT
>Ga0180217_1003307_pt1 | contig 13774 bp, 14 predicted proteins | sample eDN3rd37CBELigOP_FD_128521 | JGI IMG/M metagenome (GOLD analysis project Ga0180217, IMG submission 128521) | Enriched Organic Plus compost microbial communities from Emeryville, California, USA - eDNA 3rd pass 37_C BE-Lig OP (version 2) (version 2) ... | reverse complement strand
CGGAGCCTTAAGCGCATCTGCCGACCGACGCATGCCACGCTTCGAGGGCGAGGTCTTTCTTTTAGGTACTGCCATGATACTCTCCGCTGCTCAACGAAGCCTCTGCGCTTCCCGCGCCCCTCGTCGAGTAATAGAATTTGCGCCGCCTATACACGGCCAGAATGGATTTGGCCAGTGGGAAGGCTGCATTTTTCGACTCTCACTCCGATGCGGCGAGGCCGGTCAGCTGCCTTCTTCATGTGCCTCAATACCATATTCATCCTTTAACGTTTGATGAAGAAGCCGGGAATGGAGCATCAGGAGAATGATTGATGCATCCAGCCCTTCTCCCTGCTCCAGCGCGGTTTCCAGCCGCCGAACGGCCTCGCCGCAGGCATCCAGCCCGTTGAGCCGGGCAAACTCGTCAGCTCCATAAATAGCCAGCGCCATCAGGGCACCCGCCGGCGAATAGGCCGCAGGCTCAGGCTCCAGGCCATCCTCAGCCATGAGGCTGACCGCCACCATTTTCACACCGTCCGGCACCGCGCCGGGATGAAGGCTGAAGCTCTGCAGGGCAGAGTCGAGATAGCGCAGATCAGCCGAACGGCCAAACCTGCCCAGGAAGCCAAATGACACACCGCGCTTGATCAAGGAGCAATCCTTTGTATTTCAGGATGAGGAGCAACGTCAGCTCTTTATGCATCCTATATAGGCACCTGATGCCTGAGCCCGACGTTCGATCCGGTTTGCCAGCCGCGAAAGCTGGGCCGACGGCTTGGCCGGATTGCGAGCATGGGGATTTGGAAGTGTGACCGCCAGAAGGGCGGCCTGCTTGCGCGTGAGGTCACGCGCCGGCCTACCAAAGTAGTGGTGTGCTGCGGCCTCAAGCCCGTAAATGCCGGGACCCCATTCCGCGATGTTGAGATAGATTTCCATCACCCGGCGCTTGGGCATCACGGCGTCGAAATAGAGCGCCAGCGGAACCTCCACCGCCTTGCGGAGGAACGACCGCCCGTTGGAGAGGAACAGGTTCTTCACGGTCTGCATAGAGATGGTTGAAGCGCCGCGAGGGCTTTCGCCATCGATGAAATCATTGACGACGGCTCGCATCTCTCCCCAGTCCACGCCCCAATGGGCGCAAAACTTCGCATCCTCGGACATCATGATGGAGACAGGGCCGATCTGTCCCATTTCCTCAAGTGGCACCCAGCGCCGGTCGTAGCCATTCATGGTCACGAGGTCGGCCAGCATCAGCGTGGAAATGGGGTGAACGAAGCTTGGACGGTAGAGCAGGGTTAGAAGCAGAGGCGCGAGGATGATGAGCAGCAAGAGTTTTGCTGCTCGCCTGGTCCAGACCCTCGTGGAGGCGCGAAACCTGCTTCGCGTCGGCATCTGGAGGGACCTTTCTTCCGCTTCGATTTCCGGAGCTGGCAACTGCTTTTCCTCGACAACTCTGGTTCAGATACCGATCATGGACAGCTCTGGCAAATGGTTATGAGAATTGCTCTTGACCAAAGACGCTGATCGGGCCATCGCTTCCCGATGAACCAGACTGACCTTTCGACATTCGAAACTCTGCTTTCGCTGCACGCCGTGCAGGTGGAACAGCTTCTTGCAGAGCTTCTCTCGACACGCGCCCGCGAGGGCGAAGTGGCCCGCCCGGAGCGGCTTCTTGCAGCCATGCGCCATGGCGCGTTGAATGGCGGCAAGCGCCTGCGCCCCTTCCTGGTGCTGGAGACAGCAAGGCTGTTCGGCGCGGAAAGCACGGCCGTTCTTCGCGTCGCAGCGGCGCTCGAATGTATCCACTGCTACTCGCTGATCCATGATGATCTTCCGGCCATGGATGACGATGACTTGCGGCGGGGTCAGCCGACGGTCCACCGCGCCTACGATGAAGCTACGGCAATCCTTGCTGGCGACAGCCTGCTGACACTCGCCTTCGACATCATCGCCAGTGAAGAGACGGAACTTGGCGCAGAGACGAAAGTGGCGCTGATTTCCGCACTTGCCCGTGCGGCCGGCGTTGGCGGCATGGCTGGTGGTCAGGCACTCGATCTGGCAGCCGAGAAAGCCCGACCTGACGAAGCAGGAATCGTCCAGCTTCAGGCCATGAAGACAGGCGCGCTGATTCGCTTCGCATGCCTCGCTGGAGCACTAATCGGCAACGCCACAGCGTCAGAGCGTGAAAGCCTGACCGCCTATGGCGAGGCAATCGGGCTTGCTTTCCAGCTTGCCGACGACCTGCTGGATGTCACTGCAAGCACTGAAGACCTGGGAAAAGCCACGGGCAAGGACGCCGCAGCTGGCAAAGGCACACTTGTCGCTATGCACGGTGAGGAATGGGCGCGAGCCCAGCTGCGCGGCCTCGTTGCCCACGCAGAGGAACTGCTGGCACCGTTCGGCGAGGCTGCGGTCGTGCTCAGGGAAACGGCGCGCTTTATTGCCCACCGTAGTCACTAGCCCTCAAAAATGGAAAAAGCCGACGCGGAGAGCGCCGGCTTCTGAAGGATCGTTGGTGTCGCGCAGAATTCAGGCTGGAACCTGTTCGGTCTGCCCCTTGGTGAGACCGTAGCGGTTTTCGATATAGGCTGCGAGCATCTGCTCGAATTCCTCTGCAATGCGCGGTCCGCGTAGCGTTGCAACCTTCTTGCCGTCGACGAACACGGGAGCCGCGGGCGTTTCGCCGGTGCCGGGAAGCGAGATGCCTATGTTGGCATGCTTCGATTCGCCTGGGCCGTTGACGATGCATCCCATGACAGCAACCTGCAGCTCTTCCACACCCGGATATTTCTCACGCCACACCGGCATGTTGCGGCGAATGTCTTCCTGGATCTTGTGAGCAAGCTCCTGGAACACGGTCGAGGTCGTGCGGCCACAGCCGGGGCAAGCAGCAACGACCGGCACGAACTGACGGAAGCCCATGGTCTGGAGCAGTTCCTGCGCAACCTGAACTTCGCGCGTACGGTCACCGCCCGGTTCTGGCGTCAGTGAGATGCGGATCGTGTCGCCGATGCCCTGCTGCAGCAGAATACCCATGGCGGCCGAGGATGCGACAATACCCTTGGTGCCCATGCCTGCTTCGGTAAGGCCAAGATGGAGAGAGTGATCCGAGCGCTTGGCCAGCTCAGCATAGACGGCGACAAGGTCCTGAACCTGGCTCACCTTGGCAGAAAGAATGATGCGATCACGGCCAAGGCCGATCTCCTCGGCCATCTCGGCAGAAATCAGAGCTGACTGAACGATCGTCTCACGCATCACCTGCTGGGCCGTCAGAGGAGAGCCATTGGCCTGATTTTCGTCCATGAGGCGGGTGAGCAGTTCCTGGTCAAGCGAGCCCCAGTTCACACCGATTCGGACCGGCTTGTTGTACCGGATCGCGGTTTCCACGATGGCGCCGAACTGCACGTCCTTCTTTTCGCGGAAGCCGACGTTGCCGGGATTGATGCGGTACTTGGCAAGCGCTTCGGCGCAGGCCGGATGATCCGCCAGCAGCTTGTGGCCGATGTAATGGAAGTCGCCAATCAGCGGCACGTCAATATTGAGGCGAGCGAGGCGATCGCGGATATGCGGCACGGCTGCAGCGGACTCGTCGCGGTCCACCGTGATGCGCACGAGCTCCGAGCCAGCTCGGTGCAGCGCCGCCACCTGCGCCACTGTCGCATCAATGTCAGCGGTATCGGTATTCGTCATGGACTGGACGACGACGGGAGCGTCTCCGCCAACCCGAATTCCTCCAACATCAACGGCGACGGAACGGCGGCGCGGAAGTGGGGATGTGAGGTATTCCGAAACAATGTCGGCGGTCATTCTGGACCTGCCCTTCCTTGTGATGTTGCCCGTGAGGTGGCGAAGCTCCCGGAAAAAGTCAATGGGTGTTAATGCCTCTGGCTTCCAGGGAACCAGCCACCATTGCAAACGTTAAGCCATCCGCCCCTCATGATCGGGAATGGATAAGATGAACAGGTTTGACAGCAATATCGGTGACAGTCTCCAGGATCAACTCGCGAGCCTTGCAAGTGAGGTCGCCTCGCTCAAGAAGAGCCTGCGCAGGCAGGGCCGCAGCGCCTACAGGGACGCGCGCAGCGCTGGTGAGGACGCAACCGAATGGCTGCGCGAGCAGGCGGCCTATGCGCTGCCGGAAATCCGGCGCGGTGCGCATCATCTGCAGCGGGCAGCCAAGGATAACCCGACCGCCACCGTCGGCATCGCCGCGGCTGGCTTTTTCGTGATCGGAATGGCGCTGGCATTTATGATGCGCCGTTGACACCCACCTTATACTTGATGAATTTTTCTGAAGCAGTCTTCAGTTCTTCTGGCGGAGATTATGCCGGCTGGCCGAATCTCCCCGGAAAACTCCGGTTCCCAGAGACTGCCTTCCAACAGCCGGAATGCGGCAAAACAGAAAATAGTCTTTTACTTTAAGATGTTGTTGATGCTGACACCATTATGTCAGCAGGTTCAAGCGTATCACAATTAAACCATAGCTATATTGTAGGGAACGCTCGCCTCCCAACGTCTACGATTGAATAAAAGAAATCGTAACCCCATATGGGGCTCTTGCGTCCTATTGGCCAGCAATGGAAGCCGTCTCATGTCGAAGTTCAGACTTCACAAGTTCGTGGCACTTGGCGTGCTCGCCGCTACCGCAGTCTGGGTGGCGACAGGACAATTTTCATCCGTCGGCAGCGCCCGGCCCGATCCGAACCAGGCTGTTCAGGAACAAAAGGATGAAGCTGCCGTTCCGCGCAAGAACGTACAGGTGGCCGTGCCTCCGCGCGTGTCCCATGCCCGTACGATCCGCGTTTCAGGCCAGACCGAAGCTGAAAAGAACTCGGTTCTGGCGGCCCGAACTGGGGGCATCATTGAAGAGCTTGCGGTTTCCAAGGGCGATTTCGTCAACAAGGGTGATCTGATCCTTCGCCTTGAAAGCGAGGGCAAGGAAGCTGCCGTCACCTCGGCGGAGCAGACCCTGAAGCAGCGTCAGGCTGAACTGGAAGCCTCCGAACGGCTTGCCAAGGGCGGCAACCTGGCATCTCTTCAGCTGGATGCAGCGCGGACCGCTCTGGCAACCGCGAGGTCGGCACTGGAGCTTGCCCAGGCCGAGCTGAACCGTGTGACCGTCAAGGCGCCCTTCTCCGGCGTCGTGGACAAGATTCATGTCGAGGAAGGTAGTGCGGTCATGCAGGGAGCGGAGATCGCTACCCTGCTTGCGCTGGACCCAATCAAGGTCGTAGGAGAGGTGAGCGAGCGCGAGCTTGGTAATATCACCACCGGTGACAAGGCCACGGTTACTCTGGTCAATGGCAAGACCGTCGCGGGCACGGTGAAATACGTGAGCCGTGCGGCTTCGCCCCAGACCCGGACGTTCCGCATCGAAGTGGAAGTTCCAAACCCCGACAACGCCCTTCCTGCGGGGATGACGGCGGAAATCGCCGTTCAGGCGAAGACGCTGGAGACCGTCGCATTGCCGCGGTCAGTTGTCACGCTGCATCCGGACGGGGAGCTTGGCGTTCGCAGCGTTGAGAGCGATGGCACCGTTGCGTTCCATCCCATCGACATCGTCGACGACACGCCGGAAGCGCTATTCGTATCCGGCATTCCCGAGGATGCACGCGTCATCGTTGCAGGGCAGGATTTCGTTCTCGAGGGCGAGAAGGTCAACGCTCAGAACGCGGATGCAAGTATGATCAGGAGCCTCGCGCGTAACGAGAAGTAGATCGTTCGAGAGGGACCGGTTCTAGAGGAGGCACCACATGGACATCGTGCGTCTTGCAATCCGCAATGCACGGCTGACGCTGTCGATCCTGGCATTCTTCATCGTTGCCGGGGCCCTCTCCTACTTCCAGATCCCCAAGGAAGCGGAACCGGACGTTCCGATTCCGATCATCTATGTCAGTATGGTCTACCAGGGCATATCGCCGGAGGACTCCGAGCGGTTGCTTCTGAGACCCATGGAGACGTCGCTCAAGGGGCTTGAGGGCGTCAAGGAGATGCGTTCGGCTGCCTATGAAGGTGGCGGCTATGTGCTGATAGAGTTCCAGGCCGGCTACGATTTCTCAAACGCGATCGAAGACGTGCGCGCCAAAGTAGCAGACGCACGGCGCGAACTGCCGCAAGCTGCCGAAGAGCCGTCGGTCAACGAAGTCAACATTTCCGAGTTCCCGATCCTCGTGGTGACTCTTGCAGGCGACGTGCCTGAGCGGGTTCTCACCAATGCAGCCAAGGAGCTGCGCGATCGCATCGAAGAAATTCCGGGGGTGCTGGAGGGCTCGCTTCAGGGCGCGCGAGATGACCTTGTTGAAGTCATCGTCGATCCGATGAAGCTTTCCTCCTACGGGATCGAGCTGAACCAGCTTGTCTCGGCCATCGGAGCTTCCAACAGCCTTGTGGCCGCTGGCGCCCTGGAAGGATCCGAGGGCCGCTTCGCCGTCAAGGTGCCCTCCCTCATCGAGGACCTCGAAGACATCGCCAATCTTCCTATCGTAGCGAGCAAGGATGCTGTGATCCGGGCGCGCGATATCGCAACCCTGCGCTCAACCTTCAAGGATGCCGAGACAATCACCAGGCTGGATGGCCGGAAGGCTGTTGCCATCGAGGTGAAGAAGCGCGTCGGTGCGAACCTTGTCGACACGGTCGACCAGGTGAAGGCGATCGCGGACGAGTTCGGCCAGTCGCTGCAGGGTGGAATTACCGTCAGCTACTCGCAGGACAAGTCGGTGATGATCCGCGACCTGCTGGACGAGCTGCAGAACCACGTCCTTGTTGCGATCATCCTCGTCTTCATCATCGTGCTCTACACGCTCTCAGGCCGTGCTTCGCTGCTGATCGGCATGGCTGTGCCGGCGTCGTTCCTCATGGGCATCCTGGCGCTTGCCCTGATGGGCTACACGGTCAACATGATCGTGCTGTTCAGCCTCATTCTGGCCGTGGGCATGCTGGTGGACGACGCGATCATCGTCACCGAATTTGCCGAGCGCCGCATGACAGAAGGAATGCCGCGTGAGGAAGCATTCGAGCTTGCTGCCAAGCGCATGGCCGGACCTGTGATCGCGGCGACGCTCACACGTATTGCCGCCTTCTCGCCGCTGCTCTTCTGGCCGGGCATCGTGGGCGAGTTCATGAAGTACCTGCCGATCACCCTGATCGTGACACTGGCTGCTTCGATGCTTTACGCCCTGGTGTTTACGCCTACCCTCGGCGCGATGTTCGCCAAGGCGCATGTCGAGCCGGAACCGGGTCCCGATGGCTGGTACATAAATCTCGTCAAGCAGGCGGTACACTTCCCCATAACCGTACTGATGCTCGCAGTCGCCCTGCTGGTTGGCGTGATGTTCACCTATTCGAAGCTTGGCGCGGGCGTAGAGTTCTTCCCAAACGTCGAGCCGGAATACGGTTTGATGTACGTGCATGCACGCGGCAACGTCTCTCTGGATGAGATGGACCGCCTGGTGCGCCCGGCCGAGGAAAAGCTTCTCAACTGGGAAGGCATTGAATCCGTCTATACACGTGTCGGCCGCACCCGTGGCGGCGGACAGGACATCGACGAGGATGTTGTCGGCATCATCCAGTATGAGTTCGTCGACTGGCGTGAAAGGAAGTCGGCCAACGACATCCTGAGCGACCTGCGCGCTGAAATGGCGAACATGCCCGGCGTGGAAATCGAGGTCCGTGTACCGGATGCCGGCCCGCCAACGGGCCAGCCGATCCAGATCCGCCTCTCCGCGGTTGATCCAACCAACCTGAACGATCAGGCGAAGACCGTTGCAGAACGGATCTCGGAGATTCCGGGTGTCATCGACATTTCCAATGGTCTGCCGCCCCCCGGCGTGGACTGGGCGATCCGGGTCGATCGCGCCATGGCTGCGCGTTACAGGATCAGCCCTGCAGCCGTTGGTTCCGTGGTTCAGCTGGTGACGAACGGCGTCAAGCTGTCCGAGTACCGCCCTGCTGGCGCGGACGACGCGGTCGACATCCGCCTGCGTCTGCCCGATGACCGTCGCACCCTCTCTGCGCTCGATCAACTGCGCGTCCAGACCCCGGACGGCCCTGTGCCAATCACCAATTTTGTGGTGCGTGAGCCAGAGGCCAGCAGCGGTATTCTCACCCGCATCAACGGCATGCGCACGATCACCGTTTCCGCAAACGTAGCCAGCGACTACCAGGTGGCTGCCGTGCAGCAGCAGGTGGTGCAGGCGCTGAACGAGATGGACCTCGGCGGCACGCGCTGGAAGCTTGCAGGCTCGAGTGAAGAGAGCGATGCAGCGGCAGCCTTCCTTGGCAATGCCTTCGGCGCTGCGATCTTCCTGATCTTCGTTGTGCTGCTGGCGCAGTTCAACCGCTTCACCAGCGTCTGGCTGGTGCTGATGACCGTTGTCATGTCGACCATCGGCGTGTTCCTCGGCCTGCTACTCACGGGCCAGCCGTTCGGCATCGTCATGTCGGGCATTGGCGTCATCGCGCTCGCAGGCGTCGTAGTGAACAACAACATCGTTCTCATCGACACCTATGACCGTCTGCGCCACGAGGGCATGAACAAGTACGACGCGATCATTCAGACCTGCCGTGAACGTGCGCGGCCGGTTCTGCTGACCGCGATCAGTGCCGTGATGGGCGTGCTGCCGATCGCCTTCGGCATAGGCCTCGAGCTCTCGCACCACGAGGTGACCTTCAACGCGCCATCCACGCAATGGTGGATCTCGCTGTCCAGCGCCATCGTTTATGGCCTGAGCTTCGCCACTGTGCTCACGCTCATCGTGACGCCTGCAGCCCTGATGGTGTTTACGCGGGAGAAGCAGCCCGCGGGTGGCTCCTGGCTGAGCCGACTGTTCCGCAGGCGCAAGAGCGTAGAAGACACGGGCTCGGCTGACTTGCCGGCAAGCCCGAGCCCGGCCGAGTAACCATAATGATGTAGCCTACCAGCGAAGACGGAACTGTCTTGGTGCGGCGGCGTTGTTCTGCCGCACATCAATCAGAGACAAGGACAGTCCCAATGTCGCTTGGAACAATACTCATCATCATTCTCATACTACTTCTGCTCGGCGCCATACCCGCGTGGCCGCATTCCCGCAGCTGGGGCTATGGTCCTTCAGGCCTGGTTGGCCTCGTCCTCGTCGTGCTTCTCATCCTCGTACTCATGGGAAGAATCTAGCCGAACAAGTGCCTCAGGAAGTGGCCGAAACGCTGAACGGGGCCAGCCTTTCGTTTCGGCGCCACTTTCGGAACTGAGAGGCTTACGGGCTTTTTGCGAACCCCACGTGAGCTGCTTGCTCTCTGGGGTTTGACCGTCGCTTCGGGCCTGTCGAGCTGTTTTCCAGTGGATCGCCCGGTCTTCTTGCCCGCAGCACTTTTTCCTTTAGCTGCCTGTTTCACCATGACGCGACTCCAAAGGCTACGCGGTGAACATGACCGGCGGTGGCTCGGATAACGGTCGGATTTTGGGTAGTGATACTGAAGCTGGAGGGAAGCGACCGAAGATCGACCTTCAACGCATAATTGCTGCCAAACCGGCCAGGCGTCAGCGCACAAGGCAAAGAAAACCGGCCCAATCGATCGGTTCTTACCCGTGCACCGTTGAGTGTCGCGATCGCCACGCCAGGCAGACCCCGCTCAAACCGGTCATGAACTCCATTTCTGTTCTGGTCGTCGAAAACAACGCCGATAATATCCGTGCAGTTGAACGACGTGTAGGCTGCGTTGACGGCCACAGCCAGAAGCGCACCAAGGGACGCAAACATTGTACGAGACTCCATACATTGCGCCCCCGCGATACCTGTCTTGGAGGACAGGCACGGCACAGCATCACCCTGGAAATGGACCAGCACTTGACGGATTCGTGGCCATTTTGGCTCCGATGAAGGCATGGCTAATAAAGGGTAAATCTTTCACCTTCATGATCGGCGGTCTGGTCTGCTTGTGCATGGGGCAGCGCGTCCCGCTGGCTTTTGCACAGATGCTGCGGGAAACCGGTATCCACTTTGCCCGGAATTGCTCTAGTATCTGGCCATGGCCCAAAAGAAAGCACATGAAGTCGACGGGTGGCTTGCCCGTCCCGATCCGCTCACCACAATCGTTCTGGTCTATGGTCCGGACCGGGGGCTTGTGTCCGAACGGGCTGCGCTGTTTGCCAAGCGCTCCGGGCTGCCTCTCGATGATCCGTTCAGTGTCATCAAGCTCGATGCAAACGACGCTGACCAGGAAGGACGCCTGCTGGATGAGGCGCGGACTGTTTCGATGTTCTCTGACAAGCGGCTTGTCTGGGTTCGGGGCATTGGAAATCAGGCCGGGCTGGCCAAGGATATCGCGGCGCTGGTCGCGGAACCGCCAACGGACACGATCATCCTGCTTGAAGCCGGTGATCTCAAGAAGACCGCAGCACTGAGAAAGGCCGTTGAAGACGGGCGCTCAGCCATGGCGCTCCCCTGCTATGCGGATGACGCAAGAGGCATTGACGGTCTGATTGACGAAGGCCTGCAGAAGGCGGGGCTGCGCATCTCGCTCGAAGCAAGACAGCTGCTGAAGGCCAATCTTGGCGGCGATCGCCTGGCCTCGCGCGGCGAGATTGACAAGCTCGCACTCTATTGTGCCGGCAAGCAGGAGGTTTCGGTCGAAGATGTGCGGGAGCTTATTGGCGACGTCTCTGCCCTGAACGCCGACGAGATCGTCGACGCCGTTCTCTGTGGGCGGGTGGCCGAGTTTGACCGGCTCTTTGCCCGTCACATTTCCGGGGGCAACCATTCGTTTGTCGTGCTTGCGGCGGCCCTACGGCAGGTGCAGGCGCTGCAGGTTCTGCGCGAACAGGTGGAGAAGGATGGCAAGCCAGTGTCAACTGTCGTTGCCGGCGCGAAGCCTCCGATCTTTTTCAGCCGCCGCCGGAACGTCGAAACTGCACTGCAACGCTGGTCGCAAACCATGCTGCAGCTGGCCGGCGATCGTCTGCTCGGCGCAATTCTGCGCACCCGCCAACAACCCTCGCTTGCCGATGAGACGAGCAGGCAGGCTCTCTTCGCTCTGGCGATCGAAAGCGCCCGGCAAGCCCGTTAAGGCAAAAAGATTTCAAAAGGTCAGATTATCGCCGACGGGCGAAGACTCGTGCGCCTGCTTTGGGGGAGCACGAAGTTTCGCCGTAGCTCAAACGGAACTCTTTTGCTCGTTAGCTTGAGCTTCGCCAGAATAATCCCGTATGTATCGCAGCTTAACGCTGCAGCAGCCGGCACAGTTCATCAAGCTGCTCGAGTGTCTTGTAGGCAACGCGCAATTCGCCGCCCTTTTCCTTGTGATTGATCTGAACCTTGAGGCCGATATGGTCGCTCAAGAGCTTCTCAAGCGACATCGTATCGGCGTCCTTCTCTCGGCGAACGCGCGGCGCGACTTCCGCTGCCTCAGGTTCGCTCGCCAGAGCTTCAGCCTGACGGACCGACAGCCCCTCCTCAATGATGCGGCGAGCCAGCTTCTCCGGGTCTGCAGCATTCACCAGCGTGCGCGCGTGGCCAGCCGTCAGCGATCCATCGATGATCATGTCACGGACAGATTGGGGCAGCTTTAGGAGGCGCAGCGTGTTGGCCACATGGCTGCGGCTCTTGCCAATCACCTGGCCAAGATCGGCCTGGGTGTAGTTGTGTTCTTCCATCAGCTGCTGGTAGCCCACAGCCTCTTCGACCGGGTTGAGATCCGACCGCTGAACGTTTTCGATAATAGCCAGTTCCAGTGCTACACGGTCATCCACATCGCGGACGATGACCGGTACTTCAGTCAGACCTGCCCGCTGGGCAGCGCGCCAGCGGCGCTCACCAGCAATGATTTCGTAGCGCCCATCGGCTGCCGCCGGACGAACCACAACGGGTTGAACAATCCCATGCTCGCGAATGGAATTGGCCAGATCCGCAAGATCTTCCTCGGCGAAATTGCGGCGCGGATTGCGCGGATTAGGCGAAATGAATTCGATGGGCACGCGGCGGTCTTCGCGCACAACCTGTTCTTGTGCTGGCGCGGACGGACGATCGATCTCACCGATCAGAGCAGCCAGACCGCGACCGAGGCGCCTGCGGGAGGGATCTTCATTCATGACTTTTCACGCTCCATACTTCTTGCCGACGCAACGGCTTAAGCTGCCTTGGGACGACGCTCGCGCCGTATGACTTCAGAGGCAAGTTGCAGATAAGCCTGGCTGCCTGAACATTTGAGATCGTAAAGGATAGCCGGCTTTCCATAGGACGGGGCTTCTGAAACGCGCACGTTTCGCGGGATCACCGTCTCGTAGACCGTATCGCCCATGAACGCCCGGACATCCTCAACCACTTGAAGTGCAAGGTTATTTCGCCGATCAAACATGGTCAGAACGATACCCTGAATAGTCAACCGCGGGTTGATCGTGGTCTTGATCTGCTCCACCGTTTCGAGCAGCTGGCTCAGGCCCTCGAGCGCGAAGAACTCGCACTGAAGCGGGACGAGAACCGAGTCTGCCGCCGCCATGGCATTCAGCGTCAGCAGGTTCAGAGACGGCGGGCAATCAATGAGCACGTAAGTGTAAGGGATATCTCTGATATCCAGCAACGCATGGCGAAGCTTCAGAACGCGATCAGGCTGATGCGAGATTTCAAGCTCCACGCCGAGCAGATCCATCGTCGAGGGCACAATCCAGAGCCCTGGTACGGCGGTTTCGATCGCAGTTTCCCGGATGCCGGCGTTGCCGACCAGCACATCATAGGACGAAGACTTGCGGGCCTCACGCTCGATACCAAGACCCGTACTTGCGTTGCCTTGCGGGTCGATATCGATGATCAGTACGCGTTCACCAATCGCAGCAAGCGCGGTCGCCAGGTTGATGGCCGTCGTCGTCTTGCCCACCCCGCCCTTCTGGTTTGCCACAGTGATGATTTTCGGTCGCGTGTTCATGGTTTCACACAGCCTATTATCTGTCGGAGGCCAAGCGTTGGAGATTACTGATCTCCAGAATCACGCCATCTCCCCACTTCGATGCACTATGCTTTACCAAATCGTAACGCCAATCGATACTGCTCTGTTCGACTTCGCGTTCGTAATCCCGACCTTTATGGAAAAGCGCTTTCGCACCGGAAGTAAGCCAGGGCTCAGCCAGTTCAAGCAGCAAAGGCAGTGGCGCGAGCGCACGCGCGGTTACAATGTCGGGTGTTTCAACACGGTCATAGGAATCCTCAATCCGTACGGAATGAACTGTAGCTGGAGCCTGAAGCCCTGCCAGTGTGACCGCCAGGAACGAAGTTTTCTTGCGATTACTTTCAACTAGATCAATGTGTGCCCCATCCCGTTCCCTGAGCAGGACGGCCAGAACAGCACCCGGGAACCCCCCACCGGACCCAATGTCTACCCACTTCCTGGCAGTAGGCGCCAAGGGCAAAAGCTGCGCGCTGTCGCAGATGTGTCGCTCCCAAAGCGTCGGAAGTGTCGACGGTGCGACCAGATTGATCTTTGAAGCCCACCGCTTGAAGGACTCTTCAAAGTTGCAGAGGCGCTCGAATGTTTCACGTGAAACGGGGCCTGCAGTTTCAACTAATGCGTCATACTTGGACATCACGCCGCTTCACCCTTCTCAACGGGGCTACGCCCAATGTGAAGCATAATGATTGCCAGTGCTGAGGGTGTCATTCCGTCAATCTTTTGAGCCTCTGCAAGCGTGCGGGGACGGTTTCGCTTGAGTTTGTCTCTTAATTCATTGGATAAGCCCGGCATTCCATCGAATTGGAGATTCTCAGGAATTTCGCGATGTTCGTCTTGCCTCAGCCGCTCCGCGTCGGCGCGCTGCCGTTCAAGATAGACAGCG
>Ga0180217_1003306_pt1 | contig 13778 bp, 14 predicted proteins | sample eDN3rd37CBELigOP_FD_128521 | JGI IMG/M metagenome (GOLD analysis project Ga0180217, IMG submission 128521) | Enriched Organic Plus compost microbial communities from Emeryville, California, USA - eDNA 3rd pass 37_C BE-Lig OP (version 2) (version 2) ... | reverse complement strand
TTCACTCATTCGGTGGACCTGAGGGGATTCGAACCCCTGACCTTCTCATTGCGAACGAGACGCGCTACCAACTGCGCCACAGGCCCGTGAACCTCAGATAGATTAGCACGGCTCGACGGGCCGCCCTGACCACGCGAGGCCCGTTCGCCCGGCGCTACTCCCCCGCCGCGCGACGCGCGAGCAGCTGACGCACATGCGCTTCGATCTCGGCATCGTCGACGTAGCCCATGCGGGCGAAATCCGGGGTGCCGGATGCGGCGGGGCGCGCCTCGCGAGCCTGACGCGCGCGTTCGATCGACCGCGGCGCCTGCTCCTCGGCGCGCGCGCGGATGGCCTCTTCGACGGCGGCACGCCGACGGGCTTCGCGCGCCACCTCCGCCTCGAGCACGGCCGCCGCGCGGGACCCGGCGGACGCCGTGAGCGGTCGCGGCAGCTCGCGCGGCTGCCATTCGCGGGCGGGCTCGAGCGCGACGTCCTGCACGATCGCGGGCTCGCGGGTCGCGGCATCCGTCCTCTCCGTCCTCGCGGCCGCGCGCGCGGCGACACGCGACAGACGCACGAGCACGAGCCCGCACAGCACTGCGACCGCGACCGATGACCACAGGAGGAGTTGTGCACCGGTCGTGACGACCTCCCACGCGCCCCAGCCGGCGAAGCCTATCGCCGCGACTCCGACAGTCGTGGTGGCGAGCCGCATGCGGCGGCGGGCACGCGCACGGCGTGCTTGCGGCGAGCGCCGCGCGGCCGCGCGTTCCGCACGGGCCTGCTCGAGCTCGATGCGCGCCTGCTCGAGTGCGGCCTGCTCGCGTTCGGCGAGTGCGCGGCGTGCGAGGCGCTGCTGCGCCAGCGCCGTGCGCGTGTTGAGCTCGAGGCGCACCTCCTCGGGGGTCTCAGCCGTCTCTGCGAGCACCCGCAGAGCCTGGTTCAACCGCACCGCGTTGCGCTCGGCCGCGTCGTACTGACGGCGGCTGTGCCACGACGGAAGAAGATAGACGAGCCACAGCAGGACCGTCACGGCGACGATCACACCACCGCCCAGCACCTGCCCGCCCATGCGGTCAACGGTAAGCGAGCCGAGTGCGCCAGCCGGGCCATCCGGGCGCGTGTCGCTCAGTCGGTCGGCTCGCGACTCACGCGTGCAGACGGTCGGAAGGCGGGACGGATGCCGCATCCTGCGGCGCCCGGCCCGAGATCCAGCGCTCGAGAACCCCTTCGGGGACCTCCTCGCGCACGAGCGCGAAGCAGTAGTGGTCGCGCCAGTCGCCGTCGATGTGGATGTAGCGACGGCGCAGCCCTTCGTAGCGGAAGCCGAGCTTCTCGACGACCCGCAGGCTCGCGCGGTTCTCGGGGCGGATGCAGATCTCCATGCGGTGGAGGTTCAGCTCGCGGAAGCACACGTCGGTGGCCATCGCCACCGCGGTGGGCGTTATGCCGCGCCCGGCGAAACGCTCGCTGACCCAGTACCCGATCGTCGCCGAGGCGAGCGAGCCGCGCGCGATGCCCCACACGTTGAGCTGACCGGCGATCTCGCCGTCGTACTCCATGACGAACGGCACGCCGAGCCCGTCGCGGTACTGCTGGAGGAGCCGACGGACGCCGAGCCTCATGTCGAACGACACCGGGCCGTCCGGACTCGTCGCCTCCCATGGCCGCAGCCACGCGCGGTTCGACAGCAGCTCCTGCTGCAGCACGCGCGCATCGCGCTGCTTCACGAGTCGGATCGACACCGGCCCATGCGAGCGAGGAGCGGTCAGATCCACGAGACCTCCCTCGGACGCGGGCCCATCCGGCGGCCGCTTCGGCTACAGTCGCGCCGCGAACTCCTTGAACCACGGGCGCAGAGCCGGGCCGAGGTCTTCGCGATCTGCGGCGAGCTGCACGATCGCCTTGATGTAATCCACCCTATCCCCGGTGTCGTACCTGCGACCACGGAAGATGACGCCGTACACGCCGGGTCCGTCGGGGTCGGTCGCGAGCTCCTGCAGCGCGTCGGTGAGCTGGATCTCGCCGCCCTTGCCCGGCTCGGTGCGCTCGAGGATCTCGAACACGCTCGGCGCCAGCACGTACCGCCCGATGATGACGAGGTTCGAAGGCGCCTCCTCCTTCTTGGGCTTCTCGACGAGGCCGGTGACCTTGACGACGCCGTCGGCGTCGGTCTGCTCGACGGATGCGACGCCGTACGCCTCGACGTGATCGGGGTCGACCTCCATGAGGGCGATGATCGCGGCACCCGTGCGCTCGTGTTCGGCCAGCATCGTCGTGAGCAGCTGGTCACGCTCGTCGATGAGATCGTCGCCCAGCAGCACAGCGAACGAGTGGTCTCCCACGTGCGCCTGCGCACGCAGCACCGCGTGCCCGAGGCCCTTGGGCTCCCCCTGGCGCACGAAGTGGATGTCGGCGAGGTCGCTCGACTCGAGCACCCGGCGCAGCCGCTCGGTGTCGCCCTTGTCTTTGAGCTTGTCCTCGAGCTCGGGAACTGAGTCGAAGTGGTTGGAGATCGCGTTCTTGTTGCGTCCGATGATCACGAGGATGTCGTCGATGCCGGCCTGCGCCGCCTCTTCGACCACGTACTGGATCGCGGGCTTGTCGACGACCGGAAGCATCTCCTTGGGCATCGCCTTCGTCGCGGGGAGGAATCGCGTTCCCAGTCCTGCGGCAGGGATGACGGCCTTGAACGGCAAGTGAGGCATCCCCTGAGTCTAGAGGGCGGATGCCCCGGCTCGCGGTGCACGGCACGCGGAACGCACCGTGTGGTATGGGCTGGGGCACAGCCGCACCCGCCTAGAATCGACGCATGTCCGACGCGATCGCCGATGCCAAGCGCGCCCTCCGGGCGGAACTGCGCGAACGGCGCAACATGCGCTCCGAGCAGGCGCGCGCAGAGGCGGCCGCGGGCATCCGGGAGCAGCTCGACGCCCTCGTGGAGCGACACGGCGCCCGGTCGGTCTCGTGCTTCCTGTCCACGAGCATCGAGCCCGGCACACGCGAGTTCGTCGACGGCGCCGTCGCGCGCGGCATCCGGGTGCTCCTGCCGGTCACGCGCAAGGACGGTCTGCTCGACTGGACCGTCGCCGACACGGAGCTCGACATCACCGACGGCCTGTTCGGCCAGCCCGAGCCCGTGGGGGAGCTGCTCGGCCCGATCGCTGTCAACGACGTCGACCTCATGATCATCCCTGCAGCCGCTGTCGACAAGAACGGAACCCGTCTCGGCTGGGGCCGCGGCTTCTTCGACAAGACGATCGGCTCGATGGAGCGCTGCCCGCCCGTGTACGCGGTCGTGTACGACAGCGAGGTGCTCGACGAGCTGCCGCGCGACCTGCACGACCAGCCGGTCGACGGCGTCGTCACCCCCACCAGAACCCTGACCTTCGCGCCGGCGAGACACTGAGCGCGATCGCCTCCGAGAGCAAGACCGAGGAACATGCCCACCTACGCCTACGCCTGCAAGCAATGCGGCCACCGCTTCGACGCCGTGCAGTCCTTCACCGACCCGTCCCTGACCGAATGTCCCGAGTGCGGCGGCGCCCTGCGCAAGGAGTACGGGTCGATCGGCGTGACCTTCAACGGGTCCGGCTTCTACCGCACCGACTCCCGCTCCTCCGACAAGAGCGCGTCGACGTCGTCGTCCGACTCGGGGTCTGGCAGCGCTGCGGCATCTTCGACATCATCGAAGTCTGAGTCGAAGTCCGCGCCCGTCACGACGGGCTCGTAGCCGGCGGAAGCCGGCGACAGTGAGGAGCATCACGTGATCAAAGGCTTCAAGGAGTTCATCCTCCGCGGCAACGTCATCGACCTCGCAGTCGCGGTGGTCATCGGCGCCGCGTTCACCGCGATCGTCAACGCCATCGTCGACGGGCTCATCAACCCGCTCATCGGCGTCATCTTCCAGCTCGGCGATCTGAGCGGCTGGGTGTGGGAGGTCCCGACCCTCTCGGGCGGCACGTCGAGCTTCGCCATCGGCGCGATCGTGGGATCGATCATCAACTTCCTCGCCGTCGCGGTGATCGTCTACTTCGTGTTCGTCCACCCCATGAACCGGTGGAAGGAACGCCAGGCCGCGAAGGCCGGCGCCGGAACCGAGGAAGAGGAGCCGCTGCCGACGGAGCAGGAGCTGCTCGCCCAGATCCGCGACCTGCTCGCGAGCCAGGCCCCGCCGACGCGGTCCTGACTCAGTAGTGCGGCGGCTTGTCCCGCCGCAGACGATCGTCGTTCGGCCCGGACGGGCGTGAACCGGATGCCTCTGGCGAGGCATCCGTCTCGTCGTCCTCCGTCGGCACCGGCTCGCTCGCCGTGCCCGGCGCGGGGGTCAGCTTGGCGCGCCGGCGTCCCGGGACACGCACGACCCGCTGCCTCTCGTCGCCGGAACCCGTGCTCTCACGCGGGGTCATCGAACCTCACTCGATGACGTCGATGGGTTGCGTGGCGCCCTCGGCCCGCGGCGACTCGGGCGGGATGCCGAGCAGCTCGCCGATGCGGGCGGCGACGGCCGCGGGATCGCTGTACAGGTCGAACGAGTGCACGCGCACGTAGTGCCAGCCGAGGCGGCGCAGGATCTGCGGGCGCAGGCGCAGCGACTCGCGCAGCGTCTCGCCGATGGTCTCGGGGTCGCTCTCGACCACGACCGCCTTGCCGTCGTACTGCGCGACGAGCGGCAGGAGTCCGCGGTAGTGCACCTCGACGGCTGCGCCGAGGCGACGCAGCTCGCGGGCGAGCGCCAGAGTCAGCGGGTCGGCGAGATCTTCGAGGCGCGACTCGCGGGCACGCGCGGCGACCCCGCCGAGGATCGCCATGAGGGTCGCCGCGCCGTGCTCGAGGCGCCCGTCGTCGAACGCGGAAGGCCGGATCGACGACACGATGACCATCGCGCGGCGGGCCCGCGTCATGCCGACTGTGAGCAGGCGCTCCCCGTCAGGCGTCGACAGGTCGCCGAAGTCGCTCAGCACGCGGCCGTGCTTGGTGAGGCCGAAGCCGAGCGAGAAGATCACGCGGTCGCGACTCTCGGCGACAGACTCCTCGAGGGTGAGCACCGCGAACGGCTCGGCCGTGTCGCGCGAGACGAAGTCGGCGACGTCCGATCGACCCGCGAACGCCGCCTCGACCGCCGCGCGGATGCGCTCGGCGTGACGCGTGCTCGCGGTCACGACCATGAGCGACTCGTTGCCCCGGTTGACGGCGTGCTCGACGACGAGCGTCACGACGCGCGCGACCTCGGCGTCGGGACTCTCGACGGCACCGGTGACCGGGTCGGGCGCACCCGTGCCGCCCTCGACGTAGTCGACGCTGAGGCTTCCGCGTCCGAGGTAGGACCCAGCCCACGGCAGCGACACGATCTCGCCCCCGTAGAAGGCGCCGTTCACCAGTTGGGCCAGGTCCTCCCCGCCGGCTCGGTAGCTGCGGGTGAGCGTCTCGACGGGCAGCAGCTCGGCGAGGCGCTCGAACACGCTCACGTCGTCGAACTCGAATTCGTCATCGATGTCGGCCGCGGCATCGGTCGCCTCCGGCGTGCGAGGAGTGCGGGCGCCCAGGTCATCGACAGGGGCCTCCGCTGCGACCCGGAACGGAGTCGGCTTCTGCGTCACCGGATCGCCGAACGCGACCACCTGACGCGCTCGGCGCAGTGCGGGGGCGGCTTCGGCGAGGCTCAGTGCCGCGGCATCCGCGATCAGCACGACATCGAACTCCGGCTCCGCCGGAATCAGCGGAACGTCGTACGGCGAGGCGAGCCACACCGGTGCGAGCACGCGCATGAGCGACGGCGCGACGGCCAGGAGTCGACGCGGCTCGCCCATGCCGTTCTTGAGCGCCTGCTTGAGCGCCGCCGCCTCTTCGGGCAGGTCGACGATCCCGATGCGCCACTGCGTCGCGAGCTGGGCCGCCAAGAGCGGACCGGATGCCCCGGCATGAGCCTCGTCGACGAGACGGAAGTCGCGCTCGAGGCGGTCGACGACCGCGGTGTTCGCCCCGAGCAGGGCGCGGTCGGAGCGCAGCAGGTGCTCGAGGGCCGACTGCCACCACGCGAACTCGAGCTCGGCGCCCACCTCGGACTCGGGCACATGCCGCACCGAGAGCTCCACGAGCAGGGGCTCGAGACCCAGGTCGGCGAGCTCGCCGCGCAGCGTCGCACGCTCGACGAGGTTGTCGAAGACCGGGGAGTCCGCCGCGAGAGCGGCGAGGGTGCGCACGAGGCGCGGGATCGGCAGGTGCGCGAGGCGCTCGGCGCCCGTGCGGCTGAGCACCGCGTCGAGCTCGGCGAGCCCCGCCTCGGCGTGCTGCCACGCCACGTGCACATCGGCGATGCCGACCGGCACCTCGGGGATCACGCCCGCGTCGACGTAGCGCTGCCATTCGGTGCGCTGCTTCTGAATGCGCACGAGCCACTCGTGCATGTCGGGAACGTGGACGCCGGGACGCACGTACTCGCGTGACAGCCGCTTCAGTCGGCGACGGTTCGCGCTCGTCATGTTCGGCGCGTCGCGGCGAGGGCCGTGCGCCTGGATGAGCTCGGCGAGCGGGCGCTCGAAGACCGTCGGGCTGAACCGGTCGAGGGAGTCACGGATGCCCTGCAGCAGCTTCAGGTAGGAACCCAGCTCCGCGATTGTGTGGAACGGACGCATGCGCGTCTGGGCGACCAGCTCGTAGGCGCGCTCGAGCAGGCTCGGCACGTCCTGCTTGTGCAGGCGCGCGGCGAGCGCATGCGCGGCGCGCGCCGCATCCGTCGTCGCGAAGGTCACGCCGTACCAGGGCGAGTCGTCCGGACCGAAGCGGAACTCGCCCAACCGCGCGGCGGCGGCGAGTTTCGCGGCCGCCTCCTTGCGCACGGGGGCGACGCGCGCGAGCGTCCCGTAGTCGAAGCGCGCCGACGTCGACGGCGGGCGCTCGCGGGAGGCGAGCTTCGAGAGTTCGCGGAGCACGTCGAGCATCGAGACGCCGAGTCCGATGTGGGTCGCGGTCAGCGATCGGCGGTAGTCGCGCAGCACGTTCCGCAGGCGCACGAGGGCGTCGTCGATCTCGGCGACCTTCGGCGCCTCGGCCTTCTCGTTGCGGCCGATCGCGCGGATGAGGTCGCGCTGCAGCGACCGGGGCGAGACGGCGAGTCCGGGCAGGCCGATGGTCGCGAGACGGTGCCGCACGCCGTCGAGCGTCGAGCGGCGCGCACTCACGACCAGCACGCGCTTGCCCTCGCGCACGAGCGCGCCGATCGCGTTGATGACGGTCTGCGTGCCGCCCGTGCCGGGAAGCGTGTGCACGACGAGGGACTGCCCGTCGGTGATGCGCGCGAGCACGCCCTCCTGCTCGGCGTCGGCGTCGAGGATGAGCGTGTCGGATGCCGGCGGCCGCTCGTCCGCGCTGGGCACGACGGGTGCGTCGCGGCGCGTCGCGAAGATCTCGCGGTCGGACTCGTGGCCCGCGAGCGCATTGAGCACCACGTGGTCCTGGTCGACGATGTCGCGCGCCATCCCGGTGCCGACGTCGGCGAAGCTCGAGACGACCAGGCGCGGATGCACCGTGAAGCTGTCGATCGCGGCCGTCAGCTGGCGCAGGCGGTCGATCACCGGCTGCGGCTTGAAGACCCCGTTGTCATAAGCGAGGGCCGCCAGGGCTGCGCCGTTGACGCGGATGCCGAAATGCTCGCGCATCGCACGGACGAGCTCGGGGTTGACGGTGAACGAGCCTCCGCGCAGTGCGAGCTCGAAGTCGGACTGGTGTCGGCGGATGGAGAGCGGGCGCAGCAGCACGGGGGCGGTGCAGCGCAATCCGCCGATGCTCCACGAGGCGAGTCCCACCGCGAGGTGCACGGACTCGATCCCCCGCACTGTGCGCAGTTCGACGCTCTTCGCCGTGATGCGCTCGGCGGCAAGGCGCGCGGTGCGTCGCGCGACCTCGTCGCGGAAGAGGTTCGACAGGAGGGTCGAGCGCCCCGTGAGGAACTGCGGCAGACTGCCGGGGTGCGCCTTCGTGATCTCGATGACGGCATCGGCGGGCTCCGAGAAGTGCAGCAGCGTGGAACGGCCCCCGAGTTCGGCGGCCTGCGCCCGCAGCCGCTCGCGCTCAGGCTCGGCGATGTGCGCGACCGAGACCCCCGGCTCGGACAGCTCGAGCGCCCCGGGACTCACTGCCGTCATGGGGACGGCATCCTCTGCGCCCGAGACGGCGTCGACTTCTGCACGCCACACACGAGCCAGACTAGGCGGGCACCCGTCGCGGGCCGGGATTCAAGCGCGGGTTTCGCCGGATTGCAACACGCCGTGTCATCGGCGATTCCTCCCCAGTGGGAGCCCGTGGACATCTCCCCACGAGCGGATGTGCGAGACCTGATGCCTCGCCCCCGACGGAGAAGGATCGAGCCATGACCGACTCGCGCTTCCGAATCCACCCGTCTCCGATCGGCGACATCCTCATCGTCGCCACCGCGTCCGGGATCGTGGAATTGCATCCGTTCGAAGGGCCCCTCGGTCCGCAAATCGAGACGATCACGCGAGAATTGCGTCGTGCCCCCGAGCCCGACGACGCCGCGGGCGGAGATATCGATCGGCAGCTCGACGAGTATTTCGCGGGTGAACGCCGCGAATTCGACGTGACGCTCGATTGGAGCCGCGTCCGCGGCTTCACCCGCGCGGCCCTCGAAGCGGTCCGCGAGATCCCGTACGCCGAGACCGCGTCCTACGGTGAGGTCGCCGTGGCCGCCGGAAGCCCACGGGCGGCGCGGGCGGTGGGCACCGCATGCGCGACGACACCGTTCTCGATCGTCGTCCCGGTGCATCGGGTCGTCCGGTCGGACGGCTCGGTCGGCGAGTACGGCGGACGATCCGACGTCAAGAGATTCCTGCTCGACCTCGAACTCGAGGCAATAGGCAATAGCACACGAGCCAATGCGCGCGACAAAGTGTGAGCGATTTCTCACTTCACTTCGCACTGCGAATTCTTCGATTGCCTGAGGCGACTCGATAGTGCAGAAAGCCGAATACCCCTAAAGTAAATGGCATGGCACGCAGAATCGTCCATCAGCTCGTCGACGACCTCGACGGCACTGTCCTTGACGTCGGCGCAGGAGAAACGGTCCTCTTCTCGCTCGACGGGGTCGCCTACGAGATCGACCTCTCCAACGAGAACGCGAAGGCGCTGCGAGGTGCGCTCGAGCAGTATGTGAAAGCTGCTCGCCGCGTGTCGGGCGGCCGGGGTGCGGGCTCGGGTTCGAGCTCAGCTCCGCGCAAGCGCCGCCGCGCCGGGCAGCAGGACTACAGCGCTATCCGTGCGTGGGCGAAGGAGAACGGGTACGACATCTCCGAGCGCGGCCGCGTTCCCGCGAACGTGCTCGAAGCGTACGAAGCAGCGCACTGACGCCGGACGCCTTCGACACGCTGCCGCGTGCCGGGTCAGTCGGGCACGAGGAACCCGAGCTCGATGTGCGACACCGGGTCGAGACCGGTCACGGTGATCCAGCCATCGGCGAGATAAGCCGCGTCGGTGCCGGGCTCGGGCCGGTTCGGCAGGTCTTCGACCGCGAGCCGGATGTGGTGCTCGCCTTCCTCGGTGAGCGTCGTCTGCACGATTCCGAACGGCGCCAGTGTGGCCTCCCGAAGGCCCCGGTTCGTCGGAGCGTTCGGCGCGTTCACATTGATGACCGTTCCCCGTGGGCGAGTCATGAGGTCGGGCAGAAGATCGATCGCCGGCGCGGCCGCTGACTCCCAATGGAACGTCTCGGGCCGCATGCCCACGTCGAGTGACACCGCGATACCCCACGCGCCGTTGAGCCCGCCCGTGAGGGCTGCACCCACCGTGCCGGAGTGGAGGATCGCGCGGCCGACGTTCGCGCCATGGTTGACGCCCGAGAGGACGACCTCCGCGGGATCGCCGAACGCGCCGCGCGCGGCGATGAGCGCGATGAGCCCCGGGCCGCCGCGCACCGCGAACGCCGGGATGTCGTCGAGACCCTCGAGAGTGCGCCGCTCGACCGCGATCCGACCGTCGGCGTCCTCCGCCATGATCGACGCGCTGGAGCCGCTCGACTGCTCCGCGGGCGCGGCGATCGTCACGTCGTAGCCCGCGTCCCGCGCGAGACGCGCGAGCACGTGGAGACCCGGCGCCGCGATGCCGTCGTCATTGGTCACGAGGATGCTGGTCACGACCGACCGCCTCCCCCGCCGGCCTCGCCTTCGGTGTCGGCATCGCCCGCGCCGTCGCCGTCGGCATCCGGTTCGGCCAGCGCCGCGAGGCCGTCGGGACTCACGCGTCCGGTCACGGGCTGCTCGGCGTCGGCCGACAGCTCGTCGGCGAGCTCGCGCACCGTCACCCGCTCGCGCAGGCGCCCGATCGTGTCGGGGTCGCCTGTGCCGAGGCCATGGCGCGTCACGTTGAGCGCGCCCGCCGCCGCCCCCAGCATCACGGCCTCGCGCGCGGTCGCTCCGTCCGCCATGCCCGCGGCGACCCCCGCCGTGAGCGAGTCGCCCGCGCCGCGGGTGTCCTTCACCTCGAGCTGCGGCGCGCTCACCTCGAGGAAGCCCTTCGCGTCGAGCAGCAGCAGCGGCTCCGACGCACGCGTGACGATCACGGTGCCGGCGCCGGCGTGGTGCAGCTCGCGCATGGCGCGCATGATGGAGCGCCCGGATGCCTCGTCGATGCGGCCGTCGTCCTTGAGCTCTTCGTGACTCACCTTGAGCACGTCGACGCCGCCGTCCACTGCCGCGTCGAGCCGCTCGCCCGCGAGGTCGACGATCACGCGCGCCCCTCCCTCGCGCAGGTCGGCGGCGAGGCGCCGATACGTGTCGGCGGGGAGCACCGCTTCACCCACCGGTCCGCTGAGGATCACGAGCCCCGACCGCAGCCCCGTCTTGAGGGTCACGCCGTACAGCTCGTCCAGATCGTGGCGCCCGATCGGCTCGCCGTCGTCCTCGGCGATCTCCGCGCGATGCCCCTCGCGCCGGTCGTGCACGTACGCCGACCCGCGGCCCTCGCGCTCAACCCCGACGACCGATATGCCTTCGTCCTCCAGCAGGTGCCTCAGCACGCGGCCGGTCTCGCCCGTCAGGACGCTGCACATCGTCACGTCGACGCCCAGCCGCAGCAGCATGCGCGCCTGCCACACGCCCTGTCCGCCGGCATGCACGTGGATCTCGCTGCCCGACGGGTGGTCCTCCACGGTCACCGTCAGCGTCGGCGAGGGGGCGAAGATCGTCACATCGCTCATGGTGGCGACGCTATGCGCGCGGGCACGACGCGTGAACCCCCTTGCGGGACACGGCCGGATGCCGCAGACCGCCCGCCTCCCGGCCGCGGGCGTCGCCGCATCCGTCGCCTGTCAACCCCCGCGCGGCGCCTCGTGCACGGCGCGAGACTGAGCATCGAGACACATCCCGAAGGAGGCGCCATGGACCACCACGACGGCCGCGAGGACGCGATGCCGACGCCCCCGGACCCCGCGGAGTACGCGACCGAGAGCGGCAGGGGAAACCCCGGCGCCGACCGTGCCGACATCGCTGCCGAGGTTCCGCCCGCGCAGGCGTCGTCGCTGGAGGACGCCGGCGACGACGAGAGCGACGACGAGGCCTGATCGCCGGGCTCCCGTCAGCCGAGCTTCTCGCGAGGCACGACCCGGAACCACTGGAAGCCGTACGCGTCGAGCTCGAAGCTGCACGACCGGTCGTCTTTCACGTCGAGATAGCCGGGGCTGAGCAGGTCCGACAGCACGACGTCCCCCTCGACCGCGTCGGGCAGGTTCACCTCGAGCTGCACCGGCTCGGCACTGAGGTTGTGCGCGGCGACGAAGCGCGCGGACGGCGTGACCAGCGAGTGCACGAACGCACCGCCCGGACCGGCCTGCACGAGGTCGAGGTCGCCCCAGCCGATCTCGGGCAGCGAGCGGTACCGGTGCGCGAGGTCGCGCACGAAGTGGAAGAGCGAGTCCGGCTCCTTCTGCTGATCGATCACATTCACATGCACCGGCGCGTAGCCCCCTCCGGGCAGGGGCGCGATGAGCTGTGACGGGCGAGCATCCGAGAACCCCGCGTTGCGACCGGGCGTCCATTGCATCGGGGTGCGCACCGCCATACGGCCGGCGATCTCGGCGTTCTCGCCCATGCCGAGCTCCTCTCCGTAGAACAGAAGCGGGTTGCCGGGCAGCGAGAACATGAGGCTGTAGGCGAGACGGATGCGGCGCATGTCGCCCTGGAGCATGGGCGCGAGGCGCCGCAGGATCCCGCGCCCGTACGCGCGCTGGGCGGGGTCCGGTGCGAGCGCGTCGAGGACCTCGTTCCTCTCCTTCTCCGAGAGCAGCGCGAGCGTGAGCTCGTCGTGGTTCCGAAGCATGTTCACCCACGAGACCGGTTCGCTGATGGGCGGCCGCGTCTTGAGCGCATCGATGATGGGCGAGGCCTCCTCGCGCACCATCGAGAGGTAGAGGGCCTGCATCGTGGTGAAGTCGAACTGCGAGTCGAGCTCGTTCGCGTTCTCTCCGTAATAGTCGGCCTGCTGGTCGTGCGGCAGAGCGACCTCGCCGAGAAGCATCGCCTCGCTCGAGCGGCGCCGCGCGAAGCGCTTGACGTCGCGCAGGAACTCGTGCGGGTCGGTCTCGTACGGCCCGCCCGGCGATTCGAGCAGGAATGGAACGGCATCCATGCGGAACCCCGAGACGCCGATCGTCAGCCAGAAGGCGATGATCTTCGCGATCTCGTCGCGCACTGCCGGGTTGGCGATGTTCAGGTCGGGCTGATGCTTGTAGAACGAGTGCAGGTAGTACTGCCCGGTGCGCTCGTCCCATTCCCAGATGCTCTCCTCCTCGCCGGGGAAGACCTCGTTCTTCTGCTTGCGGGTCGGACGGTCGCGCCACACGTAGTAGTCGCGGTATCGCGCGTTGCGCGAGCGGCGGGCGTTGATGAACCACGGGTGCTTGTCCGACGTGTGGTTCACGACGAGGTCGATGATGACGCGGATGCCGCGGCTGCGCGCCGTCCGCACGAATTCGACGACGTCGCCGTGGGAGCCCAGGCGCGGATCGACGCCGTAGAAGTCGCTCACGTCGTAGCCGTCGTCGGCGTCGGGCGTCGGATAGAACGGCATGAGCCAGATGCATGTGACACCGAGGTCGGCGAGGTAGTCGATCTTGTCGGTGAGCCCGCCGAAGTCACCCACCCCGTCGCCGTCGACGTCGAGGAAGTTCTCCACGTCGAGGCAGTAGATGACCGCGGTCTTCCACCAGATGTCTCCCGTGTCGGCGATCTTCATGCGGCGCTCCTCATCATCGGCAGCAGTTCGTGGCCGGCGCGCTCGACGAACGCCTCCTGGTCGATACCGACGTGGTGCAGGTAGATCTCGTCGAAGCCCTTCGCCGTGATGGCGAGAAGGCGCTCGCTCATCGACCGGATGTCGTCGTCGATCAGCACCGCGCCCTGCAGCGTCTCGTGGTCGGAGCGGTCGGCCCGCCGATCGAACTCCTCGGGCGTCTCGACGTCCCACAGTCCCGGCGGCGGGACGGTCGCGTGGCTCCATTGGTCGGCGACGATGCGGATGCCGTCATCCATCGAGTCGGCGAGGCACACGTGCACCTGCACGACCGCCCGTCCCCGGCCTCCGGCCGAGCGGTATGCAGAGAGGACCTCTCCGAGCGCCGCGGGGTCGACTCCCACCGTGATCAGCCCGTCCGCCCACTCGGCTGCCCACTCGGCGGTGGCCGGTCCGACCGCGGCGGCGATGAAGGGCGGCGGCTCTTCGGGACGGGTCCACAGCCGCGTCTCGTGCAGACGAACGGATCCGGAATGGTCGACGGTCTCGCCCGCGAGCAG
>Ga0180217_1003305_pt1 | contig 13778 bp, 13 predicted proteins | sample eDN3rd37CBELigOP_FD_128521 | JGI IMG/M metagenome (GOLD analysis project Ga0180217, IMG submission 128521) | Enriched Organic Plus compost microbial communities from Emeryville, California, USA - eDNA 3rd pass 37_C BE-Lig OP (version 2) (version 2) ... | reverse complement strand
TTTTCACGTTCGGGCTCGACGATATCAGGTGGTGTGTTATTAGGAATGAGCCACCGTGCAGCAGCTGATTTTACATTTATTATGGCGGTGCCGATTATGGCGGGAGCAAGCTTTCTATCCCTTCTTAAAAACTGGCAATATTTCACACTTGATGCCATGCCGTTTTTTATCGCCGGATTTATAAGTGCCTTTGTTTTTGCGTTAATATCAATCCGCTTTTTCTTAAAATTAATTAATAAAATTAAATTAATGCCATTTGCGATCTACCGTATAGTTTTGGTCATCGTGATTTGGGTATTGTACTTCTAAGCATATTCATAAAGAGAAGGAGATTAACATAATGTTGATTTTCTTCTCTTTTTTAATTTTTAGTATTTAAATGAGGTATGAAAGCAGATAAGATAATACATAAAGAATGTACATAAGGAGGTTTATTTTGACTAGTGACATCGAAGTTCAGAAGCTCTCAATCTATGATCATATATTGTTTATTCTAATTACCTTTATTTATTGGTTTTCACTTTATATTTATGTACCGGTATTTGTCTCTTATTTGGATTATTTAGGTGGTACATACACGTTAGTTGGATTTATCGTCGGAAGCTATGGTATTATGCAAATTTTATTACGACTTCCGGTTGGAGTTGTCTCAGATCGGCTGCAAATTCGGAAGCCGTTTGTAATAGCTGGCCTAGTGACAGGAGTAATTAGCTGCCTTGGTTTTGCTTTAACGGAGAGTATAGAGTTTGCCCTTGTTTCAAGGTTTATTTCCGGTATTACAGCATCAATGTGGGTTGCATTTACTGTTCTATATGCGAGCTATTTTAAGCAAGAGGACACAACAAGAGCTATGGGGAATGTACAGTTTATTACGGTTGCTTCCCAACTTATAAGTATGGGTTTGAGTGGATACCTCGTGACTCAATGGGGATGGAAATCTCCATTTTGGATAGGAGGATTTGTTGGAATACTTGGGATCTTGTTAGCGCTTCGAATAAAAGAATCGAAGAAGAAAACAGAGAATAAGAAGATTAAAATGAGCGAACTAAATGAAGTCCTAAAAGAGCCTACTGTCTTAAAAGCAGCAATCTTATCAGCACTTGCTCATGCTGTACTATTTATTACGATGTTTGGATTTACACCAGATTATGCGCTAAAGATAGGTGCCTCAAAAGATAGCCTTATTTATTTAGTGTTTAGCTTTATGGTTCCTCATGCAATTGCGCCAATTATAACTGGAAGATATTTAGCTGGAAACTTTCAAAAGTGGAAAATCCTGGTTGTGGGATTTTGTGGTTCATGTGTGTTTTCAGTTATTATTCCGTTTATAAATAACCTGGAAGTTCTTTATCTTACCCAGGCAGTTAATGGCTTTGCCCAAGGGATGACCATACCATTGTTAATGGGAATGGCGATTCAAACCATTCCGAATAGAAAACGCGCCACTGCGATGGGGTTATTTCAAGCAGTGTATGCAATCGGTATTTTTCTAGGGCCATTTATCTCAGGGGTATTTTCTGGGGAGGGAACATTTCTACCAGTATTTTTGACCGCAGGCGCAGCAGGACTAATTGGAATGTTCTTATCACTGACATGGGGATATCAACATTCGCCTCTATCAAAAAAGAAAATAGAGTCGATGTAGGAAAGAAGGGATGATAAACTTTGACATCTTCATTTTATGAGGTCTATATTAACAGGTGATAAGCTCTTTTAGGAGGAATTGTCATGGTTCAATTGAGCGAACAGACTGTTGAATCTGTATCAACAGTTGTTCAACTTCAAAAAAACTTTTTTCATAAGGGTCAAACAAAGCCAAAGGACTTCAGGAAAAAAATGCTTCAGACCCTTGCTGATCAGGTTCGGAAATATGAAAAAGAAATTTGTCAGGCGCTTAAACTTGATTTAAATAAATCTGAAACAGAAGCATATATGACTGAAATTGGAATCTTATTAGAAGAAATTACATTCACATTAAAGCATTTAGATAAATGGATGAAGCCTAAAAAGGTAAAGACAGCGAAGACACATATAGGATCAAAAGGTAATAGAGTAGCTGAGCCCTATGGTGTCACGCTCATCATTGCACCCTGGAATTACCCGTTTCAGCTACAATTGGCCCCACTTATTGGAGCTATTGCAGCAGGAAATACAGCTATTCTAAAGCCTTCCGAATTAACACCACATACATCTTCAATACTGGTCATGTTAATTCAAGAAGCGTTTGACCCTGCCTATGTGACTGTGATGGAAGGTGGAGTCGAGACAACAAGTATTTTATTAGATCAACCATTTGATTATATCTTTTTTACTGGAAGTGTCCCTGTGGGGAAAATTGTGATGAAGGCTGCTGCCAAAAGATTAATACCAGTTACGTTAGAGCTTGGCGGGAAGAGCCCTTGCATTGTAGACCAATCAGCCAACTTGGAGCTTGCTGCAAAGAGAATTGTATTTGGAAAGCTAATTAATGCCGGTCAAACCTGTATTGCACCGGATTATCTCTTACTCGATAAAAAAATTAAAGAGCCGTTGATCGAAGAATTAAAAAAGGTGATTATTGATTTTTATGGTGAAAATGCAATTCAAAATGAAGAGTTTACAAAAATTGTGAATGACCGTCATTTTCATCGGTTAAAGAGTTACTTATCAGATGGAACGATCCTGTTCGGCGGCCAATCAGATGAAAGCCAACTAAAGATAAATCCAACACTGATCAAACCAAAAGAGCTTACATCCCCTCTAATGACAGATGAGATCTTTGGACCCATACTGCCCATCTTGGAGTACGATACCATACAAGAAGCAGTTGATTTTATTAATAGCCGTCCAAAGCCTTTAGCTTTATACGTTTTTACAACGAATGATGAGGTAGCAAAACAAGTCACTGAATCTACATCATTTGGTGGAGGGTGTATTAACGATACACTTATGCATATTGCCACGCCATACCTGCCTTTTGGAGGTGTTGGTGAAAGTGGAATGGGAACATATCATGGCGAGGCGAGCTTTCAAACATTTTCCCATTATAAGAGTGTACTCAAACAAACCAATCGTTTTGATTTCAGCTTCAGGTATCCTAATGCAAAAAATAGTTTAAAGATGATGAAAAAATTGATGAAGTAACGAAAGGATCAGTTATGGGAACTGATCCTTTTAATACTATTAGAAAGTATATATTTTTAGATGATTGTATAAGAGATATTTCGTGAGATGAAACCTTGACATTGAGAACGATTTTCAATTAGAATTATAAAGGATAATGATAATCATTATCACCTAATGAAAGGAAGTGTTCTCTAGATGATGAATGAAAACAAACTTTTAGTAGAGAAGCATGGATGCAAGATCATTTAGAGTCTTTTATAAAATGTCCGTACCAAGTTTACTATTTTCAGCACCTTCCCTTCATGAAAAAGAGCGAATGTGGAGACAGAATATACAAGCAGTCATCAATTCAATTGTTCATACGTATTATGAGCTTCGTTTAGACGATCAGACAAAGCTATCTGTATTAAAGGTAATAAATGAGTATTGGCACCAAGTCAGGTTTGATTTTTTTCAGTCCGGGGAAGTGTATTATATGGTTTTAGCCAAAATAACCGATCATTTGCTTCAGTTTCTCTCAATGAAAAGTAAGCAACCGCCGCTTTTCTTATATGAAAAACTATACATAAAGGGTATAGAAACTCAAGCCTCCATTACAATCGAATTAGCAGAATGGTCAGCTACATCTTTTTCAGTAAAAAAATTTCTTTTAGAGGCAGATCAGCAGTTGATGGAAAGATATAGTCAACTCGTTTCGGTTTTCACTTACGAATCTTTGGGAATACTACCTGAAAAGATTGAGATTGTTACTTTATTAGATGGAAGAATAACTGCCTTTTATCCAAGTGAGCAAGATATTCCAAAGGGAGTTCAATATTTGGAGTATATAAAGCAACTTATTAATAAAAACAATTAAGGGTGCTTTGAATGTCCTTTAACAAAACAATGTAACGATATATTTAATGATCTAAATGTTCATTAAGAGAGGAGTTTAACTATGCATCACTATTTTATCGCGAATCAACAGTTCCAACACTTTGTCGAGTGTTTTTGTCCAGATGGAGAGCATGAAGATATGCTGACAATTAAGCGTGGAGAATTACTGGAATTAACAAATGAACGCACATATGTATATGATCAGGGATGGTATAACATGGTTATCCTGAATTCTGAAAAGTATATTTATATGGCATTAGACGACTTAGAAAAATATTTCATTAAAGGGTATATTTATTCGTTAATGGATTTGGAGTTACATATTAATCACTTGAAATTTCAGGTTGATCAGTCTCTGGCGCTTGGTGATGAGGATATATTCTTAGAAGCGACAAATGGCTTGAAAAAGTCCAATGAGTTAAAAATTATGTTAGAGAAACATTTAAATAGTATGACGGAAAATCAACTAATGTAGGTTTTCATAGGATGTGAAAGAAATGAGTAAAAACATGAAACAAGGCATTGTCTTTCAGAAGGACTTTATTATTCAACAGCTGTTAAAGTTAAACTGCTTTAAATCATCAGATAATCGCCAATTATATGAATTATCTTTACCTGAACTGGAAAGTGAATATAAGCTTGTAAAAGAAAAGCACCATTCCATTTCATAAGAACATGAAAAAGGTGAAAGTAAGCCACCTTTTTCATGTTCTTTTTTTGGACACTGAATATTTATTTTCGATTTTCTGATTTTATTTGCTTTTTTGGGATTATATTAACGATTAACAGTTTATATTTATGATTTTTAAATTATATTTACTATTAGACGAAATTCGACACAGACATCACTTTTTAAACTTTTTCTTAGTAAAAGCCACAACACACAATAGAAGGGGAATAGCAAAGGTGAAAATGGGATAAATATAGGCAAGCATAAAATCACCTTGAGCCATATGTGAAATGTAATTTTCTGTAAAATAATAGGAAGTGAAAAATACTATGGCTCCAAAAGGTAAAATTAACACATTCTTAGATATATTAAATAATGTTGCGCCACCTATTACTGCTGCATACATAAAAATAGCGACTTTAAAAAAATCATTAACTAGCAGCCAAATCATAAAAAGTGCATCAAGTCTCTGAATTATCTCAGCTACCTCAATTTTTTGAACCATTTTCAGTAAAGGAGAGATGGAAGTACTTCTACTATCAGCACCTAATACCCCGATCGTTAAAAAATGAAAAAATGTTAAAGACATCCCTCCTAATATCACTCCCATAAAAGAAGCTTTTAATTGAAGTTTTGGTTTATTGAGATAAGCAAAAATCATTGTAAAACAAACGACTTCCCCAAACGGTGCAATCCAAGCCTCTTTCAATGTTGTACCGATAATCTTCTTCCAACCAGGCTCTAATACTGGTAATAAATTTTCATATTGAAAGATATCAGAAAAAAAAATGAAGATAATCATTAAAATCCCTGTTAGGACAAGATACACGATAAATATTTCACTTGTTCTTAGCAGGACTTCTATGCCTAAGAATAACCCATAGAGTACTGGGAGTAAAAACATAATCCCGATGACCGATATAGGTGTTCCGTGCAAAAAAAGAGGTGCCAGTTCCATTGCATCTCGAACATCACGGGCAGCCCCGTACAAAAAAAACAAAACATAGAAAATGCCGACTGCGGTACCTAAGTATTTACCCAGGATCTTTTTTGTGTACTCTGTTAAGACAAGGTTAGGATACAGTTTATATAAATAGTGATAAATCAAAAGCAAGGGAAAACCTAAAAGCATACCAAGTAAAATTGAAATCCAGGCAGCTTGTTCAGCATCGGCAGCTAATGGGAAAATAACGGTTGTACCTACAACAAAAATATACATGATCGTAACCAACTGTATGGCAGATATCTTTGCATTCTCCATATTGTCTTACCATCCGCTTTCTTTGTTCGTTTTGATTTGTTTAACCTTAGCTGCAAACAGAATCATGCATGGAATTAATAAACAAATCGTTAAGGAATACGGTGTCCATGTGTGTGCAAGGAAATCTTGAAAATAAACGATATCCGGGTATAGGATGAGAGAAAAGGTGACTAGTAAAAAGGCTAATGGAAAAACCAGAATTTTATAGCTCTTTAATTTGAATAGTTGTGCAAGGCCAAGAGTGATTCCGTAATAACAAATCGTAAGCTTAAAATACATAGAAAAAAACCAGATGATAGCAACTATGACTTCTAATCTTTCAATTACCGTTCCAAGGCTTATTTTTTTCCCTAATATATAGGAAGGGTATGCATGCCTTGCAGTAAAATCTGCTCCTAGTACTATGATACTGAATATGATTAGGATCGATAAAACAACTCCCCCGATAATCGTTCCTTTGTAAAAGGCTTTCTTCAAGCCCTGTTTGTTTGTTACATATGGGGTAATCATTAAAAAAATAAACAATTCTAAATAAGGGAGTCCCAAACTGCTGTATGTAGCTCTTACTATGGCTTTAGATCCTTCTCCGTAAATAGGTCGGATATTTGAAATCTCTACTTCAGGGATAAGAAATAAAAATAGTAGTGCAAGCATCAAAATCATCCAAGGGAAGAAAATGATGGCTGTACGGCTGATAACCTCAATTCCTAATTTAACTCCTGCCATACTGATGAGGATGAAAGAAATCAAGATCGTCTGAATAGGTGTTTCGACGAGAATTTGAGTTGTTAAGAAATCCCCAATCTCTCTAAGTAAACCAGCGGAAAGTATAAAAAAATAAATAATGAAAAGAAAGGAAACTAAACCTCCTATCCAACTTCCTAAAATGTTTCTCGTCATTTCTATAAAGGTCATTTCAGGATAAAAGGATGTCAGCTTGTTATATAAAAAAATAAAACATATTCCAATCATTAAAGAGAGAAGAGAGGCAATCCAGGCATCTTGTTTTGCATAAGAGGCGAGTAAAGATGGCCCTACTAGTATGGAGCTACCTAGAGTAAAAATAATCACAATAATTTCAAATTCACCTGTATTAATTTTCCCTTTTTCAAGCATGTTTACATATCAACTACCTCTCTATGACAAAAAACGTTCTATAGATGAAATAATAGGACTGTATATACGGTTTAGGAAACCAAGCGGAGTCGGAATTCTTATATTAAGTGCTAATAGAACAGCAAATGATAGTCCGCTAATCAGTAAGAAACTATAGATGATTATCTCTCGGTAGCTTTTACTTTTTAATAATGTCTTAATCTCAATAATCCAAACGAGTAAACCTATAAGAAGAATTCCAACAATTGGCCACATGCATGTTTACTCCTTTGTTTCTTTTTGGAATGAGTCTGTAATTGTCCCTAATCTTCTTATGTCTGCTTTGACATGAACATTTACGTTTAAATTTGTGAAATGTTCATCCCAGTTATCTTTTAGTCCTTTCCAGGCTTTTGGATCTGCCCGATGAATGACTTCTCCAAAACCAAAAATATCACTTTGAAAATCCTCTTGAACCTTTTGAATAGAGGTTTGTACTTTCTCTTTAATATTGTCACTATATCCCTTTTCTAATTTGTCGATATTTTCAGGTTTTGATAAATCAATACTGCTTTCAACATCAGCGATATTTCCTTCAGGTGTAATGGAAATATCGATAACCGGCTTCCCTTTTTCCATTTTTCCCTTTACTTTAGTTTTAGAACGTAAAGTTTCAATGGTGATTTTGCCATCTTCTTGTTCAATGGTTACGACTGTATTTTTAATATTGTCGGTAATATAGTTAAAACCTTTGCTCTCATTCATATTCAACCAACCGATCAGTTTGTCTTTCTTAAAAACAGCAAGATAATCAATTCTTAACCCTGTATCGGGTGAGACATTGTGAACGTTTTCGATACTGCCGCCAACTTCGGCGTCTCCATAATGATAGATACCAGTTAGTACAGGTTCTTTTCCCTTGCTTACAATACTGTTAATTAATTCATCTAATTTAACTGTTTTTGCTGCTGCCCAAACACTCTCAGAGTTTTCAAGTGCATTAAAAAGTTTATTCGCCGGGACTTTTTCAATTGCGGTTTGAATATTTAAGATGTCAGCGGCAGTAGATCCTTTTGCGACCGTAATATAAAAGTCAGTTCTCATTTCATGATCTCTTGAAATAAAATCAAGTGCTTTCCCTATTCCTTCTCTAGCCAGTTCTTCCCCAAAGACTACTTCACGAAGATGTGCTAAATAAATACTTCTTGGAGTGTCAGTTGATAGCTTTCGTAATGCTTCAAATACGGTTTCTCCAGATTTTACAAACCTCACCACTTCAGTACGACCAGAGCTTGTATTTCCGGCAAGCTCTGACGGATTTAATACTTGTATCGAAACAGAATATCCATCTTTTGTTTTATCGATACCAATCGCTGTCACGATGGCAAGTTCGTTTAAATCTTTTTTACTCCAGCAACCGGTAGTGAGAAGAAGCATACAAATAATAATAAGTAACTTCTTGTACATAAGGTAAACTCCTTAACTAGAAGTAGGTGGTTTTGGAGAAGGTGTATCCTCTCGATCTGTATCCTTTTGACTTATTAAACGTGGGCGTGCAAATAAAGCCCAATGCGGAAGTCGAAAAAAATTATCCTTTTGGTCCTGTAAAATAAATGGAGCATTTGGTGATAAATAAGGAATCCCAAAAGATCTCAAACTGCTAAGATGAAGGACCATGGCAATTAAGCCTAAAATAATGCCAAATAAACCGAACGTTCCAGCAAGAATCATAAACCCAAATCGTAGGATCCGCACTGCAATACCCATATTAAATGTTGGAGAAACAAAGCTGCTAATCGCTGTTAAGGAAACAACAATAACCATTGTGGCGGTGACAATCCCAGCTTCAACAGCTGCCTGTCCAATTACAAGCGCTCCGACAATGGAGATCGCTGACCCAACAGCTCGAGGCATTCGAACTCCGGCTTCTCGTAATATTTCAAATGTTATCTCCATAAAAATGGCCTCTACAATCGCAGGAAATGGAACGCCATCTCTCTGTGCTGCAAGACTGATTAGTAATGGAGTGGGCAGCATTTCCTGATGGAAGGTAGTCACCGCAATATAAGCTGAAGGTGTAAGTAATGCAAGAAAAAATGCCATATATCGAAGTAACCGAATAAGTGTTGCGATGTCGGCTCTCTGATAATAATCTTCACTTGCTTGGAAAAAATTGATTAACAGAGCAGGAACGACTAAAACGAATGGAGTTCCATCAACAAGAATAGCAACTCTTCCTTCTAATATGGCTGCCGCCACTGTATCTGGACGTTCAGTATTAAAGATAGTTGGAAAGGGAGTAAATGTACTATCTTGTATCAGTTCTTCTACATATCCACTTTCAAGAATGGCATCTATTTTAATCTTATCTAAGCGGGTATGAACTTCTTTTACCATCTTTTCGTTAGCAACACCTTTTAGATACATAATGGCAACATCTGTTTTCGTTTTTTTGCCAAGTTGTTTCGTCTCAAGCCAAAGGTTTGGATCTTTAATGCGACGTCTTATTAATGCCGTATTCGTTCTTAATGTTTCAGAAAAACCATCCTTTGGTCCTCTAACAACTGTTTGTGAAGAAGGTTCCTGCACTCCGCGATCAGCCCAGCCCCTGGATCCAATCGCTAAGCATTTAGGGAATCCGTCCATTAATAAAATAGTATCACCAGACAAAAAGTGAAAAAAAAGAGTTTCGAATTGAACAATCTCCTTTATTTCCCCAATCGGCAGAGTTTGTGTCTTAATGAATTCGAACAAGTCTGTGTGAATATCAGTATGATCAACATCTGCATTCCTAATTTGAACCATAAGAGTATCTAAAACAAAGTCTTGTACAAATGATTTGTCAGCTAACCCATCCGTGTAAATAAGCCCGAGATCAATTAATCCACTTTGACCGGCCTTGAAGTCTCTAATAACGATATCTGAGCTGTTTCCTATTACCTCTTTAATATAGGATAAGTTCCATTGAAGGTTGGAAGAGATTTGTTCGATCTTCTTTTGCTCTTGTGATCTGCTATTTATCTCTTGAATGGCAGATAATTTTTCAGCAAAGTTTTTGTTTTGTTTTTTTTCTTTTATTAATTTTGACAATGGTTTAGGAACACGTGTTTTCAATCTAAACCTCCTAGCAAGAAAAGGGTGCTAACACGTATTGTTAACAAATTAGGGTGAATTATCCAAGTGTTTAAAAATAAAGTGTATTCAGGATTTTGGTAAAAGGGTGACATTTTTAAAGGGAAGCTTTATGATGAAAAAATAAATAATGGCAACATAAAGATAAAGTGAGGAGTACACATGCAAAAGATTTTACCGGCTTTTTCATCTATTAAACAATTCGAACGGTTCCTGGTTAGCGACTATGAGATTGGTGTTTTTTTGGAAACACATATTTCTCAATTGGCCAATCTACATAAATTAGCTGAGCAACATCATAAAAAAGTCATCTATCATGTTGACTTAATCCATGGATTGAAAAGCGATGATTTTGCGGCAGAGTATCTTTGTCAGGAATATCGACCTTATGGACTTATTTCTACAAAATCGAATGTTATTTTAAAAGCAAAGCAAAAAGGTGTTATTGCAATCCAAAGGATGTTTTTAATTGATTCTCATGCATTAGAACGAAGCTACCGTTTAGTGGAAAAAACAAAACCGGATTATATTGAAGTATTACCAGGTGCGATGCCTTGGATGATCAAAGAAGTAAAAGAACGTACACAAACTAAAATACTCGCAGGCGGGTTAATTCGTACAGTTGAAGAAGTTGAAAAAGCGTTGGAAGCTGGGGCTGATGCCATTACAACATCTAAAAAAGAACTCTGGAATTTTGAAAAGTAAAATGGAATTCTAACTTAAGTGGTAGTAAGCGGAATAAAAGACAGGGGGGAAGGGTATGAAAAACGAAAATTGGTTATCTATGTCTGATGAACATCAAGTATATGTTTGTCAATGGGAAGAGAAGTCGGTGAAGCCAAGGGCAGTCGTACAGGTTGCTCATGGAATGGCAGAACATATAAAACGTTATGAACCATTTGCAATGTTCCTCAATGCCAAGGGAATTATCGTAATAGGACATGATCATCGAGGTCATGGACAGACCGGTGAAAAGTGCGGTGAATATGGTTTTTTTGCCGATAGCAACGGCTTTGAAAGAACAGTTGACGATATGAAAGAAGTGTATAATTTCATAAAAAATCAATATCCGGAATTACCCGTCTTCCTCATGGGACACAGTATGGGCTCCTTTTTAGCCCGACGTTTTCTACAACGCTTTCATGTGGATATATCTGGAGTAATTTTATCAGGAACTGGAGGGAATCCGGGTTTTATCTTAAAAGTTGCGAAAAAATTAGCTGAATCTCAGGTCAAAAAATGGGGGAATCGTGCTGAAAGTCCATTTCTGCAAAAATTAACAATCGGAAGCTATAATAAAAAATTTACGAATGCCAATACAGGTTATGAGTGGCTAACACGGGATTCGGAACAAGTATCAACGTATATAAAGGATCCGTATTGCGGAAAAGTAGGAACAACAGGATTTTTTCAAGACTTATATTATGGACTTGATATGATTCATAGAGATGAGGAAGTATCAAAAATAGACAGAAATCTACCATTCTATCTTTTTAGCGGGGATATGGATCCTGTTGGAAATTATACCAAGGGTGTAAATAAGCTGATTAATCAGTTAAGGAAACATGGAATTAACCAAATTGAATATAAATTTTATGAAAATGGTCGACATGAAATGTTAAATGAAGTAAATCGCGCAGTTGTATATGAGGATATATATAGGTGGATTGAAAAAAAATTAAATTAGGACCAACAAAAATGCTAGATTGTCATCCTGACAATCTAGCATTTTTTCTAAACAAATGAAAGAAGTTTGTCGATATAAATAGTATGAAGATAATAGAATAGTAATATATGTCTAAATTTTGATGAGATGAGGAAATATTTACTATATAATAAGAAAAAAGTCTTAGTTATACTATTGGTAGATAAGTAAGGGTGGAAACAGAGTTGAAACAGTCATTCTGTGACATATTCTAATAGAGCAGGGGGTGTTTATATGAGTACGACTGTATCAAACACATTAGAAGATCTACATGGGTCAACGATAGAGTCCATAAAACAGATTCTTCCGATCCCACATGAAAATATAACAGCGCCTGAGCTACGTTCTGAGTTAACATGCCAATTCGGTGTCCTGGTTGGGATAACAGGCTCAATAAATGGTAAGGTTCTCTATAAATCTGATGTTGATTTTTTCAGTTCTGTAGGTGAATTAATGTTTGGCATGGCACTTGAAGGGGATATGTTAAAGTCATTTGCTGGTGAGCTTGGCAATATGATTTCAGGTGGACTGTGTACAAATGTCTTTTCAAAAGGAATGGCAATTGATATTACAGCACCAACAATCATGGAAGGAAATATGTCACTCTCGGGTTTTAAAGAAGCAATTGAAATTGTGATGACATTCCAAGGTGGTAAAAAACTAGAAATAGGTTTGATGATTGACTAATGATAGTCCAAGCTGCAGGAAAGGACTTTCATCCTTATTCTCATGACGGTGTGATTAATTAAATAAGTATTGTATTGTAAAAAACAGGTGACTTGTTGAGTGTATATACTTACGTCAGCTGTTTTTTTAGTTGAGATATAAAATGCTATAATGTTGACAATAAATACTAAATTAAGGGGAGAAAAAATGGCTGAGGAACTTCGCAACATCTTTAATCAAGATTTTATGAATCAGCTTTCAAAGGAATTAAAGAACGCTTATCCATCGTTTGATGAAGAAATATTTCTTTCATATATTTTCACGGGTGAATGGGACAACCTTACTTTAAAGGAAAGAGTCCGGCGAATTTCTGAATGTTTTCATGCAACGATTAACCTGGAATTTCCAGAAGTGGTTAACGTATTAAAAAAGGTAGCACCTCATTTTGAAGGCAGCTTGGCAGGAATTATTTTTCCCGATTACATTGAGGTATACGGTTTAAACGATTGGAATGTGTCAATATCGGCCCTTGAATACTTCACCCAGTATTCAACATCCGAGTTTGCAGTCCGGCCCTTTGTGGTAAAAGACCAAGAGAAAATGATTCAGCAATTTATTGTCTGGAGCAGCCATTCAAATGAGCATATTAGAAGACTTGCAAGTGAAGGCTCCCGTCCTAGGCTTCCATGGGGTATGGTATTAAAAGCCTTAAAAAATGATCCTTCACCTATTTTACCGATTTTAGAAAATTTAAAGGAAGATCCCTCTTTATATGTAAGGAAAAGTGTAGCAAATAATATAAATGATATTTCGAGAGATCATCCGGATATCGTTCTCTCACTAGCAAAAAGATGGAACGGAGAAAATGAATTAACAAATTGGATTTTGAAAAAAGGCTTGCGAACTCTGCTTAAAAAGGGGAACTTAGAAGCTCTTGAATTGTTTGGAATAGGTCCATTACATACAATGAAAATTTCAGATTTAGATGTGACAAAAAATGTGAAAATTGGAGATGCAATTTCCTTTTCATTTCAGCTAGCTTCAACCGACACGGAATTACGCAAAGTAAGAGTGGAGTATTCAATCGATTTTATAAAAGCAAATGGAAAACCATCAACAAAACAATTTCAGCTATCGGAAGTAACGCTAAAACCGGGAGAAAAAAAGCAATATGAAAAAAAGCACTCCTTTAAAGACTTAACAACCAGGAAGCATTATCCTGGTAGGCATGTATTGTCTATTATCGTGAACGGAGAAGTAAAGGGAAC
>Ga0180217_1003304_pt1 | contig 13780 bp, 5 predicted proteins | sample eDN3rd37CBELigOP_FD_128521 | JGI IMG/M metagenome (GOLD analysis project Ga0180217, IMG submission 128521) | Enriched Organic Plus compost microbial communities from Emeryville, California, USA - eDNA 3rd pass 37_C BE-Lig OP (version 2) (version 2) ... | reverse complement strand
CGCCTCTGCGCTTGCCACCTGTTTTTTCTTTTTTTGTTTCCCGTGTCGCCCTGTGGTGTGGGGTGGGGTGTGGGGGGGGGGGGGGGGGGGGGGGGACCTGACCTGACACGACATACCCACCCAGGAACCAGAGTTTGGTTAACCCTATCCACCACCGATTGCTCCGCGTCAAGGTACGTGATTTCCCAGGTCCTGATATCGTGACGCTCTCGCTGCGCCGCGATTTACCTACATCACACATGTCGGAAACACTCCTACGCAGGAAAATCGCGAAAATCACGAGCCACGATGAGAATGATGCGCTTTTCACCAATCCCGAGCTAAATCTCGCCCTAAGCCGATATTCTCGCGTGATTTTGGACACCAATCTGGACGTGACGGCGGGTGATACAGTGTCATTCACTACCTCCTCAGGTACCCAACTGGACGCGCCTGCTACCACCCGCCGCCTCCAGGCGTGCGACTCATATCAGGCCGTTTTTCCGACTCAAGATGCGACCGAGAGAACGTCACGATGGTCGATTGAGGCGAAGTTGGAGAAGGAGGACCTGCAGCTACGTAGTGCGCTGCTTAACGAGTTTATGCCGCTGTATAGCACCCTGAATGAGATCGACTCGACGGTCCAGTCCCTGTCCACGGCCTGTAACGAAATCAAAGAACGACTTCGTCAGGCCCGCGAGGCGACTGAGTCGCTTTCGAAGACCACCTCAGCGATTCATGAACAGAAACAGTTGACAGAGCAGAGGTACAAGGCAATCCTTCACTTACAATCGAAGTATGCCATCTCTGACCACGATGTGAGTGTATTGACTTCACAAAATCATCACCAGCATCCCATTGGCCTGCCATTCTTTGAGGCGCTCGCACGCGTGTGCCAAATTCACGATGAGTGTGCCAAGACTGCGTGTCTACACCATCAGCGGTACAGCCTCGACATCCTTCGCAAGATCAAGGGGTATCTGGATGAAGGCATGCTTCGCATCCAGCGCTGGATTCTTGACCAGTTGGGCATGCTGAGTGCTGGCTCCGAGAGCGTCTCGCCTTACTTTGCGCTCGCGTTCAGGATCCTCCGACGCGTGCCTACTTACTACGTCCACTGTTGCGATGAATTAGTCGCCAGGCGCTATAGCGTGCTTGCTCGCCGCTTCCTTTTAGCAGTTCAGGACGTAGCAGAGTCCAGCCCCACGGCCTACATCTCGGAGGTAATCGGAAAAGCGATCGCAACGGAGCTGCGCCGACTAGGCATTCAAACCTCATCCGGATCCGCAGACGGAACAAAGCGCAAACGCAGTGACTCCACGGACAAGCCTGTGAGTGAGTCTGGAAGTGAATCTGAGTCGACTTTCGAGCGAGGTATCCTCTATCGTGGCACCACTGCACATCCTGGTGCTGCATTACCCACATCCTCGGCATCGTCTCCCACCTCCTCGAGTGCATCAGGTACGCCAGCGGGATCAACCGGTAGTCAATCCATATCTTCGGTGTCGCCCCGTCAAACCACAGGCGATGGCCAGCGGGGCTTGACGCCTGAGGACGCAAACGAGGCGACAGCAAGCTCCCCTGAAACTGCCATGTCGGTCGCGATTTCGGTTGCTCGAGCGGAGCTCCGGTCTGCATTTAAAATTACCGATGGTGGCGAACCAGGTCAGTACCAAAGCACCAAGTTGATCCACCCCGAGATGGCCTCGCGGTTCCTCGTTGAGTTGGAGGCACAAGCTCCGAGTGACCAAGAGAAGGAGACCACGTCTGTCTCAGCTGATTTGGATCCTATCTGTGGCGCATTAGCCAATATTCTCTCCATTGTTCATGAAGCCGTGGCTGTTGAAGCTAAATTCCTCTCCCACGTGTTTATCGACCCAATCGAAGATCCCACAGCCATGCGAGTCCTCAATACCGTCTTTGCTGCGACACGTGCTGCAATGCAAGCACAAAGAACGAACCCCACCCCCGATGGTGCGCGGTTGCTAGCGACTTTAACAGGAGGCCGACACAATCCGAACTCACAGGAGTCTATGGCGTCCGCAAGCATCGGAACCGAGCCCGACAATCCTTTGAACTGTCCGGCTGGTCTGTTGGTTCGCATCCTTTCCGCCATTTGCCGACCACTCAAGTCGCGAGTGCACGGCGCTGCGGCGCTTGCAGTTCTCACCAAAAGGCCGATCTCAAAGCTGCAAAGTATGCGAGCTTCCGCAAGTGTGTTCGCTGTCGTTGTGGCGAGGTGCGTGGCCTCGCTGGCCCTTTCAAGCCTTCGCATGATAACAAATGCTTATCAATTCGATCAAGGCGATTCCGACGAAACTGCGAAATCCTTACAAGATGGCCAGAGTCCAGTCATTCAGAGTGATCCAACCGATCTAGTAAGTGATGAGGCATTGCTAGAGTTCTGGAAGAAACCCAGCGAGGAATCTGGCACTGAAAGCCGCGCCGAATTGCAGCAGCTTTTGCGTAAGAGCGGCTTCGTGCGCTCCGTACGCGACACACTTGGAATTCTTGATCGAGCGCTGTCGTACGCTTCGGATCGCAGCCTGGTTTCAGCCATGCAGCAGATTCGAACCCCAACTCTGCGCGCATTTGCTGTGGCGATGGGTCTCGCTGCTGGATCAGCTAACTCCACTTCGGGCACGAGAGAGCATGCTTCTCAGCACGAGACTCAGTTGTCCAACAAGACAACCTCAACACTTGCTCAGCTCTCCATGCGAGCAAAGAACTTACTTGCGCTTGAGGCGGACTTCGGTTCACTGGCCGGTGATCTGGTGAGCTCTGCAGCAGTCGCTGCCGCGGAAGGAGGCAGCAGTGCTCTCATAGCAGATGGTTTCAGCCAAGGATCCTTCCAGACCGATCCCTGTGCGGCACCACCCGAGCTGACAACCTGTTTGGATGAGTTGCGCATCCTGTTGCGGACATTGAAGGAGTTGCCGATCGACCCCGATCCGTTTGATGACGAGAATGCAGGAGGATCCGCAGCGCAGAGTGCAGACGATAAAAACATCGAAGTTCTCGAAACGATTGCGCGCTGGATTAACCCAATCGAGCAAGCAGTCATTCGTGCCTGCAACCGTTTTCAGTTTTGCATTCAGTCACCCTCGGGTGCGAATCCTTTGAGTGTTCGGCCTGCCATTCAGCACCTGCAGCGATCTGTGCTTGCGTTGTACCGATTCAACATCCACGCAGACATAGAATCTATTCTCCTCCCCTACTCGCAATCACCTGTTCGCAAGAAGGAGGCGGGTCAGCGCTTAAAGCAATTGATGCAAGAGCTTACCAACCAGCAGGCGACCTCTTCATTGCGAGCCACAGGGGTTTTGGCGAAAATGCAGATCGTCGAGGCATGGAAGGTTCGAGTGAAGGAGATCGCTGAGAAGAATGCTGAGGCGACCGCAGCGGGAGCCACAACGGCCTTGCGTCCTATTCCACACCTAAGCCGAGAACAAGGAATGACAGCGGCTGAGCTTCGAGTAGCTACAAGGACACTACTTAGATGTCTAGGCGTGTTGCAGGCAGAATCATCGGGCGCTTTGGCAATTTCGACGACTAGCGTAGGGACGGTCGACTCTGAGCCGACTTCAAACGTGTCTCTCGCCGCCGACCGTGTGCAGCACCTGATTGAGCGCACGAAACACTTGTCGCTCAATCAGATTGTTGGCAACGAGGGGCTTGCTTCAGCATCAGGAGCGGCCCCAACAGCGCCGCTCTCTCCTCGATCGTCTTCTCCCACTAGCAGCACTGGCTCCGCCTCCGCTGCGTCGGCAACTGGGTCTATATCCGGTGTTCACTCCAAGACTGCACAATTGCAAGGAGAACCGCAGTCCTCCGACAATGCACTTCATGCTCTGCTTCAGGCAGGTGATCTTGCTGCTATTTGGCTTAGTGAGCGGGTGTCTAATGTCGCTTTGCGTCGAATTTGTAAAAAAGGCGCTCAGCAGGTTATCGTGGAGGCATACCGGTCTCTGTACGACGCAGCCAAGTCCGCCGAAGCCGGATACGGAAGAGCTGAATTTGAAACTATTTTCCCGATGACCCCGGCCGCGGTTGCAACTGCGTTGCAAATAACCCTCGAGAGTGTCAGCGTGCCATCCAGCTCAGCAGCCACAGCGGCAGGGACGAGCAATCCAGATGCTGCAAAGCAACAGACTTCACGATAAGCCTTTTGCATCCAGTGGAACGACTCAGCCCTGGTGATGCAGCGCAAATGAAGCGTTCACGAATACAATTCCAATTCATGTAAGCGCCAGTGCTGTCCGAGTGAATATGTTGGAAGGCTCTGGTCAGACTGAAGTAACTGAAAGACTTCATGTATCTCATTCCCCAGCAAGCGGCTTTACTTGTCGAGTCAATAACAGTTATCAGCACTACTGGTGATATTAATGGCGCACTTACCAGTATCATTGCTGGTATGGTTGCCGAGCGCGGAGCGAGGAAAACCGCTGTGGTGAGTGAAGTGCGAAGACAACTCCGTGAAAATTGGATCATCTGTTCTGGGGTGATCTAGGGAGTGAATCGGTGTTCAAACCTATGGCTTCGCTGGATAAAGGTGTGGAGAGCTCCAAACCCACCACCAATGACGAAATCAAGATCATTACCGAAGGCAAAATTATCAAAACCGCTTTCGAGAAACTTTCCAAGTTCTTGCTGATCGTTGCCAAGAACATGGGCGACCCTCTGCCCAATGAGATCAAGGCAAAACTCGAGAGGCCGCAGTCGCAGGAGGTGCTCCACTATGCTGCACAGAAATTATCCAACATGGTCACCAAATACGTCCTATTCGTCTGTGAAGATGGCTCCCTCAAGGCGATTCAGAACCAAACCGAGCTGCTTTTGGAGCATGTCCGACAGGTTTGCATGATGCTTAGGTGTCTCGTGCAAGATGCAGGCCCAACGCAAAAGAAAATCCTGGTGCGCACCAGCACAGAGTTCCTCGAGGAGCTAGCGCACCTCGTAGACGAGGTCAATGCTCACGTCCAGAAGGTGCTCGAGTACAATGAAAAGTTTGGTACAGCCGCAGACCAACAGTTACAGCAAGGCAGTGCCGCTGCCGTACCAACGAATGTAGGCCTTACGGATGTGCCTGTCAAGCCGTCCCTGGACTCAAATCACTCTATCTCACGGCTCACTGCGAGGGTCTGGACCACTTGCGAGAAGCTCGCCAAGCTACCTCTTACGAACCTGGCGGCAGTGAGCGAACGTGTGAAGGCGATCGCCGGCATGGTCGTGGACGCTGTGCGTGAGTTCGAACAAATCACTGAAGACCCTGACCAGGAAGAACCTCAGGAGAACGAGGTGCTTTCCGATGAGGAGGACGAAGACAACCTGCTCAACTTCGAATCAGATGTTTTGTCCAAAGTCGAGTTTGCATGGGTACGTAATGCAAAGAAGCTTGTCAAAGTAGCATCACAGGTTATCTGCCATGTTGGTAGCTTGCTCAGCAAGGCTACTCCCCCAACGGAGGCACTCGCCGAGGCGATGAAGGGCTCTGCCGTCAGTCTTATTAGTGAAGAGGCACAAGCCGCTAAAGAACAAATTGACCAGTTCCACAGCGGTCTTGAAGACCTGGTCGTGGATGCAGACATGCTGGCTACCTATGTCGATCGACTTTGCTCTGATTTGTATTCGCCGCAGGACCTTTCAGGTGCAGCTCGAAGTGCGTATCGAATTACAAACATCGTTGCGAAGATGCTTCAGTGGATGGAGCAGCGGAATGATGAAGGCTGGTTTGCTCAAGCTCATGCGGCCAAGGCAGCACAACAGAAGCCCAATCCTGAATCCAAGGAGTCAAGCGCCGCAGAGGAGAAGAAGAAGGATGGGCCCTCAGCACCCAGCACTCTGGAGGAACTTTTGGCGGAGGGTGTAAAGGTAACACCCAAAGAACCATCACAATCCCAGAAGTCGACATATTGGCAGGTCATTGACTCTGCCGCGCCGATTCGTAAGCGTGCATGGTTTGCTGATGGTGTTGTGATCCCAGACTTGGCGTTCCCAGACCCCAACCGATTCAGCGAAGTGGAGGAGAACGAGTGGCTGTGCAAGAGGCTCACGGAACGCTTCCAGGCCCAGCACAAAGTGTGGGCATGGCTCGACAAGATGCGACATGCCTTGCACGAATCTTACACAGCCAAGCCTTCGCTATACGCCCTATACGTTATTCATCGAGGTGGTGATGCCTTGAACGTTGCCTCCGACGAAGAAAGCGAGTTTGACTACGAAGTTTACTCTGAAGACGACGAATACGAGGATGAAGACTACCTGGACCTTGACTAACGGTTGTACCGCTTGATACAGTAGACAGACCTCACTGTAATAAAACAATAAGTCTCTTACAACCTTAGCTGAAGCCGACCCGCACCCATGACAAACCTATGGATCTTAATGGTGGACAAAGTTGTATTGCGAAGACACGGCCAGTGGCATAGACATCATGATGATGCTGCGAAAAGCGTAACTGGGATGAAAATAAAACGGTAACTCGATGTGACTGTTCGCTGTGTACATGATGACAAAGAACTCCTCTCTTACAAAGTAGCCAACTCGGCATTCAACTCGGCAATCTGTGCGGACAGTTGAGCAATTTGACCTTCCAAGGAGCTGATCTGCTCAAGAGTCTTCTTGGGGATCTCAACCTCCTTGCCATCCTTGGGAGGCTTAATAGAAGCCTTGGTCTTCTCAAGGTTCTTCTGTGCCTTGTCCAAGTCCTGCTTGATGTCGGCAATCTTGAGTGTCAAGTAAGGCTTGCGCTCGACCATCGAAGAGTATGCCTTGATAGTGTCGAGCAACTGAGCCAACTCGCGCTCCTGCTCTTCGTAGCGCACAGCATTCTTCTCACGAACCTCAGGCTTGACAGCAGCGTAGTTAGGACCCTCCATAAATGCCTTGAGGTTGTCCTGGGAAGTCTTGAGCTCGCGGTACTTGCGCTCCGTCTTGACAAGCTCCTTAGCGAGATCAACAAGGCCTTGGATCGCCATGAAAAGCGTCAAGTCAGCATTAACGACAATGGTCATGCAACCACCGGGGACGGAGGACTTGCCTTCATCAATCTCGGCCTTGGCAACCGGCGTGATCGTCTCGCAGAACGACAAGGTTGCAATGCTCTGGGCTGCGCGAGTGATGAGGTTGAGCATGTCGCTCGATGCGCAAACGGCGTAGACGACAGGCTTCTGGCTCTTGGTGAGCTGAACACTGTTCTTTGCGGAACGCAGAGCAGCAACAGCTTCATCAATAGCTGCCATGTCCTTTTCAGCTTGAGGAGAGTAGAGGTCTGCGGTCTCAGAGGGCTGTGGGTACTTCGCGATCATGATGGAGCCCGTGGCAATGCGGCGAGCGAGCTCGGAGGACTTGAATTCAGGATCTGACTCGGCGAGCTTGTTCAGCTGATACTGCGTGCGCTCGGCATGGCAGGGCAAGCGGTGCCAGAGCTCTTCGGTGACGAAGGGCATCATGGGGTGAAGCATACGAAGTGCATAGTCGAGGCAGATGAAGAGCACTGCCAAGTGAGACTCAGCAGCAAGCTGTGCCTCCTTCGACGCACTTGCATCGATCTTGACGGTGGACTTGATCAACTCGAGGTAGCGTGCGCAGAGCTCGTCCGTGAAGAAGTGCTGGATAGCTGTGGTTGCATCACCGAACTCGTAGTTCTTGAACGCGTTGTCGCAAACAGTGACAGCCGCATGGAGGCGCGAGAGGATCCAAGCCTGCGCGATGGACGGACCACCTGCGGCCTTGATGCTGGCGTGGACATCGTCCATGGTGTTAGGTGCCTTGAAGTCCGCAGGGAAATGCATCAAAGCGAAGCGAACGGCCTGCCAGAGCTTGTTGCAGAAGTGACGTGCGACGACGATACGGTTGGGGTCCAGGTTAATGTCAGAGCCCTGCTTGGTGTAGCTCAGAAGACCAAAGCGAAGGGCATCCGCACCACAGGTAGGAATACCCTGAGGGAAGTCCTTAGCCTGGTTCTCCTTGGCGAGTGCAACCTCCTTAGGATCCAAGTTGCCACTCTCAAGCTTAGCCTGAAGTTCGGCAAGCGTGACACCCATGACGATATCAATAGGATCAATGACATTACCCAGCGACTTGGACATCTTGCGACCAATGCGATCACGGACCATGTTGTGGAGGTAAACGGTCGAGAAAGGAAGCTTGTCGGTTAACTCAAGCGACATCATGACCATGCGAGCAACCCAGAAGAAAAGAATGTCCTGACCGGTCTCAAGAAGGGTGCCAGGGAAGAAGTTGGCGAGGTCCGTCGTGTTGTTAGGCCAGCCAAGGGAAGCGAAGGGGAACAAACCGGACGAGAACCAAGTGTCGAGGACATCGTGGTCCTGCTCAAGTCGGTAGGAAGCATGATCCTCAGGGAAGCGCTGCTTGAGGATCTCCTGAGCCTGCTCCCGTGACTTGGCAATGATCCATCGCGAGGGCTCTTCCTCAACAGGTGGGAAGCTTTCGCCTTCCTTGCATGCATAGTATGCAGGAACGCGGTGACCCCACCAGAGCTGACGAGAAATGCACCAGTCCTGGATGTTCTCGAGCCAGCGGTACCATACGGCCTCATGGGAAGGAGGAAGGATGGTGAGCTCCTTGTTACGAGCGGCTTCAACGGCACGACGTGCCATGTCCTTGCAGTCGACCCACCATTGAGGGCGAACGATGGGTTCAATGATATCCTTCGAGCGTGAGCAGATACCAACAGCCATTGGGTTGTCGCTCTTGCCACGGTACAAGCCAAGTGCCTTGAGGTCCTCAATGATCTTGGTACGGCACTCGAAGCGGTGCTGACCCTCGTACTGACCACCGTTGTAGTTGATGTAACCCGAGTCGGTGAGGATGTTGACACGAGGCAAGTTGTGACGGTTACCGCAAGCGAAGTCGTTAGGATCGTGAGCAGGCGTAATCTTGACAGCACCAGTACCGAAATTCTTATCGACGAGGATGGGATCAGCAATGACAACGACCTTGCGTTCCGGAACGAAAGGATGGACGAGCTCCTTGCCGATCAAAGCCTTGTAGCGGTCATCATCGGGGTGAACTGCAACGGCAACATCACCCAGCATGGTCTCAATACGAGTCGTCGAGACAACGATTTCGGTGGGGCCATTGGGATCGGGATTCTTCACCTGATAGGCAAAGGAGTGCAATACACCAATCTCGACAGGCTCAGGGAATCCGGGAACCTTAACCATGGTGGAGCCGGGAACCTCGAGGTAGTCGACCTCGATAGAAGAAATAGCTGAGCGAAGCGCACAAGACCAGGTGACAATGCGGTTTGCGCGGTAAATCTTGCCTGAATTGTACATGCGCACGAACGCCTCGAGGACGGAAGCCGCATAGTTGTCATCCATGGTGAAGCGCGCTCGAGACCAGTCGACAGAGGAACCGAGAGTTCGCATCTGATGGAAGATACGACCACCGCTCTTCTCCTTCCATTCCCATACCTTAGCAACGAAGGCTTCACGGCTCAGGTCGTGGCGGGAGAGGCCCTCACGAGCGAGCTGCTTCTCAACGACGACCTGGGTTGCGATACCGGCGTGATCGATACCGGGAAGCCAGAGGACACACTTGCCGTTCATGCGGTGCCATCGAACGACTGCGTCCTGAATCGCGGTGGTCAGAGCATGACCGAGGTGAAGAGTACCAGTCACGTTGGGAGGAGGGAGCATGATAGTGAATTTCTCAGCCTTGCTTTCCTCATCGGGCTTGTAGAGGTTAGCGGCCTCCCAGTAGGCATCCCAGCTGGCTTCAACGCGGCCGGGTTCGTAAGCATCCTCGAGTGGTGAGGTGAAGTCCTTCTTTGCGCCCTTGGGTGTGGGGTTCTCAAAGGGAGCTGAGATTGCGCTGGATTGCGCTGGCTTAGTTGCTGAGGACGACATTGTGCGATGTTGACAAAGTGGTCGAGATGGACTTAGATCTGGTTTGTGAGCAGCAAGTAGATTGAGAAGTGGTTGCGTTGATGATGTTGATGTAAACGCAAGAGGGTTATGAGAGGTACTGCTGGTGTTCCTTAGGAGAGGAGAAGCGGTCCAGAATGAAGATCGACGAGATAAGGCAACTACGAACGATTGCAGAACCTGGTTGAACTTCGACGATGCTCGTTTTCCAGCAAGGTGCATTCACCTTGCGCTGCAGATGCTGTGGCGGAAGGCGAACAACGGGTGAACTCAGGTACACTCCGTGATTTGGGGTTAGCGAGCTGGCGTGCCGGTCGCTAGAGAGCATGGGAGGGGGTTGAGCGTGCATCAGCGGAGCATCTAGCGGGGAATGCACAGGAACGCAGTCGTACATCACGTTTTCACATCTGGATCCGCACCCTAGCCGTGATCTGAACATGAAAAAAGCACAAACCCGCTGGTGCGAGGGGTCGAAGTTTCACACAGCTTATGTCCGAGTTCACATTCTGCAGCCAAGATCGGGACACGGGTGGGGCTTTTCCAGCTTGATGTGGCAGTCACGCAAGAACATAGCTCATTAATCCGTTTTTACGTCCAGACACTGACTAGGAGACGAGATATCTACCCTCAAAAATGTGCTTTTCCGCACTGTGACCGACCCTTCCTGGAGTGACGGAACAGGGGGTGGCGGAATATAACCCCTGGTAAGTGTCTGCTCCCAGAGCTGGTTTCCGGGGTCGCTTCAGGTAGCTGCGTTAGCGTGATGCAAAAAAGAGCTTGGGATATGATGTTGGCTAGGTATTAGAGCTCCCCTGCACCAGTCGAGAGTTTGGTCGTTTTCGATTATTGCTCAGATTGTTGGAGAGTGTACTGCATTGCTGGGTTAGATCCGGCGTTTTCATGGGAGTCCGATGATAGCTCGGTAAAATAAAGCACCCCTATGTGCAATTTTGATCGACGCATGTATATGCAAGGCGTTGTGATAATTGACAATCTCATTCACTAGATAGACCCCTGGGAAGAACCTGCCCCTACCGAACCACCAAAACCAGCTTCAAATCTACTTTTTCAGGTTACTAATATCTCGCAAACCGTGGAGTGCGAATCCACAACAACCAGATCAACCACACAGATTCGGTAGTCTGACTCGTTTTGTTTCCCTCCGCCTCGGCGCAGACCCCTCCAAGCTGCAGACTTAGCCCACTCTCGTTACCGTAGGAGAGGGCCCTTCTCCAGTTTGCCTCTTTCCGAGGCTCAAACGCTCACCTTGCGCTCGATTGAGCGTCATAACCAGGGAATTTAGTGTCGACACTGCCCATAGCATCGATATCATCGGTAGCTTCGATCAAACGACCGCATTATGTACAACTACCAGAGCGAACGCCAGCATGCGAATGTGTTTCGTGAGCCTCGGCCATGCTCAATCTTCTTCGAACCCGAGAGCTACTCGCCTCGGTACTGTTCGACTTTCTTCACCGTTACCATGATACCACAGGCGCTCCCGCGGTATGAACCCCCGCAACTGAGATGGCCGCCCGTTGCGGCTGAAACGTTTCAGACCAAGTGTGCCGAGTGGAGAGCGTTCTATGCTGCCAGAAACCAGGCAAGCAAAGACCAAGAGGCTAAATCCCAAGCGAACGCCAACCCGGAGGCGGCCACTGCCGTAGCAATACCATCAGGTTCATCAGGCGCCGCAGACACACCGAGCTCTACACGTGTGGATACCGCGAATTCAAGTAGCGTCTCCAACCCAACTACGCAGCACAGATTCCACGAGCCTTCCAACGTTCCCGATGCTCGCCCTCAGTCCATCCCTTCCCTGGATATGGGTGCGTCGGTGCGAAACTCAGTGCTGATGCTAGGAATCAAGCAACCGGACTTGGGATCATCTGAATCATCTTCAACGACGGTTGATGAGCAGACCGACAGTGCTGACAAGGCGGCCACTCAACCGGAGTCCTCGACACCCGCTGCTGCGAAGATGACTCAACCACTTACTCCGGCACAGTGTCTGGCAAAGCATATTCTCTCATTTAGCCCGTATGAGATTGAAAAGATCAAGAAGTACATTCATTTGTTGACCGCGTCACGTAACCGCGCATCGCGAGCGATCCAAGCCTCGCATGCGCAGGTTATGGAAGCTCGAGGGCAATACCGTGCGGCCTTCCTAAGTCCCACGGCTGCATGGTTCGATGTAGTCTATCCCCCCGACTGGACCGGACCCCAATTGCACCACTCGAGCCAGAATCCACAGTCTAAAGGGGCTCTGGTTGCCGCCAGCACTGCAGACTCAACCTTAGCTGCCAATCCCTCGACCATTCACTATTCACACGGCGCTGCAGGTGCACGCTTGGCTACTTATTCTGGAGCCTATCTAGACACTGGCGGCTTGCTGCGCTCGCGCGGTGGCTACTATCACAGTTTCTTTGATGAAACGACCGCGGGTGGACGTGCCGGTGGAAATGCCGCCGCAGGACGGGGCACATCAGGGGACGGAGATGGCAACTTCAAACAAATTCGAGAAACAGAGCCCTATGCAGTACATTGTATTCTTGTTCGATGTGCAGGCGCAGAGTGGGTCGTAGCCCGAAGGTTCAGTGAGTTCGAGGCCTTGCTTCGTGGATTGCATCGAAACGAGATTCCAGGTCTACCTGAGCTTCCACCGAAAACACTTCGACGACAACTCAGCTATGAGTTCCTGGAGCGAAGGCAGCGGCAGTTGCATACGTTTTTGCAAGCTCTACTCAAGTCCCCTTATCGAATGCCCGAGCGCTCTCTTGTCCGTAAGTTCCTTGAACTCGACCGTCAGCTTCCCAAGAGTCATGTTACACTACCAGATGGTGGCAACTTTGGTTTTGCGGCATCGCCCCAACAGCCCGCTCAGTTTGCTCCAATTATGAATCCGGTAGCAAATCCTGCACTGCCGAGCAGGGGTTTGGCGCCGCCTTCGAAATACCAACAATTATATCAGCAGCAGCAGCAACAACATCATCAGCAACAACATCAGCAGCAGCAAAACCAACAGCAGTAGTAGTAGTAGTAGTAGTAGTAGTAGTAGTAGTAGTAGTAGTAGTAGTAGTAGTAGTAGTAGTAGTAGTAGTAGTAGCATCAACAGTGACAAAACCTGTAGCAGGCATAGTCACATACGACTCACATAGGGTGCCTAGCATTCACGCGCCACTGTGTATTTGTCCTATCCTCCTCAGAGACACACTCAAGTCATTGAAAATTCCATCTACCCAAAGCAGTCCCAAGTGCTCAATATTTGAGCGGAGTGCAGTTACCAAGTTCGCAACCATGTTTTAGAAGTGAAAATCACCTGCGCCAATCTTGTGGATCGCAAGCTGCTTGCTGCCGTGTCATTTTGCACTGGCTTGCAAGGGAAATGGAAGAGAAGGACTGCTGATGTTTCTGCGATCCCATCATCTTCCATTTCCTTGCGCAAGCAAAGAAATGAGAAGATTTCTATTGAAAAGAATGAAAGCTATGCTGTAAAGACTCTAGTAGTAGTGTAGGATAAGAATACAATACAATCAAGAATTGTACATACGAAGAGTGGATAGCACACCGTCTGAACGAGCGTTTCTACTACGAACGATTGCGATATGCGATCCATTTCCATCAGCCTCCCTCTTGCTTGAGTCCTGTTTCTCTTGTCCTTTGTTGTGTTCCTTCTCTGTGTGTGTCCTTCATGTTTTGTGACACTTGGGGAACTCCAATTGCAAAGGATGGACAGGTATTTCTCAGCTAATCCTTAGTTTCGGGGGGGTGTGGATGCATCAAACAATCAATAAAACTTACTCGCAGCGGTTTGTAGGTGCCTCCTCTTCGCTTGATTCCGAATCGGAAGTGTAGCCGCCCTCAAAGTCAGGGCGGCGCCAGTATGGATGGGGGAAGGGCATCACTGG
>Ga0180217_1003298_pt1 | contig 13808 bp, 16 predicted proteins | sample eDN3rd37CBELigOP_FD_128521 | JGI IMG/M metagenome (GOLD analysis project Ga0180217, IMG submission 128521) | Enriched Organic Plus compost microbial communities from Emeryville, California, USA - eDNA 3rd pass 37_C BE-Lig OP (version 2) (version 2) ... | reverse complement strand
CGTATCCGCCAGATCGAGGCGAAGGCGCTTCGCAAGCTGAAGCACCCGAGCCGCAGCCGCAAGCTGCGCTCGTTCCTGGACAGCTAAGAGCCTTCCATCGAAAGCTATCTGCGAAGCCGGGCCATCAGCCCGGCTTTTGCTTTGGTTGTTTCGCTTGTTGAAACAATTTAGTTAAACTGAGCCCCTTAAGATTGTTAGCCGTCTCAAATACGCGTACTGGTTGTCTTTCTACAATTGGGGCGGCGGCAATGCGGGAACATTCTTTCTCCAAACTTGTGCTTGTGGCTGGAGCATTTCTTGCCGGCGCTTCCATTGCGCAGTCAGAGTCGGGTGACGGGGATCAACACTGGTCTTACGAGGGCGATCACGGGCCTTCGCATTGGGGTGGCGTGTGCACGCTGGGAACGCAACAGTCGCCGGTCAATATCGAAGGACAGGTCAAGGCGGATGTCCCGAAGATTGAAATCGCCTGGAAGAATAGCCCAGGTCAACTGGAGAACAACGGTCATACGATCCTGGTGGACTTTCCCGCTGGTAGCCTGTTGCGCCGGGGGGATGACACCTATGAACTGGTGCACGTCCACTTTCATGCTCCAAGCGAGCACCATGTGAACGGAAAGGCCTACCCGATGGAGGCTCACTTCGTTCACCGTCACGTCGAACGAGGCACGCTCGGCGTCGTTGGGGTGTTTCTCGTCGCTGGAAAGAGCAACGAGAGTTTCGCGCATCTCGCATCCGCGTTTCCAGCCGAGAGCGGGGGGAAGGATTCAGTTGCAGAAGTGGATCTCGCCGCGCTGCTGCCTGCCGATCTTGATTACTGGTCGTACAAGGGATCGCTGACAACGCCTCCCTGTAGTGAGGAGGTGGACTGGATGGTAGTCCAGCAGCCACTGGAGGTTGGCGAAACCGACATTGCCCGGTTCACGGCCTCCTACCAGATGAACGCCCGCCCGATCGCACCTCTCAACACACGCTCCATTCTGAGTTCGCGATAGCAGGCACGGGATACACGGGGCCTTGCTTGACAGGTGCCAGCAAAACGGTGTCTGTCAGGCCATGCCTCAGAAACGCTTGAAAATGGATACCTCGGGGCCCGGGCTCTATGAGTTCACGCAGGAAGTTCGCAGCTTCGTGCGTCAGTCCGGCGTCGATACGGGATTGCTGACAGCATTCGTACGCCACACGTCCTGTTCTCTGCTGATTCAGGAAAACGCCGATCCGGACGTGCAGCGGGATCTTAACGCCTTCTTCCGCAGGCTCGTCCCGCCGTCGAATGATCCCTCCATGAAGTGGGTGACGCACACGATGGAAGGGCCGGACGACATGCCGGCGCACATCAAGGCGGCGCTTCTGCCAACGTCGCTTTCAATCCCTGTTGCCGGTGGCGAACCGCTGCTGGGAACATGGCAGGGCATTTACCTGTTCGAGCACCGCGATCGCCCGCACCGACGCGAGATTGTGCTACACATCGCATAAGCGATTGATCATTCAGCGAAGTCTGGGATATTGACCCCTGATCTATCAAGTGGAGCACGGCAATGTCATTCTTCAAGCGCCTGTTTGGCGGCGGCTCGAAATCCAGTGACAACGCAGGTGGTGAGCGCACGGTCGGCGATGTTGTCGAGCACAAGGGGTTTTCGATCCGCGCCACGCCTTTCAAGGAAGGCGGGCAGTATCAGACGTGCGGCGTCATCTCCAAGGAGATCGACGGCGTGATCAAGGAGCACCGCTTCATTCGCGCAGACCGCTTCCAGTCCGAAGATGCGGCAGCCGATATTGCCATCCGCAAAGGGATGCAGATCATCGATGAGCAGGGCGACAGGATCTTCCTGTAGCGCAACGAAAAACCGGGGTCGCGTCTACGCAACCCCGGCTGATGCTATGCCGTAATGGAGTCGGACGCTTAGAAGCCCGCGTTGTCCGGCGAAGTGACGATCTCAACGAGCTCGAGCTCGAACGTCAGATCACGACCCGCCAGCGGATGATTGCCATCCACCGTCACCGTGTCATCCGTGAGGCCAATCACGGTCAGCGGGATCTCCTTGCCGTCGCGGGTCGTCGCGGTCAGGCCCGTACCGATCTCGAGGGTCAGTTCTGCCGGCATGGCATTGCGTGGGATTTCCTGAATCTGCCGCTCGTCGCGCTGGCCGTAGGCCTCGTCGGCGGGAATGGTCACGACCGTCGTCTCCCCGACAGACATGCCTTCGACCTGCCGTTCGAAGCCGGGGATCACCTGGCCGCTACCGACCTGAAACTCAAGAGGTTCGCGGCCATGGGACGAATCGAATTCGGTACCGTCCGACAGTGTGCCGCGATAATGAACACGTACAATATCTCCGCTCTGTGCCTGTGCCATATGCTCTGCTCCCTTCAATGGTTCGGACCGAAATGCTGGCTACAAGCCGCGCTACTCCGCTCATAACTGACCGGACCATAGAAGGATAGGGCAGAAGGTGTGCAGGTAAAGGCTATGGGGTCATAAACTTGAAGTAATGACCTTACCCATAAGGAGGTGCAGCCAGATCGCGGTGCTGCACCCGGCCGATCGTGCTAACCAGTGATCGCCCAACGGAAGCCGAACGGGTCACGGACCTGGCCCCAGCGCGAACCCCAGAACATCTGCTGCAGCTCTACCTCAACCACGGTGCCTTCCGTCCTGGTCGCGCGTTCCCACCACATGTCGGGGTCGGAAACGTTGAGGGTCAGCGTCATCCCTCCGGGCGTTTCGAGCGGATGGCCATGTTCCTCATAGACATCGCAAAGCATCAGTGATCCCTCGTTGATGTAGAGGTGCAGGTGCATGGTGCGGCCTTTTTCGTCGAGGGGCGCGCGGGCAACTTCACGCGCACCGAAGGCCCGGGCATAATATTCCGCTGCCTTGGTTGCTCCATCCACCTGCAGATAGGCGATCACGCCGCCGCGAACTTCTCCGGTCTCACCCGGTGCAATCTGAACGACTGACATCTTTCTCCCTCCTTTCGGTTCGTCCGACTGAGGACGAACGGTGCGTCACGATGCCGACAGCTGCCTAAGAAATTTTCTGATGCTACTCGGCGGCCCGCATGGGGCCGGAGAGCGCGTCGAGCTGCTGGCGGATATGGGCGGCTTCAGCGGGCGTTCGCGCGAGCGAGATTGCCTTGTTGAACGCCTGTCGCGCCTCGTCCAACCGCCCAAGCTCCTTCAGCAGCGCACCATGGACGCCATGAAAATAGAAATAGCTGCCGAGCCGGTCTTCAAGCGGCTTTACCAGCTCCAGTGCCTGTTTCGCGCCGGACGCCTTAAAAACGGCGACCGCCCGGTTGAGCGTGATGACGGGCGAGGGCGTCATCCGTTCGAGCGTCAGATAGAGCAGGCTGATCTGCGTCCAGTCCGTTGCCCCGGCGTTCGGCGCCTGATCATGAAGGGCGGCAATCGCCGCCTGAATCTGGTAGGGACCGGGCCTGCGGTGTCGCACGGCCTTGTCGATGAGCGCAAGGCCTTCGGCAATCTGCTCGCGGTTCCAGCGGCTCCGGTCCTGGTGTTCGAGAAGAACGAGGTTCCCGTCGGCGTCCAGCCGGCTTGGCGTGCGCGCGTGCTGCAGCAGCATCAGCGCAAGCAGCCCCATGATCTCTGGCTCTGACGGATAGAGCCGCAGCAGCAGGCGTGCGAGCCGGATCGCTTCCTCACACAGCGGTGCGCGGAGATGCATCTCGCCTCCGCTTGCCGAATAGCCTTCGTTGAAGAGCAGGTAGATCATGGCCGCGACAGCACCGACCCGCTCCGCCCGCTCGGCCGGGCCGGGGGCTTCGAAGGGCACGTTGGCGTCCATGACGCGGCGCTTGGCACGTGTGATCCGCTGCTCCATCGCCTTTTCATTGACGAGGAATGCCGCCGCAATCTCCTTGACCGAGAGTCCGGAAACGATGCGCAGTGCGAGCGCGATCTGCTGGGTCGCCGGCAGGTCCGGATGGCAGCAGATGAACATCAGCCGCAGGATGTCGTCGCGGTAATGCGCGTTGTCGAGCCGGTCCGACATCTGGGTTTCGGCATCATCGAGATCGGAAATCGCCGCATCATCCGGCAATTCGGTTTGGCGGCTTTCCCTGCGGACACTGTCGAGCACGGCGTTGCGACCGACAAAGATCAGCCATGCGGCTGGATCGCGGGGTGGCCCCTTGTCCGGCCAGGTCCTGAGCGCCCTCAGGCAGGCCTCCTGAAAGGCCTCTTCCGCCCGGTCGAGATTGCGGAAGTACCGCAGAAGCGCGCTGACCACCTGCGGTCGCGCTCCAGTCAACGTCCTCTCGATCCAGGCGATGTCGCTCATGATACGGCTTCAACCTTGGCTTCAACGACGCCCTTCTTGAAGATGCTGATGGGGCGGATCTCGAAGGTGCAGCTCTCGCCTTCCTTGATGCGCTTGGCGGCTTCAATCACTTCATCAAGGTTGTCGCCTTCGAGAATGTAGAAGCCAAGCAACTGCTCCTTGGTCTCGGCGAATGGGCCGTCGAGTACCACGTCACCGCGGATCGTGGTTGCCGCCGACGTGGGCATGAGCCGGATTGCCGGGCCCATCTTTCCGCGCGCAGCAAGCTCGTCGGTAACCTTGCCGCGCTTGGCCAGCACGGCATCGTCTTCCTCCTTGGACCAGGAAGTGACAACATCTTCATTATGGTAGCAGAGAATTGCATAGAGCATGACAGACATCCCTTTCACTGGTAGACGAACGAGGATGCCGCAATCCGACAGGGGTAGCGAGCATTTTCCACGCTGAAGGTGGCGTGCGAGCTGCTTTCTCCTTGCGTGGGCAAGGAATCCGGATATGAGTTTTGCCTCATGAAAAAGATCACTATTCGCCAGCCCGACGACTGGCACCTGCACCTTCGCGATGGAACCGTGTTGAAGGCCGTGGCACAGCACACCGCCCACTTTGGCCGCGCCATCATCATGCCCAACCTCGTTCCGCCGGTTGTCACGACGGCTGATGCTGCCGCCTATCGCGAGCGCATCCTGGCTGCCCTGCCGGAAGGCAGCAGCTTCAAACCGTTGATGACGCTCTATCTGACCGAGACGAGTTCGGCAGATGACATTGCCGCAGGCTTCCAGGATGGTCTGGTGACTGCCGTGAAGCTCTATCCGGCAGGAGCCACGACCAACTCCCACGGTGGCGTACGCGACATCGACAAGGTCATGCCCATTCTGGAGCGCATGGCCGAAATCGGTATGAACCTCTGCGTGCACGGCGAAGTGACCGATCCTGAAGTCGACATCTTCGACCGCGAGGCCGTATTCATCGAGCGTGTTCTGGCTCCTCTGCGCAAGCGTATCCCCGAACTGCGCATCGTGATGGAGCACGTTACGACCAGTGACGGGGTGGACTTCGTTCGTTCGCAGAACGGTGTGGCAGGCAGTATCACGCCGCACCACCTTATCATCAATCGCAACGCCATCCTCGCTGGCGGCATTCGTCCTCACTACTACTGCCTGCCGGTGGCCAAGCGCGAGAAGCACCGTCTGGCGCTGCGCGCCGCTGCGACCTCGGGCGAGGGGACCTTCTTCCTCGGCACCGACTCGGCACCGCACGTCGATCCGCTGAAGGAATGCGCCTGCGGCTGCGCCGGCGTCTTCAACGCACCGAACACCATGGTGTGCCTTGCCCATGTCTTCGAGCAGGAAAACGCGCTTGACCGGCTTGAGGCTTTCGCTTCGCTGAACGGTCCGGCATTCTATCGCCTGCCACCAAACGAGAAGCGCATCACGCTGGTCCGTCACGATGTGCCGGTCACAGGCATGCCGTCCAAGATCAGGGCTGGCGAAGACGAGATCACCGTATTCGATCCGATGTTCCCGATCCTCTGGTCGGTTGAAGAGAGCAACTAGGGCAATTCCAGGCACGGGAGACTTCAATGTTCGCCAACACATTTCCGGACAAGGCGCTGATCGCCGAAACCGTCGCACGGATGCTGCTGGAAATCGGCGCCGTCCACATTCGCGCTGACGAGCCGTACACGTTTACCTCTGGTCTTCGCAGCCCGGTCTACACCGATTGCCGCAAGATCATCTCGTACCCGCGCGTTCGCTCTGCGATCATCGACTTCGGCGTCTCGGTCATCCTGCGCGACGCTGGCTTCGAGAAGTTTGATGCGATAGCCGGTGGTGAGACCGCAGGCATCCCTTACGCAGCCTGGATTGCAGACCGCATGGGCCTGCCAATGCTCTACGTGCGCAAGAAGCCGAAGGGCTTTGGCCGCAACGCGCAGATCGAGGGAGATCTGAAGGAAGGCGCACGCGTCCTTCTGGTGGAAGACCTGACGACCGATGGCGGCAGCAAGATCAAGTTCGCTGAGGCCATTCGCAATGCAGGCGCCACGGTGGAGCACACCTTTGCGCCGTTCTACTACGACATTTTCAAGGACACGCCAGACCGCCTCGCAAAGGTTGGCATGAAGCTGCATTACCTCTCGACCTGGTGGAATGTGCTGGATGTCTGCCGCAAGGACGGGCTGTTCGCCGGTCAGCTGGAAACGGCTGAAGCCTTCCTCAAGGCTCCGCTGGAATGGTCGGCGGCCAACGGCGGCATCTCAGAGCTGCCGACACGTAAGGACTAGTCTTCAGGCACAGGAACCCTCATCCTGAGCTTGTCGAAGGACGAGGGTTCCTGTGGACTCTGGAGCTCACCGCCCCGTGGTTCGACAAGCTCACCATGAGGCAGTGAGGGGCGCACATGAGACGATTTAGTTCGTTTCGAAGATGGGCTTTTCGTTAAGGGCCTTGATCCCGCCGCCATTCCAGATCTGCAGCGCTTTGCCATCAGTGCCCACCTGCACGTAGGTGTTCTGATAGGTGACGCCGAATGTGGCCTTGAGCTCGGTTTCCCTGTCATAGTCGGCCAGGATCAGCGTGATGCCCGGCTGCACCTCATCCCACCGCGCGCGGTAGTTGAGCATTGCCGACTGGCAGACGGGGCACCACTCCGCGTGGAAGTAGACGATGGCAGGCCCCCTGGCGGCGATGCTCTTCACCTGCTCAAGGGATTCATAGTTCACCGCATCGGCTGGCGCGCGTTCGCTCGCCAGTGCCGGCAGGCTGAGGCCAATCAACAGGCCGGGAACGGTCTTGAGGAACGTGCGTCTCTGCATGGGTAGCTCCGATCAAACGCGTGACTCCGGAGGGTTGCCCCTCCGGATCAGATGGATCTGAATGTTCCGGGCCGCCTCAGCCCTGGAACTTCGCACCGGCCTTGGGCGTGTTCGGATCCTGGACCCATTCGGTCCAGCTGCCGTCATAGAGCTTGATGTTCGTGTAGCCGAGGTCGCGCAGCACCGCGAGCAGGTCGGAGGCTGCCCAGCCCCATCCGCAGGTGGTGATGATCTCGCTGTCCTTCTTCACGCCCAGCTCGTTGAGGCGCGCCACCAGAGCGTCCACTGAGCCGGTCAGCGTGTTGGCGTCGCTGAAGAGACCGATCGGCACATTGTAAGATCCCTTGATATGCCCGTCATCAAAGCCGTTGGAGCCGCGTGCGTCGAGCACGAAGGTATTCTCCTTGCCAAGCGCCTGCTGCACATAGGATTTGTCGACGATGACGGGCTTTACCTTGGTGAGCTTCAGATCACTGGGCGGAAGAACGGTGGCTTCCTTGGAGAGTTCACCCGTCCACGCGCTTACGCCGCCATCCAGCACATGCACCTTCTCGAAGCCCAGTTCGTTCAGCGAGACGTAGATCTTCGCAGCATAACGGCCTGAGGTAGGTGCCAGCGGGCCTTCGTCCTTCTCCCCGTAAACGATGATACGGTCGTCGTACTTGAGGCCGGCCTTCGAGAGTACTGCCTGGAGTTCTTCTGGAGATTTGGTCTCACCAATTACGCCGGAGACGACCGGCGTCTCGATCTGCTCACGGGGAATATTGATGGCACCGGGGATGTGTCCGGTGGCATAGCGGTCCGGCGTGCGGATGTCGACAAAGACGACGTTCTCCTTTGTCTTCAGCGGCTCGACATGCTGAAGATCAACATAGATGGCCGGGCCAGACTTGTTCTGCAGAAGTGCTTCCGGAACTTTTGCATTGGCAACGCTGCCAGCGATGGAAAGTGCAATTGCAGCTGCAGTAATGCTTAGGGTTGCTTTCTTGAACATCAATATTCTCCCTCTCGTATGAGCAATAACTGCTCTGGAATGGGATAATTTTTACTGATGTGTTGCCTGTAGTGTGAGAGAGGCTTTTGCTGTTGTTGGATGGGGCTGGGAAAAGAATTGCTCCGAACTTCAGCTACAAGAGATTTCCGGAAGCTCGCAATGAAAAAAGCACCCGCACGGGGGCGGGTGCAGCTGTCGGTTGGGAAATTTGCCTGGGTTCGCCTCTAGTGTGCAGAAGGGCCCTTGGTAACGAAAACCGGAACCAGGAGGTCGCCCCAGCTTCCTTCACCGCCATGGAAGCGGGAAGAGCGAACCAGCTCCACGGTCAGTCCCATCTCGACCGCCTTCATGACGGACTGGTTCAGGCGATGCAGCTCATTGGCGAGCGTGCGGACCGCTGCCTGCTGATCCGGGTCCATGGTCATTGTCTGTTCTTCAGCACGTTCCTTGACGTGAGTGCGCTGCATCATGGTTCTCCTGCTCCATTCAATTGCTGAGCCCGGTGGCCCATTACGTTGCTTCCGTCACAGGCCTTTCGAGGTGAACAGAATGCAGCTGTTAAGGTCTGTCATTCCGCTCCCCGCGTTTTCGGTCGGTGGATGTTGTGACAGGATTTACCGCGCTCTACGAAGGAAGTCAGTATTATCCAGCTTTTTCAGGCCGGAATTCGAGTTGCGCTGTCGCATTCCGTCATACCCACCTTGTCAAATTGTAAAAAATGTAAAACATGGACCTGTCGCAGGTTCGTGGTTGTAGAGATGAGCACGCAGAAGATTTTCGCAGGTGCCCGCATCCGTCGCATACGGGTTTCCAAGGGGCTCACCCAGACCTCGATGGCGGAAGGCCTGGGGATCTCGCCGTCCTATCTCAATCTGATTGAGCGCAACCAGCGACCGCTCACGGTCCAGCTGATCCTCAAGCTCGCTTCCGTCTACAAGGTTGATCCGGAGGAACTGTACGGGGAGGGGACAGCCTCGCACGCCGCGCTGCGCGAGGTCTTTGCCGATCCGCTTCTCGCCGGTGAACTGCCGGGCGAACACGAACTGGTTGAGCTTGCAGAAGCGACCCCCAACGCAGCCTCGGCTCTTGTAAAGCTCTATCGGGCGTATCGCGAGCAGGCGGAGCGCCTCTCCGACCTGTCCGATGCCATGGCTGCAGGCGGCGGAATGGTTGCCGCCCCCCGTCTCCCGGCCAACGAGGTGCGGGATGTGCTTGAGTCCCGGCCATTTCATTTCGCCTCGCTGGAGGAAGAGGCTGATGCCTTTCACAAGGTGCTGAACGCTGGCGATGACCTGGCTGCTGCCCTCAAGAACTGGCTGCAGCAGGAGCATGGAATCGCTGTCCGTGTGCTGCCAGTCTCGGTCATGCCCAACTGGCGCCGCCGCTATGACCGTCATTCGCACCGCCTCTTCCTGTCCGAACGGCTGTCGCCCGCCGACCAGCTGCGCGAATTGGCAATCGAGGCTTCGCTCATCCGCATGCGCACTGCCGTCGCCGCCGAGATTGACGGATTGAAGCTGTCGTCGGATGAGGCTCGTCGTCTCGCCCGCTTCGAGCTTGCCCGCTATGCCGCTCACGCTCTGATGATGCCCTATGCGGCCTTTCTCAATGCTGCCGAACGTCAGCGCTATGACATTGACGTTCTCGCCGCGCGCTTCCGTGTCTCGTTCGAGCAGGCAGCAACACGTCTGACCACGCTGGCACACGGGGAGGCGAGGGGCATCCCCTTCTTCCTTCTCGAAGTCGACAACGCCGGCAACCGTATTCGGCGTATGGGGGCAGAAGGCTTTCCGCATGCACGCTTCGGCGGAGCGTGCCCGAAGCTTGCTGCCTTTGCTGCCTTCGCAGAACCTGGTCGCATTTTGCCCGAAGCCGTTGAAATGCCTGATGGCGAAAGGTTCCTGACCATCTCGCGTACCGTCGACGGACCCCATGCGGGCTTCGATGCGCGGCCACGGCGCACGGCCATCCTGCTTGGCTGTGACCTCTCCTATATGGCGCAGACCGTCTACGGCAAGGCGCTCAGCCGGGCGTTGCTGGAGACGCCGCTGCCCATCGGACGCGCCTGTCGGCTATGCGAACGACAGGGCTGCCTCTCCCGCGCCGAGCCTCCGGTAACAAGGCCTCTGGGCCTGGACGAGATGGTGACAGGCTTCAGCGCCTTTGACTTCCAGTAAAGCCATCACAAGACATGGTTTCTGCTGGCGGGGCTTGACAATCTGGTCCGCCCGGCAAAAGTCTCTCCTTTTTATTTCAAATTCTTATTTCATAGTCTGGATATTACCTTGGGCCCGAGCCCGAAAAGTGGATTGTCATATCTTGCCCTGACCGCCGTTGCAGTTGGCTCCATGGTCGGTGCGGGCATCTTCACCCTGCCACGCAGCTTCGGTGCGAGCACCGGCCCTGCCGGCGCGCTGGTCGCATGGACCATCACAGGCATCGGCATGTATGCGCTTGCCCGCGTGCTGCAGTGGCTCTCAACGGCAAGGCCGGACCTCGACGCAGGTATCTACGCCTACGCGAAGGAGGGCTTTGGCAACTACGCCGGTTTTCTGGCCATGCTGGGCTACTGGCTCGTAGCCTGCATCGGCGACGTGGCCTACTGGTGCCTGCTGACGGCGGCACTCGGCCACTTCATTCCAGCGTTTGGCGAGGGCGATACGATACCGGCCCTGGCCCTGGCGACGGCTGGCATCTGGGGTTTTCACTTCCTGATCCTGGCAGGGGTGAAGGGCGCTGCATCGGTCAACGCCGTGGTGACTGTGGCAAAGGTCATCCCCATCGTGCTCTTCATCGCCCTTCTGGCGCTCTCCTTCGACCCGGTGATCTTCGCGGAGAATTTCTGGAAGGGCAGCGCGGGGGAGGAGGCCGGCATTCTACAGCAGATCCGTGCGACGATGCTCATCACCGTCTTCGTCTTTGTTGGCGTGGAAGGGGCGAATGTTTATTCGCGTTACGCCAGGCGACGCACGGACGTGGGCAAGGCGACGATGACCGCCTTCCTTCTCGTGCTGTCCCTTCTGCTGCTGGTCACCTTGCTGCCCTACGGCCACTTCCCGCGCAGCGAAATCGCCGCCATGTCCCAGCCCTCCATGGCCTCGCTGCTCCAGGCGGTTGTTGGCCACTGGGGAGCTATTCTCATCAGTCTCGGTCTGGTGATATCGATCCTTGGCGCTTATCTCGCGTGGACGCTGCTCGCGATCGAAGTGCTGTTTGTCGCCGCGCAGAACAGAGACATGCCCCGCATTCTCTCTCGGGAAAGTCGGCGGGGAGTGCCTGTTGCATCGCTCTGGTTCACGACGCTGACAGTTCAGGTGCTGCTCTTCATCACCTGTTTTGCAGATGATGCGATCCGCTTCCTGGTGGAACTCTCCGCTTCCATGGCGCTCACGCCATACTTTCTGGTGGCTGCGTTCGCCTTCAGGCTCGTCATGCGCGGACAAGGAGGACGCGACCCGAGATGTTTCCTGCTTGCGGGGATTGCGCTCGCATATACGGTCGGCATGGTTTACGCGGGCGGACTGACGATCCTGCTTCTGTCGCTGATGTTCTACGCACCGGGCACCATTCTCTTCGTCTTGATCCGGCGTGAGCAGAAGGAGCGCATCTTCTCGCCCGGGGAGGTGGCACTCTGCACCCTCGTGGTTCTGGGCGGGCTGGGGGGTGTCATCGGACTTTTGCAGGGCACCATCAGCATCTGATGGCGATTTTGGCGGATAGCTTATACGAATTTGAAGGCGAGGCCCGAAATCATCGCCTTTACATAGCGTGGCTTCTGGGAGGCCCCGTTGAGTGATACGCGGTTGAAGGCCGTTGGATTCTTCAGGTTTTCGACTTTCAGGATACCCGGCTGCGTCGTGACCGCCATGGGAATGCCGGCGTCCGCTACGGCCTTGAACTCACGTTCGCCAACCGCTGCCTTGAAACCGTAGGGATAGGCAAAGATGCGCGGTGGCTTTCCGATAAATCGCTCAACTGCTGCGGCTGACTCCACGATTTCGGTGCGCAGGTCCTGATCGTTGAGGCGGCGCATGTTCCGATGGCTGACCGTGTGAGCGCCGAAGTTCGCCAGCGGGTCTTTGGCCAGTTCCTTCAGTTCGTCCCGATCCATCGTCAGCTCAGCAGTGAGTGCAAGCGGGTCGATGCCGTTGGTTCTCGCCAGTGTGTCAATCTCGGCGACGGCAGCGCTCTCTTCATTGGTTCCGACGAAGACAGTGAATCTGTCGAAGGCCATCAGCTTCTGACGCTTCGTCTGAAGCGGAATGGTCTCGACACCCTTTCCGAAGTCGAAGATCAGCTGGTCGGTCTTGTTGAGCAGAACCTCGGTGGTTTCCCACCACAAGGACCGGGTGCGCTCCACGAAACCGGACGTGAGGAAGATCGTATAGGGGACATTGTACTTGCGAAAGATCGGAGCGGCGAACTCGGCATTGTTGCGGTAGCCATCATCGAGCGTGAAGCTCACAAAGCGCCGGCCGTCGGAAGGATCCGAAAGGAGGCCGGGGAGGTCTTCGGCGGCGACTGGCGTGAGGCCGCATTCGAGCGACGCCTTGATTGCTTCTTCCAGGAACTGCGGCGTTACGGACAGGATGCGGTTCGGCTGGAAGGGATCCTCATTCTCCGGGCGGACATGGTGGAGCGTGAAGATGATCCCCCTGCCACGCGCCTTGGTGGAGAGCGCCAGGGAACCCAGTAGTGATATGCCTTCGAATCCCGCTCGGATCAGGGCGTATTTTAAACGCTTCAGACCGATCATAAGTGGGCAAACTCCTACGTGCACGCTCGAGAATGGTTGATGCTCAGATCAACTGGCAACCCCGCCTAGCCGACTCGTATGACCTATTTCCTAACAACTCGCCGCTAATCGGGATAAAAGGTTGAAATTCCTTGCGGTGGCGCGATATGCCGCTGCACGCAGGATGCCCCGAGACACAGGTCTGGTGTTGCAATTCAGAATTGAATTCCGTCGTGGCCTGACGCAACTCTGCTGGACAGCGCCGACCAGCGGGTGCCCCAAAAACGTCCCCATATCGCCCCTCACTTTTTTTCGGGCGGGACAATGCCATAGCAATGAAGCGAGGTCGACCCCTTAGGTGAAATATCAAGGATGCCCGGAGGGCGAGGAGCCTCTGGCGGATTGATGGCGCTTCTTTGGCCTGGCCGCGGAGCGCAATTCATCGCAATGGCGCCTTCTTCCGGGCACTGATCTTTATGACCCGTGAAAAATTGACCCCGTTGCTTGGCTAACAGATTTAAGGGTGTTGCCTCCATACTACAGCTCATAGTTGTTTATCGTGTTAATCAAGGATGATAAATGTGAGGGGCTACTATGAAGGCACAATTTTTCGCGAGTGCTCTGATCCTGGGATCGATGGGATTGGCGCATGCTGCCGATCCAGTCGTGGCAGCAGGGGATCAGGCATTTTCCTGGGAAGGCAGCTATATCGGCGCTCATATCGGCTATGGCTGGGGCAAAGCCCGGTACGATGACTCCGAGTATAACGTGAACCTGCCGGACTTCCCCCACTCAGCTTCGATTTTGACGCGAACGGTGTGATCGGCGAACTGCAGTTTGGTCACAACTGGCAGCGCGGAAACCTTGTTTATGGTCTGGAGGGCGACCTGGGCTACCTGAACCTTGCAGGCAGCGGATGGCCCGAACCGGACGCGGATGGCGTGCCTTACGACACGCAGGGCAT
>Ga0180217_1003297_pt1 | contig 13811 bp, 10 predicted proteins | sample eDN3rd37CBELigOP_FD_128521 | JGI IMG/M metagenome (GOLD analysis project Ga0180217, IMG submission 128521) | Enriched Organic Plus compost microbial communities from Emeryville, California, USA - eDNA 3rd pass 37_C BE-Lig OP (version 2) (version 2) ... | reverse complement strand
GCTCGAGCGCACGCTCGACACCGAGCTGCTCGTCCGCAAGCGCGCGCAGGGCGCACAGCTCACGCCGATGGGGCGCACGCTCCTGCCGCATGCGAAGGACGTGCTGGCGTCGGCGACGCGCCTCACGCAGGAGATCGCGACCGACGACGAGCTTCGCGGCGCCGTCGACGTCGGGTGCTTCCCGAGCCTCGGCCCCTCGATGCTCCCAGGGTTCGTGCGGGCGTTCTCATCGCGGCATCCGTCGGTGAAGGTCCGGTTCCGCGAGGACGCGCTCGTCCGGCTCGTGCCGGAGCTCGTCGCGGGAACGCTCGATCTCATGCTCGCGTACGACATCGGCCTCGGCGACCAGGTCGACCGGATGGTCGTCGCGACTCGCCGGCTCGGCGTGATGCTGCCGAAGGGTCATTGGGCGGCGGACGATTCGCAGCCGATCGACTTCGCGCGCCTGGTGCGAGAGCCCTTCATCGAGCTCGCCTCGCCCGCGGCGCACCGCGACGCCGAGCGCGTGTTCGCGATCGGCGGGGCGACACCCGAGGAGCGCATCCCCTCGGAGAACTTCGAGACCGTGCGCTCGTTCGTCGGTCGCGGTCTCGGGTGGTCGATCACTCTGCAACGGCCCCGTAACCTCACCCACGAGGGACTCGAAGTCGTGGTGCGCGACGTGCCCGGCGTCGAACCCGTCGACGTCGTGCTCGCGTGGCGGCGGGGCGCCGCGTTGAGTCGTCAGGCGCGCGCGTTCCGCGATGTCGTGCGGGAGGGCTCCGGCTGACGGGGCCGACTCACGCGGGTCCGCCCGGGGCGAACGCGCTTCCGATGTCGCAGGCGCCGCCTACGCTGGATGGAGTGCAGACCACACGATCCGTCCGGCCCTTCGAGGTCGTCAGCGAGTACGCGCCGAGCGGCGACCAGCCCCAGGCGATCGCCGAGCTCGCGGCGCGCATCAACGCGGGTGAGACCGACGTGGTGCTGCTGGGTGCGACGGGCACGGGCAAGTCGGCCACGACGGCCTGGCTCATCGAGGCGGTCCAGCGGCCGACGCTCGTGCTCGCCCACAACAAGACCCTGGCGGCACAGCTCGCGAACGAGTTCCGCGAACTCATGCCGCACAACGCCGTCGAGTACTTCGTGTCGTATTACGACTACTACCAGCCTGAGGCGTACGTCCCACAGACCGACACCTTCATCGAGAAGGACTCCTCGATCAACGCCGAGGTCGAGCGCCTGCGACACTCGACGACGAACTCCCTGCTGAGTCGACGCGACGTCGTCGTCGTATCGACGGTGTCGTGCATCTACGGCCTCGGCGCACCCGAGGAATACATGCGCGCGATGGTCGCGCTCCAGGTGGGCGAGGTCTACGACCGCGACGCGCTGATCCGCAAGTTCATCGCCATGCAGTACAACCGCAACGACGTCGACTTCTCGCGCGGCAACTTCCGCGTGCGCGGCGACACGATCGAGATCATTCCCGTGTACGAGGAGTACGCGATCCGCATCGAGCTGTTCGGCGACGAGATCGAGGCGCTCTACATGCTGCATCCGCTCACGGGCGACGTCGTGCAGAAGCTCGACTCCGTGCCGATCTTCCCGGCATCGCACTACGTCGCGGGCACCGAGACGGTGCGCCGCGCGATCGGCACGATCGAAGAGGAGCTCGCGGAGCGGCTCAAAGAGCTCGAGTCGCAGAACAAGCTCCTCGAGGCGCAGCGTCTGCGCATGCGCACGACGTTCGACCTCGAGATGCTTCAGCAGCTCGGCTTCTGCTCGGGCATCGAGAACTACTCGCGGCATCTCGACGGCCGCGCGCCCGGCGAGCCGCCGCACACGCTGCTCGACTTCTTCCCGGACGACTTCCTGCTGGTGATCGACGAGTCTCACGTGACCGTGCCGCAGATCGGCGCGATGTACGAGGGCGACGCGTCGCGCAAGCGCACGCTCGTCGAGCACGGGTTCCGGCTTCCGAGCGCCCTCGACAACCGCCCGCTGCGGTGGGACGAGTTCAAGCAGCGCATCGGGCAGACCGTGTATCTCTCCGCGACGCCGGGGCGGTACGAGCTGGGCGTGGCCGACGGCGTCGTCGAGCAGATCATCCGCCCTACGGGACTCGTCGACCCGAAGATCGTGGTCAAGCCGTCGAAGGGCCAGATCGACGACCTGCTCGAAGAGATCCGCATCCGCGCCGAGCGCGACGAGCGCGTGCTGGTGACGACGCTGACGAAGAAGATGGCGGAGGAGCTGACCGACTTCCTCGGCGAGCACGGCGTGCGCGTGCGCTATCTGCACTCAGACGTCGACACGCTCCGTCGCGTCGAGCTGCTGACAGAGCTGCGCGCCGGCGTTTACGACGTGCTGGTCGGCATCAACCTCCTCCGCGAGGGTCTCGACCTGCCAGAAGTGTCGCTCGTGGCGATCCTCGACGCCGACAAGGAGGGCTTCCTCCGGTCGGGCACATCGCTCATCCAGACGATCGGGCGCGCCGCGCGAAACGTGTCGGGCGAGGTGCACATGTACGCCGACACGATCACCGAGTCGATGCAGAACGCCATCGACGAGACGAACCGCCGCCGCGACAAGCAGATCGCGTACAACCTCGAGAACGGCATCGATCCGCAGCCCCTCCGCAAGCGCATCGCCGACATCACCGAAGTGCTCGCGCGCGAGGCATCCGACACCGACCGGATGCTGCGCGGCAAGGCCGCGGCGAAGACGAAGTCCGGCAAGGGCAAGTCGCCCACACCGCAGCTCCGCCGTGAGGGCATCGCATCGGAGGGGGCAGCGCAGCTCGAGGCGACGATCGCCGACCTGACCGATCAGATGCTCGCGGCGGCGTCTGAGCTGAAGTTCGAGCTCGCGGCACGTCTGCGTGACGAGGTGCAGGACCTGAAGCGCGATCTGCGCGCGATGGAGCGCGCCGGGCACGCCTGATCCGGCGCGAGCGAGAAGTCGACGACCGCCGGCGAGGCCGGCTCACAGCATGTGGTCAGACCACGATCGGCTGTCGCCCAGCGTCTCCCGAGCATGTGGTCAGACCACAACATTAGGCTGAACCCGCATCCAAGGAGATGCCGGTCGGCGAAGCGTCCCGGCCGACGCAGGGACCTCCGCAGGTCCCACGACAAAGGAGACCCAATGACGAACGCAGACCGCAAGAAGCGCGGAGGACTCTGGCTCCGCGTGGCGGTGGCCTCTGTTGCCGTGCTCGGCATCGGCGGTGCCATCACGACCGCCGCGTGGACCAACCAGGTGAACTACCAGAAGTCGGTGTCGGCCGGCATCCACCTGCAGGGGTGGGACGGCTCGAGATGGACCAGCGGCCCGATCACGTTCTGGGACACGTCGGGCGTCCTGCCGAACGAGTCGTTCACGAACGTCGTGACCCTCAGGAACAACAGCGCCGCCCCCGCCGTCGTCACGAAGGCGTCCGTGGTCAACGACCAGCTCGGCGGCGAGGCCGCATTCGACATCGCTCTGCTGCAGGGCGGCGACGAGGTCAGCCAGGTCAAGATCCCCGCGAACGGTCAGGTCGAGCTGAAGCTCCGGTTCACGGCGAACGACGCGCTGGCCCCCGGCTCCGCCGGCAAGATCCTCGTGACCTTCACCGGCGTGCGGGCCTAGTCGCTCCCACAGAGCGTCACGCCCCCCAAGGCGCAGGGCGGCGCATCCGCCGCCCTGCGCTCCGGGCCGTCGTGCCCGGCAGACCCGCAGGCGAGAGCCGCGAGAAGGAACTCATCATGAAGAACACGAAGCCGCAGAAGAGCTTCGCCCGCGTCGCGGGCTCGGTGCTCCTGTGGGTGCTCGCGGCCACCGGCCTCCTCAGTGGGGCCCTGTGGGTCGGGAACCTGCTCGGAGTCGTCCAGCCGCTCATCGTGGTGTCGGGCTCGATGTCCCCGGAGATCGAGAAGGGCGATCTGCTGTTCGCGACCTCCACGCCCGCCGGCCAGCTCCGGGTGGGGCAGGTCGCGACTCTGCCGAGCTCGCTCGACGGTGTGCTGGTGACCCATCGCATCGTGGAGCTCGAGCGTGTCGGCGACACGGTGACCCTGCGGATGCAGGGTGACGCGAACGACGCCCCGGACGGCGAGCAGCACGTCCTGGCGAGCACGGACCCGGTGTGGACCCCCCGCGTGACCATCCCGGGCGCGGGCGGCGTCGTCGAGACCCTCATGCTGCCGATGGTCGGCATACCCCTGCTGGTCGGCCTGTTCGCCCTCGCATCGCTGAGCTGGCTCCCGCGCCCCGAGCGCGAGGACGCCGCATCCGAAATCGCGGGCGACAGCCCCGCACAGCCCACGACCCGACGAGAGAAGGTGACAGCATGACCCCCGTCGCACGAGTGATCATCGCAGCGATCGCGATCGCAGGCCTCGGCCTGGGTGGCTTTGCGGCGACCACGACCCAGAGCACCTGGACGTCCGAGGTGACGTTCCACGGCCAGTTCGAGCAGGGTGTGCCCGGTCCGGATGAGCCCCTCGAGCAGGATGACCCGCCCGAGGCGGAGCACCCGGCCCCGGACGAGCTGCCGCAGCTCGCCGGCGAAGACCAGAGCGACACGGACGACACGGATGCCGCCCCCGGCTCGCCGGACGCCCAGGAAGCTCCCGAGGAGGGCGCTGCGCCTGACGAGGGCGCTGCGGAGGAGGCTGAGCCCGGAGAGGACGTCGGTGACGAGTCGCTCGACGGCGATGCGGGCGAGGCCGGCGACGTGGAGCCCGAGCTCCCCGCGGCTCCGACTCCTGAAGAGGACGTCGTCGAGGGCGTCGAGCCGGATGCGGCGCTGCCCGAGGTCCCGGAGCCCGACAACGACCACGCGGAGGGCGGCGACGCCCACGCCGAGACCGAGCCGGAGGACGACGTCATCGAGGAGGAGAACTCCGACGAGGACGAGTCCGACGAGCTCGACGCGGAACAGGACGAGCGACCCCCCGCGCTCGACTGATTCCGCTCCCCCCGGAGGAGCCCGGTCTTTCCACGGAAAGGCCGGGCTTCGCCCCTTCGGTCTACGGGCAGCGCATCAGCGGTTTGGGCCCTGAGCGGTCGAACGCATGCTGCGACATCGGTGCGCCGCACAGAGGGCACGGCGCCTCAGCGCGCGAGGGAACGGGAGTTCTCTCGTACGGGCCCACCGAAGCCGGCCCTGCGACGCGGATGAGCCGCGAGTTGAACCACGCGTACCAACCCCCCGCCTCGCGAACCCGCTCTCGCAGGGGACGGCGGGGTGCTGAATCCATTCGCGTCATGATCATTAGTGTACTAAGCAATTCGCTACACTCCTTCACATGGACGCGCGGGACGAACTGCTCAAACTGGAGAACCAGTTGTGCTTCGCCCTGGTGACCGCTGCCCGCAATGTCGTGTCGCTGTACCGCCCGGTGCTCGAGCCGCTCGGGCTGACGCATCCGCAGTATCTCGTCATGCTCGCGCTGTGGGAAAACTCTCCGCGGTCGCTCGGCGAGCTCGCCGACGAGCTCGCGATGGAGCCGGCGACGCTCTCGCCGCTCGTGAAGCGCCTCGAGGCGCAGGGGCGCGTCTCGCGCGGCCGTCGCACCGACGACGAGCGCGTATTGGAGATCGCGCTGACGCCGGAAGGCCGAGCGCTGCGCGAGCAAGCTCTGTCGGTGCCTCGGCAGATCATGGAGCGGACGGGCATGGATGCCGAGCAGCTCGCGCGGCTCCGCGACGGCCTGGCTCCGTTCGCCGGTCGCAGAATCGCCCTCTGACCTGGACATCGGCGAGCATCCGTCTCGCCCGTCGGGATGCGCTCCCGGCGAACCCCGAGCCTCGTGTCGGAGGCCCCACCTACACTTGAACGCGTGCCAATCGTCCCTGTTGCCCTGCCCGGAAACGGGACCACCAACCCCGGAACGCTCAGCGTCCGGGGTGCTCGGGTTCACAACCTGAAGAACGTCGACCTCGACATCCCGCGCGACTCCCTTGTCGTCTTCACCGGCCTCTCCGGCTCGGGCAAGTCGAGTCTCGCGTTCGACACGATCTTCGCCGAAGGTCAGCGCCGTTACGTCGAGTCGCTGAGCGCCTACGCGCGTCAGTTCCTGGGTCAGGTCGACCGCCCTGACGTCGACTTCATCGAGGGGCTCAGCCCCGCCGTGTCGATCGACCAGAAGTCGACCAACCGCAACCCGCGCTCGACGGTCGGCACGATCACGGAGATCCACGACTACATGCGCCTGCTGTGGGCGCGCATCGGCGTCCCGCACTGTCCCGAGTGCGGCGAGGTCATCCAGCGCCAGACCGTGCAGCAGATCGCCGACCAGCTCATGGAGCTGCCCGAGCGCACTCGGTACCAGATCGTCGCGCCCGTCGTCACCCAGAAGAAGGGCGAGTTCGTCGACCTCTTCCGCGAGCTCAGCGCGAAGGGCTACGCGCGTGCGATCGTCGACGGCGAGCTCATCCAGCTCGCCGACCCGCCGACGCTCAAGAAGAGCTACAAGCACGACATCGCCGTCGTCGTCGACCGGCTGGTCGCCGGTCCCGGAATCCTCGAGCGCGTGACCGACTCGGTCGAGACGGCGCTGTCGCTCGCCGGCGGCATCATGCAGGTCAATTTCGTCGACGAGGAGGGCGAGGCCGCGTGGCAGTCGTTCTCCGAGAAGCTCGCGTGCCCCAACGGGCATCCGCTCCAGCTCACCGAGATCGAGCCGCGCACGTTCTCGTTCAACGCGCCTTTCGGCGCGTGCCCGGCGTGCTCCGGCCTCGGAACCCGCATGTCGGTCGACGTCGACCTCATGCTCGGCGATGAGGATCTGTCGATCCGCGAGGGCGTCATCCTCCCGTGGACCACGCAGGGCAAGGGTCTGTTCCAGTACTACGAGCGCCTCCTCGAGGGTCTCGCGGCAGACCTCGGGTTCTCGCTCGACACCCCGTGGCGGATGCTCCCCGCCGCCGTGAAAGAGGCCGTGCTGCGCGGCGAGAACTACAAAGTGACCGTCCGGTGGAAGAACCGGTACGGCCGTGAGATGCGCTACTCCTCGGGCTTCGAAGGCGTCGTGCCCTACATCGAGCGCCAGTACATGCAGGCCGAGACCGATACGCAGCGCCAGCGGTGGGCCGACTACCTGCGCGAGATCCCGTGCCCCGTCTGCAACGGAGCGCGTCTCAAGCCCGAAGTGCTGTCGGTGCTCGTGCACGGACACTCCATCGCCGATGCCTCGCGGCTGAGTCTCGCCGACGCGCGCGAGTTCTTCGAGAAGCTCGAGCTCACCGAGCGCGAGGCGACGATCGCCGCGCAGGTGCTGCGCGAGATCCGGCTGCGTCTCGACTTCCTCATCCAGGTCGGGCTCAACTACCTCAACCTCAGTCGCTCGGCGGGTTCGCTGTCAGGTGGTGAGGCACAGCGCATCCGTCTCGCCACCCAGATCGGGTCGGGTCTCACCGGCGTTCTGTACGTGCTCGACGAGCCGTCGATCGGTCTCCACCAGCGCGACAACCGGCGCCTCATCGAGACCCTCCTGACACTGCGCGACCTGGGCAACACGCTCATCGTCGTGGAGCACGACGAAGAGACGATCCACGCGGCCGACTGGATCGTCGACATCGGACCGCGCGCGGGCGTCGACGGCGGGCAGGTCGTGCACTCCGGTCCGCTCGAGTCGCTCCTCAACGACCGCGAGTCCATCACGGGCGACTACCTTGCCGGGCGCCGCCAGATCCCCACGCCGACGAAGCGGCGCAGGATCGATCGCAACCGGCAGATCACGGTCGTCGGCGCACGTGAGAACAACCTCAAGGACGTGACGGTCGACTTCCCGCTCGGCGTGTTCACGGCCGTCACCGGCGTGAGCGGCTCGGGCAAGTCGTCTCTCGTGAACGACATCCTCTACGAGGTGCTCGCGTCCCGGCTCAACGGCGCGCGCACGGTGCCGGGCAAGCACACGCGCGTGACGGGTCTCGACAACCTCGACAAGGTCGTGCACGTCGACCAGGCGCCGATCGGACGCACACCGCGCTCGAACCCGGCGACCTACACGGGCGTGTTCGATCGCATCCGCACACTCTTCAGCGAGACGCCTGAGGCGAAGGCCCGCGGCTATCTGCCCGGCCGGTTCAGCTTCAACGTCAAGGGCGGGCGCTGCGAGGCGTGCTCCGGCGACGGCACGATCAAGATCGAGATGAACTTCCTTCCCGACGTGTACGTCGACTGCGAGGTGTGCCACGGCAAGCGGTACAACCGCGACACGCTCGCCGTGCACTACAAGGGCAAGAACATCGCCGAGGTGCTCGAGATGCCGATCGAAGAGGCGGCCGAGTTCTTCGAGCCGATCCAGGCGATCCATCGCTACCTCAAGACCCTCGTCGACGTCGGCCTCGGCTACGTGCGCTTGGGGCAGTCGGCCACGACGCTCTCGGGCGGCGAGGCGCAGCGCGTGAAGCTCGCGACCGAGCTGCAGCGACGCTCGAACGGCCGCTCCATCTATGTGCTCGACGAGCCGACGACCGGTCTCCACTTCGAAGACGTGCGCCGTCTGCTCGAGGTGCTCAACGGGCTCGTCGACAAGGGCAACACCGTGATCGTGATCGAGCACAATCTCGACGTGATCAAGTCCGCCGACTGGGTCATCGACCTCGGACCCGAGGGCGGCGACGGAGGCGGTCAGGTGATCGCGACGGGCACGCCCGAGCAGGTCGCCCGCGTCGAGGGAAGCCACACCGGAGCGTTCCTCGCCGAAGTGCTCGGGGCCCAGGCCCAGCGCCGGAAGGCGGGCTGAGGCAGCCCGTCATGGCGGACCAGCTCCCGTACAAGCCCAAGCAGGGCGAGATCCCCACGAATCCCGGCGTCTACCGGTTCCGTGATCGCGACGGGCGCGTGCTGTACGTCGGCAAGGCGAAGAACCTGCGAGCGCGCCTCTCCAACTACTTCGCGCCGCTGCACACGCTGCACGAGCGCACGCGCCGCATGGTGCTGACCGCGGCATCCGTCGAGTGGACCGTCGTGGCAAGCGACGTCGACGCGCTCCAACTCGAGTACATGTGGATCCAGGAGTTCTCGCCTCCGTTCAACGTCCGCTACAAGGACGACAAGTCGTACCCCTACATGGCCATCACGCTCGCCGACGAGGCGCCGCGTGTGCTCGTGACGCGCAACCGCCGAATCAAGGGCGCGAAGTACTTCGGGCCGTACCCGAAGGTGTGGGCCGTGCACGACACGATCGACCTGATGATCAAGGTCTTCCCGATCCGCACGTGCAGCGACTCGTCATACAAGAAGGCGATGGCCACAGGGCGCCCGTGCTTCCCCGGCCAGATCGGACGCTGCGGCGGTCCGTGCTCGATGAAGGTGTCGATCGAGGAGCACCGCGCGATCGTCGACGACTTCGTCGCGTTCATGTCGGGCGGCGATCAGCGGTTCACACGTGAGCTCACGAAGCGGATGCGCGAGGCGTCCGCTGCCATGGACTACGAAGCCGCGGCCGTGTACCGCGACAAGCTCCAGGCGATCGACGCCGTGCTGAACAAGAGCGCGCTCGTGTTGAGCGCCGACACGGATGCCGACCTGTTCGGCATCGCCGAGGACGAGCTCGCGGCGGCGGTGCAGCACTTCGTCGTGCGCGGCGGCCGCGTGCGCGGTGTCCGCGCGACGACGATCGAGAAGGAGCTCGACATCTCGGGCGCTGAGCTCGTGGACCAGATCCTCCAGCGCACGTACGGCGAGGCATCCGCCGTCGACATCCCTCGTCAAGTGCTCGTGCCGTCGCTTCCCGACGATGCGGCAGATCTCGAGCAGTGGCTCAGTGAGCGCCGCGGGCGGCGCGTGAGCATCCAGGTCGCGCAGCGGGGCCGCAAGGCCGACCTCATGAAGACGGCGACGCTGAACGCGCAGCAGGCCCTCATGCTGCACAAGACGCGGCGCACGAGCGACTATGTCGCGCGCACGCAGGCTCTCACCGATCTGCAGGAGGCCCTCGGGCTCCCCGAGGCGCCGCTGCGCATCGAGGGCTTCGACGTGTCGCACCTCGCCGGCACGAACGTCGTGGCGTCGATGGTCGTGTTCGAGGACGGCCTGCCCCGCAAGGACCAGTACCGGTCCTTCAAGGTGCCCGAGACGACCGACGACACCGACTCGCTGTACCAGGTGCTCTCGCGACGGCTCGCGTACCTCGACCACCCCGACGAGACCGAGGTGATGTCGCCGAACGGCTCCGAGATCGCGGATGCCGCGGCATCCGATTCCGACGAACCGGTGGTGACCGCACGCAAGCGTCCGCGCTTCGCCTACCGGCCGCAGCTGCTCGTCGTCGACGGCGGAAAGCCGCAGGTGGAGGCGGCCGCACGCGCCCTCGCGGACGCAGGGCACAGCGAGATCGCGCTGTGCGGCATCGCCAAGCGCCTCGAGGAGGTGTGGCTTCCCGGTGAGGACTTCCCGGTGATCCTGCCCCGGACGAGTGAGGCGCTGTACCTGCTCCAGCGCTTGCGCGACGAGGCGCACCGCTTCGCGATCACCCACCAGCGAAAGCGGCGCAAGCGCGACATCCAGACGATCCTCGCCGAGATCCCCGGGCTCGGCGACGCCCGGATCAAGGCGCTCCTGCGACACTTCGGATCGGTGACAGCACTGCGTGCAGCGACACCCGAGCAGATCGAAGAGCTCCCGGGCATCGGGCCGAAGCTCGCGGCCACGATCCACGCGCATCTGTCCGGCCGATAGGCTGTGGAGGCGATGGGGGTGGTCATGAACGACCAGGAGCATCGCGATCCGTCCGAGATGCTGATCGTCACGGGGATGTCCGGCGCCGGCCGATCCACCGCGGCGAACGCGCTCGAAGACCTCGACTGGTACGTGGTCGACAACCTTCCACCCCAGATGCTGAAGCCGCTCCTCGAGCTCACCGAGCTCGCCGGCGGCTCACTGCCGCGCGTCGCGGTCGTGGTGGACGTGCGCGGGCGCGATCTCTTCGCCGACCTGCCGGAGGCACTGCGCAGCATCCGCGAGCGCCGGCAGCTGCGGATCCTGTTCCTCGATGCATCCGACGAGGTGCTCGTGCGTCGCTTCGAGGCGGTGCGACGTCCGCACCCCCTTCAGGACGACGGCACGCTGGTCGACGGCATCCGGCGCGAACGGCAGCGATTGGCGGCACTGCGCGAGCGGGCCGATCTCATCATCGACACGTCGAAGCTCAACATCCACCAGCTTGCGACGCAAGTGGCCGAGCTCTTCTCCGAGGAGGGTGCGGCACGGCATTCGATGACGATCCTGAGCTTCGGATTCAAGTACGGTCTGCCGCCCGACGCCGACATCGTGGCCGACATGCGGTTCCTGCCGAATCCGTTCTGGAACGACGCCCTGCGCCCGTTCTCGGGCGAGGACGAGGTCGTGAAGGAGTACGTGCTCGCACAACCCGGCGCGACCGAGTTCCTCGACTCCTACGCGGCCGCGCTGCGGCCCGTCGTCGAGGGCTACCAGCGCGAGAACAAGCGGCACTCGGTTGTGGCCGTCGGGTGCACCGGCGGTCAGCATCGTTCGGTCGTCGCCGCGCAGGAGCTCGCCGCGCGGCTGTCCGACGTGCCGGGTCTCGCGGTCCGCGTGCGTCACCGCGACCTCGGCCACGAGTAGGCTGGACCCTCGTCCCGGGAATCCCTGAGCAAGGAGTGTCGTGTCGCTGACCGCTGATGTGAAAGCCGAGTTGCTGGCCGTTCGAGATCCTCGGCCTTCGGCCCGCATCGCCGAACTCACGTCGCTGCTCCGGTTCTCGGGGGGTCTCCACTCGATCGCGAATCGCGTCGCGGTCGAGGCGGAGCTGGACTCCGATGCGCTCGCGCGCCGCGTCGCGCGCGATCTCGTCGAGCTCTACGGCGTGCGGCCGGAGCTCGTGCACGTGCAGGGTTCGGGGGCGCGCGCGGGAAGCCACTATGCGGTGCGGGTGATCGAAGGAGGCGAGACCCTCGCGCGACAGACGGGACTGCTCGATCAGCGCCGCCGCGCGGTGCGTGGTCTGCCGAACCGGCTCACCACCGGGTCTCGTCCGGACCTGGCCGCCGTGTGGCGCGGTGCGTTCCTCGCATCCGGATCGCTCACCGAACCCGGCCGCTCCGCCTCGCTCGAGATCACGTCTCCTGCGCCCGAGGCTGCGATGGCGCTCGTGGGCGCCGCCCACCGTCTGGGCATCGCCGCCAAGGCGCGCGAGGTCCGCGGGGTGCCCCGTGTCGTCGTGCGCGAGGGCGAGGCGATCCGCTCGGCGCTCGCCACGATGGGGGCCGAGCGCGCGGCCGCCGACTGGGATCAGCTGCGCCAGCGCCGCGAAGTCCGCGCCGGCGTGAACCGTCTCGTGAACTTCGACGACGCGAACCTGCGACGATCCGCGCAGGCGGCCGTCGCCGCGTGCGCGCGCGTGGAGCGGGCACTCGAGATCCTCGGCAACGAGGTGCCGCCGCATCTGCGGGAAGCGGGCGAGCTGCGCCTCGCGCACCGCGACGCGAGCCTCGATGAGCTCGGTCACCACGCTGACCCGCCGCTCACGAAGGATGCGGTCGCAGGCCGCATCCGTCGCCTGCTCGCCATGGCTGACAAGAAGGCCGAGAGCGAGGGGATCCCGACGACCGAGGCCGCCGTGCCCGCCGGCGTCGAGGACTGACTCGCCACCTCCATGACGCACGGCGTCGCATGACGCAAGGCCGGCCCCGGGGCATCCGACCCATCACTAGGATGAGAGCCGTCCCCTCGCCGTGCCGAGGACCTGGCGCGGCGCCGACAGGAAGAAGAGAACATGGCGAAGTACACGTTGCCCGACCTCCCGTACGACTACGCCGCGCTGGAGCCGCACATCAGCGCGACGATCATGGAGTTGCACCACGACAAGCACCACCAGGCGTATGTGACCGGCGCGAACACGGCGCTCGAGCAGCTGGCCGAGGCTCGTGACAGCGGCAACCTCGCGAACGTGAACAAGCTCGAGAAGGACCTCGCGTTCAACCTGGGCGGCCACACGAACCACTCCGTCTTCTGGACCAACCTGTCGCCGGACGGAGGCGACCGCCCCACGGGTGAGCTCGCCGCGGCGATCGACGACCACTTCGGGTCGTTCGACAAGTTCCAGGCCCACTTCACCGCCGCCGCACTCGGCGTGCAGGGCTCCGGCTGGGCCGGCCTGTTCTGGGACTCGATCGGCGAGAACCTGATCATCCAGCAGTTCTTCGACCAGCAGTCGCAGTTCGCGGCCGGCACGGTGCCGCTTCTGCTGCTCGACGTGTGGGAGCACGCCTACTACCTCGACTACAAGAACGTCCGGGCGGACTACGTGAAGGCGTTCTGGAACATCGCCAACTGGGCGAACGTGCAGGAGCGCTTCTCCACCGCTCGTGAGAAGGCCTCGGGCCTGCTGGTACTGTCGTAGCGAGTCGGGCGGCCCGGTGGGTTCCGCCCGCCGGGTCGCCGTTGCCCGCCCCTCCCTGAACCGCACCAACCGCGCACTCGCGCACGACACAATCAGGAGAACATCCGTGGCTGTCAAGATCGGAATCAACGGCTTCGGCCGCATCGGTCGCAACTACCTCCGCGCGGCTCTCGCGCAGGGCGCCGACCTCGACATCGTGGCGGTGAACGACCTCACCGACAACAAGACCCTCGCCCACCTGCTGAAGTACGACTCGATCCTGGGCCGCCTCGACGAGGAGGTCTCGTACACGGGTGACTCCATCACGGTCGGCGGCAAGACCATCAAGGTCTTCGAGGAGCGCGACCCCGCCAACCTCCCGTGGGGCGAGCTCGGGGTCGACATCGTCATCGAGTCGACGGGCCGCTTCACCAACGCGGCCGACGCTCGCAAGCACATCGAGGGCGGCGCCAAGAAGGTGCTCATCTCGGC
>Ga0180217_1003296_pt1 | contig 13812 bp, 8 predicted proteins | sample eDN3rd37CBELigOP_FD_128521 | JGI IMG/M metagenome (GOLD analysis project Ga0180217, IMG submission 128521) | Enriched Organic Plus compost microbial communities from Emeryville, California, USA - eDNA 3rd pass 37_C BE-Lig OP (version 2) (version 2) ... | reverse complement strand
TCTCGATAGCGGTGCCAATGTGGCGTTGAAGGAGCCACATGAGACTGATTTATCCCACGCCGGCGTGGTTCGCCTGGCAAATGATCAGAAATCTGAATTGGTGGGATCAGGGCCGCTGAATTTTAGCATAGGGCCCAAGGAAGTGCATATTCGGCACGCTTATAGTGTTCCTGGACTGAATAAGGAAGCTGGATGTTGGATGAAGACACTGATTTGTATTTAACCGGATTAGGCTAAGCTAAACTGTCCGGATCAGGGGAGAAACAGAAACACCTTTCAAAGGCGACTCTTGGGAGAAAAACCCCGAAAAACTCCTCGGAGAGTCCGGTACCCTTTTAGCCGGATGCGGTTAGGAAAAATCCCACTCCTCGCGACATGGCTATTGTATTGTATTGTATTGTATTGTATTGTATTGTATTGTATTGTATTGTAGGCTACGAAGCAGAGTAACCTTTTTATAACCGCTTTTAGCTTGAATGACGTGCCAATGATATCACAGCGTCTCGATTTTGCACAATCACAATCATTCATCGTCTTGGACTGTCGGGACTGGGACTGTCAAGACATGCAGCAGTACAACATCACTACCAGTCGCGGAGCGCGGATCATTGCCATATTTGGCAAGAGTATGTGCGAGGGCTTTTTCTGCTTCTCCCTCTGCTTCTCCCTCTGCTTCTCCCTCTGCTTCTCCCTCTGCTTCTCCCTCTGCTTCTCCCTCTGCTTCTCCCTCTGCTTCTCCCTCTGCTTCTCCCTCTGCTTCTCCTTCTGCTTCTCCTTCTGCTCCTCGTCCTGAGACCGTAAATGACCTTGCTAGCTGTGGAGAGTCTGAGCACTTCGAATTTCGCACCCATCCCTTCCTCGATAAGAGGGTCAAACGGTCTAGATGTGATCGGTCTAGCGTTCAACTTGAACACTCAGCTCCACCCTCACCCCCTGCAAAAACTTCCACGCTTATCATTGCTTGTCATTACTTGCCATTACTTGTTCCTACTCATCACTACTTGTCAGCACCTGTCAGCGCCTGTCATACTTGTCGGGAGAGGAAAGTGACGCGATGAGAATAGATGCATGTCAGAGGATGGTCTGTTGATCAAGCTAGGCCTCCGGTTTCGTGTAACCTATGAGGTCAGAGGAAACCGACGCGTTCTCAAAGTCGCACGCGCGGATGACAAGCCAGGTGCTTCTGCGACTACTCATCCTAACGAGCTGTGCGTGGTGTGAGGATACTCGGGGCAACCCTTCTAACCCTTGCCCTGCTTCTCCCTCCCGCGCCTTCGCTTCGGTCTCCCTGTTGTCACGACTAAGATCAACCTTCCAAATGCAATGCAGATCGGGCTCCCGGGTGCTCGCTCCGAGTACTGACGCATTCGCAGAGAGCGCGAAATGGGCCATCAGTCCGACGCACCGAATCACCTGAGCGCAACTCCTCGAAGCGGTGTGCCAGAAACGCACACTGCAGGTGTCGGCCGAGATAATAAACTCGGCGTCCTGCGCATAGGCAGCTTGTGAAACAGCCGACGCGTGGCCCTCAAGTCTTGTCTCCACCTCCTTCCGCGCGACATTCCAAACCGTCACGTAGTTCGCGGGTCCTGCCATGAGAATAGACTCACCGTTCGGCGAATACGTAATTGTCCCGCAAGCTAGGCAGTCCGAGAAAGCCTCATCAGATGAGTCGAGCGAGCAGAGCGTCGTGTGCGTCGAGCTGGAGAGCTCAAGTACATCAACGCTCAAGTGAGCATCCGCGGGTCCCTGCGAGCCCTTAACGGCCAGGTTCTGACTATTGGGAGAGAATGCCAAGAAGTACTGCTCCGAACTGCGAATCTCCAGCTCAGCGGCTTGTTCATCTTGCTCTTCCTGCGCTTCGCCCTCGAGGGGGACATTTCCTGCCTCTACGGGGACTAGGTAAACGTGACCATTTCTGAAGGGATCCACACCAGCGACCGCAATCTTGGAATTGTCCGGCGCGATGCAAACCACCTGGAGTCCCCTGATCAGTGGTAGGTGGCGTCGCAACTTCAGCGTATTACTTGTGAGATCCCATAAAAAGACCGTGTTTTCCGAAATCGCTGCAAGGAGTCCTCCATCAGGAGACACGGTTACGTCGAAGATGGTCGTCCTGAATCTTTGTTCGTAACTCAACACACCCGAGGGACGTGACGTTGTAGGATCCCAAGCAACGATTCCCACATCAGTGGGCGAAAACACTCTACCACCATCCACCGAGAGCACAAACTTCCTTGGGACGTCAGGTACGTCGGGTGTCTGTGCCGTGCTCGACGCGGACTGCTTCGATTGACATTCAAGATGCCACTGCAAAGTCGCGAGCCATGGCAGAATCTCGAGATCGCAGACGCGCAGGCACAGCTCACCCTGCTTCACTCGCAGGGCATAGCGCCCATCAGGAGAGAAAGCGACGAAACGCTCCCACTTGTCAACACTATCGACATCTCCCATGACTGGATAGACCAATCGAAGCGGCGGAAGCAAGTTCTTCCCGTCAAACCCGTACTTGGTGAGCTTGTCAAGGATTTCAACCTGCTCGGGAACCGACGCATCAGCATCGTAGGCAGTGTTGGGATTATTGGAGATCAATTGAAACGCAGGAAGTATCGAGTCCAAGTCATACTTCCTACGGAATCGCTGTCCATGCACTTCGATCGCCTCCACTTCCTCGTCAAGTACGGGTTCACCCATGCTGACATCCCATATGAAGATTCGTCCACCTCCATTTGAAATCCCAGCGAGCAGCGAGCCATCATGCGAAAAGGATACTCTAGTGGGCGCCTCGCAGCAATAGAAACTGGATATGCACCGAAGTTCAGCACCCTCGGACAACGCCCAAATTTCGACCGTAGCATACACGCGGCGACCAGCGTATTCGACCACCGCTAACTTAGACTTGTCCGGGGAAAATGCCATACCACAACAAGAAAAGACCTTGGACGAGACTACTCGCCGATTATCCAGGACCGACATATCCCAGACCTGCACTGTGGGGGCGGATCCAGCAGTGTAGTCGTTTTCAGGATGTTGGGATGCGGACGCGAGACACATCCCATCTTGACTCCAAGCGAGGGCTACGATCCCTAACTCACTAGCTTTCACACTAGCACACAGTGCACGTGTTGCGACATCCCAAATGTAGATGGAACCAGTGGCACTGCCCATCGCGACTAGGTGACTGTCCGGGGAGAATGCAGCGGCGAGCATTTGCTCCTGCACGACCCAGTCATCGGCTCGGGCCGAATGACCTACACTGTCCAATGCAACACGACTTGCTGGTCGGCTGGTGCTGGCTGCGACAGCAAAGTGCTTCGCATCGGGAGCAAATGTGGCGCCAAAATTCAACCCGGTGGAGTCTTCCGTCTCCTCGAAGTGGTTTCCACCGCCTGAGAACTCAGCCCCCTCGTAGGTAACGGCATGCCGGAGGTTGGCATGTTTGAAGCTACACTCATGAAACGTGGCTCGATAGAGTGAGGCCTGACTCAGATCTGCATAGTCGAGGTTGCAGCCAATCCATACTGACAGGTTGAGAATGGCGTATGGCACTCGAATACGGCTCCAGTCTCGATGCGTCCAGAGCGATTGGAGCCTCTGAATTCCACAGAGATGGACGTAGTTGAGGATACTGAGTGCATTGCTCGCGGCAATGACCACCGCGTTATCGTCGCTCGAATCTTGAGTAGTTTGCTCCGGAGCTTTCTCTTCATTGTTGCTCACCCCCTCCTTTGCCACGATCGGAGGTGTCGGTGTCGTAGTCGTAGTCGTAGTAGTAGGTAGATCACGCGTGGAGAGAATCAGCTGAACGTAAAGATCGACAAGTTTGTCTGGATTTTCTGTCGTTTGAAAGCCTAGGGCGTATTCATAAAGCAAAGCTTGAGTGACTCCAAGCGGTGTGTGACCGAGATCGCGCACCAGCGTCTCCATCGTTTCATTAGCGCTTGACATCCGATGTGGTGTGTGTCGCAATGTCAGAATCGCGAAATTGTGAAACGCTAAAGCGAGCATGGCACAAATTCAGGATACTCGCAGCATGCTGCCAGTTAGTTAGGGAGTCCAATTCGACGTTGTCCATTGAAACAGTTGAGCGTATACATAACTCCTAGCTGTCAAGTGTTTGGACTCATTCGCTTCGCGTGTGCACGAAATTGCTAAGAGCTGTGGTGATGTCATGATTCGCCTAAATCGGCCAGCAGCCAAATTTTTTTTGCTCCGAAACGACGACCGTGCTCAGAGATACAGGATACCATTCGTATGGTCAGATGTCGTATCGATGCAAGGCTTTCAAGGATCATTGTCCCGAAACGCCTGTCATCAAGGCGCTGTGTGTCATGAGGCTGGCAGATCACCTAACAGTGTTCGTGCTCTATCCATGGCTCTCAAAGCGAGTCATCCCACCGTTCGTGCTTGTCCAATGATGCTTGACGTCTGAAATGAGGCTCTGTCGAGATTGAGGGAGGGCGTGCGGGAAGAGAGGAGCGTCTCTCACACTGCGCGCTTCAGCCTGTCCAAGGTGGTTCATTCACTCACAATTCGAATGTCATCAGGCCGATCAGGCTTCGAGTCCTTGTCAAACTTAATGAGCTGCTGGAAATTCGGATCCATTTCAGCATGTGTGAAGTCGGCCTCCATTAGGTCGAGGGGATAGGACGGACCGAGGATGGCTCGCTCGACCCGCAATTGCCGGTGCCCAGGTTCAATAGCCCGCAGGCGAATTGTACCGCGGCTACAAGCTCGCTATCAGGAGCTGAAGCGAACATAATAGACACGTCCTAATGATTGACCCCTCCAAGCTCGTGTGTCACGGATGTCGCAGTGCTCACATTACTGACGATGACCCCTGTGTAGCAGTCTCTAACCTCGCATCCTGCTGCAAAGGAGTGTGCATTCAGTCATGAGTTCCAACGCATCATTCAGGACCAGGGGTGACGGAATAGGATGACCATCTCGAGGTCCATCTACAGCATGTCGGACGGGGTGTCGAATAATGTGCGTACCACAAATCCGAGCGACCACGACCGACCGACCGACCGACCGACCGACCGACCGACGGATCATTCGCGAAGGCATCTTGATCATCCTCCAGCATCACTCCATTGAGTGCAACGTGAGACAAGGATTTTATTAGAATATTGTTAGAATCACGAGATATCTCGAGGATCTAACACAAGCTTTATATCATCCAGCAGTACTCAACATATTGTACATAATACCAAGTCTCACAACCTCCGAATAGTCGAGATTTAGAGACTAAAACTGAACAAGACTCAACTGATAGCTTCTTGCTGCTACCTACTACCATGGCTAGTGTTGAAGAGTTTAACGTACCCAATCTGACTTGGCTAAGTGGAAACCCCGTTACGATCACCTCGTCGGGCGTATACGCCTTCCAGTTCTTTGCAACCTGGTGCCCACCCTGCATGCGATCGATCCCGGGACTGAGCGAGCTCGCGAGGGAGAACCCGAATGTGACCTTTGTGGGCGTTTCGGGTGAGGCACGCAACGCGCTAAGATCACATCCAACTGCAGACTATCCCATTGCATGTGCGGGCGATAACTCAACGTCGCGCACGGCGTATATGGCCCTGCAGTCCAAGCTGGGCATCCGAGGCATTCCCCACATTGTCCTGATCAGTGATGGCCAGATCGTGTTCCAGGGCCATCCTATGGATCCTCAGTTCGCTGAGAAGGTTCGCGAGCTTAACCAGCGTGCAGAGCAGGCAAAGCAGCGCGAGGCCGAGTCGAAGCTCACTCCAGATGAGGTTCGTGGCTTGTCGGTCCGCGAGTTGCAGGTCATCCTGAGGAGACGAGGCGTCGACACTACAGGACTTCTTGAGAAGCAAGAGTATGTCAACAAGGTAATTGAAGTTCTTGGACTCAGCGAATCCGGTGATAAGTAAGAAGCCGGCGAGACGTATATCATTCGAGCCTTTTTTTTTATTGCGACGAATGATCTCACTTCTGGCTATATATCCAACCCTACAAGATGCAGTCATCAGCTTAATACAACATTCAAGGCGAGTTCGTTCCATGGACTCGCTCCTTTCTTCACCGCTGTAATTTCCTAGGCAACGGTACAACTCTTCGTGTTGGAGTCAGGGAACTTGTTGGCCTGCTGCTGAATCGACTTTTGATCCCACGAAACAAGCTGATGAAACGTCTCATCCATCTGAGCCTGGTCAAAATCCGTTCCGCAAACATTTAACAGATGAGGCGTTCCAATAACTCTGTGAAGCTTCGCCTGCCCAGGCGATCTAGGGTCAACTTTCCACAACCGGATGGTTCGGTCTCTCGAGGCCGAGGCGATGTACGTCCCATCAGGACTGTAACTGACACTCGTAACAGAGCCTGCATGTCCGATCAACTTGGTAGACCGGCGAGCGGTTACATTCCAGACACGGACAACAGCATCCAGCGAAGTGGATGCAATGTACTTGCCGTCCGGGCTTACAGTGACATCACAAAAACTCATAAGAGGCGTGCCACCTCGTAGGACGAAGAGACATTTCCTGGATCTCAAATCCCAAACTCGGACGTAGCCTGTCTCACCCGACACCAGGCGTTTGCCATCTTGTGTAAAACAAATGCTCACTACAGGTTGTTGGTCGTGGTCTGACAATGTGGCAATCTGTTCCATGGAAGGCACGTTCCAAAGTCGAATAGTGCGATCTTTTGAGCCCGATGCAATGATGGTCCCGTCTGGACTGAAGTCTGCCGCGGTGACGACATCAGTATGACCCTGAAGCGTTGCTCTACAGTCTCCCTCTAGCGTCCACAGGCGAACAGCACGGTCGCACGATGCAGATACAATACAGTTGCCGTCTGGGCTGAAGCCCACGTGACGAACTTCATTCGGAAGCTCCTGCAAGGTGACGACACACTGACCCTGATTCAACATTCCAGACTCGAATGGTGTCGTCGCTGGAACCCGATGCCAAGAGCGTGCTGCTTGGGCTGAAGCATACACAGTTGACAAAATCCGTATGGCCCCTCAGTATGGCAATGCACTCTCCGGAGTGTACATTCCATATTCGGACCGTCTGGTCTCGTGAGCCTGAGGCTACGAGTTTTCCGTCTGGACTGAAGCGTACGCAGGTAATGGGATCACGGTACCCCATTATATTTTCCGAGGCTTCTACCCGTCCGTTGCGTTGGATACAAGCATCCACATCCCACCGATGAACTATCGAAGCGTCATGGGCGGCCGAGACGAGAACCTTGCCAACAGGGCTGAAAGAAAGATACCTCCCACCGGCCTCTAGCTTGGCAAGACATTGACCCGAGTCGACACTCCATAGGCAAATCAAACGGCCTTCCTCCTCAAGCGGCAGCCTGCCCTGAAAATCGACTGAGGCCGATGCCAACAGGGTTGAGTCGGGGCTGAAGCTGACACATTTTACTGAGTTGAGGTGAGCTTTCAAGGTTGCAACGCAATGTCTCAACCCAACGCTCCACACTCGAACGGTGGTATCGTCCGAGCCCGAAGCCAGAAACCGGCCATCAGGGCTGAAGCTGAGACATTCAACCAAGCCACTGTGACCATCCAGCGCTGCAGCGCTTGCCACGACCTCGGAATCGACCTTCCACAGCTGAATTCCTCCATGCTTGTACCCCACGGCGAGGAGCCTGCCATCTGGACTAAAACTTAGGGCTCTTGCGTTCGAGGATTCGTCATCCAGCCTAACGAGAACCGCTCCTGTTGCGACCCCCCGAATAGTAACCGGCTCATCCCAGTACCCCACAGCCAGCAGGCATTTGTCAGGGCTCAGCGCAGACGAGCAGACCACGCACCGCTGATGACGACCAACATAAAGGTGGATGCACCCGAATTGCTCCGTATCCCAGACTCGAGTGTCTCCAGACCGCGAACTGGTCACCAAGAGCGTTCCATCTGAACTAGCACACACGCTGGTGATAAACATTACATGGTCAGTCAGAGTAGCAATCAACTGCCGCTTGGCGATGTCCCAGATATAAATGATACTAGATTTCGCACACACGGCAAGATGCTTGCCGCTTGCATTCACGAACAAATGTAAAATGAATCCCTCTTTCAAGTCGACTGGAGCATGTTCACCAGTCCAGACGTCACGTAGATTTGCATCTCTAAAGCTACTGTGGTGGAGTACAGCTTGGGACAGGGAGCTTTGGGAGAGATCACTGCCACGCCAGTCGCAGTAGAGAATTTGCGCGTGGTCAAGATTAGCATGCGGTACCCGTACTCCTTTCCAATCACCAATTTCCTCGAAGCGGAATGGGAGGATACATGCGACTTGGCCATACGTCAAAATGCTGATAGCATTACTTGCTGCAGTGACAAGCTTAGAATCCATCACTGGATCTTCTAACCGGTTCCGTGTCATCAGGACCAGGTTGACGTAGGCCTGAATGCAGTCTTCACGGGTAGCAAGCGCTTCAGCGTGTTGGCGTAACATGACCCGATCGCGAGTCATGAGGCGTGTACCCAAGGTCTCAATTAGTCGTTGGACACCCTGAAGAGATTTCGTGTCTGTCCCCGCGCACATATAGCCACAGACTAGATAGTATTCCCCGAAAGATTTGTGGATGAACGACCAGTGAAGCCCATCAGCGCTCGTAAGAGGGATCGAACTCGTCACAAAACGATACTTCGCATCTGCAGGCGTGTCTGCGTGGGTAGGCAACCCATTTGTACACAAATCAAGCGACTGGACTAGGGGCACATCTCTCTCATACATGTGCTGAGCAATCAACTGGCAAGATGTGCTACAGTCGTCTAGGAATGACCTCTCTGCATCGAACCCCCACTGAGGATCTGCCTTCAGCCTTTGCATCGCTCTCCAACAGTACTTTTCCACAAACTTACCAATGATCTCAGTTGGCCACAGTTTCCTTGCTGAGATGAGCGTGCTCTCAGCCTCCTCGCCTTGGGATGAATCGGACACCTGCGGTGCCATATCGGGGCCAGACTTCATCAGCAGGTCAGGGAGCTGCTGTATCAAGAGTGTGAGTAAAAGCGGACTGGTGGCGAGCTTTCGCATATGCGGAGATCTTTGAATCGTCTGCACGAATGTCTGGACAGTTCCATACTTCGACAGGTCCGTTTGTAGTTCAAACATCTTACTGGTGTAATCTTGAATTTGCTGAGGGCTGAATCCGCGCAAATACAATAACTGGTGCCTAAGAGGTCGATCTGATACGTCAGGTCTAAGATACAAGCCGACATCGACATCCATCAAGTCGTCTGACGAAACCAGTGACAATTGGCATTCCGCGAGTGCAGACGCTAGTGAAAACTTCTTCGGCACTTCATCATAGCCGTCGAATATCCATACTAATGTGTCGAAAGATCCAATAGCCCTTGCAAATCCGCTTCACTCACCGGAGAGCCAGGTGTCGAATTGGTATGTCTTTGTTTTCGGGAAGCGTTGCCTTTTGAAGCTCGAAAACACTGGTACGAACTGGGGACGAAGGCCCAATTCGTCAGGGTTGAAGGCTTCCCAGTACATTCGCTCAATCTGACGCAGCGACCGAGATTTACCTGATCCAGACGGTCCCAAGAGGAGGAGTGAATGCACTCCATCATCGACTTCATAGGGCACGTTTGCAAAGAAACTTTCAACTACGCTTTCGACAGTACCTTCTTTCGAATCTGGTTCGCCTGTTCTTGATGTTCCACAGTGGAGCGGGATGTACAACTGCGATGCCAGCTCAAAATCGTCTCGATTCTGTTCTGCTGGCAGTAGCATTGGCACTCCACACGGCAAGGCAAGTCGAAGCGCCCTAAGTCCAGCGAGTCTCTCTCGAAGTGTGGGCCTTTGGTCTAGTGTGAGTAATCGAATCACGTTCTCAATTGCTGCACGAAGCTCATTAAAACGTTGTTCGGAAAGCCTTGCTCTGAACACCTCTGACATGTTCTCTAGGCGCACTATGGCCTCTTTAATTTCAGCGGGGTCACATGAGCTGGTGGCTGCTTGTGTTTGGCACGAGTCTGCATCGATGAGGCCACGCTCGGTGCCATGTTTGAGTTCAATGTGCTTGTTGAAGGACGACGAGTATGGTCAATTGTATGAGCGATTGCTTCAGGAAGTCGATGTACTGCAAACAGGGCAGTCCGGCAAAGAGCGCGACTTGACTCGACCCGAGGCAAAGCACCGGATTATGTACACAGAGTACTCACTACGCTAGGCTACTCGCGCACTTCTTCAGACAGTTTTCAGACACTTAACACACACGACACCGTGTATCAGATATTTACAAGCCTGCGACCACACTGCGCGGAATATGCCGCGTTGTAAAAGTAGTTGTGGGACTTACCTTGGTTTCTTCCATTCCGTAAGCAGAGGCCTACCTATTGCAGTGCACCACAGAGCGCGGCAATCCGAGGCAGACGAGAAATCGCGACGAATACGAATACGAAACCTGTTCCCGATTTGGCGAATGTCATGGAGACCACTGACACTTGCCGCACGGATCGAGCAATTCTCTCCTCTCATTCAATGATTCAAGTCGATGGTTGGGGAATGCAGTTCAGCCTTTGTACAGAGATGCGTGTACATAACATAGGAACCACTCCCAGCCTATCACTAAGCGACGTTGCTCAACGATGCTTGCTGGCTTTCCTCGAAGAAGGATAGTCAAGGTGTCCCTTTCAAGAGCAATGCTTGGTCCATTCGAGGCATCAAATTACCAGGGTACTCCACACAACTGGGTGATTGTTTCTCGGCATTGGATTCGGGTAGTGTTCATCTGCAAGCTCTCAAACCACTGCGAGCATGCTGGGTGGTGCAGTGGAGGACGAATTCACGTCAGGAAGGCCAGGAAAGGCCAGGGGTGAGGGAATACTCTCGGCCCCTGTCTGTCCTTCCGTCCCGTCCCCTCCCGTCCCCTCCCGTCCGCTCCCGTCCCGAACACGAACCACCACAAGTGTGGTGGGCTTTCTTCTTTTTATAACCGCATCCGGCTAAAAGGCACCATTTTTGTCGTTTTTGTGCCAATTCTGGTGGCATCTGATCAAGAGTGTTGTAGTCAGTAATTGTCCGCAGTATCCACTGCTAGAGCTCAAGTGATGGATTCTGGCCATAGCCAAGCCAACCGTGGTGCCGAATGTGATGCACAGGCCGTGGAGACTACACCCGAAACCTCAACTAGTCACGACAATATCACAAACACACACTATTCACCGCAAGATGAAACCACTTCGACGAGCTTGAGCCAGGCAGAAACACTGCAGGGGCAGGGCATAGGCGGCACACATGCGAGCAGCGACAGCCCTGAGGCATCATCAGGGTCTCCAAGTTCTATTGACCCAGCGCAAGCGGAGGAACTGTATCGTATGGGCCTCTCAAACGCGAAGTTTCGAGGTTGTGGGGAGCACGTATCCTCTGAAGGCCGAGGCGAAGGCGAGACCGAGGGCAAGGGCGAAAGTGAAGGCGGAGGTGATGACCGAGGTACAGCCAAACACAACGAACTGTGCCGCGATGCCTTCCTTACCTTCATGCAAGCTGCCACCCTTGGTCATGTACAGGCCCAGCGAGAGCTTGCCCGCTGTTACTTGGACGGATGCGGCGTCGAGCAGGACAGCAAGCAAGCCGTTCTATGGCTCGCCAAGGCCGCGGCGAAGGCTGATGCTGATGCGCAGTGTCTGCTTGCTTCGCTCTATGAAAGTGGCAAGCACGTCAAGCAGAACCTCCATGCGGCGGCAGAGTGGTACAAAAGGGCTTCAGATCAACGAATCGCACGCGCACAGCGCTGCCTCGGCATGCTATACGTCGAGGGACGAGGCGTGGAGAAGGACATTGATCGAGGAATTGCACTTCTCCAAGCAGCGGCGACGCAACTTGACCCTGAGGCGCTCTGCGAACTTGCTAAGCTGCATTTGGTAGGACGAGAGGTCACGCAGAATCAAGAGCTAGCCTTCGAGTACTACATGCGGGCAGCGGAATTAGATTTCACACCCGCGCTACGTGATGTCGGTGTTTGCTATGTTTATAGTACTGGTGTTCAGGGCAATATGTCCGAGGGAGTATCGTGGCTCACTAGGGCCGCTGCAAGAGGAGACGCAATTGCTCAAGATGAGCTCGCTTTGCTTTATGAGCATGGGCAGGGCGTGGAGAAAGATACGAAGAAAGCATTCGAGTACTACATGAAAGCCGCCCAGCAAGGCCTCACCATTGCAATGCGCCATGTGGGCGTGTGTTACGCGCACGCCATCGGGACGGAGTGTGATGACGAAAAGGCTGCATTCTATTTCAACATGGCGGCGGAAAAAGGTGACCCCATCGCGCAAGATGAATTGGGTTTGCTTTACGAGCATGGTCGAGGGGTGCCACAAAACGCGACCCTCGCGTTTGAATACTACACCAAGGCCGCTCAGCAAGGTGTCACTATGGCGATGTGCCGCTTGGGAATTTGCTATGTCTATGAAATTGGCACGACCAAGGACTTGATCAAAGCAAGAGCGTGGCTCACGAAAGCTGCGAGGAGAGGTCATGCGATAGCACAAGACGAGCTCGGTCTGATTTATGAGTTGGGTCTTGGTGTACCAGAAGATAAAACCCGTGCCTTCCACTATTATACAAGTGCAGCAAGGCAAGGTTGTGTCGCGGCGCAGCGTCATCTGGGGGTATGCTATGCCCATGGGATCGGAACCGACAAGGACTACTCGAAGGCGGCGAAGTGGTTCAAGAAGGCAAGTGAAGGTGGGGACGCAATGGCATGGGACGAGCTTGGCTTACTGTATGAGGCCGGGCGGGGTGTGAAGCGGAGCAAGGCTCGTGCTTTTCAATGCTACCTCAGGGCTGCGAGCCCGAGCCTCCCGATCGCACAGCGACATCTAGGAATTTGCTATGCTTACGGCATCGGCACGGAGGTTAATTATGAAAGGGCATTTGACTTATTAAGTCAGGCCGCAGAATCCGATGATTCGCATGCCCAGGATGAGCTTGGACTCATGTATGAGCTCGGGCTTGGCGTGTCGATAGATAAAGCCAAAGCCTTTGACTTGTACACCAAGGCCGCGCAGCAGGGCTTCGTTGCCGCCCAACGACACTTGGGTGTTTGCTATTTGCGAGCTATCGGGACTGAGGAGGATGCAGACAAGGCCGCAGAGTGGCTCACGAAAGCGGCCGAATACGGTGATGCAATCGCCCAGGATGAGCTTGGTCTGATGTACGAGTATGGGCGTGGTGTTGAGCAGGATCATGAAGCAGCCTTCTACCATTATCAATGCGCCGCGGAGCAGGGACTCGCAGTTGCACAACGTCATCTCGGTGTGTGCTATTTGTATGGAATTGGAACCATGAACAATCAGAAACAGGCATTGATCTGGCTCCTCAAAGCTGCGAAACAAGGTGACGAGGCTGCGAACATGTTGCTGGCGGATTTCTTACCAAGTAGCAAGAAGACTCAGGACAGTTAAATCAGTCCTGACTTGCTTTTAAGTTAAATGCTCCGTGACCGAATGGGTCCGGACCAATTTCTTTGATTAGCATTTATTCGCATCTACGCAGAGCAAGATTATTATCGTAATTCGTCAGTCCTTCCGAGTAAATAAACGCATGACAAGGACGACTGAGTCGTTCTGCAGTTTCCAGAAATCGTTCTTCAGATGCTTCATTCACAATGTGGTTGCAACAACTCGTGCGAACGAACGAAGACAATGCTGAACAAAATGCAGCCTTACAATACCGTTATTATAACTGCTATTGTATGATGATGATAATGATGATGATGATGATGATGATGATGATGATGATGATGATGATGATGATGATGATGATGATGATGATGATGATGATGATGATGATGATGATGATGATGATGATGATGATG